>Ga0164294_10004371_pt1 | contig 12326 bp, 12 predicted proteins | sample GEODES005metaG_FD_111479 | JGI IMG/M metagenome (GOLD analysis project Ga0164294, IMG submission 111479) | Oligotrophic lake water microbial communities from Sparkling Lake, Wisconsin, USA - GEODES005 metaG | ecosystem: Environmental > Aquatic > Freshwater > Lake | place: USA: Sparkling Lake... | reverse complement strand
TAGGTCTTTAAACATAAGAGTAAAGAGTAATTAATTAGCTCTGATTGTAAAAACTTGCCTGTGCATAAGCAGCTTTATCTTCAGTGCGCACGATTACATTTGCTGGTGAGATAAGAAACACAACGCTGGTGATTTTTTCAATCCTACCTCGAAGTCCAAAGGCTAAACCACTTGCAAAATCTACTAGTCGCTTACGTTCTGATTCGTCCATGTCATCGAGATTGATGATCACTGGATTACCTTCGCGATAGTGCTCTGCCATCTGACGCGCATCTGAATATGAACGTGGATGCAGTGTGACAATGTTGTACGAAGGCTCAAGATCGAGAACTGGGTCAGCCTCAGCAGAGGTGCGTCCGCCGATTACAGTGACGCCATTTGTAGAGGTTGTCGTGGCTATAGGTTTGACACGTTCTTCGCGACGAACTTCTTTTGGCTTTACTTCTTCGGTAGCTCCCTCTGGGCCATCTACGAGGCCGAGGTACTCCATTACTTTATTGATTGCTGACATGACGATGATTTTACGCGTGAGTAACGCGAGGACCGAGTATTTGGCTACCTACGCGAATGTGTGTCGCACCATGGGCGATAGCAATTTCGTAGTCTCCACTCATTCCTGCTGATAGTGATTGTGCCGTCGGAAACTCCTGGCGAAAGCGATGGGCTAATTCAGCCACTTCATTAAATGCCTTTTCTGGCTCGGCTTGGACGGGCGGAACAACCATCAACCCAACGAGGTCAAGATTTTTTGTGGAGGAAATCGCTTGGCCGAGGGCCAATAAATCGTCTCCCCTCACTCCGGCCCTGGAGGTATCTCCATCGAGTGAAATCTGAAGAAAAATATTTAATCGTTTTTCAGAAATTTCTCCTACGGCCCTTTCGAACTTTGCGACGTGGGAGAGATCATCCAATGAGTGCACTGTGTGGGCCCAGGAAGAGATAGCAGCGATCTTGTTGCTCTGAATCTGACCTTGGAAATGCCAATGTGCTGGCACGTGGGTTGATTTCTCTGCACCTTCAGCGCTTCTGTTTTCGCCGAAATCAGTGACACCTAATTGGTGGAGAATCTCAACATCGCTGACCGGGTAGGTCTTTGTCACTGCGATAAGAGTGACTTCCTCCAGCTTGCGAGAAGCCTTAGCTGTAGCTTCAAGGATGCGCGTTCGGACATCTGCGAGAGAGAGCGAAAGTTCAGTCTTGCGATCACTCATAACCAGACAACCCCCACTTGACGCCCTGTCACACCATCCCTGCGATAGGAGTAGAGGTTGATATCTTCAACGGTACATCTTCCTTCATTAATGACTTTAACACCGATGCTCTCTAACTGATCAATCAGTGCACGAGAGAGGTCGAGAGCCAATGCCCCATCTCGCGTCTTGGATTCCGCTAGCGGAAAACTTTTCGCTACATCGTCGTAGATGTCTTGGGAGACCTCATAACACTTCCCGCATATTGATGGGCCCACGACTGCCGTGATCTGAGAGGTGTCACGGGATCTCATCTCTTGAACTGTCGCCACCGCCACTTTATTCATGAGTCCTTTCCGACCAACGTGGACGGCAGCAACTGTTTTTGAACTGGCCATAAGCAGAGGAATGCAATCTGCAACCATTACTGCCAGGCCGATGTCAACACTCTGTGTAACGAGGGCATCAGCAGTCGGTTCTGGAATGATCTCTGCCCCCACTGTTGCGACAGCGTCACCATGGATTTGATTCATATATTGAATAGGTAAGCCAAGGAGATTCTCTAGCTCTGCACGATTTGCAATAACAGTGGCCTGGTCATCCCCGACGTGGGTAGCTAGATTGCGAGACAGAAAGGCACCGGTGGATAAACCACCGGTGCGATCTGTAAAACTATAATTCATTGTTACTTCATAAAGTCGGGCACATCGATCTCGTCTTCAGCAACGAGTTCCTCAAAGGTGACGCGCTTTGTAGGCCTACTTGCATCGAGATCCAGCGCAACCACAAGAGGATCATTATCAGGAAGGGGGTTAGAAACTCCACCCAGAGTTGCTGCATCGATGACAGGAACTGCCACCCTCTTAGGCTCTCCCCCATCAAATCCTGCGGCGATCACGGTAATACGGACTTCATCACCGAGAGCATCATCGATTGTGGTTCCAAAAATGATTCGCGCATCAGGATGTGCAGCGGCTTGAACAAGTTCACACGCTTCATTGATTTCAAAGAGACCAAGATCTGAACCACCAGCAACTGAGAGTAGAACACCCATAGCACCATCGATTGATGCTTCAAGGAGTGGGCTAGAGATTGCAAGTTCGGCAGCTCTGATTGCTCTGTTCTCACCGCGAGCTGAGCCAATTCCCATAAGAGCTGAACCAGCATCTGTCATGACAGTCTTCACATCTGCAAAGTCAAGATTGATAAGTCCTGGTTGGGTAATGATCTCAGTAATTCCTTGAACACCTGAAAGTAGAACTTGATCAGCACTTCTAAATGCATCGACTGCAGTGATATTACGATCAGAGATCGCAAGGAGACGATCATTTGGAATAACAATCAATGTATCTACTTCGCTACGAAGAAGTTCAATTCCCTCATCTGCTTGACGCATACGAATTTTTCCTTCAAAAGAGAAGGGGCGAGTAACAACGCCGATCGTGAGTGCACCAAGATCACGTGCAATTTTGGCAACAATTGGTGCACCACCTGTTCCGGTGCCACCACCTTCGCCAGCAGTGACAAAAACCATATCCCCACCGCGAAGAATTTCTTCTATCTCTTCAGTGTGATCTATTGCAGCTTGACGTCCTTTTTCAGGAGCAGCACCTGCACCTAAACCTTTTGTAGAAGTGCGGCCTATATCTAATTTCACATCAGCATCACTCATGAGTAGATGTTGTGCATCAGTATTGATTGCAATGAACTCAACGCCTTTAAGGCCGACATCGATCATGCGATTAATCGCATTAACTCCACCGCCACCAATTCCAACAACTTTGATGACAGCTAGATAATTTTGCGGTGCAGCCACGTGAGTCCTCCTTATGAACTATAAACCTCGCCTTGAGACTTACGATTCATCTCTCTAATGGGCGTCAACTTAGGCTGATAAAAGGGTGCAATCAAATACCGACTCGAACTAATTCCTCATCTACACCTTGAGAGTTTTTTACAAGAATTATTTCGTAATTTACTTCACAACTCACTTAACGATCGGTGCATATGGAGCAACCACATCTATCACTTTAATCTGCTTGTTTTCAGGTAATTTAAGTAGTTTGTTAATCACGGAAATTTTCAGCGCCACATCTTGACTATCTCCCCATCGAATGCGGATATCGCGACCTTCAAGAGTGCAGAGCAGGGTGAAGGTGTCGGATGAAGTCGCCACCATCGAAGTGATACTCCGACGAAAGTTCTCTGGCAACTGGATATAGAGCTCGTTAGCCTTCAAAGCACTCTCTGGGCTTTTGGCTGAAATCAGAGCCAGATCAGGATTTGTATATCCAGGCAATGAGAAGAGTTGGCCCTCTTCATCGATAGTCTGACCCGGCACTTGATCTGAATTAAAGAAGGCTAACGGTTCTCGCGGATTGATTCCAATTACAACGACGCCACTCAGCCAATCTCTAGAAATTGTCACATCTTTGACCCAAGAAATTTTTTCAATCTTCCTAGCAACCGATTGTGGATTTACTCGCGCTAGTTGTTGGCCCACTTCGATCTGACTTCTCTTCTCCATCTCGGCTTGTATGGCCGTTGTAGGCGCTCCTACGATATCGACACTCTTGACGCTAAAGATCGAAGACCATCCCAAAAGATATGCCAAACCGATAACAAGCACTCCCGCGAGCACCAATGGGGGCGAGAGATACTTTCGACTGCGCGCTGACATTAGTGAGAGGACGGGGTTTCGAATCGTCGTTCAAGACCTTGAGCAATGATTGGCGCAAGGGAATTCACGTCCCCTGCACCGAGAGTGAGAATGACATCTCCAGGTTTTGCCATCGCGATTATCTCCTCCGATGCCTCGAGGAAATTAGGGATGAATTTTCCGTGTTGCATTTTTTGCGCAATAAGTGATGCGCTCACACCTGCTATGGGTTTCTCACTCGCTGGATAAATCTCTAAAAGGATTGCAAGGTCTGCAAGGTCGAGAGTCTGCGCGAACTTATCGAGAAAGGCTTGAGTTCTGGAGTATCTATGAGGTTGAAAGATCACAAGGACGCGACCATCTCCGGCATATCGGCGGGCTGCTGTCAGCGTGACATCGATTTCAGTCGGATGATGACCGTAATCATCGATAACTCTGATCCCTGCAATACTCGCTTTCAGTTCAAATCTACGACCCGCACCTTGGAATGATGCCAAACCCTCAAGTAGATCGGCCGCTGGCTGACCAAGAGAGAGTCCCATTGCTAGCGCTGCAGCAGCATTGAGCAGATTGTGATGACCCGGAACTTGTAACTCAATCGTTCCAACCGCTCTTCCCTTCCATAGCGCACGCGCCTGTGAACCACCCGGCAACAACTTAATGGTGTCGATGAGTAGATCTGAGTTCTCGTCTTCGCCATAGGAGATCTTTGTAGCGGTAAAATCGGTCGCTGCAATCCTTTCCGCACCAGAATCGTCCTTGCAGTAAATAAAGAATCCTTCTGGACTAATTGATTGCGCAAACTCAGTAAAAATATCCATCACAGATTCTTCAGTGGCGAAAAAATCAACGTGATCATGTTCAACGTTTGTCACGATCGCGCTAAATGGGCGATACTCCAAGAATGAGCCATCTGATTCATCTGCCTCAGCCACAAAGAGCTCGCCGGTTCCGCGGTGAGCATTTGAACCTGAAGCGGTGAGAGATCCACCTATTGCAAAAGATGGATCTACTCCGCATGCTTGAAGTGCAACGGTGAGCATCGATGAAGTCGTCGTTTTTCCATGCGTTCCTGCGACAGCCACACTCTTGCTCGAAGACATAAGAGTGGCTAGCGCTTGTGCACGTGTCAGGAGTGGTACTCCTAACTCCTTGGCTCGTTTTATCTCCGGATTACTAACTGCAATTGCATTGGAGTAAATTACGATATTCACACCATCAATATGCATGGCGTCATGACCAATATGCACCTCTGCACCGAGAGCACGAAGAGCTAAGACCACAGATGAATCCTTAGAGTCACTTCCAGATACAGAGAGACCGTGCGAGAGAGCGATGCGGGCCAACCCGCTCATTCCTGCACCAGCAATTCCTATAAAGTGAATTCGCTTCCCAACCCACTTATCGAGGGTTGCCATACCAAAATTCACGTGGGCCATTTTTATCTTTCGCCATCTGAAAGTTGATGCTCTGCTAACGCGACGATTTTTGCAGCGGCCTCGAGATCGCCAAAACTAGGAAGATCGCTGAGTTGATCGCTCGTGGCCAACATGGAATCCATGTTATCGAGTAGCCAGCTGGCAGTGAATGAACTCTGCTCGAGAACGCGCGCACGCCCCATCTCAACGAGATGATCAGCATTGACAGACTGCTCACCATTGCCGATAGGTAGAGGGATGAAGAGAGCATATTTTCCGAGGGCATTTACCTCAGAGCATGTGATCGCTCCGCTACGTGCTAATACTAAATCGGAGGCAAGGTAGGCGGTCGCCATATTTTCTATATATGGAAAAGCAAGGTATTGACCATCGCTGGTTGGAACGTTATTTGCCGCTCCCACAGAATGAATAATGGTGATCGGCCTCTCTTTGATTAACTCTCGTGTCTTTTCAATGGTGCTATTGATCGCTTGTGAGCCTTGTGAGCCACCGAAAACTAAGACCACTTTGTGGCCGCTGTGAATTCCGAGATCTCGCTTGGCCTTGGCTCTGATCTCACTCCACGTATTTTCATCTGCACTTTGGTGAGCAGTTAACAACGCTGTGATGTCATCGCGAAGGGGTAGGCCAGTAATCAGCGCCTGGGCAAAAGGCCCATGAGCAACGGGAGATCCCACCGCCAGTGCATCCGTGTAGCGTGCACCGAGTCGATTTGCCCAACCAGGTTCTGCATTTGCTTCGTGAATCACGATGGGAACCTTGAGGGAACCGGCTGCCAAGTATGCAGGGGCACATACATATCCTCCGAAGCCGATAAGAAGGTCTGCACCTCTGAGGATATTTTTAGACTCACTCATAGAGCGGCGAAGTGAGGACGGAACTTTCAGTAGATCTGGTGATAGCGAACGTGGAACACGGACGCGTGTAATCAATTCAAGATCAAAGCCAGCATCTGGAACAAGTTTTGTCTCCAAGCCAGAAGATGTCCCTAGAAAGATGATCAGATCTGCTGGATGAGTCTGCCTCCACAATCGCGCAACAGCAAGTGCCGGTTGAATATGTCCCGCAGTTCCTCCGCCCGCAAAAACTATCTTTCGAGATCTCATTTATCTATGGAGCCTTTGGGCGAGAAAATTCTTCACTTCTAATTTGATTTCAGGTTCTCGTAGCGCACCTGAAGCAATAAATGCGATGCCGAGATAGGTAGCAATCAGCGCCGAACCACCGTAAGAGAGCAGCGGCAGGGTTACTCCTACTACGGGTAGAAGACTTACAGCTGATCCAATATTGAGAATAGTTTGAATAGCAATCCATGATGCAATTCCTGCACATGCAAAGCGCGTGAATGAATCAGATGATCGCATTGCAATTCGAAGAGAGCTGTAGATGAGAGTTCCAAGGAGTGCCAAAATGAAAAGGGTGCCAAGTAAGCCGAGTTCCTCACCAATGACAGCAAAGATAAAGTCAGTATGTGCCTCAGGAAGATTGCCCCACTTTTATCTGCTTCCACCCAAGCCAACACCAAAAATTCCACCACTTGCCAGTCCTAGGAGGCTATGGGCAGGTTGCCATCCTTCATTCTTATATTGAGCCGGATCAAAGGGATTAAGAAAGACGCTCCAGCGCGCTGCGCGATATTGCGTTGTTGCAATAAAGAAACCAATTCCTACCGCTGCAGTTGCAGCCAGTGTTCCAACAAGGCGTAATGGAATTCCTGAGACAAAGAGCAACCCACCGAGTATTGCCATAAAAACAGATGCTGTACCAAGATCTCGGCCCCACATGACTAGTGCGCTAGCGATGATAAATCCTGGTGCGATGAGAGCCAAAACGTTCACTCTCATAAAACCAGCATTGAGTCGCGATGCCAACATGTGTGAGGCCCAAAGTATGAGTAGAAATTTGGCCAGCTCGCTTGGTTGAACATCGACTACCTTGAGAGAGATCCAGTTCTGGTTTCCATTGACAGACTTTCCGAGGCCAGGGATTCGCACAATAAGAAGAAGCACTATTGAGATTATCAACCCAAATTTGGCGAGTTGCTTCCATCGTTCGAGCGAGAGACGCGAGAGGACAATTGCCATCGGAATGCAGACGGCTAAAAAGATGAGTTGACGAATAAAAATTGCTATTGATGAACCCTTGGTATCGAGTGAGTAGATAGAAGATGCAGAGAAAACCATTACGAGACCGATGATCGAAAGTAGACCCGCCGAAATTACTAACCCGTAAAAGGCAGCAGCAGGATTTTGTAACTTGTTTTTAGCCGGTGCCTTACTCATCCCAAAGCCTTCCGTACTGCATTCGTAAATCGATCGCCACGATCGGCATATGAAACAAATTGATCCATCGAGGCACATGCTGGCGCGAGAAGAACTGTATCTCCTGAAACTGCGCACGACTGTGCCGCAGCGACGATGGCCTCCATGAATGAGTTGGAGACTCCCCCGCGCTGATAATCAGATGGTGGGTCAATCTCAATCACCTTCACATGCGGGGCATGCTCTGCCAGTGCTGCTGCAAAGAGCGGACGATCTGTTCCGATAAGAATTGCAGCTTTAATGCGTGGATGTGCACGCGCAACCAGCGCGCTGACATCAGCTCCTTTTGCTAAGCCACCTGCGATCCAAATGACAGAAAGTGCGGAAAGGATTGAGGCTGTGGCTGCATGTGGATTGGTCGCTTTCGAATCATCTATCCAGATAATGCCATTGTCTTCTTTCACAACTTCGATCCGGTGGCGACCAAGAGTGAATTCTGAGAGTGCCTTCCCGATGGCTTCGTGCGATACGCCAAGGGTGCGGGCTAATCCAGCTGCAGCCAAGGCATTAGAAACATTATGCGGAACCGTCGGTTTCACATCAACTACTTCTGCAATCATCGACGCCTCTTGCGGATCTGAGACAAATGCACGATCCACTAGGAGTTCTTCCACGACACCAATTTCTCCAGGCCCAGGGGTATCGAGAGAGTAAAAGACTTTTCTGCCATTCCAATGAGTTGTGCGAGTTACTACTTCTTTATCATCGCCATTAAGAATTGCTGTCATTGAGCGGTCAAGGATTGAGAGCTTTGCTTGCGCGTAACTTTCAAAACTTCCATGCCAATCTGTGTGATCATCTGCAATATTAAGAATTGCTGAAGCAACAAATTCGGCACGTTCTAACCAATGAAGCTGAAAGCTAGAGAGCTCAAGTACAAGTACGTCATAGGACTCGGCGCTATCTACACACTCGATGACAGTCTTTCCCACATTGCCGCATGCCACGGCATGAACTCCTCCTGCGCGCAGCGCTGCTGCTGTCATCTCAACGGTGGTTGTCTTTCCATTTGTGCCAGTAAGAGCCAACCATTTCTGTCCTGGAGAGCGTTCTTCTTTGATCGCCCAAGCAAGATCTATTTCATTAAGCAATGTGATCTGAGCGGCCTGAGCTTGTTGAATAAGCGGGTGCGACTCTTTCCAACCAGGGGAAATGAGAAGAAAATCAAAATCAGAGACCTTTATCGCCGCTGGTTTTAGAATTGAGAACTCGCTATCCATAGTGACTGTGTCATCAACAATCGTGACTTGTGCATCTCGGGTAATCAGAGCACGGGCAGAAGCAAGTCCTGTGACGCCAGCTCCGAGCACAAGAACTTTCTTTTGCTGCAGATCTCGAGAGAAACTCATCGGTGATTCATCGCAGCCTTTAGCCTGCGATCCAATCTGCATAGAAGAGACCTAGTCCACCTGCAACACAAAGTCCGCCAATGATCCAGAAACGAATGACGATCGTTACCTCTCCCCATCCCATCAGCTCAAAGTGATGTTGAAGCGGAGCCATCTTAAAGACTCTTTTCCCACCTGAAATTTTGAAGTAAAGAGTCTGGATTATCACTGACATTGTGATGATCACGAATAGTCCACCCAGCGGAATTAAAAGTAGTTCAATTCGCAGCATGGTGGCGATTCCGGCAAGTGCGCCGCCGAGGGCAAGTGAACCTGTATCGCCCATAAATATCTTTGCAGGTGAAGCATTCCACCATAAGAATCCAGTACACGCACCAGCAAATGCTGCAGCCAATACTGCGATATCGAGAGGGTCGCGCACTTCGTAGCAATTGATGCCAGGTGTCACCGCGCAGCTCTGTCCAAACTCCCATACGCCGATCAATATGAATGAGACGAATGTAAGTACAGAGGCACCTGATGCAAGTCCGTCTAATCCATCAGTGAGATTTACGCCGTTACTTGTTGCGGTGACCATGAGGGCAACCCACACAATTACTAGTACTGCAGCGAGAGTAATTGAGGTATCTCTCACCGTTGACAGTTGAGATGAAATAGGTGTTAACCCATCTGAATCTGCAAACTTGGTTCCGAAGTATGCAAATATTGAAGCTACGACAACCTGGCCAATTAATTTTTGACGCGAGGTCAGTCCCTGTGACTGTTTTCTTGAGACCTTAAGCCAATCATCTAAAAATCCTACTAAACCAAGTGCAACTACAAGTCCGATTACTAACCCCGCGGAAGCCGTGATGGCAGTTCCGCTGAGGAGATGAGCGACGAGATAAGATACGATGGAGGCGACGATAATGATGATGCCCCCCATGGTGGGCGTTCCGCGCTTTGTGTGGTGAGATGACGGACCATCATCGCGAATGATCTGGCCATATCCCTTTTTTGCCAATGCGCGGATTAAAAGTGGCGTACCGAAAAGTGAGAGTAGGAGTGCAAAGCCGCCAGCTGCAAGGATTGTCTTCACTCTTCTTCTCCCCCTACTTCTACAGCAACGTTGTTTGCCTTGACTACTTCTTCAATCTCTTCTGCGAGAAGTTCAAATCTCTCTGATCGCGACGCTTTTACTAGAATCACATCTCCCGGCTCAATCTGCTCTGCAATGGAACGAGCGCCACTTCGATCACAGAGATGTAGGTTTGTTTGACCGTCACTGTGCTCTGCAGGTTGATATTCCGGCGCATCTACACAGACAAGATGATCAATTCCCATCTGATAGGCAAGGGTGCCAACTTGCTGATGGGCTAACGCTGAAGACTCGCCGAGTTCTCCCATTTTTCCTAAAAATGCCCATGCGCGTCCGCCTCGTTCCTGCGCAAAGAGAATCAGAGTGCGCAGAGCTGCCTCCACAGCATCTGGGCTTGCGTTATATGAATCATTGATGAGAAGCACTTCAGAGAATTCATGAATCTCCATACGCCACTTGCTCTCGGTAAGTGCAGTCGAGAGCGCTGTTGCGATGGAATCTATCGAGAAGCCGAGTGCGGTACCTACAGCTGCGCAGGCAAGTGCATTTGAAATTTGATGTTCACCCACAATGCGAAGACCCACTGCAGCTCGACCAGCAGGGGTTACCAGATCAAAGTGTGGGCGACCTTCGCGCATTTCAATTTCTGTGGCCCGGACATCATCTGAGTGATTGGTTCCAAAGGCAATGGTGCGACCATCATGCAGGCTCTTCATAGCTTTGGTGTACGGATCGTACTGTCCCAGAATTGCGATGCCAGTGCTCGACAGCGATGAGATCAGCTCTGACTTTGTCTTTGCTATCGCTTCAATTGATCCAAATTCACCAACGTGCGCCATCCCCACTCGGAGAACAACGGCAATATCTGGTTGAGCAATCGATGCCAGATGTGCAATGTCTCCAGTGTGCCGTGCTCCCATTTCAACTACAGCGTATTTAGTTGTCGAAGAACAAGCGAGAAGCGTCAACGGAACGCCAAGTTCATTATTGTAATTTCCAGCTGGGGCAACGGTTTCGCCATGATGAGAAAGCATGTGGCGGAGAAGATCCTTTGTCGTTGTTTTTCCTTGTGAGCCAGTAATTCCAATAACCGTAAGATCTTTTAGCTCTGATCGTGCAAAGCGCGCCAATAAAGTAAGTGCATCTGTCACATCTTTAACAAGAATATGTCGGTGAGCTACGGGGCGGGTGGTGATTGCAAGAACTGCTCCATGAGAAAAGGCATCCTCAACAAAATCGTGTCCATCAACTCTTTCGCCTTGAATTGCTAAGAAAATTCCGCCTTGTACAACTTCCGAAGATTTCAAGGATGGAGCAGCAGTGACGAGAATATCCTCTCCTGATAGTGAACCACCCATAACCTGGGCAATTTGTGATGCCATCATGGAGTTCATCGCGTCTCCTCTAAGATTTTTGCGAGAACGAGTCGATCATCAAAATCTATTTTCTGACCTTTGATCTCTTGCCCGTTTTCGTGCCCTTTGCCTAGAACCAGAAGAGTGTCACCAGATTGGCAGAGTGAGACGGCATAAGCGATCGCCTCATGACGATCGATGATCACTCGAGAAGGCTCACCAATAGGCAGTTGCTTGGTCATATCTTCGAGAATTTTTGAAGGATCTTCGCTACGTGGGTTATCGCTAGTGAAAATGGCGATTCCAGATTCATCAATAAGGGCCCTTCCCATCAATGCGCGCTTAGAAGCATCGCGGTCTCCCCCGCAACCAAGAACTGCGACGACCTTTCCAGATGTGAACTCAGTCGCTGTGGCAATCACATTTCGTACTGCATCTGGAGTGTGGGCGTAATCAACGAGCGCTGTGAAGTCTTGACCGCAATCAACTGACTCCATTCTCCCAGGTGCACCCTTAAGGCGTGGAATGAGCGCAGCGCAATCGAGTGGATCAATGCCGCACTCTATGGCGATCGCGAGGACCAAGAGAATGTTATCTAGATTGAAATACCCACGTAGAGGTGTTGAACTTTCGATAAGAATTCCACCCGCACCACGAGCGGTAAAGGTAGTTCCACCTGCTGTAGGAGTGATCGAAGTGAAATGCCAGCTCGCTTTGGGATTATTGCGCGACAAAGAAGTCGCAGGGATACCGCACTCGTTGAAAATACGTAATCCAAAATCGCTATCGATATTAATAAACGCTTGATCAGCATATTCCAAAGTAAAGAGGCTTGCTTTAGCCTTAAAGTAGCTCTCCATATCGTGATGGAAATCAAGATGATCTTGTGAAAGATTTGTAAATCCAACCATTGCAAAGTGTGAGCCCACCATGCG
>Ga0164294_10004370_pt1 | contig 12326 bp, 1 predicted proteins | sample GEODES005metaG_FD_111479 | JGI IMG/M metagenome (GOLD analysis project Ga0164294, IMG submission 111479) | Oligotrophic lake water microbial communities from Sparkling Lake, Wisconsin, USA - GEODES005 metaG | ecosystem: Environmental > Aquatic > Freshwater > Lake | place: USA: Sparkling Lake... | reverse complement strand
GTTGGCGTCTGGCAGGGAAATATCGTGCTGACGGACGTCGCTTTGCGGCCTGACGCTCTCGATGGTCTTGAGCTGCCGCTCACACTCACGCGCGGCCGTGTCGGCCGCATGCAGCTGTGCGTGCCGTGGAGTCGGCTGCGATCGGAATCGATCGAGCTCCTTTTTGAGGATGTCGTGCTTGAGGTGCGGCTCTCCGAAACGCCTGACCCGGAGGCCTTCTTGCGGCGCGAGCGGCTGCAGAAGCGGCTCCACCTCGACGCGGATGAGCTGCTGCGCGGCCTTCGAGAGAGCGTCGGCGCGGACGATGGAGGGCATCCATCCGCAGCCGGCCCGCCCGCCGAAGGCTTCCTCGGGCGGCTCGGCAGAGCCATGCTCGACAACCTGCGGCTCACATTGGTGCGCGTCGACCTTCGCTGCGAGGAAGCGAGCGGCTCGGCTTGGGGTGTGTCTTTGCAACGCTTCGAGATGAAATCGACCGGCAGTGACGGCCAGCCCGAATACCAGCGCTTCACGAGCGACCAGCCATGGCTGCACAAAGTGCTCATCTTCGTTGGCGCTTCCATCTACTCGCAGACTGCCGATGCGCCAGCACTGGCTGCCGATGCCCCAGCACTGGCCACAGCAGCAAGAGCCGCATCATCGTCCCAAGGTTGCAGCCATGAGCCAACGAGGGAGCTCCGAACGTCTGTCGTGCTGCCGGCAACGGATGTCGAACTGATGTTTCGTATCCTCCGTGCCGGCGCACGTGCCGCACCTTCAGAGCCGCGGATGAGCTGCACTTGTCGACTCGCGCGACGTATTGATGTGCAGCTCACGAGCCGTCAGTGCGTGCGGCTTCTGCAGCTCTCATCCCATCTGTCGCGGCTCGCACAACGCGAGCGTTACGCTCGGTTCCGCACCCAGATCACAGCATGCGATTCGCAGCCGCCCCTGCCTGGCGCGCTCTGGCGGTACGCTGCTGACTGCGTCAACTGCGAGCTTGAGGAGCGAAGGCGTTGGCGTGGATGGGCAGCAACACGCGCCCACGGTCACCGCCGCCGCGAATACTTGCCGCTGTGGTGCCAATTCCTTCGAGGAGAGTCGCCGACGCCCGGAGCGTCGCGCCGCCTCGTGGACCTCGAAGAGGAGCTCAAGCTGCGCGACATTTTGCTCTTCCGTGCGCTCGCGCGGCGCGGCTGCACGCACGCTCTGGAGGAGACGGCGACGCCCGTACCGCGCCCGTACCGCACCCGTACCACACCCGTACCGCTGCCGCAAATCCCGCGATCGACTTCGGACGGTCATCTGGACCTCACAGCAGCGCCTGCCGCTCAAGAAACGTTGATGACCCACACGCGCTCCGAACGGGACATGGCATCCGCTATGCATCTGAGGCGGCACAGCAGCAGCAGCAGCAGCAGCAGCAGCAAGGACAACGGCGCACGTGCCCCAATGCCAGCACCGAGCGGTGCGGATAGCAGCGCGGCAGTGAGTTCGCGCATCCGCCTGGCTGGTTGGCAGCTTTGGCTTCGGAACAGCCGACCAGCCGCGAAACGCGCAAATGCAGAGAGCCAGGGTGCAGATGCCGACGCGCACGCGAGCTCTGGCAGTGCAAGCGCCTCTGTCGACGAGGATGGGGCGCAGGACGGGCTCCAGGGCGATGGGTACTCGCCGGTGCACGTGTCGCACTCGCAGCAACAGCAGCTCCGCCAATGGATGGATCGCGCCGGCGTGCTTCACGCCGAGGCTGATGAGGTGGCTCGACAAGCTCCTGCGCAGTGGAAGCTTCAGTTAAATGTGCATGCGGTGCGTGTCCGTCTGCAGTGGGATTCCGTGCTGCTCGACAGCACCCAGACGATCTCCCGCCTTCCGGCCGGCCTCGTGCTGGATCTTGGCATGCTGGAGCTCGGTGAGCAGTCTGATCTCGCAGGCAGTGCTTCGAGCCATCTGACCGTCGGTTCATTAGCACTCAGTGCACAAGCCTACGAGACAAGCGAAGAGTGCTCTCAACGGACAACGTACCCGATCATCAACGCCTTGGCGTCTGCGCCGCGGGCACAGACGGCTGCAATAGTTGTGTCTCAACGGTCGTGGCCAGCAACAGTGGGCGAATGGCTACCTGAGAGTGCTACTATGAGAGCTGGCAGCAATGCCGGCTCGCAACTCGATGTGAGCGTGATTCCTATTTGCGTCAACGTGCAGCCCGAGGTGGCTCGCGAGCTCCTCGATTTTGTCGACCGGTTCGGACTGGCGCTCGAGGCACCGTGCGGCCCACTGTTGGCAGAGCCGCCTCACAACAGCTCGTTCGCCCTCAAATTGGGCTCCTCCATGATGCTCTTGCCTTGCGAAGGCCATGGCATCCTGCAGCTCGACACGGGCCAGCTGGAGCTGCAGACGCGCGACCTGCCCGCCACATCAGAGGATCCTCAGCATGACGCTCAGCATGACGCTACCTTCGAGGATTTCCAACGCGATGTTCTACCACAACACACGCGAGTGAAGTTCTTGCTTCGCAGTGTGTCTCTTCGTTTGCGAGAACGTGGACCCGCAGACCACTCAGAAGTGCGGAGCCTCATACATCCCTTCACCGTGTCGCTGGTCATGATGAGAGCCGCAGATATGAGAACAGAGCAACTCACTGCACGCGTATCGGCGATCAAGTTGCAGTGCAACTTGATGGACCTTATTGACGTGGGAAAAGCGCTACGCGCGCTCACAGGAGAGCCGTTGCAACTTGGGAGCTCAGCAGGAGTCTGCTCGCAACCGGCCAAACAACCGCCCAATCTAGGAGTGATGCAAGTTAGCGCCATGCCTGCGGCACAGCGTGCTTACAACGTGCAGCTCGAAGGGTTCCATGCGCGTGTTTCGAGCCTTGGTCTGAGTGCTGCCGTCGATGTGGACGAATTGGTCGGCACGGCATCGGGCTCTTGGAGGGGCGCGGGACTGGAGAGCGCCGCGGCGCAGCTAACAGTAGCACGGCTTGACGCGGACCTCGGAATCTCTAGTGCAGATGCTGGTTCGCTGCATCTGCGTCTGCAGGGCATCGTATGCTCTCATTCGCAGAGGTTCACGCAGACGGAGAGCGAAGCCAGAGTCACCTCTGCTCGAGCCTTCATAGCCCGAGCAGGCTGTGCAGAGGAAGCGGCTGCTTGCACACTGACGGGCACTCCACATACATCTGCAATAGCCGTCTCGATGACAGTTGACAGCTTGCTTCAAGATTTGAGCTTGACGTCACATGGTGTCGAGTTGGCAGTTGTCGATGCAGAGACGTGCGTCAGGCTGGCGGACAGGCTCCGTTGCTCATGCCTTGAGGTGGTGCGCCAATTCGATCATGAGAGCGTCGCCGTGGGCCTAGCGACGTCTCGTCAACAGGGCCAGGCTCGCCAAGAGGGCCAGTCGCCGCGCTTGCAGGCGCTCGCGGTGCGAGCCGACCTTGGTGTTTTTTTGCTGCGCTTCAGTATGGTGTCGAACCTCAGCTACCCGCAAGGTGCAGGCACAGTCTCCCTGGGCATGTCCAACTCGTTCGGCACCATCCTACTCGACCGCGTTGGTGGCTGCCAGTTTGAGGTCCTGGTGCAGGAACTGCACGTGCTCAGTGCAATTCCTCACGAGAATCCGTGCATGCTCTTGCACCCGGCTCGACTCTATGCAAGTGGTAGCATGCCGCTACTTGTGTCGTCCTCGCCGGGCATTCTGCGAGTGGACTTAGGCGAGCTGCTCGTTGAGCTCACGCAGGTGCAACGTGAGCAGTGCAGCCGCGCTCTGGCCGTACTCGTCAGTGCCAGTGAAATGTGGGAATCAACAGTTCCGGCTGCCGATGCGGCCGTCGCCCCTCCTGCAAAACCCTTTCCCAGCTTCATCCTCCACTTCAGCGTGGGTCGCATCTCCCTGGATGTGCGCCCGCTGGTGGCCATACAAGTGATCCGACTTGTCTTCGATGCATCCCATCGCACGGAGCCTTTCACCGCACTTTGCAGCCTGAGCGCGGATACGTTTGCTGTGGAGCAGCCCGCGTGTGGCACTTGCTTACTGCGCATCGGTTCACGTGGCAGTGAAATGGAGCCGGCACGTATAGATGTGGTGCTAGAATCAAGTGGCACCATGACTGTCGGTGTGATGTGGCCGCAAGTGGATCTTCACGTGTGCCCTTTCCAGCTGGTGGAGCTGGTGCCACTGGCAGTACTGCTTCGCACGGCGCTCGTCATCGAGATGCCAGCCGCTTCGGACGCGCCGTTCGCGGTCAATTTTACCGTTGGAATGGCGCACCTCGTCATTGCTGATGAGCTCGATGTCGGCCACGCTAGGCTTCGTCTCGATGCTGCCTGCAGTGCCCAAGCATCGACCGCGGGCGGCTTGCACTTGTTGTTGAGCAGGAAGATGACTCTTGAGATCCCGCATCTATCGGTCGAGCTTAGGTTAGGTGACGGTCCCAATGCAGTACTGGTCTCACCTTTCTGCGCAGCCATGCGTCTCCAAAGCTGCCGTCAGCGCATGCGTGTCGTGGCCGAGTCAGCAGACCTGCTGCTGCAGGCTTCTGTCGCGCAGCTGAAAGCGGTTGCAGAGCTTCTCGAGGCGACTGCTGGCGTGATGGCACGCCTTGAGCAAGCGGGCGAGCGCTCGAGTGCACGCTCGCAAATTCCGGCGACCGCACCTGTTGAAAGCTTAATGGCTAGCGACAGTGTCTCCGAGACTTCGGAGTATTTCGACGCCCGCGAGGACACCGACGAAGCTCCAACTCATCCCGAGCCGTCGGAGTATGTGCGTCCTGTACCGTCTATGCCAGATGTGGCTGCGCAGGCGATCGATGTGCAATGCGAAGCTCGATTGGGTCTGCTCATCGTCACATTGCTCGATGAGGTTACGTACGGCGTTAGCACTCCGGTGCTGCAGTTCACACTGGATGCGAGTCGCTCGACTCTTAGCCAGACCGGCGGAAGTGGGCTCGTGCTCAAGACCCGCCTCCAAGCTGCCATGTACCACTACTCGCGTGAGCCGTCGAGCACAGCACAGCGGTGGGAGCCTGTCCTCGCATCGTGTCGCCTCGACATTGGCATGGACACCGGCGCGAGAAGCCTCGAGATAAGCAGCTACGGTCCGATTGAGCTTGACGTGGGCACGCGCTTCCTCGGCTCTATGCTGCAGATGCACAAGCGCATACTGAGCGCAGCTGCTGCATCGGGGGAAGCCCTCACTTTCGCGCCTTTCGTGCTCAGCAACGAGACCGGCACGCCGATGGTCGTATGGATTGATGGTGACGGCGCCCATGCCGATGGCCAGACGCTGATCGAGGTGAGCCCTGGGTCAGCGGCGCAATTGCCGGCCTCGCCAGCCCATCTACAAGCGAGTGGTCGGAAGATGCATGTGATGCTTCGCGGATTTCACCAACTTGATCTTCGCCCCCTGGCACCTCCCTACGCTAAGCGTTGCCGACTATGGCCTGCTGGTGGTGGGGGCACGATGGACTCCGCCATCATCAACGTCTTACTGGATAGCCACGAGAAGGACGGCGTCGAGCACTGCACCTTGTACTCGCGCTTTGTGTTGGTCAATTCGTGCTCGACGCCAACACGCGTCACTTTCTATCCCAAGGACTCGTCGCAACAACCTCACGAAATGGTGTTGGAGCCGAACTCGCGCCAGTCGATTCCCCTCACGTGCCACCATGGATGGCTGACCATGGGAGCTCCATCGTCACGCCACGCGTCGCGAGCGTCTGATGCAGGGCGGCTCGAGGTCTCTGCTGCCGCGCTCGAGGTGCTCGCAGCGCATGGCCGCCATCCGCTCAGGTCACGCGACGCGAACACCTCGATCAAGTGTGTCCTCGCCACTGTCAGCTCGATCGAACGACCTCCGCACGGCTGGGCCATCTATCTGCACGAGCCTTTGGTTCTGCGTAATGCGCTCTTGTGTGAGCTCGACTACGAGCTCAGTGAGGTCGCGCCAGCAGCGAGCGCAGCAATACTTCCAGGCCGTGTGCACGTTGGCACGCTAGCGGCAGGAGCGAGCGTACCCTTTTACGCCGCGTCCACGCGGTGCGTGCTGCGCACGTCGAGGAGCGGCTTCCGTTGGTCGCAGCGCATTCACATCGACTTGAGTGATGAGGCAGTGGCCAATGCGAGCGAGGAGCATGAGCTCGTGCACGGCCCATCTCCTGGCAACGAAGGCACTGACGAGCTTTGCCTAGTATTACGCCTAGCTGGCAGCACCGGTCTGCGAGCCGAGGTGAGCGGCCATGTATGGGTGTTCAACGAGTGCCACGCCGCCCTTCGCCTCGCTGTGCTCAATGGTCGCGCTGCGGCTATCACGCTCGAGCCGGCCTCATCCACTCCGACCGCCAATGCCGAGGTGTCGTCCATCCCAGCTGGCGGCGTCCTTCTGCCCATGCGTGGCTCGGCGCTACCTGAGGTGTTACTGCGTGAGGAGTGCACGCATCGTCGTCCGCGGGCGGGATGCTTCGTCTCTCTCCCGGACTTACTTCGGCTTGGGGAAGAGGAGCTGCTGTTGGACGTGGGTGAGGAGCGACCTTCCGCACCTTCATCGATGGCGCCATCAGCTGTCGCCTCATCGCGCTTGCTGCATCTCGGCGTGAAGCTGCAGCCTCTGCCAGTGTCTCTTGGCACGTCATTCATGCTCACTATCTCGCCGCGGACGATGGTCCTCAATCGCACGGGACGTCCACTTCTGTATTGTCAACGCGGCTGCTCCGCGCATGCGATGCAGCTCGGATGCGAGGAGGACGCGTGGGTCCCTGTGCACTGGCTGGACCCCAAGAAGCCAAGAGAGATCTTGCTGCGCCGGTTGGACCCCGGCGCAGAGTGGTCTGGAGGCGTTTGCACGACGCTCTCCGCGACTCATGCCGAAGGTAGGGCCGAGGAAACGTTACGCCTTCGCAACCTCGAAACAGGCGAGGTCGAGTTCTTGCGGCTGGTCTGGCACAAGCTCACCAGTCGGGCTACATCGGGCTTGATCATCGAGGAAGCATCGGCCCACGATGGTGTACCCATCGTCATTCACAATCAAACGCGTTTCGAGGTTCGCTTCAAGCAGGCCGGAGTGCCGCTGGTGACCAACTTGGCTGCCGGCGAGCAGCTCGCGTACGCGTGGGACGAACCGACACGGCAACGCATACTCATCATCAGCGTGACTGCTTTGGCAGTTCGCTTTCGATGCGACGCGACACCTTGCCGCATCACGCGGCCGCGACTGGCGCCGTTCTTTGGAAGGGCCGCCATCGAGCTGCACACAACGGCTCACGGTGCGGCCATCATGGTAGTCTTGCGCCATGCTTCCGCGCAGCTGCCACCGCCACGTCTCTCCGTCTCCGCCAGGTCTCCTTCCAGCCGCTCAGCCCAGCTCCATGCAGTGTCGCATCTGACCATGTCGCCCCACATATCACAATCACCCCCAATCTCGAGCGACGGCGCAGTGCTGAAGAAGTGGCGCCTCCAGCTCCAACTCTCTGAGTTTGGAGCAACATTGCTCGACCACGACGCTCGTGAGCTCCTGCATCTGTCTCTGCGCGGCCTGCGCATTGGACTAGCCCACGATGCGGCAGCGGGTGGGTCGCCTCTCGTCACCTTGAGCTTGGCTCTTGCTTCCATGCAGCTAGACTGCCAACTTCCCCGGGATGCGGCGAGGGAGGAGGTGCTGCTAGGTGCAGGCGTCGCCGCTCCCGGGGATGCTGTGGAGTTAGACGTGGCCGTGGCGTTGCACGACTCCATCATAGTAGTTCAGCGTGCGACGCTCAAGTTGCAGGAGGTCTCGCTGCGGCTCGACGAGGAGGCACTCAACACGGTTGCTGCTGCGATGCTGGGCGTTGGGTTTGCAGAGAGCACCCCGATGCACGATCCCTCTCAAGTCCCTGCGGCCAGGGGAGCGAATCAGCCGTGGCCGCAGCGCTCAGCTGCCGCAAATGCTCTGCAGACCGAGCTCGGAGGCCTGCTTCGAGAGCGGCAGCAGACCAGCCAGCGACTCTTCGTCCAGAAGCTCCGTCTGGCCGCTGTGCCGCTCAAGTTCAGCCTGCAGCGCGCCTCCCGACCTGACGCAGACACCGCCACTGCTGCGGCTGATGGCGATGGCCCCTCTGATGGCCCAGCTGAGGCCTCCGTGATGCGCTGGCTGCGATGGCTCGGCATCACGCTTATTGGTCTTGACGAAGTGCCACTATCGCTACCAGAGGTCACCTTGCTTGGAGCGCTCTTGCCAGCAGAGTCTCTGCTGCTCGAGGTACAGCAACGGTACGGGCGGGCACTTTTGCAGCAAGCTTACAAAGTTCTCCCCTCTGCTGCGCTGCTCGGGGACCCGTACGGCCTGCTCCGCACCCTGCGCCAAGGGTGGCACAAGCACTGGCAGACGCTCCGGCACACTCCGTGGCCAATGGTTCCTGCTGTGGCAGTCCAGAGTGCTGCCATGCTCCTCCGTGCGGGCGCTGCGAGCTTGCTGATGGGCTTCCACAAGTCGCAGCTCGCCCTATCGAGCAGTCTTGATGGCTTGCTTTCGGAGCAGACCGTTTCCGGCGTCGAGATAGGCCTGCCGGAGGCGTTGCTCCTCGGTGTGGGTGGGCTGGCGCGCGAGACGTCGCGGGCAATTGAGGCCATGGTCCAGCGCATCGACGAGCAATGCCCGCTACCAATACCGCCCGCCCTTCAGGCAGTGCTTGGAGTCTTCCTCGTCCCTGTCGGTTTTGTGCGAGCGGCCCAGCGCCTCGTGCTGCTGCTAACGCTCGGAACGCTGAGCTGGATGCGCACCACCACGGACGCTGTTCGCAGCTTGCTCATGCCCGCGATGACAGACACGGGTCGCGCGCGAGCGGCTCGTCCGTGTGGCGCGCCGGCTCTGTACCTTATGTGTGGTGCCACGGTGACGAGCCGAGATGTGGCGCCGGCATCCAGCGCACCCGTTGAGGATGGAGGAGTACACGGCCTCGTGTGCGCTGAGCTGCAGCATCCCGCAGGGACAGTGCTGCTCCTTACGCGGACGCGGCTGCGCTGCCTCGTCGCACAGGGGCGCCATGCCTCTGGCGGCGGGGTGGCGCAAGGGACTGCTGCTGTCTGGGACGTGCCACTTGCCGGCCTGCTCTTGGTACAGCAGCGCGGCTGCGACGTGCAGATGCTTACTCTCACCGAAGCCGAGGCACCCGATCAGCTGATCGCACGCCAGCAAGTGAGCACACGGAGCGAGGATGAAGCCGCACGGCTGCATGAGCTGCTACGGCTTGCCGCCCTCAACGCACGGAGCTCGCCAGGTGTCTCCACGTGCCGACTAACACCTCTGGTGAGGGCTAGTGTGCTCCTAACAAAGGACCTGTGAGTGTCCTGAGTAGTGTAAGTACCGGAGTGTTGTTTAAAATAGTTTTCAGTGCGGTGATTGGTTACTTTTCTGGGATGTGCGATCGTGAACATTACGTGTTTCGTGTCCGAGACCGACACCGCTTTCGCACACGGCTCACAGGCCCCAAAGCGACAGCAGTCAAGAGACCCCCTTCCCCTCCGTATCGAAATCGTATTCATACCCCTCTTCTCACCAGGCAGCATTCATGAGTACGTCGGGCATGCTTCCCCCACCGTCTCGTGCTGGTGTTCTCGGAGGCAAGATGGGACCGCCACCACTGCCGTGTGCAGTGCCGCGTGCGCTACCACCAGCCGAGGCGTCGCCAGCGCCTACCACAGCGATAGATTCTGCAGCAGCAGCGTTGCCGAGCGCGCTGTCGTACACGCCGCCTCCATGGTCGGCGCCGCCCTCATCTACCTTCACATTGGAAGCCATCAAGGACGGCTTGGTTGTAGAGGCGCTCGACGTATCGGCCCGCCCTTACTACGTGATAGGCCGCCATCCGTCGACCGCCGACCTCGTCGTGGCACACCCCTCAGTCTCTCGGCAGCACGCCGTGCTGCAATTCCGGGACACAGGCGAGGCGTTCTTGTTCGACCTCGGCTCGACCCATGGCACCACCATCAACAAGCAGGCCGTGCCTGCACGCACGTACGTGGCCGTGCGCGTTGGTGCGATGATCCGGCTGGGCCAATCCTCGCGAACGCTCTGCTTGATGGGCGACGCCAACCCTGCGCATGAGTCGGACACGGATGCCGCCGCCGCCGGCGCCGCCGCCGCCGCTCGAACGGTCGCGCAAGAGCAGCGCGCCGAGCAGCGAGCGGCGCGCATCGCGGCGCAGACGGGTCGCTCTCGCGTCACCGAGTCGGACCTGCATGCCGCGGGCGCGGGCTGGGGCTTTGATGAAGATGCGGTGGACGGCGATGCCGCGGCAGAGGCGGACGAGGACAGTCTGGGTGCGTTCAGCTTCGAACAACTCAGTGCGCAGGCGAAGGCCAAGGGCTTGCCACTCACCGCAAAGCAGGAGCGACTCGTGGAGCAGCTCGACAAGCGCGTCACCAAGATGGAGCACGTCAAGCACGAGACGGAGCGTATCGCCGCTAAGGAGGTGGAAGGGCTCAGTGAGGGTCAAAGCGCTCAGATCGAGCGCAACGCGCGAGCGCTCGCTCAGCTGAGCGAGCAGGTGGAGAGCATCAAGGAGCAGCTCAGTGTGACCCTGCGCGACCAGCTCGGGATGCGGCGCATGCTCGACGGCAAGGCTGCCGAGGTGGTGGCCGAGCGCGTGCGCGGGAGCGACGACGAGTACGCCGACAGCGATGGCGATGATGATTACTTTGACCGAACGGCGTCGCACCGCGGCCGCGGCACCGCCCACAGCCGGCAGCAGCAGCAGCCCAAGGCGGGGCCACACGCCTCGGGCAGAGGAGGCGGCGAGGCCTCTGCCGAGTCGGAGGCGAGCCTACGCGCCAAGCTCTCAGCGACGCAGGCGGAACGCGTCGAGGTGGTGCTCGCCTCCGACGCACTCTCAGCGGAGCGCGCTGCACTCGAGACGCAGGCTGCCGCCGACCCACTCGAAGCGTACATGCTCGCCAATACGGCCGAGATGCACAGCCGACGCGCGCGCGAGCTATCGAGCCGCCTCGAAGCCCTCACGGCCGACGAGGCACGGCTCCGGAAGCTCATCGCTTTTGTGGCGCCTGCTTTGTCCTCGCTACCCCCTGCCAGCGCGGCCGCTGCTGCGCACGCTGCCACGTCGCTCACTGCCCCGCCATCCATGGCAGCCAGCACCAAACGGCCCGCCCCCATGCCTCTCGACCCCGTGCCTCGAGGGCTTCCTTCCCCAGCAGAGGACGGAAGTGACGAACGGACGTCGACAGCCAAGCGCGCGCGTGCCGCGACGGAGGCGGCAGAGTCTGCGGAGCAGGATGGCGTGGCGTCAGTTGCGGGGCCACCCAAGCCTAGGAGCGCAAGTGAGCACTTCCGCTCCCAGTACGCCGCCGCGGTCAGCTCGCTGACAACCTCGGGTCCCATCTCGGTCGCGGCGATCGACGTCCCGGCCGACGCCGGCAGTAGCAACAGAGCTGGAGGCAGCGAGGCGCAGGCGACCGGCGAAGCTCGGAGTGGCCTTGGCTTCGGAGCCGCGCGCCCAGATGCAGCGAGGGTGGACAGCGCGCGCCAAGCAATGCTCGCTGCGCAGGCGCAAGCGAAGCGCGAGGCAGCCTTGGCGCCCGGCCTGAATCTGACATCAGGCCAGCCGCTTTCAGCCGTGCACCCGCCTCTCGCTCCTCCGCCTGGTGGGCCCAAGCGCGGGCCGTCGATGCCACCGCCACCGCCTGCTGCCGCCAGACGGGCGGCGGGCGGCGCGAATCAGCAGACGGGACGGCGCGCGCACGACGAAGAAGCCCTGGAGAAGGACGCACCAATGTGCACGAGCGACGAGTTTGAATGGCGACCGCCATTGGAGCAGGATGGCAGCGGACAGACGGCGTTAAATAAAAGGCTGGGCTATTGATACAATCATGCGGCTGAGCCTACATCATGTAGTTTGCGCTTGGGTTGCGGTTACGCGCTGCGAGGCGGTTGCCTTCGTCTGCGTTTGCGGTTTGCCCGGCGGAGCGCCGGTGAGCCGAAATGTAACCGGGGAAAATGAGGGAGCGCCGCTATAGATGAAGAGTCTACGGGGCCAAGTCAACTAAGTGTTTCCCGCCCAAATCGCCAGGGCGATTCCCGGATTCCCGCGCACACCACGCCGCGCGCGGGAGAGCAGCGAGAGAGGGAATCCGAACGATCGCCCGGAATGCGAAAACCGAAACGTGGTGCGTATCCGAACGCGCTGTTCACCGCGTATTCAGGCGCGGCACGGTTGATCCCGCGGCGGCTTACGTCTGGCTCGGCCATCAGGAAGCCCCCAGACGCCAGATCGAGCCCCCGCCAGACGGCCCAGCCACGCGACGGGAGCAGGCCTGCTCAAAGCGAGCCAAACGCTTCACAGGCGGGCGCGACTCCCGCCCACC
>Ga0164294_10004369_pt1 | contig 12326 bp, 8 predicted proteins | sample GEODES005metaG_FD_111479 | JGI IMG/M metagenome (GOLD analysis project Ga0164294, IMG submission 111479) | Oligotrophic lake water microbial communities from Sparkling Lake, Wisconsin, USA - GEODES005 metaG | ecosystem: Environmental > Aquatic > Freshwater > Lake | place: USA: Sparkling Lake... | reverse complement strand
CACCGGTTCCGACGCCTCGATGGCGACGAACGACGACGAGCAGATTTCGGTGACCGACCTCGTCCAACAGCCGGCCAAAGTGATGCGGATCGGGACGATGATCAAGCAGCTGCTTGAGGAGGTCCGGGCCGCGCCGCTCGATGAGGCTAGCCGTAGTCGGCTGCGCGAAATCCACTCGACCAGCATCCGCGAACTCGAGGACGGCCTCGCGCCCGAACTGCGCGACGAACTCCAACGACTGGCATTGCCGTTCTCCGAGGACACCGTGCCGACCGACGCCGAACTCCGGATCGCCCAGGCACAACTGGTCGGTTGGCTCGAGGGCCTGTTTCACGGGATACAGACGGCACTGTTCGCCCAGCAGATGGCAGCGCGGGCGCAGCTGGAACACATGCGCCAGCCCGCGTTGCCGCCCGGAGTCACCCCGCCCGGCGGACCGCCGGGGCACGGGACCGGGCAGTACCTGTAGAAGCAGACGGTCACATTGGCAACCGAGCCCTACATCGAGACCCGCGGCGCCTGGGTTGAATTCCCCATCTTCGACGCGAAGACCCGGTCGCTGAAGAAGGCATTCCTGGGTAAGGCCGGCGGGACCATCGGGCGCAACAGCGACAACGTCGTCGTCATCGAGGCGTTGCGTGACATCACCCTGTCGCTGCGGATGGGCGACCGAGTGGGACTCGTCGGCCACAACGGCGCGGGCAAATCGACATTGCTTCGGCTGCTGTCGGGCATCTATGAACCCACTCGGGGTCGGACTGTCGTACACGGCCGGGTTGCACCGGTTTTCGATCTCGGTGTCGGAATGGATCCGGAGATCACCGGCTACGAGAACATCATCATTCGCGGATTGTTTCTGGGACAGACCCGAAAGCAGATGGCGGCCAAGGTCGATGAGATCGCGGATTTCACCGAACTCGGCGAATACCTGTCGATGCCCCTTCGCACCTACTCCACGGGTATGCGGGTGCGACTGGCGATGGGGGTGGTCACCAGTATCGACCCGGAGATCCTCCTTCTCGACGAAGGCATCGGGGCGGTCGACGCGGAGTTTCTCGCCAAAGCGCAGTCCCGGCTTCAGGCCCTCGTTGAGCGGTCCGGGATCCTGGTGTTCGCCAGTCACTCCAATGAGTTCCTTGCGCGACTGTGCAAGACGGCGATGTGGATCGACCACGGAACCGTGAAAATGAGCGGGAGCATCGAAGACGTGGTTCGGGGCTATGAGGGCGAGGACGCCGCGCGACACGTACTCCAAGTCATGGCCGAACATCGCAACGATTGGTCAGACGATCAGGCCGAACCGCGATGACCATGGTGTGCGCGGTCGTCGTCACTCACCGCCGGCCCGAGCAGTTGGCCAAGTCGCTGGACGTGGTGACGACACAAACCCGGATGATCGACCATCTCATCGTGGTCGACAACGATCACGATGAGCATGTCAGCGAGTTGGTGGCCAGCCAAGCAGTTCGGTCAACCTATCTTGGCTCGCGCCGAAACCTCGGCGGCGCAGGTGGTTTCGCGCTCGGAATGCTTCACGCACTGGCTCTGGGCGCGGATTGGATATGGCTGGCCGACGACGACGGTCGGCCTGGCGACAGTGAGGTGCTGGCCACCCTGCTGGCCTGCGCGCACAGACACGGCCTCGCCGAGGTGTCACCGATGGTATGCGACCTCGACCAACCTGACAGATTGGCGTTCCCTCTGCGGCGCGGCCTGGTGTGGCGGCGGCGGGTCGATGAATTGCGCACCAAGGATTCCCCCGGCAGCGACCTGCTGCCCGGATACGCATCACTGTTCAATGGTGCACTGTTCCGCGCGGAAACCATTGCGGCGGTCGGGGTTCCCGACATCCGACTTTTCGTCCGCGGCGACGAGTACGACGTGCACCGCAGACTGGTCCGTAGCGGCCTGCCATTCGGAACCTGCCTGGACACCGTCTATCTCCACCCGTACGGCAGCGACGAATTCAAGCCCATCCTCGGGGGGCGAATGCACACCCAGTACCCGGATGATCCGGTGAAGCGTTTTTTCACCTACCGCAACCGGGGATACGTTCTGGCCCAGCCCGGACTTCGCAGGCTGCTGCCACAGGAGTGGTTGCGGTTCGGGTGGTACTTCCTCATTACCCGGCGTGATCCGGCCGGATTGCGGGAGTGGATCCGGTTGCGCCGCATGGGTCGCCGGGAGCAATTCGGTCCGCCGGAACCACATTCCGGGGATACGCGATGACCTTCATCGATGCGGCCGATCAGTCCAAGTCGTTCGCCCGGGCCTGGGGGGACCTCACCGAGGGATTCCGCAAGCACGAACTGTGGCTGCACCTCGGTTGGCAGGACATCAAGCAGAAGTACCGGCGCTCGGTGCTGGGTCCGTTCTGGATCACCATCGCCACCGGCACCACCGCGGTCGCCATGGGCGCGCTGTACTCGAAGTTGTTCAAGCTGGATCTCGCCGAGCACCTGCCCTATGTGGCATTGGGGCTGATCATCTGGAACATGATCAATGCCTCGATACTGGAGGGCGCCGACGTCTTCATTGCCAACGAAGGTCTGATCAAGCAGTTGCCGACGCCGCTGAGCGTGCACGTGTACCGGCTGGTGTGGCGACAAATGATCCTGTTCGCGCACAACATCGTGATTTTTGTGGTGATCGCAATCATCTACCCCAAACCGTGGTCGTGGGCCGACCTGACAGTGATTCCGGCCTTACTGCTCATCATGCTCAACTGCGTCTGGGTGTCGTTCTGCTTCGGAATCCTGTCCACCCGTTACCGCGACATCGGCCCGTTGCTGGCCTCGTTGGTGCAACTGCTGTTCTTCATGACACCGATCATTTGGAATGCCGAAACGCTGGAGCAGCAGGGCGCGGGCCGTTGGTCGAAGATCATCGAACTCAATCCGCTGCTGCACTACCTCGACATCCTGCGCGCTCCCCTGCTGGGCGCCCAGCAGGAACCCCGGCACTGGGTGGTGGTGATCGTTTTGACGGTTCTAGGTTGGTGCGCCGCCGCGTTCGCGCTGCGCCAGTACCGGGCCCGGGTGCCCTACTGGGTCTGACGCGCCGGGATCTCCGTAAGCTTCCCGCGATGGCTGAAATAGCGTCCCCGCCGCCGCTGAGCCTGCGGACCCAGATCCTTCGGTTCGTGCTCACCGGCGGATTCTCGGCCCTCGTTGACTACGGGTTGCTCGAGTTACTGAGTACCGTCTTCGGTCTTCCCGTCGGCTTATCCAAGGCGCTCAGCTTCATCGCCGGAACCATCACGGCCTACCTGATCAACCGACGCTGGACATTCGATGCAGGGCCCAGCCGATCGAGGTTTGCCAAGGTGATGGTGCTTTACGGCCTGACGTTCGCAGTCCAGGTAGGCCTATTTCTCATTGTCTTCAACAGCCTTGGGGGTCATGCCTGGACAAAACTGGTCGCGTTCGTCATTGCTCAGGGCACCGCGACGATCATCAACTTCATCGTCCAGCGGGTATGGATCTTCCGCATCCACTAGGCACAACCCGTCGCACGGTACCCTCGACACGATGTCCGCAATCACCACTCCGCAGCGACTGACCGGCTGGGCCCGCACCTCACCCAGTGTCGCCGAGGTGCTCCACACCCCGGATCCCGAGGAGATCGTCAAAGCCGTCGCCCGGGTGGCCGCCGAGGCCGCTGAAGGCCGGCATCGCGGGATCATCGCGCGCGGACTGGGCCGCTCCTACGGCGACAACGCCCAGAACGGTGGCGGACTGGTCATCGACATGACCGCACTGAACCGGATTCACTCGATCGACGCCGGGACGCGCATGGTCGACGTCGACGGCGGAGTCAGCCTTGATCAGTTGATGAGAGCGGCCTTGCCGTCCGGACTGTGGATCCCGGTGTTACCCGGAACCCGACAAGTGACCATCGGCGGCGCCATCGGTTGCGACATCCACGGTAAGAACCACCACAGCGCCGGCAGCTTCGGAAATCATGTGCGATCGATGGACCTGCTGATGGCCGATGGCCAAGTACACACCATCGCTCCCGACGGACCCAGTGCCCCGCTGTTCTGGGCCACCGTCGGTGGCAACGGGCTCACCGGGATCATCCTGCGAGCGACCATCGAGATGACCCCGACCGAGACGGCCTACTTCATTGCCGACGGCGACGTGACCGCCAACCTCGATGAGACGATCGCCCTGCACAGCGACGGCAGCGAATCCAACTACACCTACTCGAGCGCATGGTTCGACGCCATCAGCCGGCCACCGAAACTGGGCCGTGCGGCGGTGTCCAGGGGATCACTCGCCCGCCTCGATCAGTTGCCGGAGAAACTGCAGCGCAACCCGCTGAAGTTCGACGCCCCCCAACTACTGACGTTTCCGGACATCTTCCCCAACGGGCTGGCCAACAAGTACACCTTCGGCCCGATCGGGGAATTGTGGTACCGAAAGTCGGGTACCTACCGAGCCAAAGTTCAAAACCTGACGCAGTTTTACCACCCACTGGACATGTTCGGTGAGTGGAACCGGGCCTACGGGCCGGCCGGATTCCTGCAGTACCAGTTCGTTGTGCCGACCGAAGCCGTCGACGAGTTCAAGGCGATCATCGTCGACATCCAAAGATCCGGTCACTACTCGTTCCTCAACGTATTCAAGCTGTTCGGACCGGGTAATCAGGCGCCCCTGAGCTTTCCCATCCCGGGATGGAATGTGTGCGTGGACTTTCCGATCAAGGCCGGGCTGGGTGAATTCGTCACCGAACTGGATCGGCGCGTATTGCGCTTTGGCGGCCGGCTTTACAGCGCGAAGGATTCCCGCACCACGGCCGAGACATTCCACGCCATGTACCCCCGCATTGACGAGTGGATCGCGCTGCGGCGCAGGGTGGATCCCGACGCGGTGTTCGCTTCGGACATGGCCCGGCGCTTGGAGTTGGTGTAGGTGGTTGTGGACGCGGTGGGAAACCCCCAGCGGATTCTGTTGCTCGGCGGCACCTCGGAGATCGGATTAGCGATCTGCGAACGCTATCTGCGCGACGCCCCCGCGAAGATCATCCTGGCGGCACTGCCCGATGATCCCGGCCGCGAAGACGCCGTCGCACAGTTGCAGCGGGCTGGCGCCAAAGCCGTGAGCGTGGTGGATTTCGACGCACTCGACACTGCGAGCCACCCCGCGGTGATCGACGAATGTTTCGCCGCCGGCGATATCGACGTGGCGATCGTCGCCTTCGGGCTACTCGGCGACGCCGAGGACCTGTGGCAGAACCAGGCCAAGGCCGTTGCGATCGCCGGAGTCAATTACACCGCAGCCGTTTCGGTGGGTGTTCTGATCGGAGAGAAGATGCGCCACCAGGGCTATGGGCGCATCATCGCGATGAGTTCGGCGGCCGGTGAACGGGTGCGACGCTCGAACTTCGTCTACGGGTCGACCAAGGCTGGCCTCGACGGCTTCTATCTGGGACTCGGGGAAGCCCTTCGGGAGTACGGGGTCGGGGTGCTGGTAATCCGGCCCGGGCAGGTGCGCACCCGGATGAGCGCCCACGTCAAGGAGGCTCCGTTGACCGTCGACAAGGAGTACGTCGCCGAGCTTGCCGTCACCGCCTCGGCCAAGGGCAAGGATCTGGTCTGGGCACCGGGCGCTTTCCGGTACGTGATGATGGTGCTGCGGCACATCCCCCGACCCATATTCCGCAAGCTGCCGATTTAGCCGGGCCGGCGTGCGCACGAGTAACCTACTGGCCTGCCTCGGTCAGATGATCGCGGCAGCCGTTGCGGCCGTGGTGGTTTCGGTGGTTGCGCTGGCAGCCATCGCACGTGTGGAGTGGCCGGCCTTTCCGTCATCGAATCAATTGCACGCACTGACGACGGTCGGGCAGGTCGGCTGCCTCGTCGGTCTGGTCGGCGCCGCCGCACTGTGGCGCAGCGGCCGCGAATGGCTCGCCCGGATCACCGCCGTCGTCCTACTGGCCGCCTTCACCGTCGTGACACTCGGCATGCCACTGGGCGCAACGAAGCTGTATCTGTTCGGTATCTCAGTCGACCAACAGTTCCGCACCGAGTATCTCACCCGCCTGGCCGACAGCGCCGAGTTACGGGACATGACCTACGCCGGGCTGCCGCCGTTCTACCCGCCGGGATGGTTCTGGATCGGCGGACGCGCGGCGGCACTAAGCGGCACGCCCGGCTGGGAGATGTACAAGCCGTGGGCCATCGTTTCCATCGCGATCGCCGTGACGGTGGCCTTCGTGTTGTGGTCGGCGATGATCCGTTTCGAATACGCGTGCGCGGTCACCGTCGCGACAGCGGCGGTAACCCTGGCCTATACGTCGGCGGAACCCTACAGCGCCATCATCACGGTGCTGATCCCACCGGTGCTCGTGCTCGCCTGGTCGGGTCTGCGGGCACCTCCGCCGGGAGGGCGGGCCGCCGTCGTCGGTGTCGGCCTCTTCCTTGGCTTCACCGCCACCTTCTACACTCTGTTGCTGGGCTACACCGCCTTCGCCGTCACAGTGATGGCGGTACTAGCCGCTATCGCCCGGCGCGGGATCGCTCCACTGCTGCGACTGGCGGTTATCGCGGTGATCGCGGTGGCGATCGCGGCGATCACCTGGTTGCCGTTTCTGCTGCGCGCGGTCCGCGGCCCCCTTGGCGACACCGGAACAGCCCAGCACTATCTACCCGGCGACGGCGCCGTGCTGACATTTCCGATGCTGGAATTCTCGCTGCTCGGCGCGTTGTGCATGTTGGGCACCATCTGGCTGGCCTGGCAGGGATGGAGTTCGGGCAGGCCGGGGCGAAGCGACCCGGGAGTCGGATCCGTTCGCGCCGGCGCGCTCGGAATCGGTGTTCTGGCGGTCTATGCGTGGTCGGTGCTGTCGATGCTGACCACGCTGCTGGGCACGACCCTGCTGTCGTTTCGGCTACAGCCCACTTTGATCGTACTGCTTTCGGCTGCAGGGGTTTTCGGCTTTATCGACTTCGCGCTCGCAATGGCGGCTCGCTGGAGCCGGCGGGCAATTCCGGTGGCGGTGGCCATCGGTCTGATCGGCGGCATCGGCTTCAGCCAGGACATCCCGAACGTGCTGCGGCCCGACCTCGCCGTCGCCTACACCGACACCGACGGCAACGGCCAGCGCGGCGACCGCCGACCACCGGGAGCCGAGAAGCACTACCCGCGGATAGACGAGATCATCCTCGCCGCCACCGGTAGGCCCCGCGACGAGACCGTGGTGATGACCGCCGACTACAGCTTCCTGTCCTACTACCCGTACTTCGGCTTCCAAGGTTTGACGTCGCACTACGCCAACCCGCTCGCACAGTTCGATGAGCGGGCTGCCGCGATCGAGTCATGGAGCACCTTGGACAGCGCCGAGGAATTCACCGCGGCGCTCGACGCGATGCCGTGGGATCCGCCGACGGTCTTCCTGATGCGCCGCGGTGGTGCGGCCGGCTCGTCAAACACCTACACCCTGCGGTTGGCCGAGGACGTCTATCCGAACCAGCCGAACGTGCGTCGCTACACAGTGGAGTTGGACGCCAAGCTATTCTCCGAACCGCACTTTTCGGTGACGACGATCGGGCCGTTCGTACTGGCAATCCGGAACCGCCGGTGAGCGCCGTGCCACCGGGTCCGGCGGACTATCGAATTGCCCGCATTGTCGCTGTCGTCGCCGGTCTGCTGGGAGCCGCTCTAGCAATTCTGACGCCGTTTCTTCCGGTCACACAGACCACTGCGAACCTTAACTGGCCGCAGCGCGGCACCCTGTCCAGTGTCACCGCTCCACTGATCGGTTACGTACCAGTTGATCTACGGATCAGCGTGCCGTGCCGGGTGGCAGTCGGCCTGAACACCGCGGACCGCACGGTACTGCTGTCCACGGTGCCCAAGCAGGCACCCAAGGCCACCGATCGTGGCCTGCTCATCGCGCGAGTCGGCGACTCGCTGGTCGTCGTATCGCGCGACACCCCGATCGCGGCGGCCCCGATGAGTGAGGTGCTCAGCCCAGCCTGCCAGCGACTGACCGTGACCGCCGACGCCAACACGATCACCGGTGAATTCGTCGGGCTCGGGCGCGGCAGCGAGCGCGCCGGGAAGGACTCGCGTCCGCAGATCGTGGGTGTGTTCACTGATCTGTCCGGACCGGCCCCGCCGGGCCTGAGTCTCTCGGCCACCATCGACACCCGTTACAGCAGTGCCCCGTCCGCGCTGAAGATGGCGGCGATGGTGCTCGGGGTCGCGCTCACCGTGGTCGCACTGATCGCCCTGCACGCGCTTGACCGCGCCGACGGAGCCCGGCGGCGACGGCTGGTGCCGACACGGTGGTGGGCGCTCAGTGGACTGGACGCCCTCGTCGTCGCGGTGCTGGGCTGGTGGCACTTCGTCGGCGCCAACACCTCCGACGACGGCTACATCCTCACCATGGCGCGGGTGTCGGACAACGCCGGCTACATGGCCAACTACTACCGCTGGTTCGGCACGCCGGAGGCACCGTTCGGCTGGTACTACGACCTCCTCGCGCGGTGGGCCGACGTGTCGACGGCAAGCATCTGGATGCGCCTGCCCACCCTGCTGATGGCGCTGGCGTGCTGGTGGCTGATCAGCCGGGAGGTCATCCCCCGACTCGGGACCGCCGTCGCCGCCAGTCGTGCTGCAGCATGGACCGCGGCCGGAGTGTTCCTGGCCTTCTGGCTCCCACTCAACAATGGGTTGCGCCCCGAACCGATCATCGCCCTCGGCATCCTCGCGACCTGGTGCGCGGTGGAACGCGGAGTGGCCACCAGCCGACTCTTGCCGGTTGCGATCGCCTGCATCATCGGAGCGCTGACACTGTTCTCGGGCCCCACCGGGATCGCGGCGGTCGGCGCACTACTGGTGGCCGTCGGACCGCTGCGCACCATCGTGGGCCGGCGTGCCCGACAGTTCGGTCTCGCACCTTTACTGGCACCGCTTCTGGCCGCGACGACCGTGTCACTCATCGTGATCTTCCGCGACCAGACCCTGGCCGGCGAATTCGGCGCCAACGCACTCAAGCGCGCCGTCGGGCCCAGCCTGAGTTGGTTCGACGAACACCTGCGCTACGAGCGGTTGTTCCTGGCCACCCCGGATGGGTCGATCGCGCGCCGGTTCGCGGTGCTGGCGTTACTGATCGCACTGGCGGTGTCGGTGGCAGTCATGCTGCGCCGTGGCCGTATCCCTGGCACTGCGGCAGGGCCCTCGCGGCGCATTGTCGGAGTCGCCGTCATCTCACTGCTGGCGATGATGTTGACCCCGACTAAATGGACACACCACTTCGGGGTGTTCGCCGGACTTGCCGGGGCGCTGGCGGCGCTGGCTGCCATGGCTGTCGCCCCGCAGGTACTGAGGTCGCGGCGCAACCGCTCCCTGTTCACCGCGATCGTGCTGTTCATCACGGCGCTGTCCTTCGCCAGTGTCAACGGCTGGTGGTACGTCTCCAACTTCGGCGTGCCATGGTCGAATCGATTCCCCGAGTGGCGATTCGGCTTCACCACGGTCCTGTTGGGCGCGACCGCCGTCGCCCTGTTGGTCGCGACATGGTTTCACTTCACCGACGACGGCCGCGGATCGGGGATCGCCCAGGGGAACCGTGGCCGGGCGAGGGGATCGGCGCTGGGAATCGCCGCATGGGCGCTGGTCGCCTTCGAGGTCGGTTCGCTGACGTTGGGGATGATCAACCAGTATCCGGCGTGGTCGGTGGGCCGCTCCAATCTGGAAACACTCACCGGTAAAATCTGCGGTCTCGCCGAGGACGTGTTGGTCGAACAAGATCCGGGCACCGCATTGCTGACCCCCATCGACGTGTCCGCCGATCGGGCCCTCGGGGCTGACAGCGCGAATGGTTTCTCCCCCAACGGGATTCCCCCCGAGATTGCAGCAGATCCGGTGGCGGAGCCGCCCGCGAGCGGCAATTTCATCGATGCCGCCGACAACGACGGCACCGAGGTCGGAGCCGCCGCCGAGGACACCGGCGTCGGCATCAACGGGTCGAAGGCACGACTGCCCTACGGCCTGGACCCGGACCGCACCCCGGTGCTGGGGAGTTGGCGGTCCGGCGCACAGCAGCAGGCGCAACTGCGTTCGGCCTGGTACCGATTGCCCTCACGGGGAGATGCCGATAGCCGGGTCGGACCGCTGCTGGTGATCTCGGCGGCCGGTCGTTTCCCGGCGGGGGCGGTTGCGGTGCAATGGGCCACCGACCGTCAGGTGGCCGACGGGGAGGTCGGCGGATCACTGGACTTAGCCGATATCGGTCCGCCGCCGGCCTGGCGCAACCTGCGGGTGCCGATGACTGCGATCCCGACCGACGCAACCGCGGTCCGGGTCGTCGCCGAAGACGACGATCTGGCACCGCAGCAGTGGATCGCGGTAACCCCGCCCCGCGTCCCGCAACTGCGCACTCTGCAGCAGGTCGTCGGATCGCAGGATCCAGTGCTCCTGGATTGGGTGGTGGGCATGGCCTTCCCGTGCCAACGCCCGTTCGGGCATGCGTTAGGGGTGACCGAAGTGCCGAAGTGGCGAATCTTGCCCGACCGACTCAGCGCGGACGCCAACTCCCCGGTGATGGACACCATCGGTGGCGGCCCGCTGGGCATCAGCGAGTTGCTCTTCCAAGCGACGACCGTGCCCAGCTACCTCAGCGACGACTGGTCCCGCGACTGGGGTGCGCTGCAGCGGCTGACCCCGTTCTACCCAAACGCCACCCCGGCTGAACTGGGAATCGGTACCGCCACCCGCAGTGGCCTCTGGAGGCCCGCCGGCGGCTAGGCGAGCAGACGCAAACTCCCCCGACACGCCGCTCCCGAGTGACACTTTGCGTCTGCTCGCGACGGTAATTGCGACGCGGTCGCCTACCATCGACCCTCGTGTCCAGCGACAGGGTCAAATCCGCTCGGCTCGTCGCGATATTCGCCGGTCTGATGGGCATCGTGCTGTGCGCGCTGGCGCCGCTGCTGCCCGTCCGGCAAACCACCGCCACCATCGGTTGGCCCCAGGGAACGGGACCGGGCGGGCTGGTCGGCAACATCACCGCACCGCTGGTCTCGGGTGCCCCCGAGGCTCTCGACGTCTCGATCCCGTGCGCGGCGATAGCCACGCTCCCGGCGGCCGGCGGGCTGGTGTTCGCCACGAATCCCGCCGATGGCATCGACGCGGCGCGCAACGGCCTGTTCGTACGGGCCAACACCGAGTCGGTCTTCGTGGCATTTCGCGACAAAGTAGCCGCAGTGGCGTCGCGCTCGGCGGTCGCCGCCGGATCCTGCAGTGTGCTGCGGGCGTGGGCCGGCCCCGGTGGAGTTGGCGCGGACTTCGTCGGCATCCCGGGCGCGACAGGCACGCTCGCGCCCGACAAGAAGCCTCAGGTGACCGGGATCTTCACGGAATTGAAGGTGCCGGCCCAGCCCGGACTTTCGGCCCGCATCGATGTCGACACGCGCTTCATCACCACCCCGACTGCGCTCAAGATCGCAGTGATGGCGGCCGGATTGGCCGGTGTCATCGCCTCGATCTTGGCACTGGCGATCCTGGACCGCCGCAGTCGGCGCACAGTAAGCAAGCGCCGCCGCCCGCTGCGGCACTGGCTTATCGACACCGCCGTGATTGGCACCCTGGTGCTGTGGCACCTCATCGGGGCGATCTCCTCCGACGACGGATACAACCTGACCATCGCCCGAATCTCCGGCGAGGCCGGCTATACAGCCAACTATTACCGCTACTTCGGTGCCGCCGAAGCGCCCTTCGACTGGTACCAGTCGGTGCTGGCACAGTTGGCCTCGGTCAGCACGGCCGGGGTGTGGATGCGACTCCCCGCCACCGCGGCGGCGATCGCAAGCTGGCTGATCCTGAGCCACCTGGTCCTGCCGCGCCTTGGATCCGGCATTGGCGGCCTGTCCCGAAACCGGATCGCGGTCGCCACCGGCGGGGTGGTCTTCCTCGCCGCCTGGCTGCCGTTCAACAACGGTCTGCGTCCCGAACCGCTGATCGCCCTGGGCGTCTTGACGGTCTGGACACTGGTGGAGCGCACGATCGCGACCCAGCGGTTGGCTCCCACCGCGGTGGCGATCATTGTCGCGGCGTTCAGCGCGACACTCGCTCCCCAAGGCCTGATCGCGCTCGCCCCACTTCTGGTGGGGGCGCGAGCCATCAGCCGGATCATCGGCCGACGCCGGGCCGCCGACGGTCTGCTGGCGCCACTGGCCACGCTCGCCGCAGCGGCGTCGGTGATTTTCGTCATCGTCTTCCGCGACCAGACCCTGGCCACCGTTGCTGAATCCGCCCGAATCAAATACGTTGTCGGGCCGACGATTTCGTGGTATCAGGACTTCCTGCGCTACTACT
>Ga0164294_10004367_pt1 | contig 12330 bp, 7 predicted proteins | sample GEODES005metaG_FD_111479 | JGI IMG/M metagenome (GOLD analysis project Ga0164294, IMG submission 111479) | Oligotrophic lake water microbial communities from Sparkling Lake, Wisconsin, USA - GEODES005 metaG | ecosystem: Environmental > Aquatic > Freshwater > Lake | place: USA: Sparkling Lake... | reverse complement strand
GCGGGACACCTCGTCCGCGGCCGCTGCGCCGAGCGTGTCGCGGTAGTCGGGAGGCGGGATCTCCGCCCACGCCACCGCCACGAGCAGCGCAGCGAGCATCAGGCCAGCCGACGCCGACGCGCGAGCCCGAGGAGGCCCGCCGCCGCGAGCAGCGCGCCCCCCGCCGGCGCCGAAGCGCCCGCGTCACAACCGCACTCGCCCGTGAGCACCACGCCGTCCCCGTCTTCGCCGGTGTAGAGGCCGTCCCCGTTCTCGTCGACCGCAGCGCCCTGATCGGCGTTGTCGCCCTCGGTGGCGCCGACCAGCCACCCGTCCTCGCCGCCCGCGAACACCGCATAGTAGCCACCGGCGCTGCCGTCGGCCTCGCTCATCGCCGCGCCGGGCGCCGCGCTTCCGCTCCAGACGACGGTTCCGTCGTCCTTGTTCTCGGGGAAACGATCGTCGCGACGTACGACCACGGCCTCGGTGGCACGGGCGTCGTCCGGCTGGGTCCAGGTGAGGTCCACGCGCTCCGTCTGGTCATCCGAAGCAACGAAGTCGTCGATCTCGTAGGAGGACGCGGCCGCCTCGGCGATGCGGTACACGCACACGTCGTCGATGTTCCAGCCCCCGAATTCAAGGCCGCCATCGCTGTCGATTTCCCACCCGAGGGTGAGGGACTCCCCGTCGGTGTCGACTACCATCGTGTGGAGCATCCACGCGCGGTCCTCGGTGTGCGCGCTCCCGTCCCGCTCGGTAGTCTCGTAGTTGGTCCACACGACCGCATCGTTGGCGTAGACGCTGGCCTTGTCGTACACGCCGTCCTCGACGTTGAGCCAACGCCGGAACTGAACAACGACCTGGTCGTTGCCCGCCACGTCGATCGCGGGGCTGCTTAGGCGGTTCACGATGCTCGACTGGTACTCGCCGTTGTAGTCGCCGCCGCCGAGATCGTTGCCCCAGACCTCGCGCCCGGTGTGGGCGTCTTCCGGATCATCGGCGTACCCCGCGGGGTTGCCGAACACCCAGTCGTCCGCGCCGCGCTGGTCGGTGCCGTCGAGCAGCTCGTGGGTGTAGCCCCCGTCGTCCGAGAAGGGCTCGCAGTAGAGCTCCTCGAGGTCTCCGACGTAGAACATGAACGGGGCGATCTCGCCGCCTGCGGGCAGGCTGACCGCGGAGCCGTCGTCGGCCTCGGCGTACAGGTAGTAGGAGACGACGGAACCCGCGGGGAAGGAAGGGAGATCCCCCTCGAAGCGGTCTCCGACGACGGAGAGGGTCGCCGAGTCCCAGGTGCCGCCGTTGTCCGTGGAGTACCTCGCCTCGATGGTGTCCACCGTGAAGGACACGCAGGCGGGAGAGAGGTTGACGAGGTCGCCGGCGAGGGGCACCGCCGCGCCCGCGGCCTGGTTGCCGACCGCGGTGTGGTCGAGCGAGAGCAAGGAGCCGCCGTCCCCGCCGGGACCGAGGCCGTGGAGCGCGAACGCGTCGATGAGCTCGCACTGATGCGGCGTGCCGTCCGAGAGGTCCCCGTTGTCGTCGTCCGCGAGGATCATCTCGTCGTAGCTCTCGTCGATGGTCGGGCCGGCTTTGATGCCGTCCGCGAGGAGCTGGGAGGTGACGGCCCAGGCGAGGCCCTTCTGACCGACGGTCTCGCCGTAGGTCTCCGAGAGCGCGAGGTAGAGGTCCCACACCGCGCCGGCGAAGATGAGGCCGTCCTGATGGACCTCGCCGGTGATGTCGTCCGGGTAGGAATAGTTCGTCTCGAGCTCGCGGATGCCCTCACCGCCGGTGCCGAAGTACGGCGCGATCAGGGGATCGAGCGTCTGGAGCGCGGCGGTGATGTCCCCGATGCCCTCGGAGATGGAGCTGTCGAAGTCACCGGCCTCGAGGCTGGTGTAATGAAAACCGTGGCCCCACTCGTGGTAGACCACGTCCGCGATGCGGCCGGTGTTGTTGCAACCGTCCCCCGCCACGTAGAAATTGACGCTCTCCCCGTCGTAGTAGGCGTTGCACGTGCTGTCGAGATTGACGTTGCCGGTGATGCCGTCGGTCACGATGCTGACCTCGGGCGCGTACAGGAGCCCCCAGTTGCGGACATCGTGGAGGAACACGTAGGTGTCGATCTCCGCGAGGTCGGCGTTGGCCGAAGACCACGTCGGGGCGCTGTCGCCGGTGAAGGTGAGGCTCGCGTTGGAGCCGCCCTGGTTCCGAACGACGGCGTAGGCGCCGCGCATGCGCGTGGACCAGCTCTCGGAGGAGTCGACCGTGAAGGAGCCGTCCGTGCCCGTGTTGACGGAGTCGCCCGAGGTGCCGCCGGTGAGCGTCGCGAGCGGCATGCCGGAGGTGGTGAAGCTGCCGTCCACCGTGCGGGTGTCGTGTGTGGCGTAGAGCACGCCGTCGAGGAAGCGGACCTCGTTGTAGACGTTCAGCAGCGCGCCGGTGCGGGCGTCGACGTGCGAGACCCACTTGCCGACGGGCTCGGCGGTGCGCGAGCGGACCTCCCAGGTGAGGGTGTACCGGAGGGCGCCGGCCTCTTCGCGGGGGAGGACGACGAGCCGCGCGGACTCGTTCGTGTGGAGGGCCATCGAGGCCGGCCCCGCGAGCGCGCCGGCGGCGATGGCGTCCGCGGCGCTCAGCTTCGCGGGCTCGAAGCCGTTGAGCTCGGGGTAGGTCTCCACGCCGAGCAGGAGGAGCTTGCCACCCTTGATTCGGGCGGTGACCCCGCCGCGCCAGATGGGGGCGCCGGCCACGAGGCGGTCGAAGTCGACGTACCAGGTGTCCGTGCGCGCCACGTAGTTGGCGCTCTTGAGGTTCAGCTGGTGGAGGGGCACGCCCACGAGCGCGGCGTTGCGGCCGAAGAAGGCGCGGAGCGCGCCCTCGACGTCCTTGCTCGTCCGGAGAACGCCCATGTCGATCCCCGGCCCCCACGCGCGCAGGGGGGTGCCGGTGCGCTCGTCGAAGCGCGCCTGCCAGCCGTACCCCTCCCCCTCGACGAACGCGCCCCACGCGGGCTGGTCGCGCAGGATGGCCTGACGCCATCCGCGGATGGAATGCGTTCGGGCGGGCTCGATGCCGATCCACTCCTCCTGCGAGGGAGCAAAGGCAAAAGCGGCTGGAGAGAGCAGACCGAGCAGACCGAGGAACACGAGAGCCTCCGCGTGGCTGTACCTTGTCCGAAGTATCATCGACCCGCTGTGCCCCCCGTCACCTCCCACCAAGCCTTGACAGTCCTCCTCGCGCTTGCGGTACTGCCGCTCACGCTCGGCGGGTGCACGGGTGACGCGCCGGCCCCCGAGCTGCCGCCCCTGCCGCCGAAGGTGGCGCCGGCCACGCTCGGACCCGGCGGTGCGGTGGCTCCGCTCCGCGAGCTGATCGTGGCCTTCACGGGCGAGGTCCGCGGCGAGATCGAGGCCTGCGGGTGCCCGACGGTCCCCTACGGTGGGTTCGCGCGCCGCGCCCGCGCGCTCGATCATCTCCGCGCGGAGCGCCTGCCGGTGTTCGTGCTCGACGCCGGAGAGATGCTCGTACGCGGCCAGGTCGCGACGGACCCCGGCAACCGCCCCGAGCGCGCGCGCGCCGTGCTCGACCTCGCACGCGGGATCGGCCTGGACGCCTGGGCGCCGGCCCCTGTCGACCTCCTCGCCGGCGGCCTGGGCGTCCTCTCCGGCACGGATGCCCTCGTGTCGACCTGGCGCGACGGCGCGGGCGCCCCGCTCTTCGCGGGGGCGACGGTCATCGAACGGGACGGCGTCCGGCTCGGCGTGGTCGGCGTCAACGCCCCCGCCGAAGGCCTCGGCGCCACGGACCCCGTGGAGGCCACGCGCGCCGCCATGGCCGCCGCCGGCCCCGTGGACACCTGGGTCGCGCTCTCCAACGCCCCCTCCGCGGACGCGCTCCGGGTCGCCCAGGAGGTGGCCGGGTTGGGCATCGTCCTCTCCACCCGCGGGGGCGAGCGGGACGCGCCCCGCGCCACCACGGGCGCCGCCATCGTGGAGACCCCCGATCGCGGCCGCTACCTCACCGTGCTGCGTGTCGCGCTCGCATCAGACGGCGCCGCCTGGCACGTCGTCGACGGCGGCACCGCCGCCCACCTCGCCCGCGAACGGGAGCGCCTCGCCCTGCTGGAGAGCCCCGCCGCCCGCGAGGCCGCGGTCAAGAAGATCGGCGGCCTGCGCGCGCGGCTGGAGAGCGAGGTCGCCGGTCACGACGTCGTGTTCATCGAGGACCGGCCCCTCGGCAGCGACCTCGACGGCGCGAGCGCCCTCGACGCGCGCATCGACGCCTTCAAGGCTCGCAGCACCGCCTCGGCGCAGATCCGCGCGGCGTCGGAGCCCGAGGTCGCCGGATACGCCACGGCCGCCGCCTGCACGACCTGCCACAAGGAGCGGTTCAACACCTGGGTCCTCGACCCGCACGCGCGGGCCTACGAGGCCCTCCTCCCGCGAAAGCAGGAGTTGAACCCCGAGTGCGTGAGCTGCCACACCACCGGATGGGGCGAGCCCGGCGGCAACGCCGCGCTGACCGACATCGCGATGCGAACCTACAAGGGCGTGCAGTGCGAGGCCTGTCACGGCCCCTCCGGCGGGCACCCTCAACGCGCGGAGGTCGTGCCGCACGCGGCGACCGAGGCCACCTGCCGCAGCTGCCACGACGAGGCGAACAGCCCCCAGTTCGACTTCGAGAGCTACCGCAAGAAGATCAGCTGCACGAGCGTGTCACAACTGGAGCGCGAGGCCGCGGAGCGGAAGTAAGCGGCGGCTCGGAGACGGCGCCGCCCGGCCGCGCTCACCAGGACGCGAGGAACTTGTCCACCTCTTCGCGCTCGAGCAGCCCCATCGAGAGGTCCAGACAGTCCGCGCACACGTCCAGCCCGGCGTGGCGGTAGACGCCGCGGGACTCGAAGTGTGTACGCCCGCAGAGGTGGCAGGCGGCGTCGTCCGGGGCGAGCCAGGCGCGGCGGTTCTTCACGATCTCGGCCGTACAGACATCACACACGACGGCGCGGGTGCCGGCCATGAGGTGGGTGCACTCCGCGCCCGTGCGGCCGCAGGAGGAGCAGTGGACGTCGTGGTGCTCGCCACCGCCGGTCACCGGGCGGGGCTCGGCGCGCTGGCTCGGAGGCGTGACGTGGGCGAGGAGCCGCTCGACCGTGGGGCCCGCGCCGCGCTCCTGGGCCCGCCGCACGAGGGCGCGGGAGGCGTCGGCGTCCCCACACATGACCTGCCCGGCGAGAACGGCGACCTGAAGCTCGGCGTCCGCGTTCTGGCCCCAGGTGGAGAGGAGCTGGCGTGCCGAGCGGCTGCGCCGCGTCGCGATCGCGAGGAGGAGGAGGGCCTGGTAGCCGCGCGCGACCTCCCGCTCGGCTTCGACGTTGCGGCGGTGCGCGACGAGGTCCGAGGCGCCGCCGCGACGGTCGACCGAGGCGCGCTGGATGTCCTCGATCGTGACGTTCAGCCCCGCGGTGAGGGTCGGCTCCGGGAGGACGGAGGACGCCGCGAGGGCGTTGCGCGCGAGCGCAGGGGAGTAGGTGCGGCCGGGCTCGCGGAGGCGCGCCGCGGCATCGTCCGCGACGTGGCTCTGGGTGAGGCCGCAGGCGGACTCCCACAGGGTGAACCTCAGGCCCTCGTCATCGGTCAGGTCGATGGCGTCCAGCACCGCGGGCACGGACGAAGGGCCGACGGACCGCAGCTCGTCAAGCAGCACGGCGATACGACGGCGCGTGAGGGCGCGCGGCGCGCCGTCTCCCCCAACGATGGGGAGGCGATCGAAGTTGGAGACCTCGGCGGCAAGGGCCTTCTGGAGCCATGCGCCATCCCCCGAGCGCCGACGCGTGCGGACGAGCTCGACGTAGCTGGCGAGGTCCTCGGGGTGATCCTCGAGGGTCTCCTTGAAGACACGGAGGGCCTCGGCCGTCTGGCCCTCTTCGAGGAGGGTGCAGCCGAGCGCGTGGCGTGCGGGGAGGTGGTCAGGCGCCAGCAGGAGCGCCTTGTTGTTGTACTCGCGAGCCCGGCCCAGCTCACCGAGCTGGAGGTAGGCCATCCCCATCTGGGCAAGGGCGTTCGCGTCGTCCCCGTGGGCCTCGAGGTAGTGGCGGTAGTGCTGGATGGCGTTCTTGTACTTTCCAAGCGCGAACGCCACTTGCCCAAGGTGCTTGCGCGCGTGCGCGGCGAACCTGGGGTTCTCACGGAGGCGCACGAAGAGCTTCTCGGCCTCTGCATAGCGACCGGTCTGGAGGCAGCTCACGCCCAGGTCGCGCATGAGCGGCGCGAGCAGGTCGGGGCTCGGATCCAGCTTCAGCGCGAGGACGAGGTGGTACTGGCTCCGCTCGATGAGCCGCTGACCGCCGACCTGACGGGAGCGCTCGGCGAGGGTGCGGCCGAGGAGGAGGTGGACCTCCCAGGCGTTGGGCGCGGCGCGGCAGGCCGTCTCGAGGTGGCGGATGGCGAGGTGGCGGTCCCCGAGGCCGCGGTACATCGCGCCGAGGGCGAGGTGGAGGTCCGGGCGCTCGGCGTCGAGGCGCACGGCCTCGTCCAGGTAGCGCTGGGCGGCCTCGGGGCGGTCCATCCCGACGAGCGCGGCGCCGGCCAGGACCATGGCCTCGACCGAAGCGGGGTCGTCCTGGAGGGCCTTGCGCGCGTGCTGGAGGGCGACGGAGCACTGGCTCTCGCCGGCACCGTGGTAGAGCCCGCGGGACAGGCAGGTACGGGCGAGCTCGAGGCGCGCCTGAACGTCCTCCGGGTGCTCCGCGAGGCGCGCTTCGAGGCGACCGGCGGACCAGTCGAGTTTCTGATGGGGGTACATGGCGCTGCTTCCGGAACGGGGGGCGCCAGTGGCGCTGCGGTCGATCGACGGCGTATGCTATCGCACCGCGCCCAACCACGCGGAGAGGAAGCCGTGCCGAGCGCGCCCGTGACCACATCTTCGTGCCTTTCCCGTCGATCGGCCGCGCGCGCGGGGCAGGCCACTACCGAGTGGACCCTCCTGCTCTCCGTGCTCGTGATCGCGGTCGTCGCCGCCGGATACGGCCTCGTGTCGACCTTCCAGAGCTCGATGGGCGGCATCGGTCGCGGGATGGGCGAGGTCTACACCACGGGTGACCTCGCCCGCTAGCCGTCCTCTACGGGCGGCGGGTGGTTAGGGCGCGTCCCGATGCCCCTCCTCCCCGTCGTCTTCTTCCTCTCCGGCGCCACGAGCCTCGTGTACCAGTCGGTCTGGGGCCGCGAGCTCCATCTGGTGTTCGGCACGAGCCAGTTCGCCATCGCGACGGTGCTCGCCGCCTTCATGACCGGCCTAGCCGCAGGCGGCTGGATCGGCGGGCGTCTCTCGGATCGGGTGGGGCGTCCCCTCCGCGCCTATGGAGTGCTCGAGGCCGCGGTCGGCGCGTACGCGCTCCTCTTTCCGTACGTCGTGCATGCCTTCGAGCCCATCTACCTCGGCTTCTGGCACGCCACGTCTCCGGGCCCGCTCGCCTTCGGCGGCTTCCAATTCCTCCTCCTCGGCGCGGGGCTCCTGCTGCCGACGGCGTGTATGGGCGCGACGCTCCCTCTGCTCGTGCGTCACGTCGCGCCGAAGCCGGGAGAGGCCGGCGCGGTCGTGGGACGGCTCTACGGCATCAACACCGCCGGCGCGGTCGCCGGGGTCGGGCTCGCCGGCTTCTGGCTCCTCCCCGACCTGGGCGTGCGCGACACCACCCTGCTCGTAGCCTGCGGTAACTTCCTCCTGTGCGGCCTTGCCTTCTGGCTCGATCGCGGCACCGCACCGCTCGCGCCCATCGCCGCCACCGCCGCTCCGCCGCTCCCGCGCCCCATCCTCGCGATCGCGGCGCTGGCGGGGATGTCCAGCCTCGCGATGGAGGTGGCGTGGTTCCGCCTGCTCACGCTCATCCTCGGCGCGAGCACCTACGCGTTCTCGGTGATGCTCCTGGCCTTCCTCGCGGGGATCGCGCTCGGTGGGCGTGTGGGTGGCCCCCTCGCGGACCGCGCGAAGAGCCCCCGCGCCGCCCTCCTCGCGCTCGCGGCGCTGCAGGTCGGCGTGGCCACGCTCTCCTACGCCGCGATGTGGATGTACGGCGAACTCCCTGTACTGTTCGTGAAGCTCTTCTTCCAGATCGAGGATGTCCCCGAGCTCCTCTGGCCGATGAAGTGCCTCCTCGCGTTCCTCGTCATGGCGCCGGCCGCGGTGCTGATGGGCGCGACCTTCCCTTTCCTCGTGCGCGCCGTGCTCGCGACGAACGAGGGGGGCGCCGCGCGTCCAGTCGGTGGGGTCTACGCCGCGAACACGCTCGGCGCCATCGCGGGCGCGTTCGGCGGGGGCTTCGTGCTCCTCCCGATGCTCTACGTCACGGGCACCGTCCTCTTCTGCTCGACGCTGAACCTCGTCGGTGCCGGCGTGGCCGTCCTCGCCGCGGGGGAGCGCCGTCGCTTCACGATGGGCGCGCCGATCGCCGCGCTCCTCCTCGGTGCGGTGTGGAGCTTCCCCCCTCCCTGGAACCCGATGCTCATGTCCTCGGGCGTCTACAAGTACGTAGACAACCTGAAGGAACCAACGTTCGCCGAACTGAAGAAGCAGTTCCTCGATCGCTACGAGCTGCTCTACTACAAGGAGGGTCTGTCGACCGTCATCACCGTCGCGCACAACCTCTCGACCGGCAACGTGTGGCTGGCGAACAACGGAAAGATCGACGCGAGCACCACCTCCGACATGCCGACACAGGTGCTCGTCGCGCACACCCCCTTCCTCTTCACGGGGGACCGCGCCCGGAACGTCGCCCTCATCGGCCTCGCGAGCGGCATCACCCTCGGCGCCATCACCCTGCACGACGAGCCCACGACCATCGACGTCGTCGAGCTCGAGCCTGCCATGGCCAACGCCACCGAGTTCTTCCGGGCGTGGAACCACGCCGCCCTCGACGACCCTCGGGTGAACGTCCTCGCCAACGACGGCCGCAATCAGCTCCTCCTCACGCCCCCCGGCACCTACGACATCATCGTCGCCGAGCCGTCCAACCCGTGGCTCACCGGCGTCTCGAACCTCTTCACGCGCGAGTTCTTCGAGATGGGAAAGACCCGGCTCGCGCCGGGCGGCGTCTGGAGCCAGTGGGTTCAGATGTACGGGATGGACGAGCGTGATCTCCAGTCCATCATGCGAACGTTCGCGACGGTGTACCCGCACGTCCTCGTGTTCTCCACCATCGAGGACGCCGACCTCGTGATGATCGGGAGCGACTCCCCCCTCGTCTTCGACCTCGCGGCCGCCAACGCCCTCGCCACCAAGAACCCGAAGGTGGACGCCGAGCTCGCCGCGGTCGGCGTCGACGACGGCTACGACCTTCTCTGCCACTTCCTCTTCGACCGGGAGACCCTGCTCTGGCGTACGCAAGGGATCCCGCTCAACACGGACGACAACCTGCTGGTCGAGTACTCGGCGCCGAAGAACCTCCACCGGGAGACCTCCGGAGAGAACTTCCGCATGCTCCGCAAGTGGATGGCGACCCCCTCGATCGAGCTGGCGCGGAGCTTGAAGTCGGCGGAGGACCTCGACGAGCTCGCCCTCGCCTACAGCGACCGCGAAGACCTCGTGCGCGCGATGGTGGCCCTCCAGGAGGCCCAACGCCGCGACCCCGAGCGGGCCGCGACCGCCGCGCTCATCGAGGACGTGCGCCGCCGTTGGAACGCCCAGCCCCGGTAGAGGGCGGGCGCGCGCCCCGCGCTACTTCTCCATCCCGAGCAACCTGCGCAGGATAGCCTTCGCGAAGCTGCGGACCCCGACCTTGGGCGGCGGAGGCGGCGGCGCGGCCTTGCGGGGCGTGGTGCGCGGCGGCATGGGGGGACGCTCCTCGCGGGCGCCGCCGTGGGAGTGGGAATGGCCGTGGGAGTGGCCGTGATCGTGGCCATCCTCCGGGGGCGCCGAGGCGGCAGGTGCCGCTTGAGCCGGAGCGGGCGCGGCCTCGACCGGCGCGGCCTCGACGGGCGCGGCCTCGACCGGCGCGGCTTCGACCGGCGCGGCTTCGACCGGCGCGGCTTCGACCGGCGCGGCTTCGACCGCCTCGGCCTCGACCGGCTCGGTGTCGACCGGAGTGCCGTCGGCCTCCGCGGGCTCCTCGGCGGGCTCCTTCTTCTTCCGTGCCTTCGGCTTCTCTTTCGCCACGGCCTCGACCGCGGCCTTGCCGTCCGCCGTGAGGGTGAAGATCGTGCCGTCCCACGCCACCAGACCGTCGGAGGTGAGCCCCTCCATGAGCTGGCTGAACGCCTGATGCGCGGCGAGCAGCTTCAGGCCGCTCCAGTCGTGCAGGGGACCGATCGCCATGACGCCACCGTTCTCGTGGAGGTAGGCGAGCAGCTTTTTGCGGCGGGTTTCAGTGATGTCGGCCATCGGGGACCTCTCGTCGGGCGCCGTCTAACCGCTCGGATGCTACTCCGGCTCGACCGGGAGCGGACGCCCCTCTGCGCGCGCCCGCGCCCGCGCCTTCTGGCGCCGTGGCCAGGTCGCGATGGCCTCGATCGGGCCGCTCACGACGTGCGCGAGACCGAGGATCACCAGCACCGTCGAGATGTTGTAGACGGCGCCGACCGCGAGGCACACCCCCGCGAAGACCACGAGACCGGCCATGATCGGGGGAGACATCTTGAAGGTCTTCATCGTGCGGAAGGGTACGGACGAGACCTCGAGGAAGGCCACGGCGAGGACGAAGAGCACGATGCCCGTCGGATCCTTCGGCGCCGGGATGCCCGCGCCCGCGAACCACATGACGACGGACGCGACGGTGCCGCCGCCGAGCGTGATGGTGAGCCCCTGGCTCCAGCGGTGGGCTTTGCCGTCCGCCGTGACGTTGAAACGGGCAAGTCGGAAGGCGCCGGCAAGCATCAACGAACCTGCGACGAACACTCCGAAGGCACCCTGCTCCGACAGGCCCCAGAAGTACACGAGGCAGGCGGGCGCGACGCCGAAGCTGATGATGTCGATCAGCGAGTCGAGCTGCACCCCGAACGCGGTCCCGGTGCCGGTCATGCGCGCGACGCGGCCGTCGAGGGCATCGAACAGCCCCGCGAAGAAGACCATCAAGCCGGCCTTGTAATACAGGTTCGGGTCGTTCCCGGCTTGGCCCGCGAGCAGGATCGCGTAGAAACCGCAGAAGAGGCTCGCGGACGTGAACCAGTTCGGCGGGTTCAAGAACTGCTTGATCATCATGCGGGGGCGGCCTCCAGGAGAGCCTCGTGAAGGGACCGCTCCAGCCCCGCCGCGCGCGCGGGGTCGACCGTGAAGACTACCGCGTCCTGAGCCGCGCGCCACCGTGCGCCGTCCGCCCCCGCCGCGCCGAGGACGCGCCGAAGCAGGGTGGGGTCGGCGCCGACGCGCGCGCCCACGACCGCGACGGTAGCCGCCGGCACCAGCCCAGGAAGGTCCGCGTGGAGGTTTCGCCGGTCGAGGAGGAGGCCGTCCGGGCCCGCGGCGCGCACGCACGGGGTCGGGAGGGTGTCGAGCAGCGAGAGCGGGCCGTGCGCGAGCTGGGTGTCCGCGGCGATGGCCAGCACACGCGGCGGCGCGGCGCCCGGGTGGATGCGCGTGCCCGGCGCCTCGGCGAAGGTGGCGCTGGCGCGCAAGGCGATGCCCTCGCGGTGCGCCCACGCCACGGCCTCGTCGTAGAGCACCTTCGCGCCGTTCTGCGCGAGGGCCAGGGCCTCGTCGAGGGTCATCGACGCGAGCTTCACCGCTGCGGGGACCGCGCGGGGGTCGGCGCTGTACACGCCGTCCACGTCGCTGCAGATCTCGCACTCGTCCGCCCGCAGCGCCGCTGCGAGCACGACCGCCGTGGTGTCGCTCCCGCCGCGGCCGAGCGTGGTCACCTCGCGCTCGCGACTCACCCCCTGAAACCCGGCGACGATCGCCACTTCTCCACGCGCGAGCGCCTCCTGCACGCGATCCGGCCGCACCTCCACCACCCGGGCGTTGGCGTGACTCGTGTCCGTGATGATGCCGCTCTGGCTGCCGGTGAAGGAGCGGGCGGCGACGCCGAGGTCCTGCAGCGCCATCGCGAGGAGGGCCATACTGACACGCTCACCGACGCTGATGAGCATGTCCAGCTCACGACGACCGGGCGCCTCGCTCACTGAGCGCGCGAGCGCGAGCAGCTCATTGGTCGTATTGCCCATGGCCGACACGACCACCACCACACCATGGCCCTCCGCGCGCGCACGCGCCACGCGCGCGGCGACCCTCCGGATCCGCTCGACGTCGGCCACGGAGGACCCGCCGTACTTCTGCACCAGCAACATTCAGCGGATCTCGAAGGTATCGAGGTAGACGGTATTCTCTCCGCGCTCGGGGGAGAGCAGGCCCGTGAGGTCCTCGATC
>Ga0164294_10004366_pt1 | contig 12333 bp, 10 predicted proteins | sample GEODES005metaG_FD_111479 | JGI IMG/M metagenome (GOLD analysis project Ga0164294, IMG submission 111479) | Oligotrophic lake water microbial communities from Sparkling Lake, Wisconsin, USA - GEODES005 metaG | ecosystem: Environmental > Aquatic > Freshwater > Lake | place: USA: Sparkling Lake... | reverse complement strand
GGTTGCCGGTCGGCCGACCGGCAACCCGCTTCACCGGCGTTACTTTCCTAGCCGAAACTCAACAGACAATCCCGGAAGCGGCGCAAGCCGCTATCCGGGACCATAGGCAGCAACCCCGCTATCGCCGCCGCTTCGATCTCGCGCGACCGCCCTGGGTCCCGGCTATAAGCAGCGCTGCGGCCGGGGTGACGGAGGGCTTCATTTTCAGGGCGAGTCCAGCGCAACCCTGCGAAAAATCCGGCAATCACCCGGACAACGCCGTGACCGAAGCCGGCGAACAACCGGACAAAACCCGACAGGAACACCACAATATCCGACAAAAACACGACGCTATCCGACGGAATCCTGACGCCGGCACGCCATCCAAGCCGGGCGCAATTCGCCGGCCACCCGATCAGCCCAGACCGGCTTCGCAGACATAATATCAATTAAAAACAATAGTGTGCGGAAACAACCTGTGGCGGTGGAAGAGAATCTGCGGGCGAACTCTCTCTGGGTAAAAATAATTGTAATCAGTGCGTTATGTGGGATACTGTGGGCCATTGATTATCCGCATGCACGCTTCGCTCTAGCGCAGCAGCTCAGTTTTGCGCCTAGGTTTATGGGTCAGGTCTCTTTTGGCCAGCTACACTTGACCGAATAAGGACAGTCCCTCTCACACAGTTCAAAAGAACAAGTGACCTTGACCTGCACCCGGACTCTGAGCGGTGCTAGTGGAAACCAAGCTCGTCACGTCGAAACGTCCCGAGCTATACAGAGGCAAAGCAAACTGCGTTCATTGACTAGCGTTTCCTTGAAACGATTTCAGAATAGTTAGCGGTATAAAACTCGAGATCCTCAGGTAAAAAGTGCAGGATCCAGCGCATCCATGTCTGCCAAGCCCTACTTCCATTAGACGCTCCACGCGCTTCGAGCAGGTCCCGCATTTCCCCAAAGCGCCGTGAGCTGATCACAAATTTATCGATGGTCTGAAACTCGGGGGTTTGCAGCAGTGCCATTCCAATCCAACGGTCAAACTGACCTTCAGTCATTCCGACGGGTGGTCGCAAAGCAGCGAGATCATTTGCCGCAGCTTCGCGTGCTGCAACCGAAAGGGCTTCCACGTTGCCAGAATAATAGGAAAACAAGTCGAGGGGAAAGCGGAGAGCGGGGCTCCATTCCCTTGGTCCAAAATCTGTATCAACCTCGGGAACAGTCCAAGACGCCGGCTCAAACGCTGAGAGAGCTTCGACAAATCTTCCATAAATTTGTTCGTCAATTCGCGTCGCACCTTGAAAAAGTGTCGATTCGAATGAGGCAAGTGCGTGGTATGGTCGTTCCATTTCTTCCAGCAGTTCGAGATTAGAATTTACGGCCCATCCTAACGCAGTGTGCGTTAGATTGGCTGATCCAACAATAACCCGGTCGTCAGCGCGATAATATTTGGCGTGAAGCGTGGGTTGCAGCCAAAGTTCGGCTCGCCCGCGATCGTGCAAGACATCCCAGACCTCCAGGTCGCTCACGCCTTGTGCGATCTCGTCGATCCGCCATCTCGTCACCACTCGCAACGTACACTCATCACGGCACGCCGCGAGAACTCGCAATAGCGCGGCACGTTTGACGTACGGCGCAACCAGGAGACATTCTTCGCGTGCGCTGCCGATTAGCTCGACGAGTTGATCGCCGAGCGTGTCGAGCTCAATCATCCGTCGCTGCGAAGGAATTGCCGCGCCAACCGTCCCCAGTCGGCGCGCGCTTCCTGCGCGCGATCACGAGGTAGGCCGTCGGGCTGCTCGTCTTCGTAGCGGGCCCACGCCATCAAAAGAAGTTTCAACCCGTCACTAGCTGAGCTCAGCCTTGATCTCAGCTCGTCCACGGAGTCCGAAGACGGATCGCGCTCTAACACCTCGACTAAGGAATCGTACGCCGGATGCGACGTGTTAAGGGTGATGATAATCGAACCGCCTTTTTGTTTGACCGAAAAGAACGCTGGGGATTCAAGGTCAGCTTCGGCGATCACATATTTCAAGCCATCGGAGATGGTTTTGGCAGCCAACTCTTTAGCAGCGCCCTCCGGCATACCTTGCCGTTCGAGCTCTTTCTCGATTTGGTCCTGTCGCTGACCTTCGGGTAGATGCTCGTCTCGGTCGCTTTGACCCAGTTGGCCATCGTCCTTGCGGTGCTGGGTCACTTCAGTGGCGCGGCTCTCAGGAGAGTTGGGGTCGGGATGTCGGCGACGCGAGCGCTTTTCTTCACTTGCTGTTTGCGCGCGAAGGAGGCGCTGCAGGACATTCTTGTTCTTCTGTATTTGATGAGCAATCTCGATCAACGGCGCCCGCGGATCATCTTCCTCCTCGAGCTCTTCCCGAAGCTCCGCCAAACTGCGGCCATCCCGGAGGAGATCGTCAAGATTGAGATTGGCAAACTCTGAAAAATTATGGGCGTGCTGCTTGTTGTTCGTCACCCCGAAAATTTCGTCCAGACTAGGTGGAAATTCGATTTCAATACCCCACCACCGATCGCGTGGCTCTGAGGGATCGGACCAACCTTCATCCAACTCGAGCTCGCGTTCGGCGCGCACAATCGAGAGGCCAGTGTTGCGAGCGGCATGGCGTCCATAATCTCGACTGCCCGGGTTGTGCCCCGCTCGCGCTTCCTCGGTAGCAACAGAGTAGCGAATTTTAACCTCATGGGGCTCCCCGCGGAAATTGATCTTGTGCACTACCTCGCCGTCGCCCCAGGACTCAAACAGCGGCTTGTCGTCCCAAGGAGAAGGGGTCGATGTGCCGATCATCAAGTATCCCGGATCGTTCGGCTTCGCCAAGAGATTAGCGGTCACGGATTTTGGATTTGCTTCGTCAAATGCTGCAAAGCGGATAGTCACACGACCATCCACTAAGAACCGCCGGTACATACGACCGATGACAAATTCGCTGTTGTCAAAAAGGGCTGTCGCGGTGCGCCACATCATTCGGTCAAGGCGCGACCAAACGACGAGGGTCCCACTTTCCCCCCATGCCCTACCAACCTGCTTCCACAAGGCTGGAATGGCTTTCGCGACGGGCTCGGGCACGTCGGTCATTGTCTGCGCGGCAATTTCATCGAGATCAAGGTACGTGTAAATGGCGCTTTCAAGGCCGTTTTGCCAGGTCCACACTTCGACCCGTTGACACTGCGAAATTGACGATGCCGGCAACCCCATTCCAAATCTACCGATCCCATATTGGTTAGCAGGATCAAGCCTCGTGCCGTTTCCAAATTGAAGCGCAATTTGGAGTGTGTCCCGATCCATGCCTTGGGCATCATCGAGAACAGCTATTTGGTGAACTCGCCTTCGCTGGCGCTTAGCTAGTTGGGTGGTCTGTTCGGCGCACAGGAGTTCGACATGCTCGGCTCCTGCCTGGATGGAATTGTCCATCAACTCAGCAAGCGCGTAGGCGGCATTCTTATAGCCGTTATCGCGCATTGCCTTGACCGCGAGGTGCGTCGGAACGATCGAAAAACTCATCTAGACCCCCAAACATCTTCCCAATTCAGGAACGCTTCACCGATGTCGCCAAAACCAGGTAGAGCACTGTCCACCACTGTGACAATCTCCGCATTCTGATTCCCACCCGCCTTAGGCCCGCGGATCGCTCGACCTACCATTTGGCTATAGAGTACCAATGAAGTTGTTGGCCGCGCAATCAATGCTGCGCTGGTACGCGGGGCATCAAAACCCGTAGTGAGTACTCCGAAGTTGCACATCACTCGCGGCTCGTCGCTGTCATCCTTGAACGCATCCAGCGTCCCGGCACGTTCGGACGGCGGTGTCGAGCCGGTCACTGAGCGGGCCCAAATTCCCCTAGCACGCAAGATATAAGCTAAGAGGTCAGAATGCTCGACGGTTGTGGCGAAAACAATGATCCGCCGATGTCGCTGCGTGAGCCTCTCGAGCTCTGACAGGACTACCAGATTGCGGACTTCGTCTTCTGCTAATCGCTCGAGAATCTGAGACGGGATTTCAAGCTGTTCTTCAATTTTGGCGTGATCTCGATCGCTCAGTTCGAACCCGGACTCATGCAAAACTGGGCGAAATTCTGCTTTTGCAAGATAGCCCTCGTCGACCAAATAGGTGACCGGATTTTCATAACCGTCAACTGTTAGGACGACCTTCTGCAGCGCAAAAAATTTCGCGAGTTGCTCGTCCGCATCGACGTCATTCCAGGTGCGTCCTGGCGTGGCGCTCAAGCCCAGCAGTGCCGTCGCAGGATACGGCTCAACCAATGCGTCCAGAATCAACCGGTATGTCGGAGCTATCGCTTGATGCGCTTCGTCCATGATGATCAAGCTTGAATGCTTGCCGATCTTGCCGATCGCAGCAACATTCCTGCGCACCAATGCGTTCATCTTGGGAAGGCCTGCGACGACGAAGTCGCCACACATAGCATCCGGATCGAGCTCTCGATTTCCCCAAAACCGCCGCACATTGACCGGATGACTTCCCAGCGAGCCCCACGCCTTCTCAAACTCCATGGCTGCCTGCTCACAAAGCTCTTCGCTATGCGCAAGCCAAACTACCGCACGGTCAGGAAACTCACGTAGCTGCTCAGCAATGATATTCATCGCCGTCCGCGTTTTCCCAGCTCCTGTTGGCATGTGCAGAAGCGCGCGCCGCCTACCACTACGTAACAAATGGATCGTGCTGCGGGCTGCGAGGGCCTGGTGATCGAAAAGGGGATATAGGGGTCCAATTGCCCGGATCGCTCCGGCTTCTAAGGAGATCTCGACATCAAGAACCGGCAGCTCGAAGTAGTCCAAAACCGCCGCAGTGCGATCGGCATTGAAATTTAACTCGGCGAGTGCAGCGTAAGGATCCGCACCACGAACGCCTAACACTTGGCAGAGTTGTTTGGCTTCATCCAGTCGCAGGAGGTCCAGCAATGTTCTTCTGGTCGAGCGGTTCGCCAGTAGGCTTTGCGCCTTTGTCTGACCGAGAAGTAATTCTCTCTGCCGAGCCTGAGTGAACCCATTTGGATCAAGGGCGCGCAGCAATCGTAGGGCTCTCGCGCCTAGCAACTCTTGCAACGTCTCATCGTCGGCACGCGTGAGAAACGCTGCGAACTTCATGCGCGTTCCGGACCAGTGCCGGCGCAAAGCGTCTCAAGTAACTGCTCCGCTTGGCACTTGATCGTCATCACCATCACACTCCGTTCAGCCAGCTCTCGCTGCTTCCCACCGGACGACCCGAGGGCAGCGGGTACTTATTTATGACACGTTATGCATAGTTTGCCTGTTCCATATACCTCGTCAATGTCCATCGCCTCATCACTCGCCAGAGCGTTGATCGGCCGGCGAGCCCGCACGCGGTCGAGCCGTTTCGCGTGGTCACGTTTGATTTGTGCCAAACGCCCCGGACGCGCTAGTTCGTCGAGGGACTCTCCATGGCTCCAGGTAAACGGGGAGCCGTGTTCAAGCGCATTTTTCTCGTAGCGCTTAGCCTCTTCAAAAGCATCGGGATGCTCCTCGAGCAAGCGAGCCCACTCGATCTTTTGCTGATAAAAGCAAAAGGTGCATCCGCTTCGCGAGCGCCAGCGGTAATACTCTGGCAATCCTAGGCCAGCAGCCTCCAGAAGTTCGGTCACTCCCGCCTTATCTATGCCAACTTGTCGAAAGGGTAGGTGGACTTTAAGATTTTCTTGCCCCGAAATATAGCCTTCCCGGTAATCTTCATCAGAGCGGATCGCTACGTAGCTATTGATGTGATCCCCGTTTGCCAGAGACGGCCGCAGCCAGGCTTCAAACGGCTTGATTTTAAGCTGCCGGGTGCACCAACGCGTCTGCGGAGACGGAAGAAAATTCTTGTATTCTTGCAGCCAAAAATCAAAGTCTCGGTCGGGATTGAGGCGTAGGATCGACTTGCCTAAAAATCCTTCGAGCCTGCCGAGGAACTCGTAAACTTCGGGCAGTTCCTTGCCTGTGTCGGTAAAAAAGTATTCCAAATCCAGCTCTGGTGCCGATTGGCGCATATAAACGGCAAGTGCCGCACTATCGCGACCTCCCGAAATTCCTAACACATGCCGCTCGATCATAATGCCGCGCCTTCCACAATTTCAGCAGTTGCGTGCAGGCTATCCGCTAGCGACAAACCCAAGTGAGCGATCGCCCCAAAAGCGATCGTCGCGCTTACTCCCTCGCGTCCAATGAGTAATTCTATTTCAGTCGCTAACGCCTGAGCCTTTTCTCGCTCACGATCATTGAGCTCAACGTGAGGCGAGACGGGCGCTGGATAGCTTGGGTCACTAATGTAGATCGCCATACTGGTCTGGCGATCCCCTCTACCTTTGAGGTGCGCCAGACCTTCCGCACGAAGAAACTGCTGAGCGAGAGCCGCGAGCTCTATCTTCGCCGCATCGATGTCTCGGTCGACCCAATCGCGCGAGGGCTTGTTGGCTGCCAAGCTAGCGATGCCTTCAATTTCACTAGTTTCGCCAGCAAAACTTCCAAGTCTAGTCGCGAGGGCATCCAGACGGAAATTCCCAGACAGTCCGCGGACGGTTTCGCAGCGGGAATGCAAAAGTGTCCAGTCTCCGTCTTCTGGTACTTCGTAGCGCAGTTCGACAAATAGCGTCGCCGCCAAATCACCAAGCATCTTGGAATAAGCCGCGTTAAGCTCATCGAGCGCCAATGCCACCATCGTGCCCAGATCGCCGCCTTGGCCATTAAGCTTGGCCGGCAAGTCTTCAAACAACAACTTATTTGGGTCATGCGATCGCAAGCCGAGGTTGCGCAGCTCTAGTGCCGCATTCGAAATCATCGTTGTCCGCTGGGTCCAATTTGGAAGTCCGCGAACTCGTCCCACAATCGCTTTTGCCACTTCCAGGGCATTTGGCGCAACAGCCGGTCCAATGCCGAGTGCGTCTGCGAGGTGCGTGATCAAAGTGATGTCTTGGAAGGTGAGATCGACATCGCGCGCCCGAACCAAACTGGGGTCTTGCAGCAAACGATCAATGAAAAACGTGTCGAACTGGGGACGAAATACCTCGTCGAGGTATAGTGAAGTCCGATTTGCGCGTCCGAGCAAATACGCCAACGCCAGCACCGGCAGAAGCCCATCGCGTACGCCGAACGGTGGTTGCCGCCAAAGATGATACAACTGGGCGAAGCTCAGGCCTGCTTCCGACCCTTGAAGCGCCAAGTCTGCTGCGCTCCACATCGGATGGAGGCAATAAGCGTCGTCTGCATTCGGCGCGTGAAATCCGAATTCACCGCTTTCATCTTTTCGGTACAGGCCCGTAGAAACAAGCAAGCTGACAAAAAGACCCGCCTCCGGCGGAAAGCCAACAAAACCAAGCCGCTCACTTCCGCGTTGCTCGACCATCGCATGCAATAGCAATCGGGTTGCACCCGCTGCGTTGGGCGATGGCTTGGTCCGATTAATTAGCTCGTTGTGCAGCTTCGGTGTATCAGGGAACCGCCAGTCGGCGAGACGCGATGCAAGCAGGGTTAGACCCGCAGGACCTGATACGCTTTTGAGTTCATCGACCGGAATGTCTGCCGGCCCATACCAGTCAACTTGGTCGAGCGCGTCGCGTAAACGGTCGTCAATATCTGCCGACAATCGTGCGAGACGGGCGTCGATCTCGCGGCGCGCGATTGCATCGCCCGCTAACGCAGGCTGCTCAGCACGAATATGCTCAAGCGCAGCGAGATCGCTGGTCAATTCGCGCAGCCGGTAGCTGTCACGTGTCCAACCGACCATGACCAAATGTTTCATCGACTGGGTTGCCGCCGCGCGTGCGATACGCTTGGCTAATGACTTCGGCTCCTCATTTGCGCTCACCAATATTAAAAACAGGCCGGCGGATCCGGGCGCTGGAACGTATGCTCGCACGCGCTCCTCCGCTTCATGAAGCGGCGAGATCCCGACTTCGAACCATCGAAGTGCACCCTTTTCCTCGTAATGACGTTTTGCGAGCACCGGTCGAAGCGCCGGCTGCTCTTCAAGTCGCTTAAAGTCGGTACCAATTCCTCGCGATCGGACTTCGTCGAGCGCTTGCTCAATATCGAAGTCGCTACCGGCATAAATTGCATAAGCGCCGCTGTGCTTCCGAAATACCACAACTGACCAACTGACCAGGTCGTTAGATAATCGCTGCCATTCAGCTTCAGTCTGGACGCCAATCGCTTGCCGGACGATTTCTGCAGTTGGCAGCAATCCTGATCGGTCCTTAAGCAAATCAAGCAGTGCGATAGCTTTGATCGCAGCCATGTGAACCTGGGTGCCCCCGCGGGCCTCACAGCGCTCGATCGCGTCAACAGCGGTCGACCACCTGTGACCGTCTGGCGATCCCAAGATTGCCGACTCTAAATTCGCGCGAAGATAATCCCACAGCTGATCAGCGCCAAAAGTTTCTCCTTGCGAAGAAGTCTCCGCGAGGAATTCCTGAAACCCAAAAGGTTCAGCTGACGTAAGGAAGCCAAAAATGCTCCGCTGGCTTTGACCAAATCGCCGACGCGAAATCGGACCTAACAAGCTTGCCGTAAGGGGATGGAGCGGCCAACAGCTAGCCAGTTTACCCGCCAAGCGAGCGGATTCCACTTCACGCCCGCCTCGCATTGTCGACGCGATCAGACGCGTCGCATCGTCAAGCTTAGGTTTGTGAGCGAGCGCTTCGATCGCCCTCGCAATTAGCTCGATTTGTTCGTCAGCGGCTAAATTAACCGATAGATCGACAAAGCGCCCCTGAATCTTCAGCCACTCGTCGCGAGCTTCGCGTGACAGTCGCTGAGCATATTCATCGAAAGCTTGGTGCAAGATTCCGACTATGAGCAGTCGTCCAGAACTCCGCGAAGATATTTCTGCGAGCTCTTGGAAGACGTGAATATCACCACGCTCGATCGCCGCATGCTCTAAAAATTTGCCCATTTCGTCAATTATGAGAACGAGGCCGGGACCCTTCACCTCCTCTGCCACGCGACCAACCCAGCTAGCGAAGGATTGACCCTTGGTGCGGCGCGCAGCCTTCGGCATCGCCGCCTTGATAGCATCTCCAATTACAACTTCAGCATCGGCGCGCTGGCCGACAATGGCGCAGATCTGCCAAGGCTCCGCATCACGCCGAAAGTGACCGATTAACTCATCGATGTTTTCAGCCTTGGAACCTGCACTCAAGGCGGGCGAAATTTTCGACTTTTCACCCTGGAGCAGGAATGCAAGGGCTACCGCCAAACTGGATTTGCCGCTGCCATATGGCCCTGTCCACGTAAATGCGCTGTGGCTCGCACCCTCGCGGTGCCGCGCCATTGCAAGTAGTGTTTCGATAGCTGAATGCGGGCAAATATATCCATCGAGAGCCGCAGGATCGCCGATATCCGTGTCGACGCGAACTGATCGCGTAAATCGACGTGAAACCTTCACCAGCTCGGTCAGTTTAGTGCTCACGCCGCAATCGCCCGCATGTCCCGCTCGAACATTTCACGCAGAACAGTCCACCGATCGAATCCCTCGGCATCGTGCATATATAGCTGACGCATCCCCGATGATTCATCCCAACGCACTCGGCCGTGCGACAGCTCCTCGAGCCGCGCCAGCCGGTCTGCGACAGCCGACTCATCGAGAAGAAAAACTTGTCCTGGCGAACCCGATTCGAAGGCAAGAAATTCTACCGAAAAAGACCGGCGTCCTGGGTAGAAACTCTCCCAAAAGTCGAGCAACGCAAACAAGAACACTGCGTCGGGAAGGGTTGCCTTTGGGCCACGGCGAAAACGGAACAACTCTCCTACGCCCGCCGCTTGAATGAGGCCTAGTTCGGTCAGCGGGCATTCGATACTGTCTTCGGGTGCGCGGCGCGATCCCTTGGAGCCCGAGTGATAAGTCCGGATTAGGCACTCGGCATCGCGCTTGATCGTAGAGCCACTCAACCCCCGGCCTTTACCCAGCCTACCCGCGTCACATAGCTTTTCACACCGCTGGACCAAGCGGCGGCGGAGTAGGTCACGATCGAAATTGGGCTCATGAAATTCGTTAAAAGCCCAATGCCAAGCTGTTGCCCGTCCCGGCTTACTTGCCAGCATCCAATGCAGCAACCATAGTGAACCTGGATGTTCTAAAAAGGGATCCAAGCCATCGCCGAAAATTAAATCTCCAATAGGCCCTACACTGATTTTAGAATTACGTTCACCCGGAACATCTTCTGCGATCAATACATTTGTAGCGATTGCCCAATACTTCATTGATAGAACCATATTACGACCGACGCCAAATTCAGCAATGGATTTTTCATCGTTAAATATGGATCCGGGAACTTCTCCGCGCTGACCTTCGAGAACGACCGCATCATATGCTTTCTTGAGCCACCCATATCGGAGTGGAAACGTCTCATGACCGGCAAAGTGAAGTTTATCGCCTGATTCATCGATAAGACTGCGCGCCATGAAACCTCACTGGATAATGCTACCAGTTGAATACCTTCGCCGGGCGCTGTATGTCAACCGCCTGGTCTGCAGAACCAGGTGGAATCGGGGGCTTATGGCGATCTATCTTGATTATCAGGCATCGACGCCTGTGGACCCGCGCGTGACAGCGGTCATGCTCTCGGTAATGGAGCATAGTTTTGCTAATCCTAGCTCGGAGAACCACAGCGATGGGTGGAAGGCGAGTTCTCTCGTTGAAAAAGCCCGTGCGACGATTGCCTCGGCGATCGCCTGCAATTCGGATGAGATCATTTTTACCGCCGGTGCGACCGAAGCAGACAATCTCGGTGTCTTGGGCGCAGCACTCGGCGCACCGGACAGGCGGCGGCGAATTCTTGTTGGGGCAACTGAACACAAGGCGGTGATTGAATCAGCACGTGCTGCGGAACGATTTGGATTTTGCGTTGAGGTACTTCCCGTAAACCGTTGTGGTTTAATCGATATGGCGCAATTTCGCCGCCTTCTTGACGATACGGTTGCAGTCGTCTCGGTAATGACGGTCAACAACGAGATAGGCACCGTACAGCCGCTCCACGAAATTGTCACGCTATCTCGCTCCGCAGGAGCGTTTGTTCACACCGACGCCACCCAGGCACCCTGCGCAATGGACATCGATATAGTTGATTGGGGGGTAGATGCCGCAAGCTTTTCGAGCCACAAAATCTACGGGCCTAAGGGTATTGGTGCACTATTTTTGTCTACCTCCGCGCCATGGCGTCCAGTGCCACTTATATTTGGGGGCGGCCAAGAGCAAGGCTTGCGGCCTGGGACGCTACCAACCCCCCTATGCGCAGGATTCGCTGAGGCTTTTGCCATCATAGCCGCCGAAGGCGCACACGAACGGCAACGCATAAAAAAACTACGCGACGGCTTCGCGCGTCAGCTTAGCGAACAGATTTTAGGCTTCCAGCCGACTGTGCTGCCGCCGCAATGCCACCCAGGAAATTTACACGCCCGATTTTTAGGGGTCGAGGCTGACGACTTGTTGGCACGCATCCAACCGCAAGTGTCAGCCGCCACCGGCTCGGCATGCTCCTCCGGCCAAATCCACGGTTCACACGTCCTAGAAGCCATCGGTCTTAGCCAATCAGAGGCGAGCGAGGGGCTCAGGCTTTCGATCGGCCGCTTCAGCAACGTCGACGAGCTAACGCAAGCCGTAGGCCTGATTGCAGCTGCGATTGCTGAAATTACCAAATTGACACAAGCGGACATAAGCAAGGGCGAGCGTTCTTTTAGAGACCATATGGTTTTATAGTATGTATACTCCACTTTTTATATGATTTTTCGAGTTCTCTAAAGCCGCCCCTTGATGCTCCCGTCTTCTCAACTTGGCTGCAAGGGATTGATGGATTTTGGCTTTTCCCCTTTGAAGACGAACGTGGGGTTTGGCGCAGGCGTCACGAATTGCGCAGCATACTCTTAGCCGCTTCAACCAATCCGCGCCTTGGCTGTCTTGCGAAACACCACCCCGCCAATACCGGTGATCGCCAGGACCACGGTCAGCACGTCGGCCTGGCTGAGGCCCTCAGGCAGCAGGCCCAGCGTGCCGGCCACGCCCCAGGCGCTGCCGATCAGGCCGGTCCAGATGGCCTTGGAGGTCCACCAGGGTTTCAGTTCTTCCATGTCATTTCTCCACAAAAATGCCCGCAGGAGCGCGGGCGGCTTGGTTGGTGATTTCGGAGGCCGGTCAGGCCTCGTTGGTGGATAGCTCCCCGTTCGCAGCGAGGTGGATCGGGGTCGCGGTTGCGGGTGCCGCCTTGTAGGCCGGCCGGCGTACAGCGATGCAGCGGTCCCGGGCGATCCGGGTGATGGTCACGCCGTCCGACTGGTTGCCGCCCAGGACGTGATAGGCGCCATAATCCTCGCCGACATAGAGCCCGACATGGCCAGTGCTCTCAG
>Ga0164294_10004365_pt1 | contig 12334 bp, 9 predicted proteins | sample GEODES005metaG_FD_111479 | JGI IMG/M metagenome (GOLD analysis project Ga0164294, IMG submission 111479) | Oligotrophic lake water microbial communities from Sparkling Lake, Wisconsin, USA - GEODES005 metaG | ecosystem: Environmental > Aquatic > Freshwater > Lake | place: USA: Sparkling Lake... | reverse complement strand
GCGACGCCGGAATAGGCACACAGGCAGGTCTCGCGCGCGCTTGCTCAAGCGTATTCGCCATTGTGGCTGTTCAGCGAGTCCCTTTACAAACTTTAACTTACAATGTCCTTTACCCAAAGTGGCAAAGGAGTCATGTCTCATGAGAGGTCATTATGTGAGAGGTGGAGTGTTTTAACATATTGAGGCAGAGGGAGGGGACGAGGTGGATTTAAAATATCCGGATTTGCACTTCATCCAAGTATCCTCTGATTTCCAACTGAGTTAAGAGCGTTACGCGACGAGCGGACGAGTGCAGCCGAGCGGAGCTTGGGAGGTACAGCCGGGAGCTGTAGCGGTATGCCAATGACATTTCTTCAGCTGAAAACGCGCTTGGCTACACCTCCCACAACCTCAACAGACAACACGACTAGCCCAACGCTACATCTCTGGCCACCACACTGTCTTGATCGCATGCTTGAACGCCAATGAGCAATGAGCCCGCAACCCGCGAATTGCGGTTTGTTTCTCCGGGTTAAACGCTATTTGTCACCAGGCGGAGGCCCGATTGCATCACCTCGGGCGCCGAGCCCTGCCGAGCGAGCTCGGCCTCGCTCGGGTGCGGGTGGCTAGGCGGCTTGGGCTTCGGTTCGAGTCCTATGCTCGCGTTGGCCAATCGCGGCACGTCGGTTGGGCGGGCCGGCTTGGGACGCTCCGGCGGGTGCGGCTGCACCTGCACAGTATGCAAATCTACGCGCCGCATCTTGGCAGGGCACGGCACATTGTCGGGGTGGGCGGGCTTCGGTTGGTCTGACGGATGCGGTACGTTGCCGGGGCTGGCCGGCTTCAGGCGATCCGGCGGGCGCGGCAGCACCTCTATTGCATGCGTATCACCACGCCACCTCTTGGGCTTTCGCGTCGTCGGGTCAGCGAGACGTCGCGAACGTTCACGATCACGATCACGGTCACAGCCGTGGTTGCAATTACGGTCCCGGTCCCGGTCCGGATCGCGGTCGCCGTCGCGGTCGCGGTCCCGGGCATGCCCCTTGCCCGAGCGGGAGCGGTCCTTGCGAGAGGGGTGCCGCCGCCGCCGCTCGTCGTCGCTCGTGTCGCCCTCCGAAGCATCGTCCTTAGCAGCACGGTTGCGATCGCGCAGCCCGCACGCACAGAGCATCATGAGCACCAGCATCGACGGCACGAGCAGAGCTGGCAGGATCATCCCCACCATGTTCCCTTGATCGGGCCGAATGTCGTTCAGGCACCTGCCCACCCTGTGCTCTCCGCCGACGCACTCGTGTCGCCCGTCCGACAGTTGGACGAGCGTGCCGCCGACGCACACCTCGAAATTCGGACAGTCTGGGCACGCGGATGACTCGGGCCACTGCGCGTCCCACGCCTCCCAGAGGCCAAACTTGATCACGACGTAGATGATCAGAAAGCCGGCGGCGGCGGCGGCAAGCTTGCGCCCATGGCCGACGCGACCGCTCGCCTCGATGATGGCGACGTTGCCCAGCGTGCCCAGCACAAGCGCATCGCCGAGCATGCGGCCCATACTGTTGAGAAACGAGCCCTCTGGCACGCCTCCCGTGCAACCAAAGTTGTTATACTGCGGATACTGGATGGTCCGGTTCGTCGCGACGGTGACGTTGACGCCGTTGACGAACTCGAGCCGCGTCTCGGGCACGATCAGCGGAGCACGGTTGTCTGGGACGTGCGTGGAAGCATTGATGCCGCAAAAGCCGTCCGCGACGAAGTCGAGCCGGTAAAGCGTGTGCAAGCTATTTGCCGAGCGGATCATGAAGCCGAGGAGAGTGATCAAGAGGCTGAGGGTGGCGAGCGCGGGCACCCAGCAGCGCATGTCTGAGGGCGCAAGCTCATGCGAGCGCTTGCGCCGGCCGCGCCGGTCACGGAGCGAGGTGCGCCCGCGCTGCCGGCAGCACGCGATGGCCCACATGAGGACGGCCAACACGACAATCGCGCCGCCGTAGAGGGTAGTCGTCAGCCCACGGCACGAGTCGAGCTGCACGATGCCCACGCCCTCGTCGCCGCACTGACTGGCGATGAAGGAGTTGCAGCCGCCCGAAGGCGTCAGGTCGATGCGAGCCACCACGTCGGGCAGCCTGTTGACTCCCCCCTGCGCCGGCCCATAGCGTCGGCCCACGGTGCCCGTGATCGTGCCGGTCGCGTCGACGTATTGGCCGCTGATCATTTGGTCATCAAAGTCTCGGATGGTGACGGTCAGCATGTCGGGCACGTTGTCGCCGCGGTAGAGCACGTCGCGAAGAAGGAGCCTGGTCGCGTACGGCGTGGCAAACACCTGCAATACGCTGATGGCCATCAGATGGTAATCACATGCAATCAGATCGCGAGCAGATGGTAATCCGGTCACGTTCGGCGTGGCAGCACCTGAAACACGCGCACGTTGGACGCGTCGCCGGCGTCGCCCGCGCCCGTAATGCATGTCGTATCGTCGCAATACCCACTCCACGAACATAGGCGAAAGCCGTCGACGGGGCAGTAGGAGAGGTGCTCGTGCGCTACGATGGGCAGGTAGCCCTGCCATTCGTCGTAGCGCGCCGGGTTGAGCACGTTGCCGTGGCGCACCGATGCAAAGCGGCCGTGATGAACCTGCAGGTTCACCATCCAGTACCCTATGCCCAAATCGGGGTCGATGATCTGCAGGCCACGCCCGACGGCCTTGAGGTTCGTTGAGCCCGACAAGGAGGGCGTGAAAGTCATGTTTCCCGGCGAGACGAGGCATGGCGGGTCGTTGACATTGACGACGCGCACCGTCACCTGCGCAGCCGACTGTTCCACTGCCGAGCGCAGAACGAAGGCCACCGAGTCGTCGCTCACATTGAGCGCCTCACCCGAGTACCTGTTGACGCTCGGGTGAGAGAAGAAGTCGCGCGCCCCCCAGTAGACGACTCGCGCGCAGTACCAGTCGGCGTCGTCGGCGCAGGTCATGTTGCCGTCGCTCACGTTGGTGCCGCGCGACGTGATGCGTAACGGCTCGAGCGCGCTCAGCACCTCGGACACGCACTGCTGACCCGCCGTGGTGAGCACATGCGCGCCGCAGACGAGACCGTCGACGCGCCCGATGGCGATGGCAACTTCGGGCGTGTGCTGATAGAGGGCGCCGTGCGCGGGCAGCGTCTCGATTTGGAACCAGCTGGTCGCGAGGCGCGGGTCGGCCACGTGGCGGTATCTGTACGGCAATCAGTGACAATCAGTGACACTCAGCGTGACGCAGAGATCATCAAAGTCTATCATAGTCAGTTGTATTCAATCCAGAGTCCATCCGGGTCCATCAGTGCACCGGTTGATCGCGCGCAGCGTGAGCACTGCGGGCGCCTCCTCCCGCGCTGCGGGGCTCAGGCTGGTTGAACGCGCCTCGAGCCCGCCGACGATCACGAGCTCAAAGGGCGCCGATGCGCTTGAGACGGCGCCCGTCGGATCAAGCACCTCGAATCGAAACGAGTCGGTGCCCACCTGACGTGGGCAGCCGTTGGAACAGTCGCGCGGGAAGGTGCGCGAGCGGTAGAGCAGTGTCCGGTTGAGGACGGCCGAGGGCATCGTAAGCGAGGGCACGGCAAGCCCGGCGATCGGCGTGCCATCGAGTGTGAAGAGGGTGCCCTGCGTTGGCGGTTGCGTGATGCGCACCATGCACACGCCCTGTGCGCCCGCACCCGGTGCACATACGTGGTCAACATCTGACGCGTTCATCACGAGCGTTTGAAGTACGCTCATGTAGGCCTCGGCGGCGCCCGGCAGCGCGACCGGTTCATCGTTGACGGCGACGACCTCGATGCTCAGATTGCCAAGGGCGGTGCCGCCCGCCCCATCGCGTGCCTCCCACGCGAGGATCGTGTAGGTTGTGCTTCCCGGCACGAGCGGCGACGCAAAGGGCGCACCGAGCGGTGCCGAGAACTCATTGGCGACCGCTCGGAAGTACACGCCCGGAAGGTCATCAGTTGCTCCAAGTGGCTGAGTGCAGCCGACATCGGAGTAGAGGGCGCCCCGCGCAGGTGCACGCGTGCCGGCGAGCGCCGCCGTCAAAGTCTGCGGCCGGCCGAGCGTGTCGACATCGTAGTCGCGGATGTGGGCTCGAAGGTCAGGGAGCTGCGTGCACGTGTCCTCGAGCACTGCGAAGCTCACAGCCTGCGCGCGTGGGTAGGAGTTGTCGGGGCCGGCAGCGTAGTTGGCGTGTACCTCGCTCGCGTTGAGCGCGCGGCCATACCAGTGGAGCCCGTGCAGTCGCCCACCCCATGCGTAGAAGTCGCCGAGGAACCGATTCCCACTCGAGACGTGCCGCTTGCCCCCGAGCCCATCAGTGCCGATGCGCAGCACGTGACGCGGGCTCCACACAGCCGAGAAGTTGAAGCGCGTGCCGCTGGGCAAGATCTGCATGGCCAGGCCGGTCTTGTAGCTGCGCGCATCGTTGCTGTCTGACGTCTCCGAGTCGACCACGCGCACACCATCGATGTACGTCGCGAAGCGCGGCAGCACTGGCTGTCCACTCACCGTGGGATTCTCGCCGTTGATCGACACAACGAGATGCTGCTGGGAGCCCGCGCCTAGCGTGCTCATGTTGAGCCGATCGGCGACCCCGCACCCTCCGGCCAGCAAGCCGGTGTCGTCCGCGGGCAACATCACGCATGGGCTTGTGCTCGCGTCCCCGCTCTTGCGGTACTTGAACTTGATCGCGACGCAGCCCTCGCCCATCTGCAGGAGCTCGAAACTGATGGGCGTGCTCGAGTCGGAGGAGCTCTGCACAACCTTGCAGCGATCGAGCGTGTCAGGCTCGTCAGCAGTGGGCGCCTTGTCTGCGAGCGAGACGATGACGCGATGCGCGTTTGCCTCTGGCAGCGGCCGCGGGTCGGCGGCAAGCCACGCCTCGATGGTGAAGCCCGACCCTATGTCCGCGGCGAAGTCGGGGCGCGAGCCGACGGTGCTCGAGACGAGCGGCGAGAACGTACAGTTGGGAGTGGTCGTGTAGTCACGCACGCACTTGTTCTCGAGGCTAACTCCTTGCTGGAGCTCGAGGCACGTGGCACCCGCACTCTGGTTTACGTTGAGCACTCGCGACGATGCGGAGGCGCGCCGCGCCTCCGCGACGGACCCAGCATTGCACTCGTGTTGGTAAAAGCGGTAGTGCGCAACGTCGCCGGGCGTGCGGGCACCGAGCGCAAGAGCGACCATCAGACCAAGCGTGCTAGCGAGCATCCTTCGCAAAGAAAATGGTTGGTTTTCTCGTCCGACCATCCAGGAGTTTACAAGTTTTCAACACAGTCGTATGTCCGCGACCCGTGAAAAGCTCCACTGGTGAGCGAAAAGAATAAAAGTACTCCGCGTCTTAGCACGAGCCCAGTCTAGAAACTTAAAATCCTGAAAGGAACTTCAGATAGGAGATACTCGTGAACATCTGGTCAAATGAACATCAGCTGCTCATCAGCTTCTCACGATAGTACATGAACATCAGCTGCTGTTGCGTGAACATCAGCTGCTCAGTTGTATCATACATGTACCGAACGCGCATACAGGATGCTGAGGCGCAGCCGCCGATGTAGGTGGCTTAGCCCAAGGCACCGACTGCCCCGTGTATTGCCAGTTCAAACCCAGAACCCTTGTCATCACCAGCCATTCGCACAGCTGCCTCTCCCGTAAACGTCATGCGGTTGTGTGTCAAGTCCAACCTTGTCAGCGTGCGATTCGTGGTGATCAGGTAGGCGATTACGATGGCTGACGGCATGCCAAGACGCTTGTTCGAGAGGTCAAGCTGGTACACCGGGTCTGTGCCCTTGAGCTTCTTCACAGGGAGAGCAAATCCATCCAGATTCACTCCGTCCAGATTCGCGCTGATTGCCGCATCCGACGCGATGAGGATGGCATCCGCGTGGGTGAGCTTCAGATGGTGAAAGTCGGCCTCCTTCTGGCCGGGCTTGATGCCGAACAGCATTATGCCCTTAGCCTTGGCCACGTTTGCGAGTATTTCGGCTGATCCCCTGTCCAAGCTGCTGTTGCCGCTCATGTTGCACTCACGCAACGAACCATTGCCGGCGATGAGGGAGGCAATCACAGCCGCAGACGCGAAACCGAGATCCTTTCCAGAAAAGTCGAGCGCCTCTATAGGATCCGTGCCGTTGAGCTTCTTCACAGGGAGAGGAAATCCATCCAGATTCACCTGTGAACAGCGCGGCATGGACTGTGAGTGCAAGGGAGGGTAGCCCATGCGGTCCGGTGGGGGGAGAGCTTGGCGCCTTGGGCGCACCTCTGTGAGCGAAAGAGCGGCAGCCGCCATGGCAACCACCTTCTTGACACCTTCGGGGCCGATGCTGTTCCCGGAGATGTCGAGCGAGGCGAGCTTGGACTCCTTGTTGCTCTGGATGGCCTCACAGATCGCGCTGATGCCCTCGTCCTTGAGAGAGTTGCCACCGAGCAACAAGCTCGTGAGCGCCACGTTCTGCGCCGCAAGGGAGCTGATGACGTGCGCCTCCACTGGACCGAGCCCCCTGTTGCTCAGCTCGAGCTCGAACCCCAGGATTCCGGGTTTTTGGTTTTTGGGGACAAGTCGGCTGGAAGTCGTTCCCAAGTTGTGCTCGGCCTTCATTGGAATCAGACTGAAGAACTCCATCGAGTTGCTCTCGAGGACAGCGCTGGCGAGCTGCTTGGCAGCCGTGCCAGAGATGTCGTTGTGGCGGACATCGAGCGACGTCAGGGAGCGGCACTTCGCCGCAAGGTTGCCAATTACGTGCGCCTCGACAGCCATCAAGCCCTTGCCGCTCAGGTCGAGCACAGTCACATCGTCGGCGCGCAAGGCCTTTATTGGGATCGCGTTGAAGACCTCCATCGACTTGCTCGAGAGCACAGCGGTCGCAAGTCGCGTCGCCGCGTCGCCGTTGATGTCATTGTTGCGCATGTCGAGCATGGCGAGCGTTGAGTTGAGGACCAGAGCGTCCGCGATGGCCTCCACCCCAGTCGACTCAATGAACGGGTACACGCCGAGCAATTGATTCTTCGAGAGGTCCAAGGAGGTGAGCGTGCGATTCACGCGGATCAGGGCGGCGATCACTACTGCAGAAGCGAGCCGAAGCTTCTGGCGCGAAAAGTCGAGCGCCTCTACAGGATCCGTGCCTTTGAGCTTCTTCACAGGGAGAGGAAAGCCCTCCAGATTCACCTATACAAACGGCGCGGCGTGGACTGTGAGTGGAAGGGAGGGCAGCCCAGGCGGTGGCGCTGAGCGCACCTCTATGATTGAACGATTCGCAACAAGTGCGGAAGCAAGAGCTTTGGCGCCTATCAACCCAATGTCGTTCCACGAGAGGTCCAGCTTCAACAAGTTGCTGAACTTGTTGGCGCACAGGGCTTCGGCGAGCACCAGAATCACCTCGGCGGTGTAGGAGCCGTTACCAAACACGTCTAGTCCGCAAAGACGGTTGGTCGAGAGGTTGAGGGATGTGAGCGTGCTATTGGTGCGCAAGGTATCGCAGATGGCTTTCACTCCGGACATCTGCGGCCTCTCGTCCGACTTTTGGGGCCCGGCGCGCATGATGATCTTGAACTCGTTGAGGTCGACCTCTCCGTCGTTGTTCGTGTCCGCCGTCGCCATCATCTCGCTGACCACCTTGTCGTCGAGGCCGTTCTTGTACACGGTCAGGATGTATGCCTTAACCTCGGCCGCGTCCATCTTGCCACTCTTGTCCACGTCCACCTTGGCAAACGCCGCCTCCAGGCCCGCGTCCGACTTGTCAATGTCCTCGCCAAAGACCTCCTGCCAAATCGAAGCCTCACCCGCCAATTTGTTGCTCGAGAGGTTCAAAGACTTGAGCGTGGGGTTCGTGCCGATCAGGGTGGCGATCACGAACGCAGAGGCCGTGCCGAGCCCCTTGCGCGACAAGTCGAGCGCATCGACCGGATCGGTGCCCTTGAGCTTGTCGACTGGGAGCATCACGCCATCCACATTCACCTGTGGATAGGGTGTGAAGCGGCTGTGAACAAGGTGTGCGCAGGGAGTGTGCAAGGGGACGGGCGACGGAACTCAGAGCTAAGAGCGCCGATCGGAGCAAAGAGCGCCGACTTAGGTGCGAAGGGACTCAGTGACTCACCTCCCTCAGCGAACTCGCGCCCACGAAGGCAGCGAGAGCTTTTGCGCCCGCAGGCTCCAAACGGTTGCCCGAGACGTCGAGCTTGGCGAGCTTGGTGTTCGAGCCCTCACTGAACGCCCTTGCGAGCGCGATCACAGTCTCCGTGCCCATGTTGCTGCCACTCAGGTTAATCTCGGTCAGTTCCCTGAGCATCGGGATCGCGAGTACCAGCACCGCGACATCGTCCTCGTCGAGCGTCGTACGGGCGCAGTCGAGCACGATGGCGCCGTAATGGCCGGGCTTGGCGCCGAGCCGGGCAAGCAGCCCCTCGACCTCCGACAGCACGCAGTCGCCGAAGCTGATGGCCTCTGCAGCGAAGCGTGTTTGGAGGACGGTCTCTCCTTGGCGATGGACGCGAAGCTTGCGATTCGGCCGGCCGGCGCCGTCAGTCCATAGCTTGGGTGCGGTGAGCCCCCCCTTGCACTCAACGTCATCGACTGCGAGGACGAGGTCGCCCGCGAGGACGCCCGCATGAGCCGCTGGCGACTCGAGGTCCACTTTGACGATGACGTTCGTATTGCTCACGCGAGCGCCGAGCTTGTTTGCACCCAGGTTGATTGCAAACTCGAGGACCTGAGAGCCAAAGCAAGGTGTCACGAGCATCATCTTGGTCAGTACCATGGCCAAAGGCTTGACGAGTGCCAGCACGCTGTTGAGCACGAGCAGTTGGGAAGCGCCGACGGTCAGCTCGTCATAAGAGAGGCTCCCCACGCCCACCATGGCGCCCGACGCCTGCCCGAGCGCCGAGACGGGCGCCTGCAGGAAGGCGAGCATGGCGTCCAGCGCGAGCAAGTCCGTCCAGCGCCAGTGAAGCGTGAGGAGCGACACGAGGGAATCGAGGGCAGCGAGCCCCAGGCTGACCATCGTGCTGGCGACGGCCTCGAGGCTCGCCGAGCCGAGCATGAGTGGAATGGCGAGCCACGTGCCAAAGCACACGGGCAGTGCGAGGCTCAGGAGTAGCCAGAAGACGCCCAGTGAGAGGTTGAGGGCCGCGAGCGACGGGTCGTCTGGCTCTTTGCGATGGGACAGTCCTAGTCTGGCGTGCGAATCCGAGCCGAACTCGATGATGAGGAAGCCCATCCGCTCGATCGATCTCGCGCTCGAGCTCAGGCTGAAGCCCCCAGGTGCAAAGGATACGTCGCTGAGTTCCTTGAGCCACGAGGTGAGCCCGGCGCCAAACTCGATGCCGCATGTCTGCGCCGGGGGAGGGATCAGGGCATCCGTGACTCCAGCGAGCCAGTAAATGCCCTTGATGGCTGCCGCAATGAGGGCGGCAGCCGGTAGGAAGAAGATCGCCACAGGCCACGTGAGAAGCAACACGGCGCAGGCCCAGAGGAACGCGGCGTAGGAGACGTAGTAGTGGGCAGAGACCAAGGGCACGCTCTGCACCGATTCCTTGAGCTGCGACACCAGCGATTCACGGCTGAGCAGCTTGCGCGCGCTCTCTTGCGTCGCGCTCCACACCTTGAGGCCGGTCGAGAAGGCATAGCTGTACAGAAAGAGCAGCAGAGCCGGCCCGAGCAGCGCGGGCTGTGCGACGAGCGTGAGGCGCACGCTCCATCGGACGGTCGCCGCGCTATGGGCGCACCCTTCGAGCGCGTAGGTCAACGCGTCGAGCGAGCGCGCCGTCATCACGAGCGACATGCCTACGAGAGCGTACTGGAGTGCGAGGAGGGCCATCCAGAGGGCGTAGAGGGCCGTGCCCACGACTCCCGTGGGCACGGGGATGCCGCCGAGCCGGGCGATGAGGAAAAGCCCGAGAGCGCTCAGGACGATGGCCAGGATGGCATCGGGGGCGAGGCCGTCGACTAGCTGAGCAGAGAGATCGGTCGCGAGCTGTGCGCCGTCGGCCATTCGGCTGATGCACTCGCCATTGTACCAGAGGGCCACGACCGGGCTCAAATCGGCAGCTGCGGCGTCGGCCCAAGGCGTCACGGACGGTTTGTGCTGTGAGCCCCTAAGTTGTTGCACTAGGACGAGAAGAGGAAGGCTCGCTGAGAGGAGGAGAGCTGCAACGCACATGGACACCTCCCACCTGTGGAGCTCCCACGCCTCATCCATGTCTGTCTCAAAGTCGTCATACGTGCCGCGAAGGCGGCGCCACAAGCTTTGAAGGTCGTTCTTCATGCTAACAACGTCTTGCGCTGCATCGCTGATGAAGTTGCGCACCTTCGACAACCTCGTTCGAACCCATGGATTGATGACGTCGGGCTCATCCGACCGCGGCTGCCCTGCGACGATGGGCACCCTCTCGGACGATGGAAAGGCCTCCATCCGCTGCGCCTCAAGGGTCTCCGCGTCGCCTCAGAATTTGGGGCGCGGTTGCAGGGGTATCTCCAAAATCTCTTGCATCAAAAGATTCATACTCGGTCACGTAGTTGCGGAATTCTCGGGCTGGAAGCAGAGAAAAAAAACTCTAACCTGTACATTGGCGTTGTCTCAATGGAGCTGCAGTGAGGTCTGGTCGCGCGAAAAGAACACGTCACCAGCTGACTTTTAATTGTAAATGTCGGACACAATCCCCGATGGCATGGTTCGCCTCGCCGGCGGCTCGTTCATAATGGGCAGCCTGCCCAACGAGCCGCGCGGTCGCGACGACCTGGAGCCGCAGGGCGTCGAGGTTCGCGAGTTCTTCATGGACGCGACCGTCGTGACCAACGAGCAATTCAGGGCGTTCCGGAAGGCAACCAACTACCGCACCGAGGCGGAGGGCTTCGGATGGTCGTTCGTGCTCGAGCTGTACGCCACCGAGGAGGCGCGCGCCACAACCAACGAGACGGTCAAGGACGCCACGCACTGGCTCGCTGTGCGTGGCGCATCGTGGCGCTACCCGCTCGGGCCCAAGTCGGGCATCAAGTCGCGCCTCAACTATCCGGCGGTGCACATCTCGTTCAACGATGCGAAGGCGTACTGCAAGTGGGCGGGCAAGCGGCTGCCCACGGAGACGGAGTGGGAGTACGCGGCGCGCCAGCCGCACGTCGGCCTCACCAAGGCGATGAAGCCATACCCATGGGGAGACGAGGTGCCGAGCAGCGGAAGCTTGTCGAACCTGAACCCCACCCCAAGCACTGACCCCTACGCCGGCTCTTACCCCAGCCCCAACCTCACCCTAGGTGCCGAGTAATGGGAGCGAGTGGCGCCTCAACGTGTGGCAGGGCTTCTTCCCGAGCTCCGATGCGGCCCTCGACGGGTTTGGCGGTCTCGCGCCCGCCGATGCCTTCGCGCCCAACGCCGCCGGACTGTACAACATGCTCGGCAACGTGTGGGAGTGGACGAGCACATACCTCGCCAAGTCATCACGACAGCGCGTGCTGCGCGGCGGCTCGTACCTCGACTCGGCGTCGGGTGAGTGGAATCATAAGGTCAGCACGAGCACGCGCATGGGCAACACGGAGGACTCCTCCGCCGATAACATGGGCTTCCGATGTGTGAAGAGCGCGCGGAGCAGCGTACAGGGGCGCAAGCCGCAGGGGTGCGTGATGGCCTCGGATGGCCTCGGATGGCCTCCTCGGATGGCCTCGGATGGCCTCGGATGGCCTCGGATGGACTCGGATGGACTCGGATGGCCTCGGATGGCCTCGGATGGCCTCGGATGGCCTCGGATGGCCTCGGATTGCAGGCGGCTGCGCGCCGCTGAGAGTGCCGCTTGATTGCCTCCCTCATCAGGTACGTGTACGACAACGTCAAGAAGAAGCGGTTACCACCAGGAGCTGGCGACCCGCTCAAGGATGGAGGCAAAGGGGTAGAGGAGCTCGTGCAGGCGATCACGGCGGAGAAGGGCGCCGAGGGCCTCCAAGTATGGATGGCCTCTGATTGCCACTGATTGCCTCTGATTGCTACTGATGGCCACTGATTGCCTCGGATTGCTCTGACGGTCACTGATTGCCTCTGATGACCACTGATAAACCTCTGATTGGCCCTCATGGCCTCTGATGGCCGCTGGTTGGTTCTGCAGGCGTGGATGGACAAGCACGGGCTCGGCACGGAGGTGATGACAGCTGCCGAGGCGCAGCGGAAGCGCGAGCTCGCGAAGGAGAAGCGCGAGGCGATGATGCAGCAGTACGTGCGTGAGGCGATCGAGGCGGAGAGCTTTGAGGACCTCTCCGACGAGCGCGCCAAGGAAGAAGTCCAAAAGGAGGAGCTGTGAAGGAGGCGCTGTGAAGGAGACGCCCAGGCGAGCCGCGTTCTACCGGGAACGGCGGAACGGCCGTACT
>Ga0164294_10004363_pt1 | contig 12341 bp, 10 predicted proteins | sample GEODES005metaG_FD_111479 | JGI IMG/M metagenome (GOLD analysis project Ga0164294, IMG submission 111479) | Oligotrophic lake water microbial communities from Sparkling Lake, Wisconsin, USA - GEODES005 metaG | ecosystem: Environmental > Aquatic > Freshwater > Lake | place: USA: Sparkling Lake... | reverse complement strand
TGGATGGTACTCATACAATATTGGTTCATATGCGTCTTCATGCCGATCGCTTTGACGAGTTTCATTGCCCGACCAAAACCATCTTTGGTGTGAATATGATGAACTTGAACAAGTTTCTCAAGGGAATTACCAGTGATGATCATTTGGTGATGTATCAAAGTCGCGCCAACCAGAGCAAATTGAATTTGATCAAGTTGAATGGAGAAAAACAGATGAGTACCGATATGGATCTGAATCTCATGGAATTGGATATTAAGCCGATTGAGATTCCTCCGGTGCATTTTCCCAGCATTATTACTATGCCAAGCTCCGACTTTCAGAAGATCATTAAGGAGCTCAGTCCGCTAGGAGAAAAGGTAGAAATCAAATCCGCCGAACATGAGTTGATCTTTCGTCTGGAAGGAGGAGAGTTTGGAAATGTGTCCACTACCTGTGTTATGCCACATGCATCTCCTGAAATCGTGCAAGGATATTTTGGGTTGAAGCAGTTAGCACTCTTTACCAAACTAACGCCTCTTTCGACCGATATCACCCTTCATTTGAAGAATAACTATCCGATCATTATTGAATACTCCGTGGCAGGATTGGGAGAGGTGAAACTTGCCTTAGCACCGAGTCCCAGGAATGATTCAGGATTATCGCATTCCTAAATAAGGATGACTGATCGTAGTACATCGAATGGAGTAGATCCTACACATTCTCATTCAGCTTATAGCTGTAGAAGTACATTTAAAAAATTTGCACAGACTGTAAATCATTATTTTGAAAAGAATCTATGTGTAGATGCATTAGGATTTATAAGAAATTGTATCAATGTACGATTTCATGACTATATAAGAAATAACTACTCGTTAAGCAACGCGAAGATTGTTGAACTAGATGGAATTGATAATTATGCAACATATACAACACCGCCAAATAGTGCAAATACTTCAGAGCCTGAACAAAAACGTATACTTCATTTGAAAATTATTGATGCACTAAGAGCATTATATTTTATGATCAAATTATATTCTCAATCCAGAAATTGTAAACATATGAGAGTACGGTTTATTCTTGAGGGAGATTTACCAACAACACCTGTAGGTACAGCTGAAACAGATAAAGATATCATATATGCCGTATTTAATACACTAAATCGTAGTGCAACTGCTGATTCAAATGATAAATTTTCATTATATTTTCAGAATATTTTTCAAACAGAAAAAACTGTTATGTATACGAAGAAAGCTTATATAACTCCTGAAAATGATCCATTTCGTGAAACATCTATCCTACCAAAACTATATGATCCTGCTAAATTTACAACTGGTACTTCTGCTGCTACTACTCCTAGTGTCTATGAGTGTGGTGCATTAATCCTTGGAATAAAACTAGAATCTAATAGCAGTAGTAGCGCTGCAGCAGAGGCAGTTGCCACCGCAGAGGCAGTTGCCACCCCAACACGTCCAGAGGGGGGAGGTGGTAGTGCACCACAGAAAAAAATCGTTAGGAGTACAGAGAGTACGCTAAATGCAACTTTAAATAGATTGGCAAAAGAGTCAAAACAAACTGGACAAAAAATTAAACAAGAACAAGCAGTATTAAAAGAGAGTGAAAAACAAGAAATAGCAAGAATATTAAAAGACGAAACGCGGCAAATGAATCTAATGTTAGAAAATGAAAAAAAGTATATGCGAACTGCATTTAAATTGTTTATTATTCCAAAACAAATAATATTAAATGAAACAGGAATTAAAATAGCAGATGGAATTACAGTTCAATCATCTTTGGATGATCAAGAAGTTGGTTGTGCCATGTTTATTAACTCGGATGAAATAACGACATACTTACGAAAAACAAGTGAAAAAGATACAAAAGATACATGGAAATTTTTTACAGTAAAGGATAACATAGACCAATCCAAGTTAGAATTGTTTTTGAAAAATACAACACCATATGTAAAGACTATTCTTGATAGAAGATTAACTGATTTATTTCGTAGAAAATTATTATGTCCTCATACGCTTAAGAATGATATTGATAAAAATACATCAATTCCATTGATATCAGCGTTTCGATTTACTGAAGGTCATACAATAGATATTGATAAATCTATGGGTATAGATATAGATCCCAGATGTAAACTTATAACAATGGAGACATATCCAAATGTTGCATTAATTAATAGTAAGCCTATTGGCTTAGTAGGCTTAGTAAGAAAGTCTGGTACAGAAAATATATGGATATACAATGCAAGTACACAGACGAAGGATCTATATGATATATTCTATCAATATATTACGCATTTAATAAGATGTGGTAAAACCCTTTTTTACATTGATGATGTTATATGCAATGGTCGTGAACCACCAGAAGTAGATACAAGTAGTAGCGCGGCAGGCATTGAAGGCAGTAGCAGTGCAGCATCATCAGCACCTGCCAAAAAACCAGAAGGGGGTGGTGGCAGTCTTGGAGGGGCACGCAAAACAAGACGCAGGCGATCAACCCGATCACGAGGTTCTCGAAGATATCGACGCCGTTCCTAACCCTTATAAAAATTGATACTTAAACAAAAAACAATCTTTATCCTATATATAAAATGGAATCAGTCTCCGCATCGATTCCATCGTTTGTTGGCTCATGGAAATTATATTTTCATGACCCATCAAATCCTAATTGGCAAGAAAAGGATTATATCCTTCTTGCTACCATCACCTCCTGGGAAACATATTGGTATGTAATGAATGCCTTTACAGATTCTCAGTTTGAACAAGGAGGACTCTTTCTTATGAAAGAGGGATATCCTCCTCTGTACGAACATTATGTGAATAAGAAAGGTGGTACCTATCAGATTCAGATTAGTGCCACAGATGAGTATCGAAAGATCTTTGAGACATACAGTATTGCAATGATTCAGGAATTAATTTCCAAAGATTCCAAAAATAAAATTGTAGGAGTCTCCATTGCCTTAAAACGTGGATTTTATATATTAAAACTTTGGAATATTGATGCAAAAGAATTTACACGCATTGAAGATATTCACAATTATGCAAAAGCAACATCCTCTATTCTATATGAACCAAATATTAGTAAGTCATGGTAACTTCCTCAGCCGTATTTTTTGTAGCATGAACAACCGTTCCATATGCAAAAACACGCTGATGAATGAGTCCCCATAGGGTAACAAGAGATTGAAGAGATGGTTCTACACTTCCTACCCATCGTAATGATTGAATCCAATCGCTAAGATCCTCGCCTTCCAGTTCCACTGCAATATAAGAGATTCGTTTTGGTCGAGATGTAGAAACAGATTGTTGTAATACAAACGTATCTGGTATATATTCATAATAAGTTCCAAGAAAGGAACTAGGAAGGGTAAGGGTGGAAGGAACAACACGTCCATCCGATAGAATATAATAGGATTGAGGGAGCGGTCCTAACCACGTGCGTGCTTTATTCAGACCTATTTCATAGATGGAAGAACAATAATTTGTTATTCTTCCATACCAAATTACGCAAAAGACAGCATAGTCCATGATATACACATTATTCAATTGATTCGTTTTAAGCAGAGGGTTGTTTTCGTTTTCTTATTTTTTTAGCAGGAGCTGATTGATACACGGGTTCCACTGGAAATAAATCAGGTATTATGGGTGCTACCACAGGTGCTACAACTGGTTCTATCACTGGTTCTATCACTGGTTCTATCACTGGTTCTATCACTGGTGCTACAATTGGTTCTGGAATAGGAGTAATCACTGGTGCTACAACTGGTTCTATGACTGGTTCTGGAATAGGAGTAATCACTAGAATGGGTTCGGGCTGCAGCAGCCTTCCCGTCAGCTCCACTGACGGGAAGGCTGCTACTGCCATCCCCTGCAATGCGGGGGATGGCTGCAGCAGCTTCTCCACTGGAGCAGCTGCTTGTACGGTTTTTCGTAAACGTGGAAGATTCCATCTTATGCGCGAGGTCATAGAATGGTTACTACGGTGGAATATTTTGTAAGGTAAACTATTCCTCGGAAGTCTTTCTTAATTGTAAAAAATCTACTTATCACGCTTGAATTTATTGGTCTCAGGATTAATGACTCCTACACGTTGGGTTCCTTCCTTGTCCTTGTAGACAATGTTGGTTTCAATATGTTTATAATGCATTCCATCCTTGAGAGGAAGTTCTTCATATTCTTCTTCTTCCTCTTCCTCAGGTTCCTCTTCCTCAGGTTCCTCCTCCTCTTCCTCTTCCTCTTCCTCTTCCTCCTCCTCTTCCTCTTCCTCTTCCTCTTCCTCTTCAGGTTCAGTCGTTGATTCAGGCTTTTTTATAGCAGGGGTAGGAATCGGAGTGGGACTAAGAGTGGGAGTGGGAATGGGAGCAGGATCTGCTTTGGTCACATGGACGGTTGATTTTCCAATCCCATACAAATCTTCAGCATAATCAATATTGCTTAAATCTTCTATATTATCAGAATAATCTGTATAATAAGATTTATAAAATGGATAGGATTCTTTTATAGTAGGATTCGGACGAATATTTAATATAGGAGGAGATGCTTCACGTCGTTCCTTTGTTAATTCTTTTCCCATAACTTGAGTCGTTAGTTCATTCATAAATTGTTTTCCCAAAGAACTTTCATTTGCTTGGGGAGATTGCTGTTTCATCACCACAGATAGAAGTGATTCAAAATAGGGAAATGCTTTTTCACTCTTTTCTGGAGGAACCAGAAGGGCAAGGTTCAGAAGATCTTTCATTGAATGCTCCATTCTAAATAGTGTATATACCATAGCCACTATTTAGATGAGTATTATCAATTTTTTACATATATTTATTTTTCAATGGTTGTAATACGCATTGCCCATTCAACCGAGGCTTCCTTTGTTTTCACCGGCTTAGATCGTCTAAGACGTAATCCTTGTGCGCCTGGAGCATTATACTTATGAGAAATATCATTCTTATTTGAGAAATTCTTTAAATTCTGATCATAAAAATCAATTGGTTTGGTATCCATGATTTGAATGATAGAGACCATAGGAGGTGCCATCACATCAATACGTAATTTTCGTTCATGAAGAATAGCTCGATATTCTCCAATCTCCATACATCCTCCAAACATACGAAGCACCTCACGAGGAGGAGCCGGTCGAATTCCTCGTGGACTTCCAACAGGAAGTTCTGCATCCTGTCCATATAATGTATTTAAGAGAGCATATCGTTCCCACTGAATATGGGAATCAATACTTTCTTTAAAGAGATATGCAGTAGCACATTCAGGAGAACAAAAATTTCCATACATATGCCATACTTCATCCAAGATATGCGCTGGAATCGCACAAGGAGGACATTCAAAGGAATAACAACACCAAAAACAAACGATCTCTGTCTTTTGAGGAAGTTGTTGCAATCGATTACTTTCCTGATACTGTACCATCAGCTTTTCACTGTAATGAGAGGGAGTTCGTGATTTTACAACAGGAGGTTCCTTCTTAGGAGGTTCTTCAATAGATAAGGTAGGCGTAAGTGTGGATGCAGTAGACGCTTCTAAAAATGCATATTCAGAATTGGATTCTTCATACGGTGTAGGAATCTCTGGAACAGAGGGATCATACGTCATCATGGAAGGAGTCTTATCAAAAGTAATCTCCTCTGGTTTGATAGGAAGATGTACAATTAATGGTCGTTGCTCTCCTAAAAAGTTTCCAATGACTCCACTTGGTGTAACCGATGCTACAATGGGAGGTGTTTTCTTCGCACGCCCCTTGGCGGCTGTTCCAACAGATCCTTTCTTTCCCTTCTCCATTCTATAGTATAAGTCGTGGAATCTGGTTTAGGTGCGTTTGGCTCGCCGTGTCTTTCGTTTTACGACTGTAAACTCGCCTAATACTCTTAAAACTACAATTCGATAATTTCGAATGCGAAGTGTATATATGGATTCAATTCCCTCTAATGCATCCAATCGTGCCCAATTATAATTAAAGGGGAGTTTTAACACAATCCAAGTAGGTTTCCATGAGGCAGTTTTTTCTAATATAGAATCGCGTAAGAATACATCTATACGATGTGATCCTAAGGATAGATCCAAGTCTCGTTTTTCTTTATAATCGGGTCCTCCCCAGGGAGGATCTAGGTACACAATATCTGAAGGATATTCCTTGTAAAGTTTGGTTGTATCTCCTTCATGAAGATGCACATTTTTAAACTTATAAAGACTTACATTGTGTTCTAAGGCTTTAAAATTATCTGGATCTAATTCAATACTATGAACTGTTTGAAAGTTTAATCCAAATAGAATCGTATCTCCACCTATATTTCCTGTACCGTCTAAGATGGTGCGACTGTGAAGTGCTGGAATATGACGTTTTAGAAACTGAATTGTTTTTTCCCCATCCTCTCGTTTTGTATAGGAATATTTTCCTTCTTCCGTCAACTGTATGTCTTTCATATGTACACCTCGCTTGTATGGAAACAGCGGAAGCATTGTCAACCCTATATAGATATAAGAATTATTTATTTACGTAGAGTGGACAGGCGGATGAATATCTAACACCATACATCGGACAGACCCTCCTGACATCTGAGCAATAGATGTATCAATGGGATGTAGTTTTTTCTTTGTAATAGATTCCAGATGATGTGCTACATGCTTTGAAATTGTATGGGTAATCAATCGATCCCCATCTATAATTGTATTTAAACAGAATCGATCCTCCTTACATTCATCTTTTAAGATATGCACATGATCCTTTCCCAATGCCTCTTCCAATCGTTCAAGACTCCGTTTTGAAAAGGCGTCATCCTGTACAATGCAAGATGTTTGTGCATATTCTAACATAGCAATATCCGTGTGATAATAATAGGGAGATTCAATCGGTAAAACTAAAAGCTTTGGTGGAGGACGATCATAAGACGTATAAATCTCTTTCAACATCTGATTCAAGATTGTAAAGGTGCGACGGGTTGATCGATATCCATAGGTACATACCAAGAGTTTTCCATGATGAAACCATTTGGCTTCCGCTTGCCCTTCAAACACCTCTGACAAGGGAAATTGAATGGTTTTAATTCCTTCTTTCTTGCAGATCTCTTTGATATATTTTAGTTCACGACGTCGCTGCGCATATTTCATGCTTGGTAGAATTAACACTCGTTCTGGCAAGTTCATCAAACTAAGACCAGCATTTGCTGCAAAGACTAAATCTGGTACATCATCCTTTGTATGAAAGGTATAACTATGCACATTTTCTAAGGCATGTTCTAGAGTTCGATGATCTTTCATTAGTTTTGTTTTTGAAAATTCGGTAGTAGGAGCCATATATGGATTTTGATGAGCTTGTGATGGTTCAATTCGAAAGGTGGTCGGTCGAATTGTAATTCGATAGACCTTCTCCATCTCTACCTAGAGCAGCGACTCTTGATTGGGTTTAAATGAGTGCTCCGTGGACTGAAAAATATCGTCCGTTGCGTCTTCATGATGTGAAGGGACATCGACGCATTCGCCAACTCTTTGAACGAGCGGCGACTCATCAATGTCAACGTCTTCCCCCCCTTATTTTATATGGACCACCAGGAACAGGAAAAACATCCTTGGCACTTGCCTTAGCAGTAGAAACCTATCCAGGCATCCCCTCTCAACTCTCCTCTCTATACTTGAATGCATCCGATGAACGGTCGATTGAAGTGATTCGCGAACGAATTTTACAATTTACACATACTACCTGGCCGGGTGTTACACGTAAATTTGTCATCTTTGATGAAGTCGAAACTATGACAGAACCAGCACAAGTCTCTCTTCGTGCTCTCTTAGACGAAGTGGATGCAGAAGGACATCGCAGTTCTCCCCTTTATATGTTTTTATGCAATTCACTCTATCGTATTCATTCGTCGATTCGTTCACGCTGTGTCAGTCTCTTTTGTGGACATATTCCCATTAGTGCTGTTCGTGAAGCTCTCGTAACCATTCAAGAAACAGAAAAAGTACCGGTTCGAATTCCATCCGATACAACCTTTCGCCTTCAACGAGGGGATTTACGCTCCTTTGTCTCCGCAGTGCAAAGTGGAGGAGAATTAAATGTATGGGATCCTTGGCTTGATCGATTACTTGATGCTGGAAAAGAGAAATGTTCCGTCGGTGTATGGGACGAAGGACTCCGTCGTGCACCCTTTTCCACCCTTATGCGTCATATCTTTCTCTTTTTAGAACTCAAAGGGCTTCTTACATCAAAGATGACCTCCTTCGTCTCCTTGTGTGTCGAAGTGCAAGATGCCTCCATTGACTCTATTTTAACACAGATTCCACCGGCTTGGGAGGACTGCTTTTAAAATTGAGAACGGGTGCTTAAACGAGAACAGATTCTAAGAATCTTCAAATGGCAACAAAAGCTCCTGCCTACAAAAAGCTTACCCAGCGCGAGCATATCTTGCTCCGCTCAGGTATGTATATTGGATCGGTAGATCGCGTGAAGGAACCAAGATGGATGTATAATTCAGAGAAAGAAGAAATGATATGGGTAGAGGTCAGCCTCTCCCCTGGATTTCTGAAACTCTTTGATGAAATTCTGGTAAACGCATTAGACCATCGAATCCGTCAACAAGGATCTGCAGTTGCAGATGCTTTGCCAGTGAAACACATTGATGTCACCCTTACCCCTGAAAAAATTAGTATTAAGAATGATGGTGATGGAATCCCTGTTGATAAGCATGAAAGTGGAGTTTGGATTCCCCAAATGATCTTTGGTGAACTCCTTACCTCCTCCAATTACGATGAATCTGAAGAAAAAATTATTGGCGGGCTGAACGGTCTCGGCGGAAAACTTACAAATGTCTTCAGCAAAACATATACTCTTACCACAGTGGATCATCGTGCAAAGAAGAAGTATACACAGACCTGGCGTGAGAATATGAGTGTCTGTGATGCTCCTAAGATCACGGCTTCCACTGCAAAGCCATTTACGGAAGTGAGTTATGCTCCAGACCTGAGTCGATTTGGGATTACAGAAGGTGTGATTCCTGCTGAGATCCTTCGTGTTCTTGGAACTCGTGTAGCAGATGCTGCTATGTCCGCAGGGAAAGATTGCAAAGTCTCTCTCAACGGGGTTGTGCTAACTGCCAACACCTTTCCCAAATATATGAAATTATATCTGAAGGATACGGATGGTGCATCCTCTGCTGGCAGTGACGGAAAACGTATTGCCTATGAACAAGCCGGTGAACGATGGGAACTTGGAGCCATGTTGACCCGTGATTTACACGGAGAGATCAGTCCTGACCAACGTCATATTAGCTTCGTAAATGGAATCTATACCCGCAAGGGGGGCAAACACGTGGAATATGTATTACAAAAAGTATTAACTGCCTTTTGCGAGTATGCCAAGAAGAAAGCAAAATTAGAGATTACCCCTGGACTCCTGAAAGAGTCTGTCGTCTTATTTCTGAATGCTACCATTGTGAATCCCTCCTTTGATACGCAAACAAAAGAGACATTGACCACTCCCTCTACCAAGTTTGGATCCCTTCCTACGATCTCTGACAAGTTTATTGATTCATTAGGAAAGATTGGATTGCTTGAAGAAGCTAGAATTCTATTGGAAGCTAAAACGAAGAAAGATGCAAAACGAACGGATGGCAAGAAGCGTTCTACTGTTCGCGGCATTCCCAAACTAGAGGATGCTATCTGGGCAGGCGGAGCCCGTTCTGCCGATTGTACCCTTATCTTGACCGAGGGAGATTCCGCTGCTACCACCGCCATTAGCGGTCTGAAAGTGATTGGACGTGAACAATTTGGTGTCTTTCCCCTTAAAGGGAAGATATTGAATGTCAAAGATATTAGCGCTGCCAAGCGCATTGCCAATGAAGAATTAACCAATATTAATAAGATTCTAGGATTGGAGACTGGAAAGATTTATAAAAATCTATCAGAACTCCGCTACGGAAAGATTATGATTATGACGGATCAAGATGTGGACGGAAGTCACATCAAAGGATTGTTAATGAATTTATTCCATACCGACTGGCCTAGCTTGCTCAAGCTAGGATTCCTGCGCTGTATGATGACTCCCTTACTAAAAGCCAGTAAAGGAAGTACCACTCTTCCCTTCTATTCTGAACGAGAGTATGAAGCATGGAAGGAAGCCAATGATAGTCGTGGCTGGAAAACCAAGTATTACAAAGGATTGGGTACATCCACTGCCGAAGAAGCTCGTGAGTATTTCCGCATTATGCATACCGTCAAGTACGCCTGGGAAGAGAAAGACACAGATGAATCGATTGATCTTGCCTTTAATAAGAAACGAGCGGATGATCGCAAAACATGGTTAGCCACCTTCAGCCGCGATCGCTTCCTAGATGTTCCATTGGATGGTAGCGTCGGTTACAGCAAGTTTGTGAATGATGAATTAATTCATTTCAGTGTGGCGGACAATGTTCGCTCGCTTCCTCATGTGATGGACGGTTTGAAACCCTCCCAACGAAAGATTCTCTGGTCTGCATTAAAGCGCAACCTTGTTTCTGAAATTCGTGTAGCACAGCTTGCAGGGTATGTCTCTGAAACAGCTGCCTACCATCATGGCGAAGTATCGCTCCACGGAGCCATTATTGGAATGGCACAAACCTTTGTCGGTTCCAACAATTTGAATTTGTTGGTTCCTGCAGGTCAGTTTGGATCTCGTCTGATGGGTGGCAGTGATGCTGCTTCTCCAAGGTATATCCATACGTATCTGGAACCCATTCTGAAAGCGATTATAAAGAAAGAAGATGATCCTATCTTGAAACGAATGGATGATGATGGATTATTGGTAGAACCAGAAACCTATCTCCCTGTGGTTCCTCTATTATTAATCAATGGAGCCTTGGGAATTGGTACCGGCTATAGCACGACTGTTCCTCCCTTTCATCCCATGGAATTAGTGAAGGCATTACGTGCCAAGATTGCCAAGGAAAGTACACCTGCAGAACTAAATCCTTGGTGGTTTGGATTTCGCGGACCGGTCACAAAAACTGCCGAACATACCTATGTGACCAAAGGGCTCTATGAATTTACAGATGAAGAAGCCCATATTATTCGCATTCGTGAATTACCAGTGGGATGCTGGACCAAAGATTACAAAGAATTTCTGGAAGAGATGCTAGTGAAACAAGAAGAAGACCGTGCCGCTGCCAAGAAGGCAGGCACACCGTATCTTGCCCATCTCAAATCCTTTGAAGAAGCCTATAACGATATTGATGTTGATTTCATTCTTCATATGGAACCAGATGGGTACCATGAAGCAAAACGATATCCTGCTGAATTTGAAAAGCGATTTAAGATGACTACTTCGTTCAAGACCTCCAACATGGTTGCCTTTGATGTCGATGGGAAGATTAAGAAATTTGCATCGGTCAATGAAATCCTGGATCGATTCTATCATACCCGCTTGGATGGCTATAGTCGTCGAAAGGCGTACCAGCTCGAAGAGTTGGCGCGTCAATTAATTGAATTAAATGCCAAATACGTCTTTGTATTGGCAATCGTAGAAAAGCGATTAACAGTCACCAATGTGTCCGATGAAGACTTGTTAGCTGGATTGGTAAGATTGAAACTTCCTCCGTTGTCAGAAGGCGAAGGATTGAAGGGATATGAATATTTGCTGCGCATGCGCATTGATCGCCTCAAAGCCTCCTCGGTGGCTGAATTAGCCAAGGAGGTCGCAGATATTAGTGCCGAGCGCGATCGCTTGGCAGCAACCGCTCCTGAAACAATTTGGAGTTCTGAATTGGATGCCTTTGCAACTACTTGGGAGACCTATGCCAAAGAGCGTACAGCGACCTATACTGTTGCTGCAAGTATTCCTGTGAAAAAGAAGCGAACAGTGAAGCCGAAAGCTGTCTCCGCTACCTTATCTATTGAGTAAAATTGATTTATTCCTTACATTTTTTAAATTTATTAAACAATGCAAGTGGTAACGGATTATCATGAACAAGCCTATGCCCTTCAATGTCTTCGACAATATCGTAGACATACTCCTGGAGAACCACTGTTAATGATTCCCTTATATTATACAGGAAATCGTTACAGTCGTGAAATGTCTACCTACAGTCACTTTGAAGCCTTTCCGCATCGATACAATATCTTTCGAACAGTGGAGGGAACGTATCTTCTACGTAATTTAGAAAAAGAACTCTTAACAGCATGTCAGTATGGACACTATGATGCAGTTTATGAACTAGTCTCTCATAAAGAACTGATTCTGAATTTCCAAGATGATTATGGAAATACACCTCTTCATTATGCCTGCTGGTATATGGAACAGACAGGTGATCCTCGCATGAGTGCTCTTTTAATACACTGTGGAGCAAATCCAGTGATTTATAATCACAATGGGTTCTTTCCAAC
>Ga0164294_10004360_pt1 | contig 12344 bp, 10 predicted proteins | sample GEODES005metaG_FD_111479 | JGI IMG/M metagenome (GOLD analysis project Ga0164294, IMG submission 111479) | Oligotrophic lake water microbial communities from Sparkling Lake, Wisconsin, USA - GEODES005 metaG | ecosystem: Environmental > Aquatic > Freshwater > Lake | place: USA: Sparkling Lake... | reverse complement strand
GCAGCACCCGCCACGCCCGCAGCGCCCAGCGTTGTGGCCGGTGACAGCTCAGCAATTCTCACGATCACCCCACTTGCTGACACCCCCGACCAGTACGTGGTCTGGGCAGTCGGTGAACCCGACCTGCAGTGCACCGTGACCCCGCCCGAAACCTCCTGTGCGATCGAAGGACTCACCAACGGTGAGGAGTACATCTTCGAAACATACGCGTGGAACCACGCCGGTGAATCCGACTCCTCCACCGACTCACCCACAATCACACCCAGCGCCGAAATCGGAGCACTGCCCTACACCGGCAACAACACTCGCTCTCTGGGATCGCTGGCGCTCATCATGATCGGCCTCGGCGGCGGCTTCACCGCACTCGCCCGCCGACGCCGAACCATCACCATCAACTGACCACGACGCCTGCCCGGGACCGGGAAGGCGCTCGGTCGAACACTGCGAAAGCAGTAGAAAAGGGAACGTGACGTCTATGACCGCACCTGCACGCACCAACGGCCCACTGCGCCGACCGATCGCGATCGTTTCTGTGGTTGCACTCACAAGCGGTCTGGCGCTGGGCTTCGCACCTGCCGCCGGCGCTGATGTCACCGGCGGGAACGCTGGCGATGGCGGCGTGGACATGAGTTTCGGCGGAGGCATCCAATCGAGCCGACCAACTCCTGCCCGACCCGTTCGCACCCCCAGCCGCAGCAGCGGCGTCATCGATAGCGCCAGGGGTGGCATTGGCGGCAATGGAGGCAGGGGCGGCGTGGGTCATGGCGGCAACGGCGGCGCTGGTGGTACCGGGCCGATCGAGTGCACTGATGACAACCTCGACCTGATCGCCCGTGCAACCGGCGGTGAGGTGCACGCACTGAAGAAGGACGACAACTGTCTCGTCGTGCACAAGTTCGCCAGCAACGGCAACTTCACGATCACGACCCGTCCCGGCTTCCCGTTACAGATCCTCGTGGTCGGTGCTGGCGGCGGTGCCGGTGGCGGCGGCGGCTGGGAGGACTCGACCAAGGCCTCGGGCGCTGAACCCGACTCGGGTGGTGGCGCCGGCGGTGCTGGTGGCAACGTGGTCACCGCCGATGTCGGAGTCAACCCGGCCACCGGTGCGTTCACATACACCCCCACCGCAACCGCGGGCATTTTCGACTCCGCCCCAGGGAGATGTTGCAATGACTATCCCGACTCCAACTCGCCTGTCTTCACTGATCCCGCCGGGCGCACGTTGTCGGTGACCGCTCCGATCACTGTCGGTTCCGGTGGCAACGGTGGCGCCGGTGGCGCATCAACAGCAGGCAACACCGTGGGTTCGCAGGGAACCAGGGGCGGCGAAAGTGCGTTCGGTGACTTCACCGCCGGCGGTGGTGGCGGTGGCTTCGGGGGTCGCGGTACTGAAGGCTCCGAACCCGGAGTGCAGGGCGGCTGGTATGCCTCCCCGCGCACGGGCGGACAGAAGGCCGGAAGCAACGCCACGCACTGGGGTGGCGACCTCGGTACCTCACCGATCATTGAGCACGGCGCCTCCGGCGGCGCCGGTGCCGCCGAGAATGGCCACCTGCCCATCGCCCACGCCACCGCCGAAACCATCGGCAATGGCGGCGACGGCGGTGCAGGGGTGTCCACCAATTTCTTCTCGGACGTTCTCTCCTTCGGCAGCGGCGGCGGCGGCGGCACCATCGACCCGAGTAGCGCCCCCTACGCTCCCGTCACCGGCGGAAAAGGCGGCAGAGGTGGCCTGATCTCCGACGTTGAAGGCTTCGGTGGCAATGGCGGCGCCGGCGGCAATGGACAGGACGCACCCGACGGCTTCGGTGGTGGCGGCGGTGGCGGCGGCACCGACGGATCAGTCACCGTCGGCAACAGCAACGCCGGACGCGGTGGCAATGGTGGCGATGGCGCGGTGTATGTGCGCTACGCAGCACTGGCTGCACCGGCCACCCCAGCAGCCCCCAGCGTCATGGCCGGCAATGGTTCTGCCACTCTCACGATCACACCACTGGCTGTGCCACCCGACTACTACCTGCTCTGGGTGGCCGGTGATCCCAGCAAGACCTGCACCATCACCCCGCCCGAGACCTCGTGCGTGATCGAAGGACTCACCAACGGCGAGAGCTATACCTTCCTCGCCTTCGCCGGGAACTCCGCCGGTGAATCCGATAACTCGCCCGAATCACTTGCGGTCACCCCGGATATCAACGCCGGAATGCTGCCCTACACCGGCAACAACTCGCGAGGCCTCACATCGCTGGCACTCATCATGATCGGCCTCGGCGGCGCAGTCACCGCAATCACCCGCCGACGCCGCAGCATCATCGGCTGAGCCACCGCCTCAGGGCAGGTGCAGGAGATCGTCGAGATCCTTCGGGCGACCGCTCGCCCGCTTGTTCGCCTTCAGATCCTCGAGTCCGATCACAAGCACCTTCGTTCCCGACAGCGTCCGCTGTTCGGCGCGGGTGATGCAGTCGTCGAAATCGACTCCGTCGATGTCATTGAGGATCTCGATCCGGATCGGTGCGGTCCCCATGCGGATGATGCCGTCGGGCTGCTCGAAGAGTTCGGGAACGAGTTCGGGCGTATCGAACCCGAACTCCCGGAGACTCGCCACGACACGTTCGGCATTCTCCCGTCGCCGCGAGATCCACACATCGAGATCAGCGGTAGCACGCGGATATCCATACAGCGCCACAGCGAACCCGCCGACCAGCAAATACTCAACCCCGTTGGCGTCGAGTGATCTCAAGAACTCGCTGAAGTCGGGCGGAAACTCGATCGGTTCCATAGTTGATCCTGCGCAGTTCGAGAGTGTGTTGGAGACAAGCCTCCGGCGACTGGGCATGCCAGAAGTCACGATCAGCCTTCGAGGCGTCCTCGAACGAGGTCAGGACTTCGAGCGAGCGTTCCACAACAGTGACTCTACCGGAGCGACCCCGTTGCTGTCGGTGTGCGCTCCTACGCTGCAGTCATGTCCCGACCAGTGTTCCGCCAGGCAGACCAGCACTCTCAGCGCCCTCGCCACACCCGCGCCTCGCTCGCCGGGTTCGCACTCGCCGCATCGATGATCGCCGCGCTCACGCTCGGTGCCTGTTCGTCTTCGAGCAGCAACGCCTCGAGTTCGACCACCGCAGCCGGACCGCACACCCCGGTGTCTGTTCCCGCGTGGAATCCACCGGTCGTCGCATCTGATGAGGTGGCCAACGCCTCGACACCGCAGATCGTCGCGTACGGCCCCGACCCGGCGCAGACCATGGAGGTCTTCCAGTCCAGCGGCGATCCGATGGGCACCATCATCTACATCCACGGTGGTGGCTGGTCGGGTGGGTCAGCCCAGGACAACACCAACGCGGCGATCCTCTCGCAGGAGGAGCAGGTGCGGGCCAGCGAGCTCGCCCAGCTCAACGAACTCGCGGGCGGTGCGTCGAAGCAGACGCTCGAACGTGTCAAGAAGCAATTGGCACGCGGATGGGACATCGTGTCGATCGACTATCGCCTCGCCACCGGCACCGAGGCGCCGGGTGTTGCGGCAGCGCGCATCATCGGCGACGTCGATCGAGCGATCCGCTATGCGATCGCCAACGCAGACTCACTGCAGCTGGGCATGGCCAAGCTTGTGCTCTCCGGCGCTTCGGCCGGTGGGCATCTCACCCTGATGGAAGCGCTCACCGCCAACGCCAACGCCAACGCCAACGCCGACACCTACATCGACCCGACACTGCCGGCTGATCTGCGAGCGGTCACCGTGCACTTCGATGGCATCGTGCCGTTCGTGGCGCCCACCGATATCGCCGCGTTCGCGCAGGCTGGCGGGCTCGCACCTGCTGCCGAGGAAGCGTTGCTCGGGTGCACCACCCTGCCCACCGTCGCTCTGCCGGGCAGCCCGGCGTGCCCGGACATGAACCTGGCCGAGTCGCTCTCCCCCATCACGCTCACCCGTGCCGCGGCCGCCGATGGCACCACGCTCATGCCCGCCTACTTCGGGTACGGCGGTTCCGATCAGTTGGTGCTCATCTCGACGCAGGGAACTCCCGAAGTGCAAGCGTGGTCGGCGGCGGCGGGTGTGGATCAGACCTGGTATGACTTCCCGCCCACCGGAACCCACAACCTCGAGGACACCATCAATCAGGAGGCGCTGGCCGACTGGCTCGACAATGTGGCATCGGGCCAATGGACGGGATCGAAGGCCGAGAAACCCTGAGCACCAATGTCGGACGACGCTCGCCACTGACATCGCGGGCGGGGCGGCTCAAAAAGACACCAAAGTGGACAACAGATAGAATGAACGATGTTCGCGCCATGACAGAGCGGGCGGAGATGCTGCACCCACTTCCATTCCTTCAATCGTTCAGGAGTACTCGTATGTCCCGTTCCATTCGCCGAGGGCCTGCACTGCGCAAGCCCCTCGCCATCGCATCGGCCCTGGCGCTCAGCGCCGGCGTTGCGCTGGCCTTCACCCCCACTGCTGGCGCAGCCGGATCAGGGGTGCCGTGTGATTACGCCCACGCCGACCAGCTCGCCCGGGCGACCGGCGGCCAGGTTTTCCCCCAGGAGAAGGAAGGCGTCTGCTACGTCTACCACTCGTGGTTCGGGTTCACCACGGGCGCCTCGACGGGTACCTTCACGGTCACTGACCCCAACCTGACCACCATCACCTATCTGGTCAACGGTGGCGGCGGTGGCGGCGGTGGCGGTAGCGGCTGGGAGGACTCCACCAAGGTCAGCGGAACCCAACCCAACTCCGGAGCAGGCGCCGGCGGAGCAGGCGGTGATGTCAAGGAAGGCGAGGTCAGCATCACCACAGGCGACTACGCCATTGTCGCCGGAGCCGGTGGCACCGGTGGCACTCCGGGTACCTCGACCGCCGGCAACACCGTCGGTGGCCAGGGTGGCTCGGGTCAGGATTCCTCGATCGGTGACCTCGTCGTCGCCGCCGGTGGCGCCGGTGGTTTCGGCGGCACGGGCACCGAGAATGCCGTGGGACCAGCAGCGTTCGCCCCTGTTGTCCAAAGTGGCGTCTCCACCAACCCGCGCGCGGCAGGTGAGTACGGCGGCAACAACGCCTCCTATGTCGGTGGCAGTCAGACAGAGGGAGCCGTCGAGTACGCCGGCCCCGGAGGTGCTGGAGCAGGCGAGAACGGTCACTCCTCGACCGATAGCAACGGCGCCGCCGGCGGCGATGGTGTCCAGAGCGTGATGTGGACCGGGCCGGGCACGATCTACGGCGGTGGCGGGGGCGGTGGCACGCTCGATCCGGGCAGTTTCCCCTACGCCTCGCGTTCCGGTGGCGCAGGTGGCGCCGGCAATGAGACCGGGACCGGTGCCAACAACGGCACCGCAGGCGCCGGGAAGAACGCCCGCGGTGGCGGCGGTGGCGGCGGCAACACCGACGGCTCGGTCACCAGAGGTGACAGCAACGCTGGTGCTGGTGGTTCGGGTGGTTCCGGTGCGGTGTACATCCGTTACGTGGCTCGCTCGGTTCCGGCTGCTCCGGCCGCTCCCACTGTCGTTGCCGGTGACAGCCAGGTGACCGTCACGATCACCCCGCTGGCCGAGACCCCGGACTCCTACACCGTGTTCGTCGTGGGCGATCCATCGAAGTCCTGCGAGATCACCCCACCGGAGACCTCCTGCGTGATCGATGGACTGACCAACGGCACCGACTACACCTTCGAGGCCGTGGCCACGAACGCCCTGGGTGACTCCGTGGTGTCGGACCCCTCCGAAATCGGCACACCGCAGGCCCCGCCCACGACGACGGTGGCACCGACCACCTCAACCACCGCGTCACCGACCACGACGAAGCCCTCGGGTCCGCTGCCCTTCACCGGCAGCGACTCCCGTGGTCTCGTATCGATGGCCCTCGTGATGGTTGCCATTGGTGGCGCAGTCACGGTGGTGGCACGCCGTCGTCGCTCGACCATCGGCTGAACCCAGCTCCCATAGATGAACCAAGGAGCCGCTCGACCTCAGGGTCGGGCGGCTCCTTCGCGCTGCGGCGGCGCTACTGCGCCACACAGAGCCTGCGTTCTCGAGCCACCGGCGCCATTCGTCTGGGACCCGGACCTCGCCTAGCTCTCGCCGAGCACGAAGGTGGTTCCCGTCTGAGCGAATGACTTATTGCCCAATGTGTCGATCGTGGTGAGCCACACCGTGTAGGTGCCGTCCGGAGCAATGGATCGGCGGTCGAAGCGCTGCTCGTAGACGCCATCGGTGGCGTCGCCCTCGACCAGAACCGCAGCGTTGCTCTGGAAGTACGGGCCCGCAACACTGGCGAACGAGTAGACGTTATGAGCTGCCCATGCGGACTGCCCGGCCACACCGGAAATATCGGTGGCATGCCAGCGCACAAGCACTGAACCACCGTCGACACGAGCCTCGATGTCGCTCACCGTGGGCGGCACTCCATCAGCTGCTCCGCCGTCGACGGTGAAGTCGAACTGGGTCGATGAATCCCATGCCGAGTTGTTCCCGAACATGTCCATGGCCGTCAGGAACACCGTGTAACTGTTGTTCACGGCATTGGCCGGCACTGCACAGCTCGCTTCATAGATTCCGTCGACCGGTGTGCCGCTCACCAGATCTGCGACGGTCACGAACCCGCACCATGACGTTATCCATCCGCTGTAGCCACCGAAGCGCATGTTGGTGTTGTCCACACCACCGGCGTCGACAGCTCGCCAGGAGAACGTCATGGTCGTCCCTGCGGTAACTACTGCTGGCACAACAACATCGGTGATCACCGCACCGGTGCGGTCGATCGTGCACTCACCGCGCATCGAATCGGACCTGTCGTCACCACACGAGTTCGAACCGGTACCGGGATCGATGACATCAGGCGCCGCACCGCCGCTCAGCGAGTCATTGCCCGTGCCACCGTTGAGCGTGTCAGAGCCTTCATTGCCGCTGATCATGTCGTTGCCGGCATCACCATTGGTGCGATCGTCGCCAACACCACCGCTAATGAAGTCATTGCCGACATTGCCGCTCAGCGAATCGTTGCCACCCCCGCCCTTGACATTGTCATTGCCGGTGTTGCCGGTCACGGTGTCGGTGCCGGGACCACCAGTTATGGCGTCGTCACCCGCTCCGCCAGAGGCGGTGTCGTTCCCGAAACCACCGTCAATGGTGTCGAAGCCGTTCCAACCATCGATGGCGTCGTTGCCGTTACCGGCGAGCACGGTGTCGTTGCCGTCTCCAGCGAAGATCCGATCTGGTCCGTTCGAACCGCAGATCGTGTCGTCACCAGCACCAGCACGAATGGTCTGACCAGAGGTGCCGGTGGCGAGGATCACATCATCACCAGCAGTGCCCTCGATCGTGGCCGCCGACGACACGATCGTGGCCACCTCACCATCACAGGTACGAGCGATCGGAAGACTCAGAGCCGAGGCCGGCGACGGAACCAGTGCCGCGAGCATGGTCAATGCTCCGGCGGCGACCACCATCTTCTTCATTGCGCTGCCATGAGAGTTCCGCATGATTCATTCCTTTAAGAGGGGAAGTTCTTGCAAACACTCCGAACCAGATCCCCGGCTCGGATGACTATAGATGGCGGGCAGTCCACAGACCCCGAGTTCCCCGGAGGGCGTCAACTCGCGAACCCGGCAGCGCACGATGAGCTCGCCGCCGGACATGGTCTCAGACAAGGTTTCGGACGTGATCTCGGACGTGACCCCGGAAATCGGCACCGGATCGATGCCACTCGAGCCGTCGGTTACCTCGAAGTCGAACTGCGTCGACCGATCCCAAGGCGAAACGTTGCTGGATGAGTCGAACGCGGAGAAAAACAGGGTGTAGGTGCCGTTGACCGCGTTGGACGGCAGCTCACACTCCAGGCGGTACGTGCCGTCGAACATGGTTCCGCTGGTCAGCTCGCCGTTCACTGCGAAACCGCACCAGGAGGTGATCCAGCCAGAAGCGCCCCCGATGCTGAGGTAGGTGTAGATCACACCGTTGGAGTCGGCCACCCGCCATGTGACGGTGAGGGTCTCACCGGCCCTGATCCACGCCGGCATCGAGACATCGGTGATGGAGGGGCCGGTCCGGTCGACGGCAGTGGAGATGACGTCCTCAGAGACACCTTCGGCGAGATCATCGTCTTGCACAGGTCCGGTGATCGTGTCGCCGGCCACCTCAGGGTCGATGGTGTCAGACCCGTTCCCTCCATCGATGACGTCGCTGACCGGACTGTCGAAGATGGTGTCGTCGTCATCACCCGAGCCGGTGAGTATCTCCGCAGCGGGAGGCGTCTCCACTGAAATCGGGATCTCCACTGACGTGGGGACGTCCGCTGATGTGGGGATCTCCGCTGATGTGGGAGACGGTGCCAGGGGAAGGCCGATAGTCAGCACCGTGGCCACCACCACCAAGGTCCTCATCCTCAAACCAACTGAATTCCGCATGATCAGTGCCTTGATCCGAGATGCACCGTCAGACGAGATGGCCGGTGGCCATCGGGGCAGCGGAGGGGGCGACGCTGCCACCGACGGGCTCGCGGGTGAGGGCGAGATCGGTGACGCCGGTGTCGATCGACACCACCGCCATTTTGGGGTCCGGGCCGAGCATGCCGAGCGACACCATGGTGTCGCCCTGGGCGGACCAGAGTTGGTAGGTCTCACCGGCGGTCAAGGACGGCAATGCTGCAGTCATCAGGAACGCATGACCGGAGCCATCAACGATGACGTCGACAGCCATGGACTGACCGGGATCGGTGAGCACCGCGGTGCGCGAGCCGGGTTGGGTGGCGACCTGCTGCGCCAGGGCTGTCATTTCGGCTGCGGGATCGCCGGCGAACTCACCGTTGCGAACGCTGGTACCCCGCGACTGCACGAGCAGTCCTGCGCCGACCACGAACACCACAGCCACCGCCGCCGCAGCGAGCAGCAGGCGTGACCACCCGGCTCCCATCGAACGGCGATGACGTGCCGACGCTTCGGTGGTCTGCAACACCGAAGCGGAGGCGCTGATCGCCGCTTCGAGACGGGCCCATTGCCCGTCGGGAGCGTCGTCGTCCGCGGCTGATTCAGCGAGCGCGTCGACGACCCCACGGAGTCGGGCCGCTTCGCTGGCGAGTGCGGAGTCGGACATGAGTTCGCGTTCGACTCGCCGACGTTCGAGGTCATCGACCGCATCAAGCACGTACGCGCCAAACAGATCGGCCAGGGGTTCTGCCGGCGGTTCGTTCGTGATGTTGGTCTCGGGACGATCGTTCATCGTGAACCTCCTCCGCTCACGGTTTCGAGTTGATCAGCGAGTCGATTCAATCCCGATCGGATACGACTCTTGACCGTTCCCTCAGGAGCACCAAGCAGTGCAGCGACGTCGCGATACGAATGACCACCGAAGTATGCGAGCACGATGGGATGGCGCTCGGCCGGATCAAGCGCATCGAGTGCGGCACGAATCGCTTCCGACTGGATAGTCGCCACCACCTCGGCCTCGATATCGGTGACGGTACGGACGTCGATACGTTCAGCACGCGCTTCGCGATTGCGCCTTGCCTCTTCGGAGCGCACACGTTCGATCGAACGACTGTGGGCCTGACGCTGGAGGAAGGAACGCAGCGATCCGCGGGTGGCGTCGAAGCGATGCGATTCGGTCCAGAGCCGCAAGAAGACCTCCTGGGAGATCTCTTCGGCGAGCGCATCGTCGGCGAGCACCCGTCGGCTCAGGCCGAACACCGCGCCACCATGGCGACGATGGATCTCCTCAAGAGCCCGATGATCGCCGATGGCGACCATTCGGACGAGATCGGGGTCGCTCGACGCAGGGAAACTTGCGCTGGAGCGCCCGGGCGGACGGGGATCAATGGACATAGGTCTGCTCCGCAAGGATGCCATACGACCGCAACCGCGCGCCCCACGAACAGATCGGTGCCCGACCGGCCCGCACGACGCCAAGCGTTCGATGGATGTGGAGATCACGCAGATAGTCCGAAGCTGGGCGACACGACGGATGACATGACTGATGACACAACCAACGACACGACCAACGACCTACAGTCGACCCAGCCGAGGGGGTCCGCCACTGTGCGGAATCGGCATAACTTCATCAGCCGATACGGGGGACATCATGGCCACGAACACCGACCACACGAAGCAGCCGCAGGCGGGCGCAGCACACACGGGACCGCTCTCAGGAGTGAAGGTGCTTGACCTCTCGATCGCGCTCACCGGCCCGTTCGCCGCAGCGCTCCTTGCTGATCAGGGGGCCCAGGTGGTGAAAGTGGAACGTCCCGGCATCGGCGATATCGCCCGCTGGGTCGGCGTGGCCGTCAACAACATGAGCGCGTTCTATCTGGCCTGCAATCGCGGGAAGCGCTGCATCGCCGTGGATCTCGGCGGCGAAGAAGGCCAAGCGATCGTTCTGAAACTGGCAGCCGAAGCCGACGTCGTGCTGCAGAATTTCCGCCCGGGTGTCATCGACCGACTCGGTCTGGGTTACGACGCAGTCTCGGCAGTGAATCCCGATGTCGTCTATGCCTCGATCTCCGGGTACGGACCGGTCGGGCCCTACCGTGACCGCAGCGCGTACGACACCTCCATCCAGGCCTACGCGGGGTTCGCTGCCACCCAGGCCGAACCCGATGGTCCGCCCACGTTCATCAAGCAGAACGCGGCCGACAAGGTGAGCGCTCTCTTCGCCTCGCAGGCCATTACCGCTGCGCTGTTTGCTCGAGCGATGGGTCGTGGTGGCCAGCACCTCGAGCTGGGAATGAACGACGCGTGCGTGTCGTTCCTGTGGGCCGAGGCCGCCGGCAATGAGGTGCTCCTCGGATCCGACGGCACCATGCCATCGAGCTTCAACGCCGGCTTCGCACCGATGCGATTCGCTGATGGTTGGGGCATCGTGGTTCCCACCACCGACGCTGATTTCGCCGGCATGTGCAAGGCCCTCGATGTGCCTGGTTGGGACGACCCACGGGTGCGCACCGTGGCTGAGCGCCGCAAGAACCGTGATGTCCTCGAACCCATCATGGACATGTGTTACGCCATGGCCTCGAACTTCACGCAGGTCGAGGTGATCGAACGATTCGAGCGTGAACGAGTCGCGTTCGCCATGGTGCTGTCAGCTGCCGAGATGGTCGACGACCCGCATGCTGTGGCCATCGACATGTTCGAGGAGTTCGATCATCCGGTCGCGGGTCGGGCCCGCCTGCCACGGCACCCCACCAACTTCCATGGCACACCGGCCAACCTGGCCGGAGGTGCACCAGCCCTCGGCCAGCACACCGACGAGGTGCTCACCGAACTGGGACTCGCTGATCGGATCGACGAACTGCGGGCCAGCGGCGTGGTGGCCTGAGATTTTTCGGGTTCGAGGCTGGAGCTCGCCGGGTTCTGCCTACGCAGACCCGAACAGGACGTACTCCATCGCCTTGCCAGCGATGGCATCCCATTCGGGGAACGGGCCGGAGTTACCGCCGAACTCGACATAGACCCGGCCCAAGATCACACCCATCATCCAATAGCTGAAGGCCCGGAGATCCAGATCAGGTACGAGCCAACCACGGTCTTGGAACACCTCAAGACGTGCTCTCATAGCCTCGCTGCGACTCTCAATTTCCTTTTCGAATCTTGCGGTGAGTTCGGGCCTTCCGACCGCAGAACCCAGTGCCGACAGACGTTGCGCGCGCACCGCGGTTCGCTCCGGATGCCAGAACAGCTCGAGAAACGAGCGCATAACCGTGCGGAGTTCGTCCTTCGACGTCACGGCAGCGAATCGCTCGTCAATGAGTGGGTCGAACTGGTCGAGAGCGCCGAGGAGACGCTCGGACTGAGCCTCGATCACGAGCCCCTCGCGGCTCCCGAAATAGTGATAGATCGAGGGAGCTGAAACGTCGCAGGCTTCTTGTATCTCCTGGAGGCGCACTGCAGCCTCACCATGAACATCGATGACGCGAACCGCTTCATCGAGAATCTTCTGCTCTGTCGGACGCCGTTTCATTCAGACATTGTAAATGTGCTGACGACGCCATCTCAGTTACCGAGCGGTAACCACGAAGTGACGCGAGTTACGCACGTCATTCGGACTTTGGTTGGAAGCAGTTTCGAAAATGTGATCACTGCCAACCCCAAACACCACTCAGTTCAATGACACGGATCGCAGCCCCGGCGTAGTAAACCTCGGGTCCTCGATTCGGGCGCGCCGTCGCCCCGGGTCGCCGTTTCCACCGTGTTCACCTCGTTCAGCGCGTCGACCGCTCGAACCAACATCCACTGGGAGTTCCGAATGTCCGAACCGCTTGTTCTCGTCGAGGCCGAAGGGCCCGTTCTCATCGTCACGATCAACCGTCCCGAGAAGAAGAACGCAGCGAACGCTGAAGTTCTCTGCCGGCTCTATGACGCATGGGT
>Ga0164294_10004359_pt1 | contig 12345 bp, 9 predicted proteins | sample GEODES005metaG_FD_111479 | JGI IMG/M metagenome (GOLD analysis project Ga0164294, IMG submission 111479) | Oligotrophic lake water microbial communities from Sparkling Lake, Wisconsin, USA - GEODES005 metaG | ecosystem: Environmental > Aquatic > Freshwater > Lake | place: USA: Sparkling Lake... | reverse complement strand
GACACAATCGCTGGAATGGCTGCAGCAAAGGTCAGTAAAAAGAAAAATTTGACCAGGTCATAACCATTTCGTTCAGACAAAACAGCGGCACTCACAAAAAAATCCGTGCCGTAGGCAACGCTGTAGCCGATCAGAAAATAGACAACGGTTGAAATACTGAAATCCACCAAAATCTTCACCAAGGCATTGACTTGGTTTTTTTGTCTGACGGTTCCTAATTCTAAAAATGCAAAACCTGCATGCATGGCGAAAACCATGACAGCGCCTAATAAGATAAACAACGCGTCTGCGCCCTGTTTGAGTGCGTCCATGCCAGCTCCTGGTGAAAAATGCTTTAAAAAAGGGCGTATTTAACTAATAAACATACATGCACCAAGAAATAGCAATAACCGCACCAAAGAAGCCAATCATCCGCAAGGTGATTGTCTTCAGCAATATGCACGCAAAGACGAGCCGGTAGACAGGCTTTTAAAAATCCACGCTTAGGTATACTTCAACAAACAGCGCCGATTTGCCACAGCTTGCGGGCGCTTTAACAAGTACAGCTAAACACGTTATGCCGACAGCTTGCGTATTTAGCAATGCCGGAAAAAACATGTCATTGATAGCAACACCACAAACCATGCAATTCAAACCAGCCTTGCAGCTCAAAGGCGGTGGTGTGCTGCAAGATTACCAATTGACGTATGAAACATACGGTGAGCTGAATGCACAAAAAGACAATGCCGTATTGATTTGTCACGCGTTGAACGCCTCACACCATGTGGCCGGCACCTACGAAGGCGTGAGTAAAAGCGAAGGCTGGTGGGACAACATGATCGGCCCGGGCAAGCCGGTAGATACCCAGCGGTTTTTTGTGATTGGCGTCAACAACCCGGGTTCTTGCTTTGGCTCCACCGGCCCCATGCATACCAACCCGGCGAGTGGAAAGATTTATGGTGCTGATTTTCCGGTGGTCACCGTGGAAGATTGGGTGGATGCACAAGCGCGCTTGCTGGATGCTTTGGGCATTGATGTGTTGGCCGCGGTCATGGGCGGCAGCCTCGGAGGCATGCAGGCGCTCAGTTGGAGTTTGCAATACCCTGAGCGTGTCAAACATGCAGTCGTGATTGCCAGCGCACCTAATTTGAACGCCGAAAATATTGCATTCAATGAAGTGGCGCGACGCGCCATCGTCACTGATCCGGATTTTCATGACGGACATTTTTATGAGCACAACCTGGTTCCCAAAAGAGGATTGCGTATCGCCAGAATGTTGGGTCACATCACCTACTTGAGTGATGATGTGATGAACACCAAATTCGGTCGTATGTTGCAGTCGGGGGATGACTTCAAATACAGCACCTTGGACATTGAATTTCAAATAGAGAGTTATTTGCGTTATCAGGGCGATAAATTCAGCGAATACTTTGACGCCAACACGTATTTGCTGATCACTCGTGCATTGGATTATTTCGATCCCGCCAAAGCCTATGCAAATGATTTGACGGCTGCACTGGCACGCGCAAAGGCCAAATTCTTACTGGTAAGTTTCACCACCGATTGGCGTTTTGCGCCATCGAGAAGCAGAGAAATCGTGCAGGCGCTGATCAGCAACAAGTGTGATGTCAGCTATGCCGAAATCGACGCGCCGCATGGCCATGATGCCTTCTTACTTGATGACAAAAGGTATCTCAATGTCGTCAGATCGTTTTTTCAGCAAATACAAAGCAGCAGCGGAGTGCGCCAATGAGCAGCCTTCAGGTGATGCAAACTTTGGCGGCGATGGTGCCCTATGGCAGCAGGGTGCTGGATTTAGGTTGCGGCGACGGCAGCTTGCTCAGCCATTTGATAAAGACACGCGGATGCAGTGGTTACGGAGTTGAAATCAACGATGACAATTTGGTCGCATGTATACAAAGAAGTGTGAACGTCATTCAGCTGAACCTGGACCAGGGACTCAGCATGTTTGCCGACCAAAGTTTTGATGTCGTCTTGCAAATAGACACATTGCAAAATCTGAGAAATGCAGAAACCATGTTGCTCGAAACATTGCGCGTCGGGCGCATGGGCATCATCACATTTCCCAATTTCGCGCATTGGTTTAACCGCTGGAGCGTATTGGCCGGCCGCATGCCCATCACCCGAAAATTACCTTACCAATGGTATGACACGCCCAACATCCGTGTAGGAACGTTTGCCGACTTCCAAGCATTGGCTAACGATAATCAATTGCATATAGAAACATCGTTTGGGTTTGCAGACGAAAAGCTCGTACGATGGTGTCCGAATCTGCGGGCAACGACCGCTGTATTTCAATTGACAGCAGCACCACACAGGAAACTATGAGCACTATTGCCGCGCAACACATGTTCCGCCCACAGATCAAACACTTAGAAATAAACGCCAGCACCCTGGCGGTGTATGAATGGCCCAAGCCACAGTCCAAACCCAAAGCGCATATCGTCATGGTTCATGGTCTGGGTGAACACATGGGCCGCTACAACCATGTGGCATTTGCTTTGAATCACGCGGGCTACGCCGTCACAGGCTATGACCATGTCGGGCATGGTTTGTCCACAGGCGCAAGAGGGGACATCAAAGACGCGCAGCAATTGGTCAATGACTTAGAGCAAGTCCTGCACGCGATCAAGCCTGACCATGAGGGGCTGGCCACCGTTTTACTGGGCCACAGCATGGGCGGTCTGGTGGTGCAACGCGCCGTTGCCGCGCACCCCGGCTTGGCCGATGCCGTGGTCATGAGTTCACCGGCTTTGGCCGCGTTCACCAACCCTTTGCAAAAGCTTTTGTTAGCCACCTTGCCGCGCTGGTTTCCACATTTGCGGGTTGACAATGGTTTGCAATTGAATTGGTTGGCGCGCGACGCCCAAGTGATTCGCGATTACAAAGAAGATGCCTTGGTGCATCCCTTGATATCAGCGGGTTTGGCAGCTTGGATTGTTCAGCAAGGCGAGATGGCGGTACTTGAGGCGTCCCAATGGCAGACTTCCACATTGCTGTTGTATGCAGGCCAAGATAAATTGGTGAACCCAAAGGGAAGTGCAGATTTTGCGAAACATGCTTCACCAGACTATGTGCAAAGTCATTGTTTCAATGTGATGTACCACGAAATTTTCAATGACCCGGAAAAGCATTTGGTACTTCAAAAAATAAGCCAGTGGCTGGACAAAAAATACAGCACAGCTTAACGAGAGCAGCAGCTCATAACAATTGAGCAAGCACGGCGACAGCTGCAGTCTCCGCCCGCAAAGTGACAGAACCCAGACTCGCGGCCTTGAAGCCGATGGACACGGCCTGTGCTTCTTCTTGCGGTGTCAGGCCACCTTCGGGGCCACTCAGCAGCGTCAAATGGCTGGGTGGCCCAAGCCAGAGCTCGCGCCAACCGGGTATATCGTGCGCCAAAGACAACAACACGCGCATGCTTGGCTCGTCATGTTGCTGGCCAAGCCATTCACTCCAACTCAAGGGTGCGTCAATCACAGGAACCCGGTTTCTACCGCTTTGGGCGCAAGCCGATTGGGCAATGCCCATCCAATGCCCTTGGCGTTTGGTGGCTCGCTCGCCTTGCAACTTCAACACGGTGCGCTGGGTCATGACCGGCGTGATCTGTGAAACACCCAGTTCGGTGGCTTTTTCAACCAACCAGTCCATGCGCTCATTGGCCGGCATACCAATGACAAGATGTGTGTGACAGCGAACGGCGTGGTCGACTGGCTGAAACGACAACACTTTGACGGCGACGCCTTGCTTGTCCATCACCTCAATCATGGCGTCGAAATAGCCACCTAAACCATTGAATACGTCCAAGTGCATGCCGGGTTGCATACGCAGCACTTGGACATGGCGCGCAGCCTCATCGGACAAGCGGTAGGTCTGGCCGGTTATGAGATGCGCATTGAAAAAAACCCTGGCCACAACGCTCAGACCCGGCCGAAAGAAAAAACCACCGCAGCAGAACTGCCTTCGATCTGATCCAGCAATCGGGACAAGGGAAAGAGCTCTCTGTAGCGCGAGCAGGTGGCACGCATGTAAGCGATAAAGCGGGGGGTGTCAGCCAGGTATTTGGGTTTGCCGTCGCGCAAAGTCAATCTGGCAAAAATACCGGCCACTTTCAAATGGCGTTGCAAGCCCATCCATTCAACCGATCTGTAAAAAGCGCCGAAGTCACTGTGCCAATCTTCAAAATCCATCAAGCCTGCTTTACGTGCTTTTTCCCAATAACGCACAGTCACGTCAAGGCAAACATCCTCATCCCAACTGGCGAACGCGTCCCGCATCAAACTGGCAATGTCGTAGGTCACGGGGCCGTAAACCGCGTCTTGAAAATCCAGCACACCTAAGCGCTCATCTGCAGCATGTTCATCAACCATGAGATTGCGCGGCATGAAATCGCGATGCACAAACACCTGCGGTGCAGCCAGATTGACTTTGGTCAATGTCTCAAATGTCTGTTGGAGCATATGTAATTGCTCTGTTGATAAGACGCAGTGCTTGTGTTGGCTGACATACCAGTCAGGGAACAAAGCGAGTTCACGGCTGAGTAAAGCATGGTCATAAGCCGGCAGCAAGCCGGGTTTGGAAGACGTTTGCAGCATGACAAGAGCGTCAGTGGCTTGGTTGAACAAAGCGGCAGCATCAACATCCGCACTGCTTGTCAGCACTTGCATCATGGTCTGTGCCCCCAAATCGCTCAGCAGCATGAAGCCATGCGCGCTGTCCCAGTTCAAAACAGTGGGAACCTTCAAGCCTGCAGAAGCGAATAAAGCAGCGATGCTGACAAAGGGCTGGCAGTTCTCCTTGTCAGGCGGCGCATCCATGACAATGAAACTGCCATTTTGGCCAAGTACACGGAAATAACGCCTGAAACTGGCATCGGCACTTGCCGAATGGACACTATCAGGGTAAATGCCGTGCGGTAAAACCTGTTTTTGTAACCATTCCAAAAAAGCATCTTCACGCTCGCTTTGCTCCCAACCCAAGGCTTTGACGGCAGCAGAGACAGACAAAACAGGGGTGAAAGAAGAGGGGTGTGTGCTCATGGATAATCTGAATTCTACAAACAGCGCATTACCCGCGCACGATGCCCCCATGTGCTTGTCATTTTCTATGTTGAGGAATTCACTTAGCTTGTCTTTCATCAGCTTGGTCGCCTGTCTGTCGCAGGCTCAAACATTGACACCGAGGTTGTCGCCGACGGAAACCTTAGACAGCTTGGAGCAACAGACTGAGACCAGCGACGAAGCTCAGTATCAGGACACCACAGGCCTCAAGCTCAAACCAAGCAATACATTCAATATCAACCCCGGACAGTCTGAGCGGCAAAAGTTCCCAACCTATATCAATGCGCGAGAAATCAGCGGGCGCAGCGACTTGGATATTCAAATGCAAGGGGAGGTGGAGATCAGGCGTGGTGACACCTTGATCAAAGCGGATCGGATTGACTATTACCAACCTAAAGATTTGGCCAAAGCCTATGGTCATGTCTATATCAACCGGGCAGGCAACCGGTTTTTAGGCAGTGAATTGGAAATGCAACTCGACGCCATGGACGGCTATATGTTGAACCCGACGTTTTTTTTCTTGAAAGGAAATGGCGAAGGAAAGGCTGCGCGCATGCAGTTTTTGAATGAGAGACAAGCTGTCGCCAGCAAAGTCACATTCAGCACCTGTAAAAGAAAGCCAGGACCGGATTGGGTGCCAGATTGGTTCATGAGAGCCGATCAAATCCGTTTTGACCAAGACGAAAATGAAGGTGTTGCCACCAACGGCCTGTTGCTTTTTTATGGTGTGCCTATCATGGGCGCGCCGTCTTTCAGCTTCCCGCTCAACAGCGAGAGGCACTCAGGTTTCTTGCCGCCTACCTTTGCGCTCAACAATCTCGGTGGTATCGAGATGAGTCTTCCCTACTACTGGAACATTGCCCCGAACCGGGATGCCACCATCACCGCCACGCCCATGACGCAGCGCGGCGTGTTGTTCAGTAATGAATTCAGGTACTTGGAGAGAAAAGAACCGCAACCACCTTTCCGAGGCATTGCACGTTTTGATGTCATGCCTACCGATGAATTGCGGGAAACTTCAAGATGGGGATTGAGTTATCAGCACACGGGCCTGACGAACCCGGGGCTGCCTATCGCCATGTCTTTGAATATCAACCGCGTCAGTGACAACAACTATTGGCGGGATTTCACAACCAACACCGCAGACCCGCTGGTGCAAAGGGCGTTAACCAACAGTGCCAGTCTGGGCTATGGGAGCGGCAATTGGTCCACCAGTTTCAGTGTGACCAAGCTTCAAACCTTGCAAGGCACAGACTCCAGCACGGCCATCGCGCCCTCCTACGACAGACTGCCGCAAATCAATCTGAATTATTTGCGCCAGGACTTTGGCGGTTTTGACTGGACGGTCAACAGTGAATTGACCCATTTCAGGGTGGACCGGGGTTTTTACTGTTCGTTTAACGCCAGCAGCGCCTATTGTTATCAACCAAATGGTGCCCGCATGGTGGTGAACAACCAACTCAGCAGACCGTTCATCTCCCCGTATGGATACTTCACACCCAAGGCGATTTTGAATGCGCGTCAATACCAGTATGACAATACGTATTACGGCACGTACAAGCAAAACACCGTTGGCGTTGATTCCAATTCCGTGGCGGTGCCGTCTTTCAGTCTTGACACCGGAGCAATTTTGGAAAGACCGACTTCAATCATGGGATTGAACTGGGTACAGACCTTGGAGCCGCGCGCCTTTTTTGTCAAAACACCCTACCGAAACCAAAGCGATTTGCCCAACTTTGACACGGGTACCAATGATTACAACTTCGCGTCAGTGTTTGCAGAAAACACGTTCTCAGGACAAGACAGGTTTTCTGATTCGCACACGCTGACCTTGGGCGGCACATCAAGGTTCATCAATCCCCAAACAGGCGCTGAAGGCGCACGATTTGGCTTGGCGCAGCGCTACCGGTACAGCGATCAAAACGTACAACTCACACCCACAACCGCAGCATTGGCCAGTGGCAACAGCGATATATTGGCTGGCGCCAGTATGTATGTGACGCCCAAGCTGACGCTTGACGGTTTGGTTGATTACAACGATGAAGACAACCGCACAGAAAGAAAGTCATTAGGTGCGCGTTACAACCCCAGCGGTTACCGGGTGATCAGCGGCGCTTACCGTTACCAAAGAACCTCATCTGAGGTGGCCGATCTTGCTTGGCAATGGCCGATCAATGATTTATGGCGGGATTACGGCGAGGATAGGCAGCAAGGACAGGGACTTGGCGGCGGCAAAATCTACAGCATCGGCAAATTAAATTACAGTTTGCAGGAAAAAAGACTGGTGGAGTCCATGTTCGGCGTTGAGTACGATGGCGGGTGTTGGGTAAGTCGCTTTGCGTTTCAAAGAACACAATTGACGTTGACCACCGCTACAACAAGTTTGATGTTCCAATTGGAATTCAATGATTTTTCACGCCTTGGTTTTGGCAGCATGAGCTCAGCCAAAGACAGCATTTCCCGCTACCAGAATTTGCGCGAGCCCTTCAAGTTTTCTCCCAGCCCCTTTGCTCAATATGATTGACACCATGCGTCTCGTTATCCGGTTATTTGCACCTGCGGCTTTGTTGGCCTTGTTCTCAATGTATGCGCAGGCTCAATTGGTCAAGCCGATCACCCCCAATGCCTCAGCGCCCCTGAATTTACGCAAGCCGTCAAAGCTGATGGCTATTGAGCCGGCTGATGACAGGCTCAAAGCCTTGGATTACATCGTGGCAGTGGTGGACAACGAGCCGATCACCAATCTCGAAGTCAACAGCTTGGCCGCCATGGTTGACCCGGCAGCCAACAAAATCGGGCGGGAAAGCTTGTTGCGTGAAGCGTTGGAAAATCTGATCAATGAGTCGGCTCAGTTGCAAATGGCGCGCCAAATGAACATGCAAATTGCGCCGACCGAATTACAGATGGCTATTGACAACACGGCGCAGCGCAATCAAATCAGCGTAGAAGAAATGAAGCAACGCCTGTTGTCACAGGGTATTGGCTGGGAGCGCTACAGAACACAGATCAAGCGTCAAATGTTGTTGCAACGCGTGCGCGAAAGAGAAGTCACCAGCCGTATCAAAATACAAGACCATGAGGTGGAGGCTTTTTTAAATGAAAGCAGCAAAGAACAAGATGTCAGCAAGTCAGACATACATATCGCTCACATACTGATTGGTTTGTCTGAAAAAGCAACGCCAGACGAAGTCACGCAAGCGTTTAATAAGGCCAACGACATATTGAGCCAAGCCAAGAGGGGCGCTGATTTTGGCAAGCTTGCTGCAGAGTTTTCGCAAGCACCCGATCGGGTCAATGGGGGACAGCTCGGCTTGCGCAGCCCGGAGCGCTACCCCACTTTGTTTGTGGACGCCGTCAAGCCTTTGCAAGCTGCTGGCTTGGCCGGGCCGATTCGTTCAGGCGCGGGCTTTCATATTTTGAAATTGATTGAACGCAGGTCAGCCGATGCCTTGCCGTCCACCATCACCCAAACGAACGCCCGCCATATTTTGTTGCGCCCAAGCAATCAGCTGAGTCAGGATGCAGCGCGTGCCCAATTGGCTGGTTTCAGACAACAAATTGAATCCGGCAAAGCGTCTTTTCAAGAACTGGCGAAGTTGCATTCCCAAGACGGCAGTGCGACCCAAGGCGGCGATTTGGGTTGGGCCAACCCCGGCACCATGGTGCCTGAGTTTGAAAAGGTCATGGACAGCTTGAACCTGGGTGACATCAGCGACCCATTAGTGTCACGTTTTGGCGTGCATTTGGTGCAAGTGCTGGAGCGGCGTGAGGCACCCCTTTCCATGCGTGACAAACAAGACATGGCGCGCAATATTTTGCGTGACCGCAAATTCGACGAGACCATGAAAAACTGGGAACGCGAGATGCGTGGCCGTGCATATGTGGAATACCGTGACCCGCCCCAGTAAATGGCGCACTGACTGATGGCGCAACATCAGGCACGCAAACGCTTCGGGCAACATTTTCTGACCGATGGCGCAGTCATAGACCAAATCGTTCAAGCCATTGCGCCGTCCCCTGGTGACAGCATGGTGGAGATCGGCCCCGGACTGGCCGCCATGACGCAGCCCTTGGTAGAGCGGTTGGGGCATTTGCGGGTGATTGAACTGGACCGCGATTTGGCCAAGCGTTTGCGTGAGCACCCGCAACTCACGGTGATTGAGTCTGATGTGCTGAAAGTGGATTTCACGGCCTTAGCCCTTAGCCTGCAAGAAAAGCGATTGCGCGTGGTGGGTAATTTGCCCTACAACATTTCCACCCCTATTTTGTTTCACTTGCTCTCGCACGTCAGCGCCATCCATGACCAGCATTTCATGTTGCAAAAAGAAGTGGTGGAGCGCATGGTGGCTGCGCCCTCCACCGCGCATTACGGGCGCTTGAGTGTGATGCTGCAATGGCGTTATGACATGGAGATGGTGTTGCTGGTCGGCCCGCAGGCGTTTGATCCGCCGCCGCGTGTGGACAGTGCCGTGGTGCGCATGTTGCCGCATGCCGTGCCAGCCTTGGTGGATGAGGCCTTGCTCAGTGAATTGGTTCAAGTGGCTTTCAGCCAGAGAAGAAAACTGATCCGGCACACGCTGGGCCGCTGGCTGACCGAGCGCGGTTTCAGTGGCGAGTTTGATGTGCAGCGCCGCGCAGAAGAAGTGCCGGTGCAGCAATACTTGGTGCTTGCCCAAACCTTGTCTAAAGAGCGAATCGCCGAATAAGGGCCAGCCCATCAGCCTTGGTTTTTTTGCAAGCTTATTTCAAACGGACAGGGTTGCCAGCAAAGCCTCGCGCATTTGGCGCTTCATCAATTTGCCATTGGCATTGCGCGGCAATGGCTCGCTGCCCAAGGTGAAGGTTTCTGGGACTTTTTCGCGCGACAAACGGCTGCTGCAAAAATCGATCAAATCTTGCGCACTCAAAGCTTGGCGCAAACTCACAAACGCATGTACCCGTTCACCCAATACCGGGCAGGGCTTTCCCACAATCGCGCATTCAGCCACAGCCGGGTGTTGGTACAAGGTGTTCTCCACCTCAATGCAATAAATTTTGTAGCCGCCCCGGTTCAGCATGTCTTTCTTGCGGTCCAAGATGCGCACATAGCCCTCTTCATCCATGCTGCCGAGGTCTCCTGATTTCCAAAAGCCGTTGACAAACTCAGACGCGGTGGCTTGCGGGTTGTTCCAATAACCGGCAACCACCATGGGACCTTTGATCCAGATTTCGCCCAATTCACCGGGCGCAACCAGATGCCCCTCATCGTCAACCACTTGGATCTCGGCACACACCACGGGTTGACCGACGGTGTCGTTGTGCATGGCCGTCATGCCGGGTGGCATCATCGTGGCTGGAGACGTGGTTTCGGTGGCGCCGTAGCAATTCATCAATTCCAACTGGGGCAGGGTGCGTGACAGCGCCTCAATGCTGGCGACAGGCATGGGCGCGCCGCCATAAGCGCCGACCCGCCAATGGCTTAAATCAGTCTGCTCAAAATCCGGCTGCAATAAACACAGGTTGTACATGGCCGGCACCATGAGGGAATGCGTCATTTTTTCTTGCTCGGCCACCTTTAAGAAAGTCGCCGCTTTGAAGCTCGGCAAAATGACCAAGGTGCCTGCCACGTGCAACAAGGTGGTGACCAAGGCCACCAAGCCGGTGACATGGCTGAGCGGCACCGCGGCAATCGCCACTGAATCGGCGTCCAGTGTCATGCCCGCTTGAAAGTGCATGCATGAATGCACGATCCCCAAGTGACTCAGCATCGCGCCTTTGGGTCTGCCGGTGGTGCCAGAGGTATACAAAATAACCGCGGTGTCTTCTTCCTTCACGACCGCGACAGCGGTGTGTGGTGGAGCTGACAACAAACTGCTGAACTCAAGTGTGTTTGTACAAGCGCCCACACTGATTTGCCAGGAAAGCGCGGGCAGCGTGTCTTTGGCGGGAACCACATCGGCGAGCGCGGCATCATGCACCAGCATGACCGCTTCGCAATGCGACAACATGTAATGCAGACCGGGCGTTTGCTCGCGAATGCTCATCGGTACAGTGATGGCACCCAAGCGGGCGGCGGCCAGCAGGCAAAGTACAAACTCGATACGGTTACTCAGCAGCAAGGCCACACGGTCGCCCGGGCGCAAACCCAAGCCGCGCCAACCAGCGGCCAATCGACCGACTTGCTCATCCAGTTCGCGAAAGCTCAGGCGCGTGTCCTCGCACACCAAGGCCGTGCCGTCAGGATTGGCACGCCATGCGTTTTCAAGCAAGCTGTGCAGGCTGTGGGGCCTGTGGCTGAAACAACGCAACACACGCTCAGGAAAGAAGTGGGTCTGCGTTTGTTGTGCCGGCCAAACCACTTTCCTGGTGTTCATGCTGATGCTTTTCTTTGCATTCAATAAAACCCCGTCGCCGTTTCGCGTAAGGCGTTCGGGGTCAAGCTGCCAGTCGTTGTGACAAGGCGGTTTTGGTGTCAGTCAGGGCTGAGGGCAAGTGGTAAGCCAGTTGCGTGAACAACACTTCATGCAACTTCAGCTCTTCCACCCAAGCGGCCTTGTCGATGTGGGTCACGGTTTGGAATTGCGCAGGTGTGAAATCCAAACCTGTCCACGTGATTTCCTCGTAGGCCGGGCTGATACCGAACACGTTTTCACGACCTTTGGCGGCGCCCTCAATGCGGTCGATCATCCACTTCAGCACGCGCATGTTTTCGCCGTAACCCGGCCAGACAAACTTCCCGTCCTCGCCTTTGCGAAACCAGTTGACGCAGAAAATCGCGGGCAAGGTCGCGCCCGTGTTTTTGAGTGTGTCGCCCATGTTCAGCCAGTGCTGGAAATAGTCACTCATGTTGTAGCCCATGAACGGCAACATGGCGAACGGGTCGCGCCGCACCACGCCTTGTTGACCGGCGGCCGCAGCCGTGGTTTCCGAGCCCATGGTCGCGGCCATGTACACACCTTCGGTCCAGTTGCGCGCTTGCGTGACCAATGGAACGGTGGTGGAACGGCGTCCGCCAAAAATGAACGCATCAATTTTCACGCCGTGTGCGTCGTCCCAGGCGCTGTCGAGCGCCGGGTTGTTGGTCGCAGCGACTGTGAAACGTGCATTCGGGTGAGCCGCTTTCGCGCCGGTTTCTTTGGCGATTGCTGGTGTCCAGTCTTTGCCTTGCCAATCGATCAGGTGTTCCGGCATGTGTCCGGTGTCTTTTTCCATGCCTTCCCACCAGACGTCGCCGTCGTCGGTCAAAGCCACATTGGTGAAGATGACGTTTTTATCCAGACTCGCCATGCAGTTCGGGTTGGTGTGG
>Ga0164294_10004355_pt1 | contig 12348 bp, 11 predicted proteins | sample GEODES005metaG_FD_111479 | JGI IMG/M metagenome (GOLD analysis project Ga0164294, IMG submission 111479) | Oligotrophic lake water microbial communities from Sparkling Lake, Wisconsin, USA - GEODES005 metaG | ecosystem: Environmental > Aquatic > Freshwater > Lake | place: USA: Sparkling Lake... | reverse complement strand
TTCGTGGTTCATGCGCTGGGTGTCGGCATCCACATCTTGAGAGGGAAACTGTTCCCAAACCGGACCCATGACCAAGGTGTAGCCCTGCGGGGTCAAACGCGTGACCACGGTGCACACCCGTGCGCGCCCAAGTTTGGCAATGCGCGACAAGGACGAAGGCGTGGCCGCCGGAATGCCGAAAAAGTGCGCCCACACCGCGCCATTGATGCCAAAGTCCATGTCGGGCGAAAAATGCAAGCGCCATCCTTCTTTCAATGACTTGATCATCGGCATCGGTCCTGCTCGGCGGGCAATGGTCAATACGCGGCCCGAGCGTTTACGCCCTGCATTCATCCATGCCTCTGCGGTTTTGTTTTTGAGGGGCACATACACGCAAGACATGCGGGCTTGCCGCAACAAGGTCATGGCCAAGCCGCCCGCATCGAGTCCGACGAAATGCGGGGCCAACACGATGAGGGGGGATGGATCATTCAAATTGTCGAAATGACCTTCGAAATGAAATCGTTGCGCGACCAGATCGTCTGAAGCGTGCCACAACCAAGCCCGGTCCAGAAATGACTGCCCAAAGTACACAAAGTGTTGTTGCATCAAGTCTTGTCGCTGGCGGGCATTGCGTTCGGGGAAACACAAAGCCAGGTTGGTGGCCACCACATGACCCCGGCGCGCTGAGGTGTGGAACAACACTTGGCCCAGCAACCATCCCAAAGCGCGCAACCACGACAGTGGCAGCATGGCCAACAAGCGCATCAGCAACACCAACAGTTTCATGCCAAAGCCTCTTTGCGTGGTTGCTTGAAGCGGGCGTAGCCCCATAAATATTGCGACGGACATTGGCGAATCAATCGTTCCATGGCGTGGTTGAGTTGCGCCACTGCCTTGTTGACATCAGCGTCCAAAGCATGGCCCAACGGTTCAACATGAATGCAATAACCTGCGCCCTTGGGCAAACGTTCACCCCAGGCCAACACCACAGCAGCCTTGGTTTGCAAGGCCAATTTGGCGCCCAAGGTCATGGTGTAGGCCTCACGGCCCCACATTTCGGACCAGATACCCAATCCTTCGGGAGGCACCTGATCGGGCAATAAACCCACGGCTTCACCACGCCGCAAAGCTTTCAAGAGCTGGCGCACACCGTCCATGTTGGTGGGCACGGCTTTCATGAAATCACGCGCGCGTGCATGGCGCAGAAGTTCACGCAACCACGGCTGCCGCGCGGGTCGGTACAGCACGGTGATGGGTCCGCGAGAAGGACCGAAATGCGCCGCGCCCGATGGCGCTGTGATTTCGAAGCAACCCAAGTGCGGCGTGAGAAACAACACGCCATGGCCTTGTGCATATGCCGCTTCGATATGGTGCACTCCGTCCCACTGCATGGGCATGGGGGCACCAAACCAAACACGAAAAGACTCCAAAGTTTGGCAACCGGCGGCGGCAATGGCACCACGCACTTGCTGCCAGCTGTAGCCCGCTTGTGCAGACTGTTCTTTGAAATGCCGACGGTAGGTCGGCGACAACCACCAAACCATCCAGCCCAGCACTGCGCCGACGCGGTGCATCCAGGGCAGCGGCAAAAAAGCCAAGAAACGAAACAAGCCGGTCATTGAATCAGCAGATGCATTGCGCGAACATAGCCTTAAAAAAAACAGTCGCTTTTGATTAGAATACCCATTGTCGCTGAGTTAATGAAGCAACTTGCAGGGCGACAAACTCGCAAGAGTCGTCTGGTATCCAGACATCTGCTAAAGCGTTCGCCGAACTCCCAAGGTTGGCAACGCGTCCATCTTTTCATCAGGAGTATTTCAATGGCGAACGATTTTCTTTTCACATCCGAATCTGTCTCGGAAGGTCACCCCGACAAAGTGGCTGACCAAATTTCAGACGCGATTTTGGATGCCATCTTCAAACAAGACCCCCGCAGCCGTGTGGCCGCTGAAACACTGACCAATACCGGTTTGGTGGTGTTGGCCGGTGAGATCACCACCAACGCGCATGTGGACTACATCCAAGTGGCGCGTGACACCATCAAACGCATCGGTTACGACAACACCGAATACGGCATCGATTACAAAGGTTGCGCGGTCATGGTCTGCTATGACAAGCAATCAAACGACATCGCGCAAGGTGTGGACCACGCGTCTGACGACCACTTGAACATTGGCGCCGGCGACCAGGGCCTGATGTTTGGCTATGCCTGCCAAGAAACCCCCGAATTGATGCCCGCACCGATTTATTACGCGCACCGTTTGGTTGAACGCCAAGCGCAGTTGCGCCGCGATGGCCGCTTGCCTTTTTTGCGTCCTGACGCCAAAAGCCAGGTGACCATGCGCTATGTGGATGGCAAGCCGCACAGCATCGACACCGTGGTTTTGTCCACCCAGCACAGTCCGGACCAATCCGAAACCGCCACCAAGATGAAGGCCTCTTTCAATGAAGCCATCATTGAAGAACTCATCAAACCCGTGTTGCCCAAGGAATGGTTGAAAGACACCCGCTACCTGATCAACCCAACCGGCCGTTTTGTCATCGGTGGGCCGCAGGGTGATTGCGGCTTGACCGGCCGCAAAATCATTGTCGACACTTATGGCGGCGCTTGCCCGCACGGCGGTGGCGCGTTCTCCGGCAAAGACCCCTCCAAGGTGGACCGCTCGGCCGCCTATGCGGCCCGCTATGTCGCGAAAAACGTGGTGGCTGCGGGCTTGGCCGCACAGTGTCAAGTGCAAGTGGCGTATGCGATTGGTGTGGCCCGCCCCATGAACATCACGGTCAACACGCACGGTACAGGCGTGATTGCGGATGACAAGATCGCCGCCTTGGTGGCCGAGCATTTCGACTTGCGTCCGAAAGGCATTATTCAAATGCTGGACTTGCTGCGACCCATCTATGAAAAAACCGCGGCCTATGGCCACTTTGGTCGCGAAGAGCCCGAGTTCACGTGGGAACGCACCGACCGCGCTGCAGCCTTGAAAGCAGCGGCAGGCGTCAAGTGAGTTTGTAACGCTGGCACAGCGCTTCGCGCTGTGCTGGATCGAAATTGATGCGGTTGGGGTCCCGCCCGACCGCATTCAGTAAGCGCGGGTTCATCACCGCAAACCACAAGGCTGGCACATAGGCCACCAAAAACATCCCGCTGTAACCGCTGGGCAATTGCGGTGCATCCTCGAAGTGCCGCAGTGCTTGATAGCGACGGCTGGCATGTGCGTGGTGGTCGGCGTGGCGCTGCAAATGAAACAAGATCCAGTTGGACAGCACATGATTGCTGTTCCAAGAATGGCAAGGCTGGCATCTTTCGTACTGACCATCGGATTGCTTCACCCGCAATAGACCATAGTGCTCCACATAGTTGGCCGAGGTGAGTTGGAAATTGGTCCATGCTGCAGCGGCCAAGATAAACGGTAAGACACCCACGCCTAGCCATAGCATCAGGGCCAACCATAAAGCCATGGTGATGGTCAGCCCTTGCAAGATTTGGTTGTGCAGATGCCAGACCGACAAGCCTTTGGCTTGCAACCGCTGGCTTTCATAAAACCAAGCGCGCTTTGCGCCGCCTGGCATTTCTCGCCAAACAAACTGCCAGATGGATTCGCCCATGCGAGACGATGCCGTGTCCTCGGGCGTGGCCACTTCGGTGTGGTGTCCTCGGTTGTGCTCGGCACTGAAATGGCCATAACCACTGGGTGCCAACGCCAGCAAGGCCAGGGTTTTTTCCAACCGGTTGTGCTTGTGGCCCATTTCATGACCGAGGTTGATGGCAAACCCGCCAACGATGCCGGCATTGAGAACCATGGCCAATTGCGCATGCCATGGCAACGCATGGGTGGCGACAAACCATGCGGCAAAAATGAACGCACCCCAGAGCACGGGGACCAGCGCGTAGGTCAGGTAGCGGTAAAACGGATCAGCTTCGAGTTGTGGCACCGCCCATTCAGGCGGGTTGCTGTGGTCTTCGCCCCATAAAGCATCGGCGATGGGCACAAACACATACAAAAAAATAAACGGCCACCAGAGCACGTAAGGCTGTTGATTCCATTGCAGCAACAGCGGGCCCAAGCCAATGAAAAAAGGCACCAACAAAGAAAACCACCAAGCCCACCGCTTGGGGTCTCGGTAGACACCGTTGGCGGGGTTGGTGGAGGAGTTCATCAGTTCAAACCAGCGATGTAATGCGCCAAGTTTTCAATGTCGGCCGCGCTCAAAGTGCTGGCCACACTGGTCATGTTGCCAGCGTCGTTGGTGCGGTTCTTGGCTTTGAAATCGGTCAATGACTTCACCACGTAATCGTAATTTTGACCCGCCACTTTGGGGATCTCATTTTGACCGACAAACTCGCCCAGGTGACACATGGCACACAGGGTTTCATCGGCTTTGGCTTTGCCCAATTGCGCTTTATCGGGATCGGCTTTGAAGCCTTTGCTGGTGAGCTTTTGTTTCGAGTAATAGTTTGCAATTTCTCGCATGTCATCTTTGCTCAAGCCTGCGACCATCGGCGTCATCATGTCGTTGCTGCGACGGCCTTCTTGAAAGTCGCGCAATTGCAAATAGATGTAACGGGAATTTTGAGCCGCCAGACTGGGAATGCCGGGCATGGTGGCGTTGCCATTGGGGCCGTGACAGCCAATACAAGAACCGGCTTTGGCTGGCATCTCAGCTTGAGACAACAAAGGGCTGGCTGACAAGATCAAAGCAACACAGAAAGCGATGAGTGAGAAAGGAGTTTTCATAAATCCAGGTGAGTCAAACACGAAAAAAGCCTGGGCGCACTTGCGTGCACCACAGGCCTCGGCTACTTAAAGCTCAATCAGCTCAGGGGAGTGCGAACACAACCACAGAGTTACCGCGCTTGGCATCGATCTGGTTGTTACCACCAGAGGCCACGACCACATATTGCTTGCCGCCGACGGAATATGACACAGCAGGCGCATTCACGCCAGCGCCGGTTTGGTATTCCCACAATTTCTTGCCGTTTTTGGCATCGAATGCGCGGAACAAGCCATTGGCTTCGCCGTTGAAGACCAAGCCACCAGCGGTCGCCAACACGCCACCAATCAAAGGTTGGTCGGTCTCAAATTTCCATGCCACTTTGCCTGTGTCGATATTGACAGCAGACAAACGACCGGATTGCTTTTCGCTAGGAATGGTTTTGAAAGCACCGCCCAACCACAGCTTGCCGCCTGGGTACTTGGAAGCTTCCACGTGGTAAGTCATGGGTTGCAACAGATTGGCTGCATAGGCCAAACGTGTTTCTGGGTTGAAAGCCATCGGGCTCCATTCCACACCACCATTGGCGCCCAACATCATCTTGGCGCCTTCTTTGGTGGGCAATGTCCACAAACCATCTTGGGGAACCATGGCTTCAGAGAAGCGGATCAGTTCGCCAGTAGCGCGGTCATGCACGTAGACATGGCCGGTTTTGCCAGCATGGATGGCCACTTTGGTCATCTTGCCATCTTTGCCTTTGGCTTCTGTCAGGATGACAGGCGACACAGCGTCCAAGTCCCACACGTCATGGGCGATGTACTGATGGTGCCACTTGTACTTGCCAGTGTTGAGGTCCACAGAGACGATCGAGTCGGTGTAGAGGTTGTCTCCAGGACGCTCAGCGCCGTAGAGGTCAGGCGAAGGATTGCCCACGACGAAGAAGATGGAATTGGATTCCAGATCAACGGCTGGTGCCATCCAAACGCCGCCACCCAAGGTTTTGTAGAAGTCGCCGCCTTGCTTGGCCAACTGTTCCTTTTCAGCCTTGATGTCACGCAGCATGTTGCGACCTGTCGAGTCGTTCACAGCCCACACGCCTTCGTGGCCTTTTTCAGGAATGGTGTTGAAAGTCCACTGCAATTTGCCGTCTTTGGCGTCAAAGGATTTGACGAAACCGCGGATGCCATATTCGCCACCGTTGGTACCAATCAGCACGCGGCCGTTGACAGCCACAGGTGCCATGGTTTCAGAGTAGCCCAACTCGGGGTCTGCAATTTGGGTGTCCCAAATCAACTTGCCTGTTTTGGCGTCCAAAGCGACAAGCTTGGCATCCAAAGTGCCCATGAACACGCGGTCGCCCATGATGGCCACACCGCGGTTGTTAGGGCCGCAGCAGTAAGTGGTCACGGGACCCATTTTGTGTTTGTAGTGCCAAAACTGTTTGCCAGTGACCGCGTCGATCGCGTACACATGGTTGTAAGAAGTGGTGATGTACATGACGCCGTCAACCACGATGGGGGCGGTTTGCATGGACTCAAGCACTTCAGTTTGGAACGTGAAAGCAGGACGCAACTTGCTGACGTTGTCAGTGTTGATTTGCTTGTTCAGGTTGTAGCGGGTTTGCGCATAGTTGCTGTTGCTGTGCAAGTTGTTGTTGACGTCTTTGTCAGCTGCACTCAATTGCGATTGCTGAACAGCAACGCTTTTGCCAACTTGCGCTTGGGCGGTACCCAAGGCCAGCATACCGACTGCCAGGCAGACGACGCTTTGGGAAATGGACTTTCCGATCTTCATTTGTGCTCCTTCAGCCAGATGGCCAATGTTTGTAAAACCAGGGATGATTTTTTCTTTTGGGAAAAATTCATCTCTAGAAGTCTGGGTATTTGACTTGCGATAACCTTGTGCTGTTGCAACACGAGGCACCGTCAAGGAAAATTTCCCATGACCCATCTTAACCATGCCCTCTTGGAAAGCGACTTGCCAAAAACACTAACAAGGGAAATCCCTTAAGACCTCAACAGCCTAAGACCTCAACCCACAGAGTCCAATCATGATGTTTACCCTGACCTCTTTTTCTCGTTTGCTTACTATCGCATTCGCTTTTTACCTCGGTGCCCTACCGACCGTTTGGGCTCAAGCCGACTCAAATTTGACCGTCAACGCACAGTTGCTGGTGGCGGCTCGGCAAGCCGATGCAGAAGGCGTGAAGAAAAGCCTGGATCGGGGCGCTGCGCCCAATTCGCGCAACCGCTCGGGCAAAACGACCTTGTTCTTGGCGATTGAAAAAAACCGCATGGATATTGTGCAAATGATGATCTACGCCGGGGCCGATGTGAATTTGCCATCACTCGAGAAAGTCACACCCCTGATTGCAGCCAGCTATGCGGGAAACGCGGACATGGTTCAGTTGTTGATCGACAAAGGTGCCAAGTTGGAAGAGGTGGATCGTTTGCGCAAATCGGCCTTGGTCTATGCCGCCGGCATGGGCCACACCCAAGCAGTTGACAAACTGCTCGCCGGGGGTGCCAAGGTTGATGCCGCTTATGTGGATGGATTGACGCCTTTGATGTGGGCCGCTGGTCAAGGACACACCGACGCCGTGAAGATGTTGCTGGGCAAAGGCGCCAACAAGGCCTTGAAAGACGAACGCGGCCTGACGGCCTTCGAGATGGCCAAAGACGCTGGCCACAACGCGGTGGTGCAGTTGCTGCAATAACTGTTTTTCGATTCACGGCACGGCCAAGCAAGGCCGTGTGTTTGTTATTCAAGCTTCGTCAGTTATTGGTTGGGCTCGTTGAAGCAGCTTTTTTCGACTTCGTCGTACATGGCCGCCCGTTGTGTGTCGCTGTGGTAAATGCGCCATATTTCATCGGCAATCGCGCGTGTCAGGGCTTTGAATTCCAAATCACAATGGTGTTTGCGTTGATCGCTGAAGGTTTGCTGTTTGTAGCGCCAATGGTTATCACGCAAGATGAATGCATAGTGCGTCAATTCATGGCCCACACCCCAAGTAACCATTTCTTTGGTGTAGTGCTCGATCGTCCGCGGTGCAATGCTGATTTGCATTTCATAGTCCGGGTACTGTTCGGTGGGGTATTGAAAACCCATGCGCGCAAAAGCGGGGACATGCCAATCCAGAACCAACTTGGGCGGGGGCAGATCAACGGGCGCTTGGGTTTGCTGCTTCACAAATGTCCATAAGCGGCTGATGACATCAAAATCGATTTCAGGGGGCGAATATTCGATCTGGGTGATGTCGTTGGCAGCCAGCACCTGGCTTGACAAGCAGATGCCGATCAATGCCATGTGAATGCGTTTGAGTGCCATCGCCGCGCCTTTGATGAAGGGGGCAAAGTTAGCACCTAGGCGGGGCTTGAACGCGCAGTCACGCCAATTCCCCCCGGCGATCAGGGGATTCGCACATGAAAAAGCCTTGCCACGCATGGCAAGGCTTGATGGACAAAGCAGTCCTTTTCTTGTCACACCTTGGCTTCAGACTTGGCAGTCGGTGGTGTTTAAACGGCTGGGGTTCAAGCTGCTTTGCGTTCGTCCACCACCCACTTGGCTGCGCCACCGATCATGATTTTGCGGGGCATCTTTTCTGCGGGGATGACGTTTTCCAGCTTGATGACCAGCATGCCATTAATCATGTCGGCTTCGCGCACCACCACGGTTTCAGCCAAGGTGAATTGGTGAGTGAAGTCGCGTGTGGCAATGCCTTTGTGCAGGAATTGACCGGGGTTGTCGTTCTTCACCTTGCCGACGATGCCGAGCTTGTTGCCCTCGGCGGTGATGTCGATTTCGTCCTGCTTGAAACCAGCCACGGCCACTTCGATGGCGTAGTGGTGGTCGGTCAGCTTGACGATGTTGTAGGGCGGATAAGACTGTGCGCGGCCCGCGTTTTCAGGGGAATCGATTTTTTCAAACGCGTCAATGAGGCGTTCAAAACCAACAGAGTTCAAAAGTAAATTGCGTCCAAATGCATAAGCCATTTTGAAAGTTCCTTGCGTAAGCGAAGTTGATGAAAGACCCAAACCCCGAAGGCGTCTGAGTCACTATCAGATAGGGCAACTTGCCGATGATTCAAGGGGCTGCCTCGTATCATGTTTGGTATGACTTTTGCGACGCACGTTTTGTATTTGCATGGCTTTCGTTCTGGCCCGCAATCGACCAAGGCCCGGTTTGTCGGCGCTTGGTTCGCAGAGCATCACCCCGAGGTGGTGTGGTGCTGCCCGCAACTGCCAGCCTCCCCCAAAGACAGTGCAAAGTTGATCTTGACACTGGTGCAAGACTGGCCGCGCCACAGCATGGTGGTGATGGGCTCTTCTTTGGGTGGTTTTTATGCCACTTGGGTCGCAGCACACCTTGGCTGCGCTGCTGTGCTGCTCAACCCCGCGGTGCATCCCGCGCGTGACTTGTTCAACTTCATCGGCGAGCAGCCCACATGGCACAAACCCGAAGACAGTATTTACTTTGACTCGGCTTTCATCGAAGAACTGAAGGCGTTGTATGTTGGCGCGGGGTTGGCTTGGCTTGGCCTCCCCAGCGCCGTCGCAGACGCCAAGCGCTTGTTGACGGTGATCGCAACAGGTGATGAGGTGTTGGATTGGCACGAAATGGCAGCGCGCTATGCGCATGCACAGCAGCACATCATTCAAGGCTCGGACCATGGCCTGAGCGATTTTGAAGATGTGTGGCCGGTGGTGCTGGATTTTTTGACATAGCCAACCGCTTGTCAATTTGAGCTCTTAATATAAATAATCTCAGTTAATTCATATGCTTAGCGCATATGTTGTTCAAAATCTGGTTCTCCTCATTTGATGCGCACGTGGAGTTGATAACAGGAATCGGGACCAGGTATTTCAACCTGCACACTTGAAATCCCCGCTTTTACCCTTATCATTAGCAGTCACAGCCTGCGAGTGCTAACAATTCCAGGCCATGTGTGTTCCTCAGCACCTTCGTGCATTTTTTTATTCAACGTTTCCATCAGGAGAACCCATGAAACTTCGTCCTTTGCACGATCGCGTGATCGTCAAACGCATCGAAAGCGAAACCAAAACCGCTTCCGGCATCGTCATCCCCGACAACGCTGCTGAAAAGCCCGATCAAGGTGAAATCCTGGCCGTCGGCCCCGGCAAAGCCAATGACAAAGGCGACGTCAAGCCTTTGGGCGTGAAAGTCGGCGACCGCGTGTTGTTCGGCAAGTACAGCGGCCAAACCGTCAAGGTCGATGGCGACGAATTGCTGGTGATGAAAGAAGAAGACCTCTTCGCGGTTGTCGAGAAGTAATTGCTACTGTGCAATTTGTCCCCAACATTTTTTTATTGATAGATCTGGAGTCCTAACATGGCAGCAAAAGACGTAATCTTCGGCGGTGAAGCCCGCGCACGCATGGTTGAAGGCGTGAACATTTTGGCCAACGCGGTCAAAGTAACCTTAGGTCCTAAAGGCCGCAATGTGGTGTTGGAGCGTTCATTCGGCGCCCCCACTGTGACCAAGGACGGTGTGTCCGTGGCCAAAGAAATTGAACTCAAAGACAAACTGCAAAACATGGGTGCGCAGATGGTCAAGGAAGTCGCTTCCAAAACCTCTGATAACGCAGGCGACGGCACCACCACCGCCACCGTGTTGGCCCAAGCCATCGTGCACGAAGGTATGAAATACGTGGCCGCCGGCATGAACCCGATGGATCTGAAGCGCGGCATCGACAAGGCGGTCACCGCCCTGATCGTTGAACTGCAAAAGGCTTCCAAAGCGACCACCACCAGCAAAGAAATCGCCCAAGTCGGCTCCATTTCTGCCAACTCTGACACCAGCATTGGCGAGATCATTGCCAACGCCATGGATAAAGTGGGCAAAGAAGGTGTGATCACGGTGGAAGACGGCAAGTCCTTGCAAAACGAACTCGACGTGGTTGAAGGCATGCAGTTTGACCGTGGCTACTTGTCACCCTACTTCATCAACAACCCCGACAAACAAGTCGCGTTGCTCGACAACCCCTTCGTGCTGTTGTTCGACAAAAAAATCAGCAATATCCGCGAACTCCTGCCCACCTTGGAAGCCGTGGCCAAAGCTGGTCGTCCTCTGCTCATCATCGCTGAAGAAGTCGATGGCGAAGCCCTGGCCACTTTGGTGGTCAACACCATCCGTGGCATTTTGAAAGTGGTTGCCGTCAAAGCCCCTGGCTTTGGTGACCGTCGCAAAGCCATGTTGGAAGACATCGCCATCCTGACCGGCGGCAAAGTGATTGCTGAAGAAGTCGGTCTGACCCTGGAGAAAGTCACCTTGACTGACTTGGGCTCGGCCAAGCGCATCGAAGTGGGCAAAGAAAACACCACCATCATTGATGGCGCTGGTGCTGCCGCCGACATCGAAGCCCGTGTCAAACAAGTGCGCATTCAAATCGAAGAAGCCACTTCTGATTACGACCGCGAGAAGTTGCAAGAACGCGTGGCCAAGTTGGCCGGCGGTGTGGCCGTCATCAAAGTGGGTGCTGCCACCGAAGTCGAAATGAAAGAGAAAAAAGCCCGCGTGGAAGATGCATTGCACGCCACCCGCGCTGCCGTGGAAGAAGGCATCGTGGCCGGTGGTGGTGTGGCGCTGTTGCGTGCCCGTCAAGCTGCTGGCACCATCAAAGGTGACAACCCTGACCAAGACGCTGGCATCAAACTGGTATTGAAAGCCATCGAAGCGCCTTTGCGCGAGATCGTTTACAACGCCGGTGGCGAGCCCTCTGTGGTGGTCAACGCCATCCTGGCTGGCAAAGGCAACTTCGGTTTCAATGCCGCCAACGACACCTATGGCGACATGATCGAAATGGGCATCTTGGACCCCACCAAAGTGACACGCACTGCTCTGCAAAACGCAGCGTCGGTGGCTAGCTTGATGTTGACCACGGAAGCCATGATTGCCGAAGCACCGAAAGACGACGCTGGTTCCATGGGTGGCATGGGCGGTGGCGACATGGGTGGCATGGGCGGTATGGGCGGCATGGGCATGTAATTGCGCTGCTTTGCTTGAAGGCCCTTGGCCTTCAATCCATCCCCAAAACCCCTGCAAGGTTTGCGCCTTGCGGGGGTTTTTGCTTTGGGCTGTCGCTTTCGACCGCTACGCTTGCGCTTGCATCAAAACCTCTAGCTTGCGAACGTCCGTGCAAAAAGCACGAATGCCTTCGGCCAGTTTGTCGCTGGCCATGGCGTCTTCATTCAACGCCAATCGAAACTGAGCTTCATTGAATTGAATCGCTGGCAGGTCCATCGCACGAGCCGCGTCTTCATTCAGCAACTGTGGGACTGGCGATGGCGAACTTTGCATTTGCGCCAACAACTCTGGGCTGATGGTCAACAGATCACAACCCGCCAGCGCCACGATTTGACCAACATTGCGAAAGCTCGCGCCCATCACCTCGGTCGCGATGCCGTGTTTTTTGAAATGGTTATAGATGTGGCGCACACTTTTCACGCCGGGGTCGCTGGCACCGGCGTTGGCCGCTTCGTCCCACTGCGGGCCTGCGGCTTTTTTATACCAATCGTAAATACGCCCGACGAATGGCGAGATGAGCGTCACACCGGCATGGCCACAGGCAACCGCTTGCGCAAACGCAAACAACAAGGTGAGGTTGGTATGAATGCCTTCTTTTTCCAGCACGGC
>Ga0164294_10004354_pt1 | contig 12350 bp, 7 predicted proteins | sample GEODES005metaG_FD_111479 | JGI IMG/M metagenome (GOLD analysis project Ga0164294, IMG submission 111479) | Oligotrophic lake water microbial communities from Sparkling Lake, Wisconsin, USA - GEODES005 metaG | ecosystem: Environmental > Aquatic > Freshwater > Lake | place: USA: Sparkling Lake... | reverse complement strand
TGAGCAAGTGCTGGGCAGCACGCGCAACGCCTTGGATTTCATTGCCACCACCGTTGTGCGTGAGGTCAACACCATTCACCGCGAAGGTATAGACGGCTACGGCCAGCCAGCCGGCGATTTGTTTGCTATTGATGCCAGCGCAAGTTCCGCTTCTGGCGGAATTCATGTAGTGATTGATGATCCGCTGCGCATTGCGGCGGCAGCCCGTTTTCGGGTCATCAAAAATTCAGAAAACACCGGCAGTGCAGACGCCCGCATCAGCTACGAGCCCAGCCCCATGGCAGGCCCCGGCGATATTTCGACCATGCTGCTCAACAATGCGCACCCCAGCGCTGCACGTTCGCTGGTGCTTGACGCCAGCCGTCCGGTCGCCGCTGTGGCCAGCATTCCTGCCGGCCTGAAGGACGTGACCATCTACCTTGACGGCGCTGATGCCGGTCAGCAACTGCAAGTGATTACCCGCGATGGCCGGCACCTGCTCGGCCAAGCCCTGGATGAAACACAGCAAGAGCTGATCGTCACGCCGTCTCAGGGCGCCAGTACCGGCGCCACTTACAGCGAGGACTACCTCAACCGCTCCGGACTGAGTGGCTACAAGGGCATGAGCATTTTTTACGGCGCTCGCGCCAGTGTTCAAACGCAGGCACTTTTTGACACGCAAGGCCAGATCGGCACCGCCACCATCACCCCCAATTTGCTTTCCGGCGCGCGCGTTCCGGCTGGCGTAGAGGGCGGCATTGACGCCGGCGCGGTCAGTCTCAATGGCGTACCGCTGGGATCTGTCTACCCGATCACCGGTGAAACCCTGCAAGCCAGCGACCTGGCCCAATGGATTAACGACGGTGCGGCGGTGGGTATCAGAGCCACTGCGAGCAACGAAGTTCGGGTGTCCATCAGCGGCCTGCAACTGACAGAGCCGCTGTACCTCAACAGTATCGAAATCGTCGGCCCCGGCGGTGCAACTGGCTTTGCCAATGCGACCGAGCTGCAAGACGCCATCAACGCCCAAAGCAGCGCCACCGGCGTATCGGCCAGTATTTCCACCAGCAACGAACTGGTGCTCACCAATGTGAGCGGCGAGGAAGGTCAAGACATTTTGATCACGCCTGCCGCTGCGGGCAACACGCTCAACCTCGCCGCAGGCATTTACGCTGGCCGCTTGAGCATTGAACGCACTTCCGGCGGCAGCAATGCCAGCCCGATTGAGCTGGGCTTTGGCCCGAATGGCCAGCCCGCAGACTTGGCGCGCCTGGGTTTTCCGGTCAGCATGCCCGCTGTTTTGTCGGGCGACCGGGTGCCTGCAGGGCAGGCGGTCAACATCATCGCCGGTTCGCTGGAGATCAATGGCGTGGCGCTGGATGAACTCAGTATTGACGCTGATGCTACAGACCGGGCCACCCAAATTGCCGCCTGGCTGAACAACGCCAACGCCACTGGCGTGAGCGCCACCGCCAGCAATGAAATCCGGGTGAAGGCGTCCAGCCTTAATTTGTCGGGTGCTTTGAGCCTGTCTACCTTGGCTGGCGGCACACTTTCTTTAGGACCTTATGCCAGTGCCTCTGAGTTGGTTGCTGGTGTCAACGCCAACACAGTGACCACTGGCGTCAGCGCAGTGTTCATGCGTGAGGGCGAAATCGTCCTGAGCAACACTGATGGCGCGGACATCACCATCGGCCCGGACAACGGCTCCCCCGGCAATGCGCTCAACATCACGGCCGGCACTTACACCGGCCAGGTGACGGTGACCCGCAGCCTGGTGGGCGGCAAAGACACACCGGTTGAAATCGGCTTTGGCACAGGCGGCACGCCTTATGACTTGGCACAACTGGGCTTTCGCACCAGCGCCACCATCAAGGGCACTGTGCCCGACGATGTGCTGGTTTTTGTGACCGGGGCAGGCACCACCGCCGTTGCGGCCAGCTTCAGCGGTACGGCCACCGACAAGGCTGTGGCCTTGCGTGCCCAGCCCATGGAAGTGACTTTCACCGCCGCAGACCGCTACAAAATCACCGACACCCGCACCGGCACCGTGCTGGCCGAGCGCAGCTTTGACGCCACCCAAGTCAACGCCAGCATCGACTACCAGGGCCTCAAACTCAAGTTCACCACCGCGCCCAAGTCCGGCGACCGCTTTGTGATGGACGGCAACAAAGACGGCACCGGCAACAACGAAAACATGTTGCGCCTGGCCGCGCTGGAAAGCGCAGGTCTGGTGGCCGGCAAAACCATCAGCAGCAATTACATCGACCATGTCAATGACATGGGCAACATTTCCCGTCAGGCCAACATCGCCCAGGAAGCGCTCACCGTGGTCCATGACCAGGCCGTGAGCGCACGCGACAAAGTCTCAGGTGTGAGTCTGGACGAAGAGGCCGCCAATTTAATCCGTTTTCAGCAGGCCTACCAGGCCTCTGCCAAGGTGATGCAAGTCGCCGGCGTGCTGTTTGACGCTGTGCTGGCCGTGCGCTAAGCCACCCAGGAACTTTGAGGAACACGCATGAAAATCTCGACCAACGCTCTGTTTGACCGCGCCACCCAGCAAATGGGCACGGTGCAAACCACGCTGGCCAAGTCACAGGCGCAGCTGGCAGCGGGCAAACAAGTCATCACCCCCAGTGACGCACCCACCCAGGCGGCCAGCATCCAGCGCTTGAAGTCCATCATGGCCCGTCAAGACAGCTATGCCGACACCCTGGCGGCCGTGAATACCCGTTTGCAAGACGAAGAGTCGGCGCTGCAAGGCGTCAGCAACATGGTGGTGCGCATCAAAGAAATCGCCATCCAGGCCGCCAGTGACACCCTGGGCCCGGCCGACCGCAAGGTGCTGGCCGTTGAAATGCAGGGCCTGCGCGACCAGATTCTCAGCATGGCCAACGCCCAGGACAGCTCGGGCAACTACCTGTTTGCCGGCAGCCGGGTAGACCAGCCCGCCTTTGCCGAAAACGGCTTTGGCGACGTCACCTACCAGGGCGACCAGACGCGCATGCGCGTGTCGGTGGGCGACCAGCGTACCGTGCAGCTCAACCGCTCAGGCTCTGAAGCCTTTGTGCGCGTGGTGCGCACCGACGCCAAAGGCGTGTCCACCGGCGTGGGTTTTTTCCAGGCGCTGGACCAGCTTACCGCCGCAGTCCAAGGCTCCAGCCGCATGAATATGCAGCGCGGCATTGGCGAAATGGACGCCCTGCAAAACGGTCTGACTCTGGCTCTGGCCCAGGTCGGTACCGATATGAACGTGGCAGACGCCCAAACGGCCGTGCTCGAAGAAACCCGCTTGAGCCTGAAAACCACGCTCTCCAACATTGAAGACCTGGACTACGCAGAAGCCATTGGTCAGATGAACAAACAAATGCTCTCGCTCGAAGCCGCCCAAAGCAGCTTCGGCAAGATCTCCAAGCTCAACCTCTTTAATTACCTGAACTGATGAACGCCGTCACCGCCCACCCCGGCTCGGCCGGTCGCCAACTGCCCCCCTTGTTGCCTCCGCAGGACGCACCACGGGGTTATGCGCGCTAACAGCCTTTTAAAACAATACAAGCATGGCCACCACCGCCACCACATCCAGCACCAGCACGGCCACCGCAGACGCGCAAGCCGCCGCTGCGGCCAAGCGCGCCAGTGCCCAGAAAATCATCACCTCACTGAGCGCTGGCTCCGGGGTTGACGTGGCTGCGCTCGCCCAAGGCCTGGTGGACGCCGAACGCGCCCCGCAAGAAAACGTCATCAACAGCAAGATATCTAAAAACGAAGCCCGTGTGTCGGGCTACGCCGCCGTCAAGTTCATGCTGAGCAACGTCAAAGATGCTTTGACTGGTCTCAAAGACGCTAACAGCTTCAATGCCTCCAGCGTTAGCAACTCCAACACCTCGGCCTTGAGCGTGACCGCCGGCACTGCCGCCGATCTGGGCAGCCATGCCGTGGCCATCACCACATTGGCCAGCGCCCAGCGCAATATCTCCACCGGCTTTGCCGCCAGCTCCACCGCTTTGAACTCGGGCAGCAGCTTCACCATGGACGTGACGGTTGGCAGCGCCTCTACCTCCACGGCAGCGGTTTCAGGTCTCACCATCAACGGGACTGCCATTACCGCCGTGTCTGCTGATCCGACCATTGTCACCACGCAGGGTTATGCCGCTGCAGTACCAAGCCATGGCGCCGTCGTTCCGGGTGATGGCAGTACCACTTATTCGACCGTTGATGTGACTTTTTCAGCCCTTGCGGCTGGACAGGCAGTGACTGTCAATGGCTTGACATTCACCGCTACCGCCGCCATGACGGCTACTGAAGTCGGCGATGCATTTGCCAGTATTGATGCAGGCGCCACTACCGGCCCTTCTACATCATTGGGTACTTACTCCAATACGATGTCAGCCAACTGGGCATCCGGCACCAATGCCGCCGGTGTTGTGACTTTTACCGCCACTGACGCGGCCACCATCACCGACACCATGGCTGCTTCCACCGCCCCGGGCCGGACGGAGACTGCTGTCATCACCTTCTCTGCATTGGACGCCGGCCATTCAGTTACGCTCAACGGACTCACTTTCACAGCCGATGCCGCTATGACTGCGGCCCAAGTTGCGTCAGCGTTTGGCGGGCTTGACGAGGGTGAAGCCGGCAACACCACCGGCGAAGCACTGGGCGGTTACACAGGCAGTTTTACAGCAGGTTTCACTACCGCTGACTGGTCGTCTGGAACTTCTGTCACCGCGACCAGCACGTCTGCCACTACGTTGGTCGATGACATCGCCATCACGGCCCGTAAATTTGACAATCTTGCTACCGCCATCAACGCGCAAAGCGGCACAACAGGTGTTACGGCTGTTAATTCATCGGGTGCTTTAACACTGACTGGCACTACCTTCAGCGTAGGCACAACGACCTCCAGCACCGAGGACATCACTGGCATCAGCGCTTACAGGGTCACAGTTGCGGCTGGCTACGACACCCCTCAGGGCCTCGTCAATGCCATCAATACCGCGGGCCTAGATGTCACGGCACGGCTGGTCAACGCCGGCAGCAGCACTTCGCCGTCTTACAAGGTCGTACTTTCTGGCGCTACCGGTGCCGACGAATCGTTCAGCTTGAGCACCAGCCCAAGCAGCGTGCTCACGGCGCTCAGCTTCACAGAAACCGCCGCTACCGACGCTGTGCTGACTGTTGACGGCGTGACTTACACCCGCAGTTCCAACACCGTGACCGATGTGGTGGACGGCCTGACCTTGAACTTGCTGGCCGCCAGCACCTCGGCAACCATCAGCCTGGCGCGTGATACCACCCAAGTGGTCAGCAAAATCGAAGCCTTGGTGGCGGCGTATAACGAAGCCAACAGCCTCTTTACAGAAGTCACCAACCCGAAGTCCGAGCTGGACATCTATGGCGCCACCCTGGTGGGAGACACCACCGTTCGCATGGTGCGAACCCAGTTGCGCGAGGCCTTGCTGGGCGAGTCTTCCACCCCCGGCACCAATGTGAGTGCCGCCTGGCAAATGGGCCTGAGTGTGGACAAAGCCGGGTTGATGACGCTGGACAAGAGCAAACTGGCCACTGCCTTGGCCGACAACTTTGACGATGTGGTGACCACCTTCACCGCCAACCAAAACAACCGCAGCGCCACCAGCCCGCCTTACAGCAGCAGCACTGGCTACAGCTCAGCCACCAGTAGCCTGAACGGCGGCGCGGCTTTTACTGTCACGCTAACTTCCAGCGACGGCACGGCCCATGGCTTTCCGGTCGCGGCCGCCAACTCCACACCCCAAGGCGTGGTGGACGCCATTAACGCCACCAATTTAGGCTACACCGCCCAGCTGGTACAAGACACCAGCGGCACCTTGCCTTACAAGATTGCTGTTATTGGCAGCATAGGCGGGGCCAGTTTCACCCTGAGTGCGGCTGACGCAGACGGCGACAGCGTGTCTGACCTGACTTTTTCAAGCAGCGGCTCTGGCGTTGCCGGTGACACCCTGCGCAAAATAACCACCTGGCTGGCCGCCACCAGCCCGATGACCACGCAAAGTGTGACCGCCGAGTCACAAAACGCCAAATACGCTGACCAATTGGCCGCCCTGCAAACCCGCATGGACGAGCTGCTGGCCCGTTACACCAAGCAGTTTTCTGCCATGGAAAGCCTGGTTGGTAGTATCAACAGCCAAAAAACCAGCTTGAAGAGTACTTTCGACGGCATGATGTCCATGTACACCAGCAAATGAACTAGTGCCTGAATAAGCGGCTAACTGCTGACGTTTATGTGGGAGTTATTTCGAGCATCGATTGCCGCTGTATTTATCTATTTATGAAGTTTAATATTCATCTTAAAAATAATCCCTCATGAAAATAGCTGTAATTACACCAGTTGGGCCAGGACATGATGGCGTTTATATTAAATGCCAAAAATCAATTGCGTCAGCATGGACAAAAAATCAAGGCCCATTTACAGATTTAATATTAATTCCGCAGTGGGACCTGGAAGGAAGTTTTGGACGATCCGAGCGGCGCAATTGTGGGATACAGCAGGCTAAAGATATGGGTTGTGATTGGCTGTTTTTTTTGGATGCCGATGACATAATGACACCATTTGCTTTCGAGGATGCAGGAAAGTACACCTCGGATTATGACGCAATTTGGGGTTATATATGCGAATCACAATTTAATGATGCATCAAATGTTAAGCTACGAGAAAATCAACTGCGCCCTACCACGGCTTTATCTGATATCTTGGCTACAGATCCTTTTTTAAGCATTCAAATGGGTCATTTTGTCAAAACAAGCGTTGCAGCGAAAGTTGGTTTTGATGAATCAATGGATACAGGCGAGGACTTTAAATACTACTTGTCAGTGTGGCGCTTCCACAAAGCCTGTAAAACCAGCGGTGTGTTTTTTGTTAATGTTCGTGGCAATCACTCGCATGGCCCACGTTCCGCAAATGGCCGTGATTGGCGAATAGCAGTTGAGAGAGAAATTGCGAACTGCAAGACTCAGCTTATTGACACAGTAGTATCAAGTCGCCTTGACCGACAATTGAGAAATTTCAAGGCCAATACTGTATCTCAAGTAGCATAGCCCTCTGGGTGGCAATCTAGTTTGAGTTCAATTAAATTTTATTTTTGAGTTATATATATTGAGGCATTAAATAGTTTTAATGAAATTTGCAATGCCGAAAAACTCTCAGAAAATTCAGGAAAAAAAATATCAAAGTCAATTAAATCAGGCCGTTTTTCTGCAACAAAGTGGAAATATTGACGAGGCGGAAGAAATCTACCTCGGAATGCTTAATAAAAATCCCAAAAACGTAGATATAATATTTTTACTCGGGGTTGTGGCGATTCAAAAAAAGGATTGGTTAAAGGCTGTAAACCTTATTAATAATGCAATAAATTTAAACCCAGAAAATTCTAAATTTTATTATCATCGAGCTCTTGTCAATTATGAAATTGGAAATTTAAAAGAATCAATAATTGATTATAATTTTGCAATCGATAAAAACCCAGCTTATATCGAGGCTTATTTAAATCGCGGTGCGGTCGAGCAGCGTATGCAGTATTACGAGGCTGCCATCCAAAGCTACAACTCGGTTATTGACTTAAATCCAGGCTACGTTGCTGCCTATTTAAATCGTAGCGAGGCACTTTTTAAACTTCTTCGTTTTCAAGAGTCAATTGTAAGTTGCGATATTGCAATAACTCTCAAGCCGGACTTTGCTGAAGCTTATTTTAATAAAGGGAATGCTCTTCAGGCCCTTAAAATCTATGATGGGGCGGTAGAGAGCTATCAAATTGCAGTTAAGTTTAACCCCCAGTATATTAAAGCCATTATAAATATGGGTGTGTGCGAGCTTAGGCTTAAAAAATACGAAACTGCGCAGTTAAATTTTCAGTTGGCATTACAAATAAACCCTGAGTATCCAGAGGCCCACCTTAATCTAGGTGGTTTGTTCCGTGAGCTTAGACTTTTTGATAGTGCTCGAGCAAGTCTTGACAATGCTATTGTTGTCAGACCTGGCTATGCAGAGGCCTATTTTAATAAATCGCTTATCGATTTAGCCGTGGGAAATTTTGATTCGGGTTGGCCGCTTTATGAATGGCGTTGGAAAAGCGAAGAGACACCCTTAATTCCACTTAGGACCAGTAAGCCGCCTTTCAACGCGAATTTGGCTGGTAGAAGGGTGCTTATTTGGGCTGAACAGGGTGTTGGCGACGAGATCATGTTTGCCTCCTTACTTAATCGCTTTCGACACTTGTGCCAGAAATTACTTGTGGCCGTTGATCATCGCTTGATTGAGCTTTTTAGGCGTTCTTTCAAGGATATTGAGTTTTATGACAAGGCCTTATCAGTCCCCGAGGATCTTTATGACGAACATTTGGCAATGGGTGGAATGTGCCAATACCTGAGCCCTTCGACACCTGATTTCAACTCTGCTGCACCGGCTTACCTTCAAGCTGACGTTTCCAGAAGTAAAGACATCAGAGCTTCACTTGGGATTGACTCGACCACCCGGCTTTGTGGGATCAGCTGGCGTACCAGCAACCAAAAATTTTCATCACGAAACCTCGAATTAAAGCGTCTGTTAGCTGCCCTGGAGGCGCCTGACATCAAATTTGTCAGCCTGCAATACGGCGAAACGCAAAAAGAGATTGACGACATCGCTACCGACTTGGGTATCAAAGTTCTGACCTGTAAGGATGTCGATAATTTTCACGATATTGATGGACTGGCCGCGATTATCAACGCATGCGATTTAGTCGTCTCTATTGACAATACGACCGTCCATTTAGGGGGTGCATTAGGCAAGCCTGTGAATATTTTACTACCTTTTGATTCTGATTGGCGCTGGATGACAGAGGGTGATAAGAGTTATTGGTACTCCTCAGTCAGGCTGTACCGGCAGGGCTCCGACTGGGACTGGACGCCTCTTTTAGAACAAGTTCGTAAAAATGTTTACTGATGATTCACGCCTAAATCTACTGCTTCTTAAGAGTCTCCTGCACCATAAGTCTCGGACTACCCACTGGGCCAGATCATGCAAAGCGCTCTGCGCTGTACATCTTCGAAACGCGGACGAGCTGCGTCTTGTGGGGTGACATCTCAGAGGTTTTTCATAATTTTGCTTACTTTTGCAAGTTACAAAAGTCATTCTTGCAAGTTCATAAGCGCCAACCGGGTCAAGATGGCCCGATACGGTCCTATTTGCTAAATAAATCTCCGGAGAAGCCTCAAGTTATCCGGGGAGGGGTCGATCTTTCCTGACCGAAGCACCTTTGCACCAACCTGTTGCAAGGGTTCTTCATCTGTTTAACAGCAGCCAGGAAAGGACTTCATCATGATTGAAATGCAGGGTGGCCCCAGGGTCACCATTCCCAGCGCCGCACCTCCGGCGCGTGCAGGGGCAGGTGTTCCTGCGCAAGCAGCAGGCGCACCTGTGCCTGCGCCGGAAATCACCCGCCCCAAAATTATTCCTATTGAGCGACCCCAGATCAAGGTGGACACTGAGGGTGACAAGAAACGCCTGGACCAAGCCATTGCACGCATGAACGAACGCATGCAAGACGGCGGCCGTGGACTGGCTTTCAAAGTCGATCCATCCCTTAACCGCCCCGTGGTCACAGTGACCAACCAGCAAACCGGCGAAGTGATTCGTCAGATACCGAACGATGTAGTGATCCGTATGGCTCACAGCATTGATGAGACCAAGGGCAACTTGCTCAACGCTAAAGTCTGAGTTCATTTTTTTACTTTCTTTTTTTCTCAAACCAATTTGAATTCAATTTGAAATTAGTTGCTCATGAGGCTCAAGTAAATAAACCAGCTTCCGATTCATTGAGCAACAAGACTTCACATTGGATTCTTGTCAACTTCACTTAACCCTCTCGAAGGAGATAGTCCATGTCAGTTATCAACACCAACATCAGCTCGATGCAAGCACAGTCTTCTGTGCGCACTCAGGGTCTGAACCTTTCTACCGCCATGGAACGTCTGTCCAGCGGTGTTCGTATCAACTCTGCCAAAGACGACGCTGCCGGCCTGGCCATCAGCACCCGCATGACGGCATCGATCCGCGGCATCTCGGCAGCCATTCGCAATGCCAACGACGGCATCTCGTTGACGCAAACGGCTGAGGGCAGCTTGAACCAGATCAGCGACAACTTGCAGCGTATCCGTGAATTGGCTGTTCAGTCTGCCAACACCGGTAACAACGCCAGCGACCGCGCCGCCATGAACAACGAAGCTACGCAACTGATCGAAGAGATCGACCGCGTGGCTAGCAACACCACTTACAACGGCATTAACCTGCTTGACGGCACCTTCCAGGCGCAAAACCTGCAAGTTGGCGCTGGCAATGGTTCTAACGACCGTATCTCCATCTCCATCGGCAGCGCCAAGTCGAGCGCTTTGGGTGTGGGTTCAAATTCGTCCTACGCAACTCCCTTAACCGGCGCAGTTACAACTGCTGCATTGGTTGCTGGTGGCTTGTCCATCAATGGCACAGCTGTCGGTGCAACTGTTGCTGATGGCGTTTCTTACTCTGGCGACACCCTCAGCGGTATTTCTGTAGCAGCCGCCATCAATGCCGTATCCGGCACCAGCGGTGTGACTGCTACTGTGGGAACTACAGCTTTGGCAGGCACTACAGTCACGACAGCCGGTTATGCGGTCATTATTGTGGCCGGTGATGTTTTGATCAATGGTGTTGATATTGGTGCCGTTGACGGAGCTGCTTCCTTAGCTGAGCGTGGTGGTCAGATGGCTTCAGCCATTAACGCAGTTTCAGATCAGACTGGTGTTACTGCAACTTTCAGCACGACGACTGGAGCAGTTGCACTGTCTGCTGCTGATGGTCGCAACATCGACCTAACCACCACGGCTAACGCTACCGCAGTTGCAACGGGTCTGGGTAGTGGCGGTGCAACAACGTTACAAACAACATCTGCAGTGACCCTGGCCTCAAGCGGTTCGGCTGGTATCACCATTGCTGACGTTGACGGAGCATCTGCTGCTGCATCAGGCTTGACAGTGGGTTACACCGCTGCAACCACAACTGTTGGTGCCGGTGTTTCGTCGCTCGACCTGACCACCGCTTCGGGTTCGCAAGACGCTCTGACAACGCTGGACTCTGCGATCAACACGATCACCGACTCCCGCGCTGCCATGGGTGCTTACCAGAACCGCCTGACCGCTTCGATCGCTAACCTGGAAACGACCTCGATGAATCTGTCTGCTTCACGCAGCCGTATTCTGGACACCGACTACGCCAAAGAGACCACTAACCTGGCCAAGTCGCAGATCATCCAGCAAGCAGCCACCGCCATGCTGGCGCAGGCTAACCAGTCCGGCCAGTCCGTGCTGGCCCTGCTGAAGTAAGCGTTTGACCCCTGATCCCTGCGCAAGCAGGGGTCGTTTTTCACTCCAAGATTGGGGCCGGTTCGCCGGCCCCTTTTTTTAGACCTTGGCGACAAGCTTTGGATCATGTCAGGACCAAGGACATCGAGAAGAAAGCACCAAAAATAAATTTGAACTACACACTTACTTCATTTTTTTAAGCTTGAGCTCAGCGTCTCTTGATGCAATAATTACCGAATGACTCGAAATACGATTTCAGAAGAATATTTGAAGCAGCAACAAGAGCTTCACAAAAATCCGAATTACGGAGTGGCATCACTCGAATTTTCGCCCCTAGTTGCTCAACTTGTTAAACACGCAAATATTCATTCCATCGCTGATTACGGCGCTGGAAAAAAAAGACTACTAGAGGGATTGAAAGCTAACGGGGTTACGCCTGAGAATTACTATCCGTTTGATCCCGCATTTCCTGAATACGGCGAACCGAAATCGGCTGATTTGGTTTGCTGCATTGACGTTCTTGAACATATCGAACCAACAAAATTAAGTGCAGTTCTAGAAGAGCTGGCAACTATAACTGTCGGTTTAGGGTTCTTTTCGATTCATATGGGCCCAGCAGGTAAGGTGCTTTCTGACGGTAGAAATGCACACCTAATTCAAAAGCCAACATCTTGGTGGTTGCCAAAATTATGCGAGCACTTCAATGTTTTAGAGCTACAGCAGCACCAAATATACGGTAGTGGCTTCTGGTGTATTGTTAAAAAAATCTAGTGTCAATGACAATATTTACTTTGTCAGGTCCTTCGCAGAAAATCGTTTGAGCAGAGCATGGTTCAACCCTGCGCCCGGGGGGGGGCGGTAATGCCTATTTTCTTGACTTAACCACGGTTTCAAACAATTGATCCACACCATCAATTCCATTTAACGTATTAGCTAAGACTCTATGCCAATGCTCAGAGGATGAGCAATCTCGAAAATCTCGGAAACAGGGTGTCCCCAGTGTGTAGTGGATTAACTTG
>Ga0164294_10004353_pt1 | contig 12353 bp, 5 predicted proteins | sample GEODES005metaG_FD_111479 | JGI IMG/M metagenome (GOLD analysis project Ga0164294, IMG submission 111479) | Oligotrophic lake water microbial communities from Sparkling Lake, Wisconsin, USA - GEODES005 metaG | ecosystem: Environmental > Aquatic > Freshwater > Lake | place: USA: Sparkling Lake... | reverse complement strand
CCCCAGCGCCAGAATCCGGAGTGGTCCCCGTCTGGATTCGCGATGCCTGGGCGGAGACCGAATCCACGATCCAGACCGACGCGGTCAAAGCGGGCAGCGAGTCGGCGACCGTCTTCGTGCTGCTTCCCAACCGCGACGCCGACGAGATCAGGAAAGCCATCGTCACGCTGAAGGCTGCCGAGATCACGCTCCAGACGAAAGGGGTGCCGAGCAACGAAGAGGGCAAGCTGGCCCGTGCCGCGGTCGAGACGCGGCGTGACCAGGCACGAACCCGCCTCGGTGGGCTCCTCGCGGAGGTCATCGACAACGCCCAAGTGATCCAGGCCGGCGGCAACGAGGTGACCGCGGGCACCGTCCCGGACGCCGTCAAGGGCGCCGTGGACAATGCGCTCGTGCGTCTGTTCCCCAAGTTCTCGACCGGCGATCATTCGAAGTGGGGCGCGACGAAGGAGAAGGCCCGTGTGGGCGACGGCGCCGCCCTCAAGGTCATCGGCTGGGAAGGCGACGCCGACAAGCACCCCCTCGCCCTCGAGATGCTCGGTTACTGCGCGGCGGATCGCCTGGGCGCGGAGGTTCGGAAGCAATTCGAGGGGCCGCCCTATGGCTGGCCCGGAGACGCCGTGGACGCGTTGGTGTACGTCCTGACCGCGACTGAGCACCTGCGTGCCTTCGGGGGGAGCGGCGAGCAGCTTGCGCTCTCTGCGCTCGACAGCAAGAAGATCGGCCTCTCGAAGTTCCGCGCCGAGACCGTGCCGCTGACGGTCCACGAGCGGATTGGCCTGCAGGTACTGATGCAGAAGGTCCAAATTGCCTGCAAGAAAGGGGATGAGGCGGCGAGTGCACCGGCCTTGGTCGCCGAATTGAAGCGACGTGCTGCCGTAGCCGGTGGCGACCCGCCTGCCCCGGCCGCACCGAGCACGGCCCATCTGTTGGCGCTCGACGCCTTGGCCGGCAACGCACTCGTGAAAAAGCTCTACGAGGCGCGCGAGCCGCTCACGGCCGACATCGACACCTGGGACACGATCCGGAAGGCTATTGAAGGTCGCAAGCCGCGCTGGGAGACCCTGGAGGCACTACTGACCGTGTCCGCGACGTTGCCGGTTGCGGCGGAAGTCGGCACCCAGCGCGATGCCCTCGTCGCCGGCCGAAGCCTGCTGATCGAGCCCGATCCGATACCGCACCTCTGCGCGCAGATCACGTCCGAGCTTCGTGCGGCCCTCGTCACCGCACGGGACCGATGGCGGGCCGTGTACGACGTCGAGCTGCCCGCCTTGGAGGCCACGCCCGCTTGGCAGAAGCTCCCGCCCGAAACGCGGAAGTCGCTGACGATCAAACATGGCATCGACCAGGTGCCCGGCCTCACCGTCGGCACCGAGGCTGAGGTCCTCGTGTCGGCGAAGAGCCGTTCCCTGACGCAGTGGGGACTCGACGAGGCGGGACTGCCCGGTCGGTTTGCTTCGGCTCGCCTCGAAGCCATTCAGCTCACCACGCCCACGGCCCAGAAGATCAGCCTACCCAAGGCGACGCTTCACGACGCCGCCGAGGTCGACACGTGGTTGGCCGAGGCCAGGGCAGCCATCCTCGCGAAGCTTAACGGCGGCCCTGTTGTGGTCTGATCCGGAGACACCTCGATGCCCACACTCGATTCCAGGCTTCGCGACCAGCTCGCTACCGTCATCGGCAAGGAGAACACCGAGACGGGCGCGCGCGCCGCCGCCGAGGCCGGCGCCCGGGCAGCCATCGAGGCGCTGGCCGTCCACCTGCCGGCGCCATACGCGCACCTGGACAGCGCCGCGAAGTCGCTGCGCAATCAGCTCCGGGCGCGCGCACGGCAGCTCGGTGATGTCCGCAACGACAAGGGCGAGCACAAGATCGGCCGGCTCGTGGAGCAGACGGCCTACGAGCACTGGCATCGCATGCTCTTCGCCCGCTTTCTCGCGGAGAACCATCTGCTCATCCACCCGCAGATGGGCGTCGCGGTGTCGCTCGCGGAGTGCGCCGAGCTCGCTCCCTCCGAAGGCGCGGTGGACGGCTGGGAGCTGGCAGGCCGCTACGCGAGCCGGATGCTGCCGCAGATCTTCCGGCCGGACGACGCCCTGCTGGCCGTTCGCTTCGCCCTCGACGACTTGAAGCGGCTGGAAGACCTGCTCGACAGCCTGCCCGGTGAGCTCTTCCGCGCCAGCGACAGCCTGGGGTGGTGCTACCAGTTCTGGCAGGCGAAGAAGAAGAAGGAGGTCAACGCCTCCGAGGTGAAGATCGGAGCGGACGAGCTGCCCGCCGTCACTCAGCTCTTCACCGAGCCGTACATGGTGCAGTTCCTGCTGCACAACACGCTGGGCGCGTGGTGGGTGGGCGCCGGACGCACGCTGCCAATCGAGATGCCGTACCTGCGCTTCCTCGAGGACGGCGCCCCCGCAGCCGGGAAGTTCGAGGGCTGGCCCCGCCTCGCCCGCGAGTTGAAGGTGCTCGATCCGTGTTGCGGGTCGGGGCACTTCCTCGTCGCCGCGTTCGAGATCCTCGTGGCGTTCCGCATGGCCGAGGAGGGCTTGAGCGCCCGCGACGCCTGTGACGCTGTGCTTCGGGACAACCTGTTCGGGCTGGAGATCGACGCCCGCTGCGTACAGATCGCGGCGTTCGCGCTGGCGATGGCGGCTTGGACTTTCCCTGAGGCTGGCGGGTATCGGCCGCTGGCGGGGATGAACGTTGCCTGTTCGGGGCTGGCGATCTCGGCCAAGAAGGATGAGTGGGAGCGCCTGGGCGGCGAGAACGCGCGGCTGCGGGCCGGCATGGGTCGGATGTGGGAGCTGTTCGGGGAAGGTCCAGTGTTGGGGAGCTTGATCGATCCGTCCTGGCAACCGCTGGATCCACTATACGAATCGGGCGCGGACGAACTTGATGACCGTGTTGAGCAAATTCTACGTGACTCACGCCGTTCTGACCCAGACGTGCAAGAGGACGGCGTAACCGCGAGAGGGATCAGCACGGCAGCACGCCTGTTGGGCTCCGAATTCTCTCTCGTGGTCACCAACGTGCCGTACTTAGCGAGAGGCAAGCAGTCGGCCCGGCTTCAGGCGGTCGGTGACCTGCGGTTCGCTGAGGGGAAGAGCGACCTTGCCACGATGTTTCTCCTACGTGCCCTGACCCTTGGAGGGAACGGTGGTTCGGTTGCAGTTGTGATGCCACTGACCTGGACGTTCCTGACGAGCTATGCCCAGCTCCGTCGGAAGATCCTGGGCCAGCACCAACTCCAAATCGTCGTGCGCCTTGGCAGCAAAGCGTTCGAGACGATCACGGGTGAGGTCGTAAATGCTGGGCTATTTGTAGCATCCAGCGCTGCACCCACGAGCGGCTCCATTACCCAGAGCATCGATGTGACCGCGCACGGGTCAGCAGCGGAGAAGGCCATGGCGTGTGCAATGACATCTGCCGATGCGGCACAACAATCAGAGATGTTGGGCAACCCGGACCACCGCATCGCGATGCCGTTGAAGGACGGGGTCAAGCTGCTTTCGGAGTACGCGGACGCGTTTCACGGTCAGGGAACTTTCGATAGCACTAGGTTTGCATGCCGGCATTGGGAGATGCCAGAGCTGCGGGGGGGCTGGGTCCGTCAACAGTCAACCTCGGAGACCACCCGCTTCTACGGGGGCTGCACGTTTGCTCTTCGGTGGGAGAATGGCGAAGGCTCATTGGCGCAAATGATGGAGGCTTGGCGGCTATCCGGCTACTCCAGTGGAAAATGGAAAGCTGGGCTTACCGCTTGGGGCAAGCCGGGAGTGATGGTGAATCAGATGGGTGACTTCCCTGTGTCTCTGTACGCGGGGTGTAGCTTCGATGAGAACGCGGCCGTCGTGCTTCCGAAGTCTGAAGCGCACCTGTCTGCAATATGGCTCTACCTTTCCTCCGATGAGTATCGAGTGGCACTTCGTGAGGTTGATTCGTCGATCAAGGTCACATGCAAGACTTTGATCAAGGTTCCGTTCGATATCGGGCGATGGCAGAACATTGCGAAGACCCTGCTTCCGTCAGGGCTCCCGGCACCCAATAGTGTCGAACCGACACAGTGGATTTTCCTCGGCCATCCCCGCACATCCGACGCCCCCATCCAAGTCGCCATCGCCCGCCTCCTCGGCTACCGCTGGCCCGACCAACAACCCGACGCCCTCGACACCCACGTCGACGCCGACGGCATCGTGTGCGTCCCCGCCCTCCGCGGCGAGCGCCCGGCCGCCGACCGCCTCGCCGACCTGCTCGCGGCCGCCTGGGGCACCGACTGGCACCCCCAGGTCCTGACCGACCTGCTCGCCGCCGTCGGCCACAAGGGTACACTCACGGAGTGGCTGCGCGACGCCTTCTTCAAGCAGCACTGCGAACTCTTCCACCAGCGTCCGTTCGTCTGGCACGTTTGGGACGGCCATCGCGAGGGCTTCTCGGCACTGGTCAACTACCACAAACTCGATCACGAGATGCTCAAATCGCTCACCTACAGCTATCTGGGCGACTGGATCCGCGACCAGGAGGCCGAGGCCAAGGCCGGCAAGAGCGGCGCGGGCGACAAGCTCGCCAAGGCGAAGACCCTGCAACAGCGGCTCGCCGCAATCCTCGAAGGCGAGGCCCCCCTCGACATCTTCGTCCGCTGGAAGCCCCTGGAACAGCAGCCCATCGGCTGGCACCCCGACCTCGACGACGGCGTCCGCCTCAACATCCGGCCCTTCCTGACCGTCGCCGACGTCGGCGCCAAGGGCGCCGGCGTCCTCCGCTGGAAGCCCAACATCAAGTGGGGCGTGGACCGCGGCAAGAATCCCCCCGGCTCGCCCTGGGGCGAAAATCGCGACAACGACAAACACCTGACGCTCGCCCAGAAGCGGGCGGCGCGAAAGGAACAGTGACATGAGGATCGGTTTCAGTGGGAAGAGTCCCGAGGTTCAGACCGAGGAAGATGAAATCGAGGGCTACGACCCGCCTGAGCCGGGAGGCTGGGAGGGCTACCCGCTCGACGAACTCGCCATTCGCGACGAGCGACGCGCAGCAGTGGACGTGGTTCGACGGATGAGTCAGGGCCGGTTCGTGATGGACCCGGACTTTCAGCGCGGGTTCGTCTGGGACGAGACGAAGCAGTCTCGCCTCATCGAGTCGATTCTCCTCCGCATCCCTCTCCCCACGTTCTACGTTGCAGAGGACGATTCGGCGCGGCTCATTGTCGTGGATGGCCGCCAGCGGCTCACCACCATTCAGCGGTTCCTTGAGGGGAAACTCAAGCTGAAGCTGCCTGACCGCCCTGAGTTGGACGGCAAAGTGGTCGGCGAACTGGACCCCAGGCTTCAGAACCGCGTCGAGGACTGCCAGCTCCTGTTCTACATCATCGACCACGCCGTCCCCGAGCGCGCGCGACTCGACATCTTCGAGCGCGTCAACGGGGGCGAGGTCCTCACGCGGCAGCAGATGCGGAACGCGATCTACAACGGCCCAGCCACAGAGTTCCTCCGGCAGGAGGCCGAAACTGAGCTGTTCAAGGCGGCCACGGGCGGCAGCCTCAACACCAACAAGATGCAGGACCGGGAATTCGTCAACCGATTCGTGGCCTTTTCCTTGACGTCGCTCGACGCCTACAAGGGAGACATGGACAAGTGGCTTGCCGATGGCCTGCTTCGACTCGGAAACCTATCGAGCGAGGACCGCGAGCGCCTTCGCGGGCGCCTGCGGCGGACCCTCGCCAACAACCTTGCCGTCTTCGGCAAGCACGCGTTCCGCAAACATCGGTCGCCAGACCAGGCCCGAAGCATCATCAACGCCTCTCTGTTCGACGTGATGGGGCAGGGGCTCGCCGACCGTGCCGAGGAAGACGTGGCCGGATGCGCCGAGCGCCTTCGTGCAGCCCTCTACGCCCAATTCGACAACCCTGCCTTCAACAAGGCCATCACTTACGGCCCCAACACACCCAAGGAGGTCCGCACTCGGTTCGAAATGACCTCAGCCATGCTGCGCGAGGTGTTCCGTGCTGACTGAGTTGCATATCACGAGCTTCAAGTGCTTCGAGAGACTTGCGCTGCCGCTGCGGCCGCTCACGCTGCTGTCGGGCACCAACGGCGGCGGTAAGTCCTCGGTCATCCAGTCATTGGTCCTCCTCGGCCACACACTGTCGCATCGCGAGTGGAGCGCCAGCCTATTGCTCGATGGGCCGGACTTGGCCCTCGGCAGCGCAGCGGACGTGCTCAACCAGCGGGCCGCGCGTCGCCGGCTCTCCCTCGGCGCGAGCAGGGCCGACCAGACGATTCGGTGGACATTTCGCGCCGAGGACCGGCGGGCGCTATCCGTCGAATTGGAGTCCATCGAAGTGGACGGCGAGGATGTCGTGGTCAAGGCACCGCTCAGATGGCTCCTGCCGTCGGACTGGTCGCGAGGCCGTACGGTGGTGGATGCGCTTCGTCGGATGAGCTGGGTCACGGCCGAGCGCGTGGGACCCAGAGAGCTGTTGCCCCTGCGAGATCCGGCCTCGCACGCACGAGTCGGCTCCCGGGGCGAGCTGGCTGCCGGTCTCCTCTACTGGCGGGAGGACGACCATGTTCGGGAGGCGCTGCGGAAAGAAGGACTGCCGCCGACGCTGTTCCACCAGGTTCGCGCCCGGATGCAGGAGTTCTTCCCAGGCTGCGACCTACGAGTCTCGCCAATCGAGGGGGCGAGCGCGGTCAGTCTACGTCTCAAGTCCGACGCGAAGTCCGAGTTCCAGCGACCCCAGAACGTGGGCTTCGGGCTCACCCAGCTCTTTCCCATCCTCGTCGCCGTCCTCGCGGCCGACACGGGCGACTGCCTCCTCATCGAGAATCCGGAGGTGCATCTCCACCCCCGCGCGCAGCAGCACATCGGCTGGCTTCTTGCGGTTGCAGCGGCGAGTGGCGTGCAGGTCATTGTCGAGACGCACTCGGATCATGTGCTCAACGGGCTTCGGCTCGCAACCAAGCAGGGACGCATTACGCCCGCCGAGGTGGCGGTTCACTTCTTCTCTCCTTCTCCCGATGGTCAGCCCGTGCGGCCAAGCTCGCCAACCATCGACGCGGACGGCCGACTGAGCGACTGGCCCGAGGGGTTCTTCGACCAGTTCGATCTTGCGCTCTCAGAACTGCTGTAGGGAGGCGACATGGAGCCCGCACTCGACGAGGCGAGCCTCGTCACATGCCCGACTACGCCGCCATCCCAGCGCATCATTAGGCTGGCCGACACGCTCACTGCGCTCGACCGGCTCGGAGCGCCGCGCGTTCTGCGCTCCGTCCGTGACGCAGCCGACCGCGAAATTGCCGACGGGCACGGCCTGCGACACTGGTGCTTCGACCGGCAGACCCCCCGCGACGCGGGGCGGTTCGTCGCCCAACGGCTGGGCAAAGCGCCCTTCATAGACGGCACCGACGGGCTGTTCGCCACGGTCGAGGCCGGGCGGGCGATTCAGCCTACCATTGGCGGGGTGGCATCCCTGGGGGGAGGTCACGTTGCCTTGACGGACAGCGTGCTCGTATTGCTCAGCGGATCGACCTGGCCGCCGGCCAAGCCGATACTTGTTCGGCTTGATGTGCTGACTGAAGACGACGAATGGAGCGAAGACGTACTCGTAGACGCCGCGGACTGCGTCGCGGAGATCGGGGCGCTCGCTGGTTCCATCGGACGCAAGGTCGAAGTGGCCGTGTCGACCGGTGCGGCCCTCATAGAACGTCTCCCGGATATCTGTCCTCATCTCGTCCTTGGACAGGGGGCGACACAGCGACTCGCGGACCTGACGGGAGCGGAGCCCTACTTCCCGCAGGTGCTTCGACACCTTCGGGCCTTGGACCGCGCCGCCGGCAGGTGGACGCAGGGAACGCCGTTTGTACCCGAGGGGGTGACGTTCAGCGTCGAATCCGAGGCCACGTTGACGAACGGAACTCTGGGTCCGTTGCGCGACTTCCCGACCCCGCCCGGCTTCAGCGAAGGCCGCTGGACGCTTCACACCAAGCTCACCGGTGGAAACGGCGCGAGGCTCTACTACAAGGCGCAGGAGCTCGAGCAAGCCGAGCCGGGCACTGAAGCCATCCGTCGCATTCGCATCGCGGTCGGCTACGTCGGCCCTCATCTGCCGACCGCAAGGTTTCGCTGATGGGCGCCGACAACACGATCCTCGACGCCCTCGCGGCCAAGCTCGCCGCCGCTGCCGCCCACAACCACGCCACCGAGCAGCCGCCGGTCGTCGTCCTGTGGACGGACGGCGACTGCAAATGGCAGCGTGCGCTTTCCACCCTCCGCCAGCACCTGCCGAACATCTGGACCCTCGGCGACTACGCCCACGAGGTGAACCAGGGCCCGGCGGCGTGGGTGAAGTGGCGGCTCGGCCAGGTGGTGCCAGGCGAGCCGGTGCCGGTCCTCTACCTACCCGGTGTCCAGCGCCTTCAGTTCCGTACGCTGGAAGACTTCCCGGACGCTCTCCGCCCCATCGCAGAGCTTCAGTTCCGCGGCACGTGGTGGACGCAGCAGAACGGGAAGGACTGGACGCCCCTGGCGTTTCTGTCCTCGAAGACGGGGGGCCTCGGTCTCGTGGTCGCAGAGGATGCGGACACCGTCCGGACCATCGAACGCCTCGTCCGTCGGGTGCTCGGCGCGGCCCTCGCGGATCTGAAGAAGCCTTCGCGGCTGGAGACTGCCCATTTCGTGTCACTGCTGACCGACGATCTCGAAGGCGACCTGCTCAAGTGGCTCGACGACGCCGAGGGCGTCAGAAAGGGCTACCCGGACGACGAGTGGGCGGTGTTCCGGGACTTCATTCGCCGCGAGCTCGGCGTGGACCTCGACACGGACGGTCCCATCGTGGCGGCGGAGCACCTAATCCAGCGCAATGGCGGCTGGGCCAAGGTCTGGAGCCGATACGCGGCGGCGGTGCCGTCCAGCTACGCAAAGGTGCACCTCGTGCTGGAGAAGGCGCAGCCCACGGGTCTGATGTTCGACCAGAGCACGCTCCCCAAGCACAACGACCACCAGGAGAAGGTCGTTCGCAACGCGCTGGCCAGTCTCGCTGAGGTCCCGGATGCTCAAGTCCGAGCTGCGGTTCGCGCGCTGGAGACGGACCACGGCATGCGCCGCAGTTGGGTCTGGCACAAACTCGGGAAGGCGCGAATGGCGGCGGTGCTCGAGCCCTTGCTCGCGTTGGCGGACGCAACCGAGGGCGAAGTCGGCGGCAGTACGCCGAAGGCCATCGCCGATTGGTACTCCAGCCAGGGTCATCTCGCCGATGGGGCGGCGCTCGAAGCACTCTCGATGGCCGATCACGCCGATGGCGCCCCCATTCGCGGTACTGTGCGCGCGCTCTACCTCCCCTGGCTGCAAAGGGCCGCGGACCGCCTTCGCGAGGTCGTGCAGGTCCACGGTTACCCCGCCGCGCTGCCCGTGGCGAGCGTCGAAGGAACCTGTCTGCTGTTCGCCGATGGGCTTCGCTGGGACGCAGCGATGGGGCTCGCGGATGGCCTCCTGGATGCAGGCTACCAACTGGAGTGTGAGGGCCGCTGGGTGGCCTTTCCGCCGGTCACGGGCACGTCGAAGCCGGACGTCTCGCCCATTCGCGGGCTGCTGGTTGGGGGCGCTGGATCGAACGACTTCACGCCGAGTGTCGCCGCCACCGGCAAGACCCTCGACAGCATCACGTTCCGGACGCTGATGGCCGATGCGGGCGTGCAGGTGCTGGAGGGGAACCAGACGGGTGACCCGAACGGGCGCGCGTGGACCGAGTTCGGTGACATCGACAAGTACGGCCACAAGCACGGGTGCAAGACGGCGAAGCACGTGGAAGCTCAGCTTCGTGAGCTCGAGCAGCGGATCGCGGAGTTGCTGTCTGCCGGCTGGAAGGAAGTCCGCGTGACCACGGACCACGGCTGGCTCCTGGTGCCCGGCGGGATGCCCGCCGCGAAGGTGCCCGCAGGCTTGGCGGAAACCCGTTGGGGTCGGTGCGCCATGCTCAAGTCCACTTCGAAGGCTGAGTTGCCGTCCCTCCCCTGGGCGTGGGACCCGAACATCGCGGTGACCTACGCCCCGGGCGTGGGCACGTTCTACACCGGCACCGAGTACGCCCATGGTGGCTTGACCATGCAGGAATGCTACACGCCAGTTCTGACAGTCACCCGTAACCAGCCCGCTCAGGCCGGGAAGCTGGGCCAGATCAAGTGGTCTCAAATGTGGTGCCGGGCGACCGTCCAGACGACCGCCGAAGGGCTTCGTTTCGATCTCCGCGCCAAGGTGGGAGACGCCGCCACGAGCGTGCTCGACGCCCCCACCGACGTCGGCGCGGATGGCAACGCGAAGGCCCTGGTGCCCGATGACCAGAAGGAGGGCACCCTGGCGTACGTCGTCCTGCTCGCGCCCGACGGGGCCGTCCTGGACAAGTGCCCGACCACCATCGGAGGAGATCAATGACCCCCCCGCTCGATGACCTCGACCGACTGATGGCCACCGCCTTCGAAGGGTTCGTCGTCCGTAAGGACCTCGTGCGGTCGTTCGCCCGCCAGTATCCGGTGCCGACCTACGTCGCCGAGTTTCTCTTGGGCCGGTACTGCGCCACCACCGACGAGCAGGAGATCCAGGAGGGCCTTCAGGTCGTCGCCCGGCAGCTTCAGAGTCGCAGCGTGCGGGCTGGCGAAGAGGAGCTGTTCAAGGCGCGGGCTCGGGAGCAGGGGTCGGTCCGCATCATCGATCTCGTGTCGGCACGCCTGGATGCGAAGACGGACTCCTACCTCGTCGAGCTGCCGACGCTTCGCCTTCGCGACGTCCGCATCGCCCCCGCACTGGTCCAGCAGCACGAGCGGATGCTGACAGGTGGGTTCTACGCCGAGGTCGAGCTGGAGTACGACGCCGCCATCGCCCTGGAGGCCAGCGGGCGTCCGTTCGGCGTGGCCTCGTTGCGGGAGATCCAGCTGTCGAAGCGCGATGTGCTCGCCGCCCTCGCCGCCGGCCGCCGTCGGTTCAACACGGCAGACTGGAAGCGGCTCCTGCTCCGCAGTGTGGGCCTGGAGGCCGACCGCCTCACGGACCGACAGCGCGACGCCTTCCTGCTCCGCATGGTCCCGTTCGTCGAGCGCAACTACAACATGGTCGAGCTCGGGCCCCGCGGCACAGGCAAGAGCCACCTATACCAACAGGTCTCGCCCTATGCCCATCTGATCTCGGGCGGCAAGGCGACCGTTGCGCGCATGTTCGTGAACAACGCCACCGGGCAGCGTGGCCTTGTCTGCCAGTACGACGTGATCTGCTTCGACGAGGTCTCCGGCGTTTCCTTCGATCAGAAGGACGGCGTCAACATCATGAAGGGCTACATGGAGTCCGGCGAGTTTAGCCGGGGCAAGGACAACATCCGGGCCGATGGAAGCATCGTCCTCGTCGGCAACTTCGACGTGGATGTGCAGCATCAGCAGCGCGTCGGCCACCTCCTGGGGCCGCTCCCACCGGAGATGCGCAACGACACCGCCTTCATGGATCGCATCCACTGCTTCCTGCCGGGCTGGGACGTTCCGAAGGTCAGCAAGGAACTGTTCACCGACCACTTCGGGCTCGTGAGCGATTTCCTGTCCGAGTGCATGACGCAACTCCGAAACCAGAGCCGGGCAACCGCCATGCAAGGGCACGTGACGCTCGGCGGGGCTCTGTCCGGCCGGGACACGAACGCGGTCACCAAGACCGTGAGCGGCCTGCTCAAGCTCCTGTACCCTGATCCCGAGATGCCCGTCGCCGACGAGGACCTCGAGTGGGCGTTGCGCCTGGCCCTCGAGTGCCGGCGACGGGTCAAGGAGCAACAGAAGCGCATCGGGGCGGCCGAGTTTCGGAACACCCATTTCAGCTACCAGCTCGGAATGGACGGCGTGGAGAAGTTCGTCTCGACCCCCGAGCTGATCAGCGAGAGCAGCATCGGCGCCGATCCCCTCGAGCCGGGCCAGGTCTGGGCCATCAGCCCCGGTGGCCAGGACGAGGCCGCCGGCCTCTACCGGATCGAGTGCACCGATGGCCCCGGATTCGGCGTGAAGATCCTGAACCGCCCAGCGCCCGCCGCCTTCGTCGAGTGCGTGAAGTACGCCGAGCAGAACCTGTACGCGCGGTCTCGCGAGCTCGTCGGCGACCGGGACCCGCGCGAGCACGACTTCTCCGTGCAGCTCCGGGCCTTCGACTCGGGGAAGAACGGCAGCCAGCTCGGAGTGGGGGTCGTCATCGCGCTCTGCAGCTCGCTGCTCAAGAAGAGCCTGCGCGGCGGGCTCGTCGTGGTCGGCGGCGTCAACCTGGGGGGCTCCATTGAGCCGATCTACAACGCCGTCAGCGTGGCCGAGCTGGCCGTGGAGAAGGGCGCCTCGACGCTCCTG
>Ga0164294_10004351_pt1 | contig 12355 bp, 10 predicted proteins | sample GEODES005metaG_FD_111479 | JGI IMG/M metagenome (GOLD analysis project Ga0164294, IMG submission 111479) | Oligotrophic lake water microbial communities from Sparkling Lake, Wisconsin, USA - GEODES005 metaG | ecosystem: Environmental > Aquatic > Freshwater > Lake | place: USA: Sparkling Lake... | reverse complement strand
TTCTCTAGAGACTACAGGAACTCCATTACTATTTGAACTCATAGCTGCTTGCTGTGCAGCAAAGATTGAATTTCTTAATTCTCGATTGTCATTTTCAGACATAAATTTTTACTTCTCCTATTCATGTTTAGTATGAAAACTAAACAAAATATGTATTATTAAAATGTATAAAAAATAAGCCGCTTAGTTATAAGCGGCTTATTAAAATATGATTTGAGAATTTTAGATCAGTATTGAAGTACAGCGTTATCGTATTTTAAAGTAAGTTGGATTTCTGTCATTGTAGAATCATCTGAATAATCTAGTTCACTGAATGTTGCTTTTTCTACGAACGCACCTTTGATATCCCAAAGTTGAACTACTGTACCAACTGGGTCTAACATTTTAATTTGAATATCACGTTTATAGAAATCTGCATAACCACCACGACCAGAAACGCTTTCAAAACAGGAACGAACCCATTCCATTACTTGTTGAGCGCCGGATGGAGCAATTGGATCATGCAATGTTACATCGATAGATTCAAATTTTGTTTTTCCTGCTAAGTAACGTGTGCTGTTAATCCATGGTACTTCAATTGTTGAAGTTGAAGTAGAAGGACGTTTGCCTGATTTTACTAAAAATGAATCGATACCTTCAATTGCAAATACGAATCTACGTTTTTGCAATGGTTCAAACTTGGTTGGTAACATGTCTGTTACTGATAATGTCTCTGCCATAGTATTGTTCCCTTATTTCTTAATTAAATATTGTTATCAAATAGAATTTGATAAAATTTCTTTTACCATTTCTCTAATTTTTTCTTTCATAGATTCTGCAACAGCAGATTGTCTTGGTGCTTCTTCTGGGGAGACTTTTCTATGTAAAGAAACTTGTGCTGGTTTTAATTTTTCTTCAACGCCAGCAATTGCTTCTTTAACAGTTTTTTTCTTCTTTTTGGCTGCTGTTTTTTTGGCGGTTATTGCAAAGTTAATTCTTTGTAATAATTTTAAATCATGAGCAGATAGCTTTTTATCGCCTGCGCCTTTCTTTTGAAGAGCAGCTTTTTTCTTTTCTAGATCTGCCATAGAAAGATTTTTCTCTTCTGGCACACCAAGTTGTTTTGACAATGCTCCCTTTTTCTTAACAGCAGCTTGCATCCATTTTTGTTTTTTCTCTTGCATTGGTAATACAAGAACAATTTCTTCTTCTTCAGGATTATGACGACCTTTTCGGGCGCTAAGAGTATCGAACAGATCTTTCATGCCATCATGGTCTTCCATGTCATGATGAGCTTCCATATCATGGTAACATTCGTTTACTGCTTCAGAAATCATCTTTTTTAGTTCTTTTATTGTAATTTGCATTTTATATCCTATTATTCTAAATTATTTTCAGATTGTTCCTGGATTTGTAATTACGAAATCTACAGAAAGGAATTCTAGTGTACGTGTTGGTTGAATGTAAATCTTACCACGGATTGTCTTGTTCTCGAAATCTGCTTGCGTTGTTGTGCTTGTATCAATCTTAACAAGATAACGATCAACGCCGTTTTGATCTTGAACTCTTTTAAGAATTGGAGTAACAAGACTTGAGAATCTTGCTAAGGTTTCAGCTTTACCTTGTTCGAATATTATTCTGTTTGCAATTCTCTTAACTTGACGACGAAGGTCTATTAGAAGTCTTCTAACGTTTACTCTTTCAAGTGCAGATTGTGAATTTAGAACAGTCTTTTGACCCCAAACAACTACTCCATCACTACCTGGGAAAGATGTAAGTGGATTAATTCTTTCTGAATATAGATCATCTAGATTTTCTCTTGTAAGCATCAAAGATGATTGATTTGTGGTATCAAGCGCACCTCTTGTAAAACCTGCTGGTGCAAACCATGGATAACTTACTGAGTCATTCTTGCCGAATGCGCCAAGTACTACAACAGTTGGAGGAACTTGACGAACTACATCGTTATATTCATCTCTCATTACTACATCTGGGAAATATGCAGCTCCGAAAGAAGAATTTAATCCTCTATCTCTGAAAGCATTTGCTGTGTATCTTACAGAAACATCTTGTAAACTTGAAGTAACAAGGGTTCCATTTACATCATATTCTTGTAGATCCATTAACAATAGAGAATCAAATCTAGATTCAACTACTTGCAATGCCCTGTCTGTGATAATTGGATGACGCAATCCAGGAAGAGTTAAGAGTTGAATATCAACTTCTGTTGCATCAGAAATGATATCAAGAGTCTTGTTATATGCAGATACCGTTGGTCCATTTGTTGTTCCACGATCTGCTTTAGACATTTCTTCAACTATGGCTTGATTTGTTAATTCATTTGTATCTTCATTGAAGATTCTTACACCATCAAATCCACCTTGTAAATTAACTGTAAATTTACCTAGTAATCTCACAGTTGTATCCGTTAAATCAGTAACTTGAAGTGCTCTTGTGAAGTTCACAACATCTGGTGCAACGTTTCCAGGACGAACATAACTCCAGCTTATTAATTGGGTCGTATCTGCAAGATTACTAGAAGAAACATATTTGATTTTAATATTTTCTAGTGAGAAAGCATTGTTGTTAAAACGATCTGCATCAAGGATTCCATTAGTAGTTGTATCTGCTGTTCCTTGATTATCTTCAACAACAATATTTACATATTCAGTTTGGAAATTTGGATAATATGCGGTGAATCCTTTGATTGTTGGATCAAAAACACTGCTTTTATTTAATTCTGTAGCAGAAGTTCTTTGTTCAAATTGAACACCCCAATATAAACCTTTGTCTGCTGTTGTAGAAGCATTTGTTCCTCTATTAAGATTTACTCTGAATGGTACTGGCACTTGAACAACGTTTGCAGCAGCGGCTGGAAGAGATGTTCCAAGATAACTTGTATCAGAGAAAGTTTGGAGTGGAGATGAACCAGATGTTACTAAATGTGGTAAACCACGGAAACCAACTGGAAGAGCTGATTCTACCATTTCTCCAGAAGCTACTTCATCGGCTACTAAAACACGAATATATTTTGATAGATTTATGAAGTCACCTGAAGTAACCAGTTTTTGTTGTTGTGTATCGAAATTATAGTATGTATTATAATCACCAATTACTTTGGCAATATAATTTGGAGATGAAGGATTTAAAGATAATCCTCTAAATGATTCAATAACTACTTTATTTTTATCATTGTCATTAAAATCACGTACAAGAATATCAAATGTTCCATATTGATCTACATCTGTAGCATTTTTTGGAATAATATTTTCAATTGAAATTTTGAATAGATTATTTGATGAAGCACCATCATGAAGAGAAAATACTCTAAATAGATTTTTAGCAGAACCACCAAATCTTTGTGAAACAAACCATGGTGTTTTAGCAGTTCTAAATCTGTCTTCAAAATTTTCATAATTTGGAACAGTGGTTGTTCCTAAGTTTCTTGTTTGAGAGCCTGTAAAAATGAAAGCAATGTTTTGTAAGCTTGGGATTGCTGAACCTGTTATAGCACCATTAAATCCAGAACCAGTTGGAACAGCAAGACTTGGATGAATTTGGTATTCTGAATATAGTACATAGCCTGCTTTTTCAAGCTTATATGGATCTATGTTGAATAAATTGCCAAAATAATTTGGAGCTTCGACATCAAATGAAGCTGTTATTGCGAATGGATAGGTGGCATCTATTCCTTTGTGTCCATTTAACAACATGACGAATTCTTGTCTTGAGGAAGCTAAATTCAAAGAACCTGTAAAGGATCCTTTTTTGGTAGCTTCTGTTCCAATTGTTGCATTAGTAATAGCGTTATCAGAACCGGCAATAGAAGAAGAGAGTGACAATAAAACACCACTAGCAGCTAATAAAACACCTCTTACTACTGGAACACCACGAGCTGGTAAACCTGCATCAGTAAAGACACTTGAATTTAAACTTTGGCTCATGAAACAACCAAGGAAATATGTTCTTCCTAAATTGCCTGCAAGATTTGCATAAGGATTACTTCCTAACGCACCACCAAGTGAAACTTGTTGTGGTTGTTCAGAACCAACAACATAACCAGCATTTATTACTTTACCAGCATTTGGACTGGATGTAGTTCTTGCGTTTCCATCACCAACACCAAGAACACGAATGTATGTTGCAGATTGTTGATTTCTCAACCATTCTGAAACAGCCAATGGACCATTATAGAAATTATCATTTGGCTGTCCGAATGTTACGAAAAAATCTTGTGTTGTTGCTACCGTTACAGGAACAAAAGCCGGACCTCTTTCAGAAGTACCTACGACACCGGCTGGAATGCCATTTGGTTGGATTGCTGTAGGACCAGTTAGATTTATTGTTCTTGCTGAAACACCGGGACTTTTAAAGCTGATTTGCGCCATTTTTTATGAACTCCAATTTCTTTTATTAACTATTAGCATCACACGAATTGGACCCCTGCACGGGTAATCACAAAGTCGATTGCGATGAATTCTACTGCCTTAACTGGGACGAGAAGAATTTTTGCATTCATTTTGTTGTTTTCTACATCAAGGTTAGTATTATTTGTCTCATCACAAATAACTTTGAATTGTTGTAATCCTTGTCTGCTTTGAACATTCGTTAAGATTGGGGTAACATTCTTAACAAATTGTTGTCTTAATGCAGGAGTGATTTGTTCGAATATTAATCTATTGCCGACATCAACTACTTGACGTTGAACATCAAGAACCATTCTTTGAACGTTGATACTATCTAGAGAAGTTCTTTGATTATCAAGAGTTTTTTGTGCAAAGATTACATAATTTTCTCTTGGGAATTTAACAATTGGATTAATTCTTGCAGCATATACTCTTTCTCGATCAGATTGATTCAATCTTGTTCTTGTTAGAGAAACGAAATCAAGAGCAGCTCGATTAAAGCCAGCAGGAGCATACCATGGATATGCGACCTTATCATTGTAACCAAGAGCCGCCATGGCTGCTATAGAAGCTGGTACAGTTACTTTTCTTTGACTATTGTTATCTGTAATAACGATATCTGGGAAATATGCTGCGGCTAATGTGTTGTCTATATTTCTTGATTCGAATTGTGCAGATGTTTGTTCGATACTGATTATTGTTCCAGTATTAACTGTTTCACCATCCCATATTCTGTCAACATTTTGATTGTAATTTGGGATATCTATTGCGTAGATTGACATGCCATAGTTTGAATTAGCTGCTAAAGCATAATCTGAAACTAATGGATCTCTTTGCCCAGGAATTGCAAGAATGTTTGTATTGACAAGCATTGGATTTGTAATGATATCAATTGCTGTTCTATAAGAATTTACAGTACTATTTTGTATTCCAGTTCCGTTTTGGTTGAAACTAAATCCTGGAGATACGAAATTACCAGCACAGTTGCCATATATTGAACCACGAGATTCTGCTGATGTAGAACGATCATTGAAAGATACTGCATTCCTATCAAGAATGTTGATACCATCATAACCACCATACAATATAGTCGTAAATTGTGCATAGTTTGAGAAGTTATTGAAAATACTTCCTGAAGCACGATTTAACAATGTTGCAAATGTTATTCTTGGATTGCCGCTAACATCATCTGTTATTGTATAATTTGTTACATCTGGAGAGCCGTTTCTTATGTAAGCGGCATCTTTCATGTAATTGTCAACTGTATTTGTTAGATTGGTATAACTTGAAGCATTTAATGCAACTCTTGCAAGAGTAAACTTGTTGCTATTGAATGCATCAGTATTAGAACCAGTAACTAAAGCATCCAATTCTCTTACACCAAAGAATTTAGTTAATGAAGATACTAATGAATTTTGTCTTAATTCTACGTTTGTATTGAAAATTTCCGTGTTTCTTTCAAACTTAACACCCCAGCACAAACGAGAATCAGCAATTTCTGTTAATCCTGATTCCCCTGTGAAAGATGGAGAAGTATCAACAGAACCACGGGTTAATTTAAATCTAAATGGAAGCGGAGGAACAATTGCTGCCAAAATTCTAGCATCAGCAGTAGAAGAAGCTGTTGCTGCAAATCTTATATCGCCAGCAGCTCCAACAGAATCAGACAACAGAGAATTAGTCTTTAGGAATTCTGGTCCACGGAAACCAAATGGCAATGCACTATTTGGGACATTACCTCTTTCAACTTCAGAATTTACTACAACTCTAATGTAATTTGATTTATTTGGGTAATTTCCTTCAACTACAACTCTTCTATCGCCTAAATCTACAGCATCAAAATTAAATCTTACTGATGTGTCACCTATTACTCTTGCAATATAGTTATCTGATTTTGGATCTAGACTTACATTATTAAATTGTTCAAGTACTTCTTGTTGATAATCGTTATCAGCAAAATTTCTTACAAGTACAGTAAATGTTCCGAATCTATTTTGTGGATTTGTAGAGGCATTTAAAGAGACAATAGAAATCTTAAATTTACTATTTGCATAAGCGCCATCGTCAAGAGATTCAATTCTAAACAAATCATATTCAACATTACCAAATGGTTGTGAAATAAATGATGTTGTTTTTGGATTCTTGTATCTTGTATCAAATCTGCCGAACATGTCACGGAATTTCAAAGATGTAATACCGGAGTTAACAGAAGTATTTTGTGAACCGGAAGCGATACAAATATCATTGCTTCCAGTGCCTACGTTAGCGACTTCTGAATCTACGGCGAAATCAGCATACAAATAATGTCTTTGTTCTCCAAATTTTTCTGGATCTGTGTTTAGCAATTTGCCAAAATAATCTTCTTGACTTGGATCTAAACTGGCAGTGAAAATTCTAACGCCCAAATTCCCATCGCCATTTCCGAATGTAGCACCTTGAGATGTAGAAACAGCGATTCTAATCTTTCTCAGAGTTGCATCTGGAGTGGCATAATCATCAGAATTGGCTGACCAAGCTTCTCCAAGATTCATTATTTGGATTCTTGTATCATTAGCTGTGAAAATTGCACCACGTACAAGATATACGCTGTCATTACCAGAACCATTAGTCATTGTATAACTTTGATTATCTGTAAACATTGGAAATCCAACAGCTTCAGATCCAGTTACATCATGTCTTGCAAGTAAGAATTGAACATAGCCTTGTTCTAATCCAATAGCATTTTTAGAACCTGTGATTTTAAAACCAGCATTAACAACTAATCCTGTTGTTCTAGTGTTTTCAATATCTGTAGAGGTTTGATTAGAACCAGCACCCAAAACTCTTACGAAGGTTAGTGCATTTCTATTTGCCAAGAATTTTTCTACTGCATATGGCGCAGCATATTTTGAATTCAGATCTCCATATTTAGAAATGAAATCATTAAAAGAACCAACAGTGTATGGAACGAATGCTGGTCCTTTTTCAGAAGCGCCGACAATACCGGCAGGTACTCCAACAGGACCGCTTGATACTGCGGTCAAATCTATTTCTCTGTCAAAGAAGCCTGGGAATTTAAAAAGTTGTTCTGCCATTTTATCCTCTTATTTTGAGCCTTACTATTTTTGAATGCTTCAGATTCTAAATAGTTTTTATAAATTGGGTTATCTACTATAAAAAGAAAATAATTGTATTTCATTTCAAAGAAAGCAGAAATTCCTCAATAGTTTGTATATCTGAGGCTGCAAAAACTGTTTCTCCGCTCTTTTGATTGGATTCTAAGATGCTTACATACTTAAAATTCTTTTTTCCAGTCATAGGATCAATAACATTTTTTTTGTAATATAATCTTTGAGTTGTAGTAGGAGTTTGAGCTTTGGCGGGATCTGCTTCAATATCTGTTAATGAAAATTTGTTTTCTGCTTTGTTTTGTATAGCATCAATTGCTTTTTTAGGTTGTAATTCAGAACCAAGAATGTTAGTTTCAAATGATATGTTAGGAGCAGAAATCCATCTTCTAATTGGAACCAGATCAGATGGTCCTTGACCAGCTAATAAATAACCTTTTACATCAACTGTAAAATTATATCTTATTAATCTTTCTTGATCTGTAAAATCATCAAAATTATCACCTTTAGTGAAATCATCATTTGCATTTGCCATAAACCAATAACCTTTATCAGTTACAAGCTTCCAATTTCTTCCTTGTGGCAAATATGATGTCATTAATGTTTCTATCATATAATTCATATGTTGAGTATATTTGGTCCAAAATATTATTTCATATGTAGCTTTGAAAAATTGTGGCTGTGGAATGCTAATAATTTCAAATAAATTATTGTTATTGTGAGCCTGTAATAAACCACCTTGCAATGTTTCTAAAGTGTTCTTATAATCACCTTGTGGTCTATTACTTGATGGAAAATTAGGATCTAAATTTTTCAAACCTAATTTATTAATCAAAGATTGATAATCTCTATCTTGTGGATCAAACCTTCTCTTGATAAAAATATTGCCAGTTGTTTGATTCATACCACGACTATTTTGTTCTGCATAAGAATGAATTATGTTTGCTCTACGAATAGAAATCGCTGGCAATACTAATTCTTTAGAACGTTTATCACGAGGTGGCTTAAGACTTTTTGCTAAAGCAAATCGTTCACCTGTAGCTAAAATTACATATGGTTTATTTAATTCTATTTTACCCGCAGATGCTCTTATTACCTTTTTTGTAAAAGGAATAGTTTTATCAAATAAATCAAATATTGCAAAATCACAATCTTCTATTCCACATGGAGGAATATTAAATTCCGATGGAGCTTCTTCATAGCCAGAATCTAAATGATCTTTTGGGTTTCTAGGATCTTGAGGTATGTTTTGGCGAACTATATTATCTGACATATGATTAATTAGTTTTTATTTTATATTAATCGTCTTCATAAAATTTAGTGCTGCTATTTGTTTGATCAATGTCAACTTTCCTTGGTCCTTCTCCAAGAGCAATTGGTGCCATGTCCTCGGACAATCTTTCCCTAATTTGTCTTGTATCCCCTGTAAGCCCATCAATAGTGTTATTATCTAAACCACGTTGCTGTTCAAATGCTTTTTGCGTGTTAGCTTCAGTAAAGTTCTTATTATTTTCATGAATTTGTTTCTTATAGAAATTTGCATCAAATTCAGATTTTCTTGCTAATCTACCAGATATCTTATAACCAAGTTCATGATCTGCTTGTCCATATATGTTATTAACTTGTATAACTGCCATAATCTCAAAAGGCAAATCTCCATATATAAAATAATCGCCTTCTGAAAGAGTAAAGCCTTTGTCAAGTAAATCTCTTATTTGTACATTCAATTCTAGTTTTTGTTGTTGTTCAAACCCAAATTGGTTTGTTTTCACTTCCCAACTTGGTTGACCAGCTAATACTTCTAATTTAATTGGATTTTCAAATATTTTGTCTACTGCTTCTTCGTAGATTGGATGTATTTGTGTTTTCAATGTAGAAATCGGATAATAAAAAATATATTGTCCGATAATATCTTTTATCACTTCTTTCGTAATGTCATTGATAAAGGCTATTTCTCGACTTGTTATGAATAATTTTGACATATAGATAAGTATTTAGAATATTCAGAGGGAACGTTTTATCTACTCTCCTATAAATAAATTAAAACGTGGAGGCATTGGTAGATGTTGTAGTAATTTCATTTGATTTTCAGCTCTTAGAGCACTCATCTCATCAAGTTTCTCGTAAGATAAGCTTTCTAATTTAGAAACAAGTCCACCTTCACCATAAAGCAAATCTTTTTTATCTTCTCTGCCTTCTGATAACATTGTGTCTCCATCAAGAGTTAATTCAGCTCCAGGAATAGGAATTGTTTTCATTTTACCTCTTACGTGACCAAGGATTTCTTTACTTAATGCAAGAGTCATTTGAAAAATCCAATTTCTTGCCCAAGGATTTATAGAAGAATATTGTATAAACCCCATTGGAATATTTGCTGGATTGGATGCTCCAAACAATACTGTATTTGACAAAGCAAAGTTTTGTCCACCACCGCCTGCTCCACCGCCTGCAAGGCTACCAGAAGGTTGTGAACCTGAGAAGTATGTACCGATTATTCCTGGTACCGCAGATTGTGGAAAAGAAACTCTTATCCATAATCTATCATTGAAAAATGGGATTAAATTACTTGGTGTAGGAAGTATTCTAATATTTCTACCAGTAACTCTATAGGAATAATGAGAACGTCTAACACGAGAGGCAGCATCTAACATCCCCGCTCTCAATACGTCTTCAAACAATGGAAGAACATAGAAGCGTGTATCTGGGATATAACTTTCCACAGGAAGACCTGAAGCAATGAAATTAGATGCAAGATTGCTGTTAAATACATATTGTGTAGGAGCAGAATGGAATATTTCTAGAATTTTCATTCTTCCTTGATATCCATTACTTCCAGATAACATGTATTGTGACAAAGGCACTCCATTGTTATCAACAAGTTCTGTATATAAATTATAATCTTGTCTTCCTTCGTAAAGTTTTATTGATCCTGTGTAAGAATCAAGAGTCTGACCATAGCCTACTTCAGAAGCATAAGGTTCAGCTTGTCTTACAAGATATTCAAGATTTGGTTGTATATAATTGTTAACAAGATTAATATCATTTTGATATTTTCCAGTTACTGGATCAATACTTCCAGTAGGAATACCAAGAAGATTTGTAAGATTTGAACGAGCTTGATACATGATGATTTGTGAATTAAACATTAATGCTGCTTCTTCAAAACAAGCCCATATCATCTTTTTTGTCAATTCAACGCTTAATACATCTTCGCCAAGCTTTCTTAAAACGAATGTAATAATTTTATCTGCATCAGTTTGGAATGCGACATCTGAGTCGAAAAACCCAAATGGTGTTGGCTTTAATACTGTGTTAAAGGTATACATATAACTAATTAGTATGAGATTATGAGCAAACAACTATTAAAAACTTATATCCGTCAAATCATTAAAGAAACATTAGAAGCTGAAAAAAAGCTTCGTGTGTTTGACCTCGATGATACTCTTGTAAAAACTAATAGCAAAGTACACATTACAAAAGCTTCTGGAGAAGAATTATATCTCACTCCAGCAAAGTATGCAGTTTATGAAAAAGAACCTGGAGATGTCTTTGATTATAGTGACTTCCAAGGTTTAGTAGATCCAAAAGCTATTGGATGGACAACGAAAATTCTTAAACGTGTAATCAATAAACACGGAACAGATGCTGCGGTTATTCTTACCGCACGGGGAAGCGAAGAACCTGCTCGTGAATTCTTTCGTCTATATGATATTCCAGAAATTCCTATAGTTGCTCTTGGAAATAGCGATCCAGAAATGAAAGCCCAATGGATCAAATATGTTGCTAAAAAGTTTGGATATAAAGAAATTGAATTCTTTGATGATAGTCCAAAAAATATAGCCGCCGTTCAAAGACTAAAAGTTCCAGGCGTTAAAATTATTGCTCGTCTTATCCTTCATTGAATATGAATTTTTTTCCAAAATTTATTCCATAATCTTCACACCAACCACCACGTAATTCAATAACATATTGGCATGGATTGGTTATACATATAGATGTTTCATCATTCGCTTTTAAACGAATTATTTCCATAACCCTTAAATCTTTATCTAATGCTACAAGATCAAGATCATATGGAACATTTTTCATCCAAAAACTTAATTGTCTTTCTTCAGGATATAAAAAGAATAAACCAAAACCATCATGTGGTTCTGGCTTATACATGAAACCTTCGCTTTGTTCTTCCGGTGTCGTTAGTACATGAAAATATATTTCAACACCATCTAGTGTTCCAGTTCTTTGTCCGTTAAATCGTCTCCAATTAGAGAAAATCTCTTTCATCGTCTTCATAATCAATAAATAGTTGCTTGTTAATATCAAAAGGTTCAATATAACTATCTGATACAAAAATGAACTTGTTTTCGATTAGTACGAGGAAGGAGATTCCTTCATTTAGTTTTTTCACAATAATTCCAACAGAATTAATAGGAAGTAATCCTGCGGACAAATCATAATCATAATCTGATGTTGGATTATTAACAAAATAAACCCGAACATCGATTATCCAAAAATCATTAGTTTTTACTGGAGACTTTAGGGTAACAAGATCACCAATGTTCATGTCTATAAAATATCATAAAAAGATATTTTTTGAACCTAATATTTTAAAATTCAAGGATTTATGTCGCAAGGATCACGAATAATGTCCCTTAATGCTTCTGCCATTGCAATTGGATCACTCGTTAACTCAAACTCTATTCCACATTCATTATATGTTCTTGCAACTACAGGATCTACAACATACGCAAATACTTCCCCATGAGTTAATGCAGAACACATATCAGTTTCCGTTATTCTTGGCTCTCTATAACTTTGCCCAGCTTCATCAGTAAACAATATAATAATCCTTACTGCATTCTCTCA
>Ga0164294_10004350_pt1 | contig 12359 bp, 10 predicted proteins | sample GEODES005metaG_FD_111479 | JGI IMG/M metagenome (GOLD analysis project Ga0164294, IMG submission 111479) | Oligotrophic lake water microbial communities from Sparkling Lake, Wisconsin, USA - GEODES005 metaG | ecosystem: Environmental > Aquatic > Freshwater > Lake | place: USA: Sparkling Lake... | reverse complement strand
TTCGGACGGCCGCTGCCGGTGCGCCCGCCTATCTTCTCGAAGGGGGAATCGATAGCTGGCGGCGCGCTGGCCTCGCAACCGTCGCCGATCGCAAACAGCCGCTGGAGATCATGCGGCAGGTGCAGATTACCGCTGGCGCCCTGGTGCTCGCTGGCGTCCTGCTCGGGTGGCTGGTCGCACCGGGCTTCTTCGGGCTGTCCGCTTTCGTCGGTGCGGGGCTGATGTTCGCCGGTACCACGGGCTGGTGCGGCATGGCGAACCTGCTTCGCGTCATGCCCTGGAATCGGCGCGCGGCGGTCTGAGGCACCGATGGACACCCTCTCGATCGTTGCGGCGCTGGCATCGGGCGGGCTGATCGGCCTCGTGCTCGGCCTGGTCGGCGGCGGCGGATCCATCCTCGCGGTGCCGCTACTGGTCTATGTCGTCGGCGTCGGTTCGCCGCACGCAGCGATCGGCACGGCCGCCGTCGCGGTGACGGCGAACGCGCTTGCCAGCCTCGCGGGGCACGCCCGCGCCGGCCGGGTGAAGTGGCGTTGCGCCGCCGTGTTCGCCGCATCCGGGATGATCGGCGCGGCACTCGGCGCGGAGCTGGGCAAGGCAATCGACGGCAAGCAGCTTCTCGTGCTCTTCGGGCTGCTGATGATCGGCGTGGGCCTGTCGATGCTCCGCAAACGACGGGTGGCCGAAGCGCCTGACGTGCGCCTCACGCGCGAAAGCGCCGCAACGCTTCTGCCGCGGCTCGTGCCGATTGGGCTCGCGGTAGGACTAGCCGCCGGCTTCTTCGGGATCGGTGGCGGGTTTCTGATCGTGCCGGGACTGATGCTCGCGACGGCGATGCCGCTGCCCTACGCCGTTGGCACGTCGCTGGTCGTCGTCAGTGCGCTGGGCCTGACGACCGCTACCTCCTATGCCGCGTCCGGGCTGGTTGACTGGACGGTGACCGCGCTGCTTGTGACTGGCGGCGTGGGCGGAACTATCCTCGGCATCTGGCTGGGGCGTCTGTTCGCCGCCCGCAAGGGCGTGCTTGAAAAGGGATTCGCGGCGGTCGTCATCGCGGTCGGCTCTTACGTCACCCTGTCATCCCTTTGAGCGGCGGGCCTCAAGATTATCAACCGGAAGTTTGGGCTCTAGACATTGAAGATGCCCGTCGGCTTCGGGGCAGGCCACCGCTTGAACGACCGCAATCGGGGCGAAGCATTCATCATGCGACTCATTGGTCGGATGCCCAGGCTATCCCCAGACTCACGCGATCGTGATCTTGGGACCGCTTCCGACGCCATCCCGTGGCGTCCCAGAATTTATTTGAGAGAAATTCTAGAGAAATCGCGAGAATTGCTCTCAGCAATGCCAGCTAAGTCTTTGAAAAGACTTGGTGACCCCTACGGGAATCGAACCCGTGTTTCAGCCGTGAAAGGGCCGCGTCCTAACCGCTAGACGAAGGGGCCATGCCGAAGCGTGGAGGCGGCCAGTTAGGGAAGGATCGTCACGCGGTCAAGCGCTTCCATCGCGCTTTTTCGCTTAATCCGCCCACGCCGCATCTTCGACGTGCAGTTCGGCGGCGGGCCGGCTGCCCCAGTCGTCGATCTTTGCCCGCCCGGCGAGCCAAAGCTTGCGGTGCCGCGGCGCTGAGAGCAGCGCCTGGCCCAGCTCGGTATCCGCCTGGCGGAAGGCGACTGCCTTGATGCTGCGCCCGTCGGGACCGGCGACGATCAACCGCACATGCCCGCCGGTGCCGACGATATCGGCCTTGATCACGGTGACCGGCCCGGCCGCGACGCGCGGCGCGGGCCAGCCCATGCCATAGGGGCCGCCGGCCTCCATCGCATTGACCAGGTCGGGGCAGACTCCGCCCGGCGCCACTACCGCGTCGACCAGCAGCGCCCGCTCGCCCATCGCCTGGGTGACGCGCTCGGAAAGCCGCTCGTTGAGGAATTCGGCAAAGGCGTCGATCTGGTCGGCCTCGATCGTCACGCCGCAGGCCATGGCGTGGCCGCCGCCGGCCTTGAGCAGCCCGGCATCCTTGGCGGCGAGCACTGCGGCGCCCAGGTCCACGCCCGGGATCGAGCGGCCCGAGCCCTTGCCGATGCCGTCCTCGTCGAGCGCGATGACGATTGCCGGCTTGCCGAGCTTCTCCTTGATGCGCCCGGCGACGATGCCGATCACGCCGGCATGCCAGCCCTTGCTGGCGATCACGGCGACCGAGTGGTTGGCCTTGAGCAGACTGAGCTCCTCCGCCTCGGCCTGGACGCCGGCCTCGATCGCGCGGCGCTCCTCGTTGAGGATGTTGAGCTCCTCGGCGATCGCGCGCGCTTCCTCGGTATCGCGGGTGGTGAGCAGGCGCACGCCCAGGTCCGAGCGGCCGACGCGCCCGCCGGCATTGATGCGAGGGCCCAGCGCGAAGCCGAGATCGGTCGCGGTCGGCGCGCGGGTAAGGCGCGATACTTCGATCAGCGCGTTGAGCCCGATATTGCGCCGCTGGGCCATCACCTTGAGGCCCTGGGCGACAAAGGCGCGATTGAGTCCCTTGAGCGACGCGACGTCGGCCACGGTGCCCAATGCGACGATGTCGAGCAGGTCGAGCAGCTTGGGCTCGGCCCGATTGGCGAAATAGCCGCGCGCGCGCAGTACCCGCACCAGCGCCGCGCCGAGCAGCCAGGCGACCCCGACCGCGGCGAGATGGCCGTGCGCCGCGCCTTCGCCCTCGTCGAGCCGGTTGGGGTTCACCAGCGCCAGTGCCACGGGCAGCTCGGTGGTGCATTTATGGTGATCGACCACGATCACCTCGGCACCGGCGTCGCGCGCCATTTCCAGCGCCTCGAAGGCCTGGGCGCCGCAATCGACGGTGACGATCAGGCTGGCGCCTTCACCCTTCAGACGCACCAGCGCCTCGCCCGAGGGGCCATAGCCTTCCATCAGGCGATCGGGGATGTACGGGCGCGCCTCCAGCCCCAGGTCGCGCAGCAGCAGGATCAGCAGTGCGGCGGAGGTGGCGCCGTCGACGTCATAGTCGCCGAAGATCGCGACCTGCTCGCGCCGTTCGATCGCGTCGGCCAGCCGCTCGGCCGCCTTGTCCATGTCGCGGAAGATCGAGGGGTCGGGCATGAAGGCGCGGATGCTCGGCGCCTTGTGCATGTCGAGGTCCTCGCGCGGCACGCCGCGGGCGAGCAGCAGCTGGGTCACCAGATCGTCCGGCACCAGCCCGCCGCGGGAGTCGCTGGCAAGGCCCCGCCAGCGCCAGGGCTGGCCGGTGATCGAACGCTGGATATTGAGAACGGAAGACATCGGAACAGCTATGGAACAGGGCAGGGGCGCTGTCCATTACCGCCCCTTCGCTTCGGCGCGGCTACTCGGCCAGCGGCTGGGGTACCTGCTCGAGGCGCCGGGCATAGGCCTCGGCGAATTGGCCGTGGATCTTGGCGATGCCGGGGTCGGTGGCGGTGCGCGCTTTTTCCGCGCTCATGCGCTGGCGGCGTTCGAGATATTCTCGATCATTCTGCGGGGGCATAGTGAAAGCTCCGGCTTCAAGCGGCAGCTCTCCAGTTGCTGTCATTCGGCGCCGCGCTCGATTTCAGGGAAGGCGCCAATGCGCTGTTTGTACGCGAACCTGCTGATTCCTGCGACAATCTGGATCAAACGAGACTTCGCTTCATCGCATTTTCGGCACATGGTCGCTTCCTGCCGGACCGGGCTGGCGCTTCGGCGTTTCCGCGCCTACATCGCATCGCCTTATGGCCCGTCCTCGCCCCGCCCAAGAGAAAGTAAAGACCGTCGCCGAGAACCGGCGCGCGCGGTTCGATTATTTCATCGAGCACACCTATGAGGCCGGCATCGCGCTCACCGGCACCGAGGTGAAGTCGCTGCGCTTCGGCGAGGGATCGATCGCGGAGGCCTATGCCGAAGTGAACGAGGGCGGCGTCTGGCTGGTGAATTCGAACATTCCCGAATTCAGCCACGGAAACCGCTTCAACCACGAGCCCAAGCGTCCCCGTAAATTGCTCCTTCATGAGCGGGAGATAAACAAGCTCCATGGCGCGGTGGCGCGCGACGGGATGACTCTCGTGCCGCTGTCCATCTATTTCAACGGACGGGGCCGCGCGAAAGTCGAGCTCGCGCTGGCAAAGGGCAAGAAGACGCATGACAAGCGCGAGTCGATCAAGGAACGGGATTGGAAGCGGGAGCAAGGGCGACTGCTCCGCGACCGTGGCTGATCCGGTACCCCAATCGCGCTTCCGCCGCTGGCTCGACAAGGCGATGCCCAGCCGCGAGTCGGTGGAGAGCAATCGCTGGCTGCGCCCCGTCGCGCACCGGGTGATGCATTCCTCGCTCTGGCGTTTCACCCGACGCTCGGTGCCGCGCGGCGTCGCGCTGGGCATGGTCACCGGCGTGCTGGTGCCGATGGGACAGATCCCCGCCTCGGCGATCCTGGCGCTGCCGCTGCGCGCGAACATCCCCGCCGCCGCGGCGACCACCTTCATCACCAATCCCTTCACCACCCCGCCGCTCTGGGTGGCGGCCTATTGGCTGGGCAGCTGGATGCTCGGCCCGGGCGAGGCCGTGGTGGCGCAGGCGCAGGTAATCGAGCAGGGCTGGAGCGACTGGCTCGTCCACCAGGCCGGCCCGGCGACGCTCACCGGGCTGATCACCATCACCTTCGCGCTGGCGCTGGTCGGCTATTTCGGCACGGCGCTGGCGTGGCGGCTGTGGATCGCGCGCAAGTGGAAGAAGCGGGCCGAGCGTTACGCCGCCGCCTGAGCCGGCGCACCGGGGCAGGCACATTACCGATTGTTCACGTAACAATGTTGCGTGACGATTGACCGGGCGTATCAAGGGGCTAAGACAGCGCGATCCAACTACCAGGGGTCCCCCGATGCGCCTGTCGCTCCTTGCCACCACTTTCCTCGCCGCACCCGTGCTGCTCGCCGGCTGCGCCCATAACGAACCGCTTCCGGCCGCGCCGGTCGAGGCCGCGCCGGTCGTCGATCCGGTCCCGCAGCCCGAAAAGCCCAGGCCGGTCTATGGCAGCTTCGGCTTCGACACCGCCGGCATGGATGCCGCGATCAAGCCGGGCGACGACTTCTACAATTATTCGAACGGCACCTGGGCGAAGAACACGGCGATCCCGTCGGACAAGTCCAACTATGGCGCGTTCAACGTGCTGGCCGACAATGCGCAGGCCCAGACCCGCGAGATCCTCGAGGGCGTGAAGGGCGATCCGTCGTCGAAGATCGGCGTCGCCTATTCGACCTATCTCGATACCGCCGCGATCGACGCCAAGGGCCTGGCGCCCGCCCAGGCCTGGCTCGGCCAGATCAAGGCGCTGAAGAGCAAGGCCGGCTATCCCGCGTTGCTCGCCACCGCCCGCCGCAACGGCGTCGGCGCGCCCTTCGCCGTCTATATCGGCCAGGACGACAAGAACCCCGACGTCTATGCCGTCAACATGTCGCAGTCCGGCCTCGGCATGCCCGACCGCGACTATTACCTCTCGAAGGACGCCAAGTTCGTCGAGACCAAGGCGGCCTATGAGAAGCACATCGCCGCGCAGCTGACCAACGCTGGCGAGCCGAACGCCGCTGCCCGCGCCAAGGCGATCGTCGATTTCGAAACGCAGATCGCCGCGGTCCAGTGGACTCGCGTAGAGAGCCGCGACGCCAACAAGACCTACAACAAGATGACCGTCGCCCAGCTCCAGAAGCTGGCCCCGGGCTTCGACTTCAAGACCTTCCTGACCGCCGGCAAGATGAACGTCGACAGCGTCATCATCGCCCAGCCGAGCGCCTTCACCGGTATCGCCCGGCTGATCGGCTCGGCGCCGCTCGCCGTGCTGAAGGACCAGCTACTGCTCCGCACGCTCGACGGTTTCGCCGACGTGCTGCCGAGCGCCTTCGACAAGGAGCAGTTCGCCTTCTACGGCACCACCCTGTCGGGCACGCCCGAGCAGGAAGTCCGCTGGAAGCGCGCGACCGACTTCACCACCGGCGCGCTGTCCGACGACCTGTCGCAGCTCTATGTCGCCAAATATTTCCCGCCCGAGACCAAGGCGGCGGCGGACCAGCTGGTGAAGAACGTGATCGCCGCGATGGACCGCCGCATCGACCAGCTCGAGTGGATGGCGCCCGAGACCAAGGTCAAGGCGCATGCCAAGCTCGCCGCCTTCACCCCGAAGATCGGCTATCCGGACCGCTGGCAGGACTATTCGGCGCTGACGATCACCTCGGGTGACGCGTTCGGCAACAATGTCCGCGCCAACAACTGGCAGTATGACGACAATGTCTCGAAGCTCGGCCAGCCGATCCGGCGCTGGGAGTGGGGCATGACGCCGATGACGGTGAACGCCTATGCCAATCCCGGCATGGTCGAGATCGTCTTCCCGGCCGCGATCCTGCAGCCGCCCTTCTTCGACCCGAACGCCGATCCGGCGGTCAACTATGGCGGCATCGGCGCGGTGATCGGCCACGAGCTGAGCCACCATTTCGACGACCAGGGCGCCAAGTACGACATGCATGGCCGCCTGACCGACTGGTGGACGCCGGCGGACGTCAAGGCGTTCAAGGAGCGCACCGACGCGCTCGTCGCCCAGTACGACCAGTATGAGCCGCTGCCGGGCATGCACGTGAAGGGCGCGCTGACCCTCGGCGAGAACGTCGCCGATCTGGCCGGCCTCACCGTCGCCTATGACGCGTACAAGGCCTCGCTGAACGGCCAGCCGGCGCCCGAGCTCGACGGCACCACCGGCGACCAGCGTTTCTACCTCGGCTGGGCCCAGGTGTGGCGCCGCAACTATCGCGAGGCGAACCTGCGCCAGCGCCTGCTGACCGATCCGCACTCGCCGTCGCAGCAGCGCGCCTGGGTCGTGCGCAACCTCGATCCCTGGTACGGCGCCTACAACCCCGATCCGGCGAGCAAGCTGTTCCTGTCGCCGCAGAAGCGCGTCCGGATCTGGTGATCTGAAGTTCCCCTCCCGCTTGCGGGAGGGGCTAGGGGAGGGGACTGCCGCAAGCCTCGAATATGAGGTCAGGCCCTCCCCCGACCCCTCCCGCAAGCGGGAGGGGAGATTTACTTGACCCGCGCCCTTTGACCGAACATCGGTGGCGCATGGCCACGCTGCCCGTCCATAGCCCGATATCGCCGTCCCGCCGCTGGCTGCCCTTCGCAGCGGCGATCCTGGCGGGCATCCTTGCCGCCGCGCTGATCCTGCTCACCCTCAACGATCGCGCCGTCGCGGTCGGCTTCCTGGGAGCGGGCGTGCTCGCCGCCGACGCGCTCTGGGGCGCGCGCAAGCTCTTCCATGCCGACACCGCCACCGAGCAGCCGATCGACTGGTCGGTCGCCCAGGCGCTTGCCGCCGCCAGCGACGATGCGCTCGCGGTCACCGATCGCGCCGGCCGCCTCGTCTGCGCCAACAGCCGCTTCGAGGCGTTGTTCGCCGGCTGGCCGACTCCGCCCAATCTCCCCGTCAGCGACGCCTCGGTCGCAGCCCTCGGCACCGCCGCTCGCGCCGCCTGGCGCGACGGCGAAGCGCGCGAGGATAATATCCAGGTGTTCGGCGCGCCCGTCTCCGCCCGCGTCCAGCGCGTCGGCGAGGAATCGCTGGTCTGGCGCTTCATCGGCGTTCAGGCGCTCGATCTCGCCAGCCAGACCCAGGCGCTGATCGACGGCCATACCGGCGACCGGCTCGGCTCCTCCGGCATCATGGCCGCGATGGTCTCGCCCGAAGGCCGCGTCCGCGCGGCCAACCGCGTCTTCCGCCTGCGTGCGATGGGCACCGGCGAGGCGGCGGTCGAGGGCAGGGACTTCGCCCGCTTCCTGATCACCGATTCGATGGGGCTGGTCCGCTTCGAGCGCGAGGGGCTGGAGGGCAATCCGCTCCGCGTTCTCCAGATCCCGTTCCTCGATGGCGAGGAGGCGCCGTTGCTGGTCGCGCTGCTCGACGAGGAGCAGGGCCATGCGCCAACGCCGGCGATCGGCGCCAGCGCCGGTGCGCATGTCCGCTCGCTGATCGCGCTGCTGCCGCTCGGCCTCGCGCTGGTTGATCGTGACGGCCGCTTTGCCAGCATGAACGACGCGTTCGTCCGCGCCACGCGTGTCAATGCCGCCGCGCCGCCGCTCTATCCGGGCGACCTGGTGGTGCGCGAGGACAAGGCCGCGCTTGCCGACGCGATCCGCCGCTTCGCCGGTGGTGCCGCGCAATCGGCCGAGATGACCGTCCGCCTCGCCGACGCGCCGGAGGAACCGGTGTCGATCGGCATCGCCGGTGCCCGCGGCCTCGGCGATGCCGCGGTCCTGATCAGCCTCAAGGATTCGGGCGAGGAGTCCAAGCTCAAGCGTCAGGTCGCGCAGGCGACCAAGATGCAGGCGGTCGGCCAGCTTGCCGGCGGCGTCGCGCACGACTTCAACAACATCCTCACCGCGATCATCGGCCACTGCGACCTGATGCTGATGCGCCATTCGCCCGGCGACAGCGATTATGACGACATCCAGCAGATCCGCGCCAACTCCAACCGCGCCGCCTCGCTGACCCGCCAGCTGCTCGCTTTCTCGCGCCAGCAGACCTTGCGCCCGCAACTGCTCCAGTTGCCCGACGTGATCTCCGAAGTCTCCAACCTGCTCAAGCGCCTGCTCGGCGAGACGGTCCGCCTCGAGGTCAAGCACGGCCGCAATCTCGGCCCGGTCCGCGCCGATCCCGGCCAGCTCGAGCAGGTCGTGGTCAATCTCGCGGTCAACGCCCGCGACGCGATGCTGTCGCAGAACCCCAGCGGCGGCGGCACGCTCACCATCGAGACGATGGCGGTCCCCGCCGCCGAGGTCCGCCGGATGGACGACGATGTCCTGCCCGTCGGCGACTATACCGCGCTGCGCGTGACCGACACCGGCACCGGCATCCCGCCCGAGATCCTCGCCAAGATCTGGGAGCCGTTCTTCACCACCAAGGAAGTGGGCAAGGGCACCGGCCTCGGCCTCTCCACCGTCTACGGCATCATCAAGCAGTCGGGCGGGTTCATCTTCGCCGAGAATGGCACGCCCGGCGGCGCGCAGTTCACCATCTACCTGCCGGTCCACGCCGCGACCGAAGCGCCCGTTGCCGCCAAGCTGCCCGGCGTGAAGGAGAAGCCCGCCGATACCTGGGGCACCGGCACGATCCTGGTCGTCGAGGACGAGGACATGGTCCGCGCCATCGCCGAGCGCGCACTCGCCCGCCAGGGCTATACCGTGGTCACCGCCGACAATGGCGAGGCCGCGCTCGAGCTGCTCGAGACGATCGACCGGCCCGATCTGCTGATCTCCGACGTCGTCATGCCGGTGATGGACGGGCCGAGCATGGCGCGGAAGGTTCGCGCCAAATATCCGGACCTGCCGATCCTGTTCATGTCGGGCTATGCCGAAGAACAGCTCCGCAAGTCGATTGATCTGGAGCAAGTTTCCTTCCTCCCGAAACCCTTTTCCGTTCAGCAACTTGCTGAAGCGGCTCGGGATGTGCTGACACCGAAATAAACCCTTGGCCTCCCGCAACTTTTTTGCGATGGGACGGGTATGCCGGGGCCCCAGAAAATCCTGATCGTCGAAGACGAGCCGCTCATTGCGATGATGCTCGAGGATTTCCTCGACGCGCTCGATCGGGAGGTGGCCGGCACGGCCGACAGCGTCGCCACGGCGCTGGAGCTGGTCGAGGCCGGCGGTATCGATGCCGCGATCATGGACGTGAACTTGCGCGGCGGCGAGACCAGCTGGCCGATCGCCGATGCGCTCACCGCGCGCGGCATTCCCTTCGTGCTCGCCACCGGCGGGGCAGGGGACATGATCAAGGAAGCCTATCGGGACCGCCCGGTGCTCTCCAAGCCCTTCACGATGGACAGTGTCGAGAAGGTGCTCGACACCCTCGTCGCGGCGGACTGAGCTTCCCCTCTATTATCTATGGGGCGCTCGTTCAGCGCAGCTCCAGGCCATTGTCGTTGAAGCGCAGCCTGTCGGCTGAATCGCCAAGCACGGCGCGCAGATTCACCCGCGCGGACTGACGGAATTTGGCAACTACATCGGCGGGCTGCTGCGAAGTCGTCCGGTTGGCGAGCGTCATGAACGTGCCCAGCATGGCGCATTGTTCATACAGCTTCCTGCGGTCTGCCGGGCTGAGCTGGCTCAGCATGGTCTGGATGGCCGGGCTGTTGCGCAGTTGCCGGCTCGCGGCAATGACTGCGGCATCGCTGAGCTCCGTTCCCGTCATCGCCATGTAATTGCCCGCCAGCAGCGCAGTGATCGCCCCCGAAAGGTCATTGGCCTGCCAGCCGAGCTTCCGCTCGATCTGATGATAGGCGGGCATCATGTCCGAATAGACTTTTGCCATCTTTGCGCGGTGCTGGGCAGGGAGTGCTGCGGCCAGTTCGGCAGCGCTGCGCTCTGCCGCTGGCGGTGCCAGCGTAAAGGAGGGGGCGCTTTTCCGCGTCTGTACCTGAGGCTTGCCGGGGGTAATCGCGTTGATCAGCGTCTGCTGGTTTACGAAGGTGCCCGTGATGAAATTGGACATGGGTGCGTTATAGGTCTGCCCAAACTCCATGACATATTGTGCCGAGGCGGAATGTGCGCAGAAAAATACTGCCATCGCGCAGCATAATTTGAAGAAATTTCGGCTCGTGGCCGCGGAGTCGATAAATGATCGCAACATTTACCTCCATAATATTGTCGGCATAGTTCTTGGGGCGGGCGAGTGCGCGTTGATTCTGCCGCAGGATATTGGCGATGCCGGGATTCTGAACATAGACAATGGAACGATTTGCCCGAGTTTCCTCACGGATCGTCCGATCTGCCTGCAGGCGGACTGCGTTTCCCGAGCCGGCCTAGTCGACCAGCCGCACCGGATCGCCGATCCGGATGAGCCCCGGCCGCGCCGGGCCGGCATAGATGCCATAGGTGTTGGCGAAACCCTGGGCGACGGTGCGCAGGACGCGCGGTTCCTTGGCGCCGGTCACCGGATCGATCGTCACCACCACGCAGCGGGCGATCGGGTCGGCGCATTGCACCACGGCGCCGTCCGCCGCGTCGCCAAAGGCCAGCCGCCGGCCCTGCCACTGGCTGGCGGGCAGGTCGCTTTCCACGATCACGTTGATCCGGAACCGGTCGATCGCCAGTGTCTCGCCATGCGCCGCCTCCAGCGCGGCATGGCCGGCGCTGCTCTGGATCGAGACCGGCATCGAATCATAGCAGCCGCGCGCCACCTGGATCAGCGAGGCCGGCTCGCCCGCCGCCATCTCCAGATGCGCCTTGAGCAGCGGATCGTGGAGCGAGAGGGTCGCGCCATCGGGCGTGTCGATCATCACCGCGCTGGTCTTGGGCCGGGTCGGGTCGGCGAAGCGCGCCTGGTGGAGCACCATCGCCGGCACTTCGCGCGCGGTCATCCAGGGGAAGCGCGTGCCGTTCGCGGCGCGGACGAACGCATATTGCCGGTCGCCTTCGATGCCCTGCCAGTCGAGCTCGGCGACGGCGAGCCGTTCCCCGGCCATCGACTTGACCGGGAAGCGGTTGAGCGCGCTGACATGGCCGACGATGCGGGTCATCGCGCGGCGCTAGCGGCGGGCGCGGGGGAGGGCAATCGCTGCATTTCCGCGAAGGTGGAACGATTATGGAACAAAAATTTGCGTTCCACTCTTGTTCCGTGAGAACAAACGCGATACACGACGTTCCAACACAGGTTGATGCAGCGTGCTAAACCTTCTAGCGACGGGGACTTCCAATGGCAGCTTCGCTCAAGGTGATTGACGGCAACATGGCGATTTCTTCGGACAAGCAGAAGGCGCTCGACGCCGCACTCGCGCAGATCGACCGCGCATTCGGCAAGGGCTCGGCAATGAAGCTGGGCTCGAAGGAGACGATGCAGGTCGAGGCGATCTCGACCGGCTCGCTCGGGCTCGACATCGCGCTCGGCGTCGGCGGCCTGCCGCGCGGCCGCGTGATCGAAGTCTATGGTCCGGAAAGCTCGGGCAAGACCACGCTGGCGCTCCATGTGATCGCCGAAGCGCAGAAGACCGGCGGCGTCGCCGCCTTCGTCGACGCGGAGCACGCGCTCGATCCGGTCTATGCCAAGAAGCTCGGTGTGAACATCGACGAGCTGATCGTGTCGCAGCCGGATACCGGCGAGCAGGCGCTCGAGATCGTCGACACGCTGGTTCGCTCGAACGCGATCGACGTGCTGGTGGTCGACTCGGTCGCCGCGCTGGTGCCGCGCGCCGAAATCGAAGGCGAGATGGGCGACAGCCATGTCGGCCTCCAGGCCCGCCTGATGTCGCAGTCGCTGCGCAAGCTCACCGGCTCGATCAGCCGCTCGCGCTGCATGGTGATCTTCATCAACCAGCTGCGCATGAAGATCGGCGTGA
>Ga0164294_10004347_pt1 | contig 12363 bp, 13 predicted proteins | sample GEODES005metaG_FD_111479 | JGI IMG/M metagenome (GOLD analysis project Ga0164294, IMG submission 111479) | Oligotrophic lake water microbial communities from Sparkling Lake, Wisconsin, USA - GEODES005 metaG | ecosystem: Environmental > Aquatic > Freshwater > Lake | place: USA: Sparkling Lake... | reverse complement strand
TTAATTTTCCCTCGGAATACCTGCTATGAACACCTTGGATGCCAAGCGTGTCCTCGAAACCGCTCTGCTATGCGCCGCACAACCTTTGTCGGTGCGCGAGCTGCGCCAGCTGTTTAACGATGAACTGGGCGCCGACACGCTGAAAACACTTTTGCAAGACGTCCAAGATGACTGGACACAGCGCGGCATCGAGTTGGTTCAGGTAGCCAGCGGATGGCGCATGCAAAGTCGTCCCGAAATGCGCGACTTCCTTGACCGTTTGCACCCTGAAAAGCCGCCCAAGTATTCGCGTGCCGCCATGGAAACCTTGGCCATCATTGCCTATCGCCAACCAGTGACACGCGGCGACATGGAAGACATCCGTGGCGTGACCATCAATTCCTTGGTTTTAAAGCAACTCGAGGACCGTGGCTGGGTAGAGGTGATCGGCCACCGAGAGACGGTAGGCAGGCCCATGCTCTATGCCACCACCAAACAGTTTTTAGACGATTTGGGGGTGGCCTCACTGGACCAGTTGCCTCCTTTGGAATCCCCAGGCGCAGTGAGCGAGTTCTTCAACATCTCACCCACAGAGGAAGTCGATCCCGCCCAAATGCCCATGGTGTTGGAAGAGCCTGGCGAGACCTCCTCGTGAGCGACGACACCCCTAAGTTACACAAAGTATTGGCCCAATCTGGGCTGGGTTCTCGCCTTGAGATGGAGCGGCTGATCGGCGAAGGCCGCATCACTGTCAATGATGTGCTTGCGCATGTGGGCCAGCGCATACAGTTTGGCGACCGCATCAAGGTCAATGGCAGGTCACTTCCCGTGCGCATACAAGCCATGCCGGTCCGTGTTTTGGCTTACCACAAGCCGGTGGGTGAAATTGTCAGCCGCGATGACCCGCAAAATCGTCCTACAGTGTTTCGTAAATTGCCCCGCCTGTACCAAGGCAAATGGCAAGCCGTGGGTCGCTTAGACCTCAATACCGAGGGTTTGTTGTTGTTCACCAGTTCGGGTGAACTTGCCAATAAGCTGATGCATCCGCGCTTTGGCCTCGAGCGAGAATACGCTGTGCGGGTCTTGGGCGCTTTGAGCAATATCGAAAAAGAAAAATTGCTTTCGGGCGTCAACCTTGAAGATGGCATGGCTCAGTTTGGCAGTCTAGAGGACGGCGGCGGCGAGGGCGCCAATTGTTGGTACCGCGTCACCATCCAAGAAGGGCGCAACCGTGAGGTGCGTCGCATGTTTGAGGCGGTGGGCCACGCCGTCAGTCGCCTGATTCGCATCCGCTATGGCAAGATGGTTCTGCCCCGCGGCTTAAAACGCGGCGATTGGATGGAATTAGACGCCGCCGATATCGACCAACTCACCCGAAGTGCTGGCGCATCGCATCTGGGAGCGGCAAAAACGCCGCACCAAGCCGCTGTTACCAAGCCCCATTCCCCCAGACGTCCCGCCGCCAAAACCGGCAAAGCAAGCCCTTCTCGCGAGTTGTTTATTGGTGCCGACAGCTTGGCTCGACAGCGGCGCGACCAAAAAACCGCAGTTGCTCGATCTAAGCCCAAGCCCCGCAAGGCTAAAATCTGATTTTTCGGGCTTAGCCACCATTTTTTGATAACTTTTGGAAACCTAACCATGGCAATTGAACGCACCCTCTCCATCATCAAACCCGACGCAGTGGCCAAAAACGTCATCGGCCAAATTTATTCGCGTTTTGAAGGCGCTGGCCTCAAAGTCATTGCCTCGCGTATGGCGCATCTCAGCCGTGGCGAAGCCGAAGCTTTTTACGGTGTGCATAAAGCACGTCCATTCTTCAAAGATTTGGTCGATTTCATGATCTCTGGCCCTGTCATGATTCAAGTGCTTGAAGGTGAAAATGCTATTTTGAAAAACCGTGACCTCATGGGCGCTACCGACCCCAAGAAGGCCGACAAAGGCACCATCCGTGCCGATTTTGCTGACAGCATCGACGCCAATGCGGTTCATGGCTCTGACGGCCCCGACACCGCCGCCCATGAAATTGCCTTCTTTTTTGCTGGCATGAATGTCTTTGGTCACTGATATGCGTTGCCCCTGCTGAGCCATGAAGACCAACCTGCTCGATTTCGATCTAGACGGTTTGGTCGCTTGGTGCTTGGCGCAGGGGGAAAAAAAATTCCGTGCAGTTCAGCTTTTCCGCTGGATCCACCAAAAAGGCGTGTCTGACTTTGCGCAAATGAGCGACTTGGCGCAAAGCCTGCGAACCAAGTTGAACGACAGCGCCATCGTCCAACCACTGCCGGTTGTCAGCCGACACGACTCAGCTGACGGCACCATCAAATGGATGTTCGACGTGGGGCAGGGAAATGCGATCGAAACGGTTTTCATTCCTGAGACAGACCGCGGCACCTTGTGTATTTCTTCCCAAGCCGGCTGTGCCGTAGGTTGCACTTTTTGCTCGACCGGCGCACAGGGCTTTAGCCGAAACTTAAGTACCGCTGAAATCATTGCTCAGCTATGGTTTGCAGAGCGCACATTGCGCCTTGAGCATGGTGTGGACGAGCGGGTCATCTCCAATGTGGTCATGATGGGCATGGGCGAGCCCTTGCAAAACTACGCTGCCTTGGTACCCGCGCTCAAAACCATGCTGGACGACCATGGCTATGGCCTGTCGCGTCGCCGCGTGACGGTCTCTACCTCGGGCGTGGTGCCGATGATGGAGCGCCTAGGCCTTGACTGCCCTGTGGCTTTGGCGGTGTCTTTGCATGCGCCCTCGGACGCCTTGCGTGATGAGTTGGTGCCTCTCAATATAAAGTATCCCTTGGCTGAGTTGCTGCAAGCCTGCCGCGACTATTTAGACCATGCCCCGCGCGACTTCATCACGTTTGAGTACTGCATGCTCAACGGCGTGAATGACACGGATGTCCATGCCAATGCCTTGGTCGAGCTGGTTAGTCCCCGACACTCAGAGCCCTTACCTTGTAAGTTCAATCTGATTCCCTTCAACCCCTACCCCGCTTCGGGCTTGACCCGATCTGCGCCCGAAAGGGTCAAAGCTTTCGCTGCTATTTTGAGTGAGGCTGGCATTGTCACCACCGTTCGCAAGACCCGCGGAGACGACATTGCGGCGGCCTGCGGCCAGTTGGCAGGCGAAGTCCAAGACCGCACTGATGTGTCGGGTAGACGCGCCAAGACGATTCGCATTCATGCTTGATACGGCAAAATTAAACCATGAGCTCACCTGAACAAGCTATTCCTTATTCCGTACCTGCAAGGCACCATAGCTTGCAGGCGCAAGTTCGCTGGGGCGACCATGTGGTGACTGTGGGCGGTGACGCACCAGTGCGGGTGCAATCCATGACCAACACCGACACAGGGGATGCCATTGGTACCGCCATTCAGGTGAAAGAACTGGCGCTGGCTGGCTCAGAGTTGGTTCGCATCACAGTGAACACACCCGAATCTGCCAAGGCCGTACCCTATATCCGCGAGCAGCTCGACAAAATGGACATTCATGTGCCACTGGTCGGCGACTTCCACTACAACGGTCACAGGTTGTTAACCGAATTCCCAGACTGCGCCAAAGCTCTGTCCAAGTACCGCATCAACCCTGGTAATGTAGGTAAAGGTGACAAACACGACAAGCAGTTTGCCCAAATGATCGAGGCCGCCGTCAAGTACGACAAAGTCGTACGGATTGGTGTGAACTGGGGCAGTCTCGACCAAGAGCTGCTGGCCAAACTCATGGATGACAACGCCTTGCGCTCCACCCCGTGGGATGCCAAACAGGTGATGTACCAAGCCTTGATTACCTCGGCGCTGGAATCAGCTGAGCTAGCCGAGCGTTTAGGCCTGCCGCGCCAGCAAATCATCCTCAGTTGCAAGATGAGCGGTGTGCAAGATTTGGTGGCGGTATACCGTGAACTTGCCAAGAGAACCAACCATTCCCTGCATTTGGGTCTGACCGAGGCGGGCATGGGTGTCAAAGGAACTGCCGCCTCTAGTGTTGCTTTGGGGTTGCTGCTGCAAGAAGGCATTGGCGACACCATCCGTGTATCGCTGACCCCCCAACCTGGCGAAGCCCGCACCCAAGAGGTGTTGATCGCTACCGAAATTTTGCAGGCCTTGGGGCTGCGCACTTTTGTGCCCAGCGTCACCGCTTGCCCAGGGTGTGGACGCACCACCAGCACCACCTTTCAAGAACTTGCGCAGGAAATCGATGTGTTTTTGCGCGACAAAATGCCGGTGTGGCGCAAGCAATACCCCGGTGTAGAAGGTCTGAAAGTGGCGGTCATGGGTTGTATCGTCAATGGCCCAGGCGAAAGCAAGCACGCAGACATCGGCATCAGCTTGCCTGGCAACGGAGAAGCGCCTGCGGCACCTGTCTTTATTGATGGCGAAAAAGCCCTCACCTTGCGAGGCGACAATATCGCCAAAGAATTCCACGACATTGTCGAAAACTACATACAGAAAAAATTTACGGTCAGCGCCTAAGGCGCACCGCCTTCAAACACCATGGCTGACAAATTAACCGCCGTCAAAGGCATGAACGACATATTGCCGCCCGATTCAGCGCGTTGGGAGGCGTTGGAAGCCGCTGTGCGCCAGGTCATGCGCTTGCACGCTTACCGCAACATCCGCACACCCATTGTCGAGCCCACCGCCTTGTTTGTTCGCGGCTTGGGCGAAGTGACCGATATCGTTGAAAAGGAAATGTACTCCTTTAAAGACCGCTTAAACGGCGAGCAACTCACCTTGCGCCCCGAGTCCACCGCCGGTGTGGTCAGGGCTGTGGTCGAGCACAACTTGCTTTATGAGGGCGGCAAGCGCCTGTATTACATGGGCCCCATGTTCCGCCACGAACGCCCTCAACGCGGCAGGTACAGGCAGTTTCACCAAATTGGCGCTGAAGCGCTGGGTTTTGGTGGGCCTGAGGTGGATGCCGAATTGATTTTGTTGGCCTGTGCCTTGTGGCAACAACTGGGTTTGCGTGATATCAGGTTGGAACTCAACAGTTTGGGGCAGCCACCTGAGCGTTTGCAACACCGTGCAGCCCTGATTGCGTATTTCGAGCAACACGCCGATCAGTTGGACGAAGACGCCAAACGCCGACTGCACAGCAACCCCTTGCGGATTTTGGACAGCAAAAACCCCGCGATGAAGACCTTGAACGATGCGGCGCCCAAACTGTTGGACTTCCTTGGCCAGCAAAGCTTGGCGCATTTCAATTCGGTCAAAGCCATCTTGGATGCCAATGGTGTGGCTTACACCATCAACCCGCGGTTAGTGCGTGGCATGGACTATTACAACCTCACCGTGTTTGAGTTCATCACCGATCAACTGGGGTCGCAGGGGACCGTGTGTGGGGGCGGTCGTTATGACTATCTGATTGAACAAATTGGCGGCAAACCCGCCCCCGCTGTGGGTTGGGCTTTGGGCGTGGAGAGGGTGCTCGAGTTGCTGAAAGAACAGGGTGCATTCAGTATGGAAACGGCGCCAGACGTGTATGCCATCGTGCCTGAAACCTCCGCATTACCCACGGTCTTGCCTGTGTTGCAAAGCCTTCGCGGCATGGGAGTTTCGGTGCAAATGCATTCGCCTGCGAACAGCAATGACGGCATGGGCAGTATGAAATCCCAGTTCAAAAAAGCTGACAGCAGTGGCGCCAGTTTTGCGCTGGTGTTCGGCCCAGATGAGCTTGCCCAAGGGCAGGTAACGGTCAAGAGCTTGCGCGACGGGCAGGGTGCTCAGCGCACCGAGACCTTGGCCGATATCCTTGGTTGGGGCCTCAGCCTACAATCCGCACTTTAGTTTTACTGCAATATCAGGAAAATCATGGCTTCGCATCTCGATCTTGAAGAACAAGAGCAACTCGACCAAATCAAATCTTTTTGGGCCCGATGGGGCAACCTGATCACAGGTGTGGTCACTTTGGTGCTGCTGTGTTTTGCCGCTTGGAACGGTTGGAACTATTGGCAGCAGCGTCAGGCCACACAGGCTGCTGTGTTGTTTGACACCTTTGAAGAAGCCAGCAAGCAAGGCGATTTAGCGCTTTTAGCTCGCTCGCTCAGCGACTTACAAGATCAGTTCCCACGAACAACTTTGACAGCGCAGGCAGCTTTGATTGCCGCGAAAACTTATTTCGATAAAGAAAAATTTTCGGAAGCAGAAAAACCTCTGGAGTGGGTGGTGGACCATGCTTCCGACCAAGCCTATATCGCATTGGCGCGTCTGCGTTTGTCTGCCTTGGCTATTGAACGAAAAGACATGGCCAAGGCTCTCAGTTTGTTGGAAGGAAAGACTGCCCCTACCGGATTTCAGCCGCTTTTTGATGACCGAATGGGCGATATTGCGCTGATTGAGGGCAAACACGAAGAAGCCAAAACCCGTTTCACCAGTGCTTACAAAGGCATGGAAGAGTCCACCGAATACCGTCGCTTGATCGAGGTCAAGTTGGGCACTTTGGGTGTTGATATTGCCTCACCCGAGTTCAAGAAATGAAGGCTGTTGCCATCTCGCGTTGGGCATTGGTTGTTTTTTTGGGCATTGTCCTCACAGCTTGCACTGCCTCTAAGCCCAAGCCAGCCCAAATTGCCGCCATCAAAGCCGATAAGCCGATACAAGCTTTGTGGCAGTTCAAACTCGGCAGCGACGTTTCCTTCGTTCAAAGCTTGCAAACAGTGCAAGAACGCATGGTGCTTACCTCTGATGATGGCAAGATCGCTGTGGTCAATGTGCGCAATGGCCAAGCTGTCTGGCGTTATGAACTTAAAACAGCGCTCAATACCGGCGCCGGTTTTGATGGCGACCATGTGGCAGTGGTCACGCCGAATAACGAATTGGTGTTGCTCAAAGACGGCAAGGTTTTGTGGCGCAACCGTTTAACCTCTCAGTCCTATACCCACCCTTTGGTGGCGGGTGAGCGTGTGTTCATGATGATGGCCGACCGCTCAGTGCTGGCTTTTGACTTGGCCACAGGGGTGCGGTTGTGGTTGCAGCAACGCCCTGGCGAGCCCTTGGTGCTCAAACAAAACGGCGTACTCATCCCTTTCCAAAATACCTTATTGGTAGGCTTGGGCGGTCGCTTAACTGCCATCAACCCTGACAACGGTCAATTCAAGTGGGATGTGCCCATTGCCAATCCTCGCGGCATCAATGATTTAGAGCGCTTGGTGGATTTGGTTGCCAAGCCTTCTCGCGTGTCCAACTCTGTCTGTGTGCGTGCATTTCAATCACAAGTCGGTTGCGTGGATGCCTTGCGCGGCAGTGTTTTGTGGACCCGCTCTTCCGTCGGATCGCAAGGCGTTGACGGCGACGCCAAAACCTTGATCGGCACTGAGTCCAATGGCATGGTGCAAGCTTGGAGCCGCACCACCGGCGACAGGTTGTGGGACTCCGACCGTTTGAAGTACCGCGAATTAACCGGGCCTTTGTTCACCTCCAAAGGTATCGTCATCGGCGACAGCGGCGGTTGGCTTTACCTGCTGTCTTCTACGGACGGCAGTTTGATCAACCGTGTGCAAACCTCTTCGGATGGTTTTGCGTCTACGCCCGCTGCTTTGGCCGACGGGGGCTTTGTGGTTTTGACACGCGACGGCTTGCTGCAGGCCTACCAACTTCCCTGATAAAGGGGCATTGCTGTGAAACCGGTGATTGCTTTGGTGGGCCGCCCCAATGTGGGCAAATCCACCCTGTTTAACCGTATTACCAAAACCCGTGACGCCATCGTTGCCGATTACGCTGGCCTCACGCGAGACCGCCACTACGGCAATGCCAAACACGGTAAACAAGAATTCATTGTCATCGACACCGGTGGTTTTGAACCTACTGCCGAAAGCGGCATCTTCAAAGAAATGGCCAAGCAAACCCGCCAAGCCGTGGCCGAATCCGATGCGGTGATTTTTGTGGTTGATGCCCGCCAAGGTATCAGCGCCCAAGACCACGACATCGCCAATTATTTGCGTCGCTTAGGTAAACCCTGTTTGCTGGTGGCCAATAAAGCCGAGGGTATGCAAGAAGGGCACCGCTTGGTGGAGTTTTTCGAGCTTGGCTTGGGAGAGGTCATGCCAGTGTCTGCCGCCCATGGGCAAGGCATTCGCAGCATGTTGGATTCGTCCTTAGGCGCACTGCAACTACCCGATGAGGACGAAGAGGACGATGGCGCTCCTAAACCCTTAAAACTGGCAGTGGTGGGCCGTCCCAATGTGGGCAAATCTACCTTGATCAATACTTGGCTGGGTGAAGAGCGCTTGGTAGCTTTTGATTTGCCAGGCACCACCCGAGACGCTATCCATATTCCCTTTGAACGCGAGGGTCAGCAGTTTGAGTTGATTGACACGGCAGGACTGCGCCGCAAGGGCAAAGTGTTTGAAGCGATTGAAAAGTTTTCGGTGGTGAAAACCTTGCAAGCGATTGAATCCTCCAATGTGGCTTTGCTCTTGCTTGACGCCACCCAAGGCGTTACCGACCAAGATGCACATATCGCTGGATACATATTAGAGACGGGTAGGGCGGTGGTGTTGGCAGTTAATAAATGGGATGCGGTGGACGCTTACCAACGCGATTTACTGGAGCGCTCCATTGAGAGCCGTTTGGCATTTTTGAAGTTCGCCAAGTTGCACCATATATCAGCCCAAAAACGCCAAGGCTTGGGTCCCGTTTGGAAGTCCATAGCGCAAGCCCATGCGGCGGCCATGTGCAAAATGAGCACGCCCATCTTGACGCGTTTGCTGTTGGAAGCCGTTCAATTTCAGTCGCCCAAACGCGCTGGCATGTTCCGCCCCAAATTGCGCTATGCCCACCAAGGGGGCATGAACCCGCCTGTCATCGTCATCCACGGCAATTCGCTGGAACACGTCACCGATGCTTACAAGCGTTTTTTAGAGGGCCGCTTTCGCAAAGCTTTTGCGCTGGAAGGCACGCCTTTGCGAATTGAGATGAAAACAGCCAGCAATCCCTATGTGGACAAGGATTAACTGGCTGCGAGTGTCAGTCAAAGATATCTTCTAACCACGATTTACGTTTGTAACCTTGCGGATAACTTTGTGGATAGGCTTGTTGGCCATGGTTGTGAGTTGGCTGCCGCTGAGTTTGCGATGGCATGGCCATGGCAGATTCTTTTTCCAAAATCTTGTCTAGCTCGCCTCGGTCAAGCCAGACGCCTCGGCATTCTGGGCAGTAATCGATCTCCACACCTTGGCGCTGTGACATCACCAAGATGGCGTCTTTGCAGTTAGGACATTTCATATGCTTGTGTCATACAGAAAGTGGTTGAAAAGCGTCTTTTAGTCATTTGAGCTGCCGATGCCAAACAGTGTCAAAAGACTGGTGAACAGATTGAACACGGTCACATACAGGCTGACAGTGGCCAGCACATAGTTGCTTTCACCGCCGTTGACGATACGGCTTGTCTCAAACAAGATGAGCCCTGCTGACAACAAAGCCACCATCGCGGAAATCGCCAAGCCCAAGGCTGGAATGTCAAAAACCGTGGCAGCAATACCCCCAATGAGGGCGATAACCATGCCACAAAACAAGAAACCGCCCATGAAACTGAGGTCGCGCTTGCTTATCAAGACATAAGCTGACAGGGCAATGAAAGTGGTTCCTGTGGCGGCCAGTGCGAGAGAGACGGTTTGAGCCCCACCAGGCAAAGCCAGCGAGTGGGTGAGCAATGGGCCCAAGGTGTAGCCCATAAAGCCGGTTAAGGCAAAAACAGCAGGCAAAGCCCATGCGCTGTTTTGTAGCTTATGGATGGCAAAAAGCAAACCAAAAAACCCCACCAAGGTCAAAATCAGTCCAGGTGCTTTCCATTGAAAACTGACAGCAGCGGTGGCAATGGCTGCGCTGAACAACAAAGTCATGGCCAACAAGGCATAGGTGTTTCGCAGTACCTTTTTGACCTGATCATCTTGGATCAGGGCTGAGCGGTCCTCGGCATACACCGATGACTGAGGGTGCTGTGAGGCAGTGGTGGAATAGCCAAAACGATTTCCCATGTGGATTGCTCCTTTGAATAACAAGGCTTGAACCATAGGGCTTGACGCCATCATGTAAAAGCAGATAATTTATTATTTATATTCCCGAAAAAACTGAGCATGAGTGCGCCATTCAATTACAAACATCTCTATTATTTTTGGGTGGTTGCCAAGGAGGGCGGCATCTCCCGCGCTGCCGACAAGCTTCACATGGCTGTTCAAACCGTGAGCGCTCAAGTGCGTGAACTTGAGCGATCTTTGGGCTGCGAGCTGCTCAAACCCGCTGGACGAGGCCTGGTCTTGACCGACGCTGGTTTGGCCGCCATGAAACAAGCCGACCTGATTTTTCAGCTCGGTGAAGATTTGCCCTTGATGGTTCGCGACGCGGTCAGTTCGCCTTCGGTGCGTTTATGGGTGGGGATCAGCGACGGTTTGTCCAAATTGGTGGCACACCATCTACTCAAACCTGTGATGACCGAACCGAATTTACGTTTGCTGTGTCTTGAGGGGCAGTTCAATGACCTGCTTGGGGACTTGGCAATTCACAAGTTGGATGTCGTCATCTCAGACCGCCCAGCAGCACCGAATCCCAACATCAAGCTCTACAGCCACGCGCTTGGCTCTTCCAGTATCGCTTGGTATGGAGCACCTGCGTTGTTGCAAAAAATAAATACAGAGTTTCCTGCGTGTCTGGCCACGGTGCCTGTATTGCTGCCTACGGTTCACACAGCCAGCCGAGATCGGATGGACATGTGGTTTGAACAACGGGGTATCAGGCCCCGCATCGTGGGGGAGTTTGAAGACAGCGCCTTGCTGAAAACCTTTGGTGCCAGTGGCATGGGCGTGTTCCCTGCTGCTGAGTGGGGTCATGAGAATTTGATTTCCCAATATGGCGTTCAGCGCTTGGGTGCTTGCGAGGGGGTGAGTGAACATTTTTTCGCCATAGGGACGGAAAAGAAAGTTCAGCACCCGCTGGTTCAGCTTTTGCTGGAATCTGCTTAGAGCGCTTTTGCTCAAACTTCTGTTTTGGGTTTGGCTTGTGGTTTGGCGGTGCGAACACTCCAGATCATGGTGACGGCCAAGATGGCAACGACCACGCCCAAAGACACCGTCACTGGCATTTTGTAGACGTCAATCAGACACATTTTGGCTCCAATAAAGATCAAGATGATGGACAGTCCGTAGCTGAGCAAATGGAATTTATCTGCCACTGCAGCCAGCAAAAAATACATCGCTCGCAAGCCCAAGATGGCCAAGACATTGCTGGTTAAAACAATGAAGGGGTCGCTGGTGATGGCAAAGATGGCAGGGATGGAGTCCACCGCAAAGATGATGTCGGTGAGTGCAATCAAACAGATCACCATGAAAAGAGGGGTGGCGATTTTTTTGCCGTTTTCAACAGTCATGAACTTCTCCCCGTCAAAATCCTTGCTGACAGGTAAAAATTGACGCAGAAGTTTCAAAGCGGGGTTGTTATTAAGATCTGGCTTTTTGCCCGCAGCCAGCCACATTTTGACGCCTGTCAACATCAAAAAGGCACCAAACACATAAAGAATCCAGTGAAACTCTGCAAGCAACCATCCGCCTGCCAAAATCATCACGGTGCGTAAAACAATGGCTCCAATGATGCCAATCATCAGCACCCGTTTTTGAAATTTCAAGGGGACTGAAAAATAAGTAAAGATCATGAGGAAGACAAAAATATTGTCTATCGCTAAAGATTTTTCAATCAAATAGCCAGCTAAAAACTCCAAAGACTTGGTGTTGGCTACTTCTGTTGAGCCCGTCGTATCTTTAACGGCCCACCAAAAAAATCCATTGAATATGAAACTCAATGCGATCCATACCAATGACCAGTTGAGCGCTTCTTTCACGCCGATGTCATGTGCGCCTTGTTTTTTTAAGACCACAAAATCGACAAATAATGACACAGCCACAATGGCGACAAACGTGGCCCAAAGCCAAAGAGGTGCAATAGTTTCCATAAATGTGGCTGCTGTCTAAAATGTTTAAATGCATTTATTAAATCACTTTTATCCTGAGTATTTTCATCAATTACTTCGGTTAATTCTGAAGGTTGGGTCGAAAATTCCTGCTTTGTGATAAACGTGTGAGAGGGCAAGATAACCCAATGAATCAATCCCAAGGGCTTTTGAAAAAAACTTTGCAACGTTGGGCGCCTAGCAAAGAATTTTGGGCGCAGCACCCACGACTCAAGCCCTATGCCGACAAACTTTCGGATCCGCAGCTGTGGCGTCTGCAGCATGAGGCTGTCGCACGAGGAGTTGCTGTGGGTTTGTTTTGGGGGTTTGCCATTCCTGCCGCTCAGCTCTTGGTCGCCGCAGTTCATTGCGTGAAATGGCGTGCCAATATTCCAGTTGCTGCGCTCATGACCATGGTAACCAACCCCCTGACCATTGGTTTT
>Ga0164294_10004346_pt1 | contig 12365 bp, 6 predicted proteins | sample GEODES005metaG_FD_111479 | JGI IMG/M metagenome (GOLD analysis project Ga0164294, IMG submission 111479) | Oligotrophic lake water microbial communities from Sparkling Lake, Wisconsin, USA - GEODES005 metaG | ecosystem: Environmental > Aquatic > Freshwater > Lake | place: USA: Sparkling Lake... | reverse complement strand
GTTCGCCCGCCCAAGAGCCTCGGCGAGCAGGAGCCTAGCGCAGAGACGATGCTGGACGATGAGACGGGCGAGCCCCTGATGCAGCGAAAGGACGACACCGAGGAGGCGCTCAAGTCGCGCCTCGAGAACTACCACGCCATGACGGTGCCCATCCTCGATCACTACGGGCCAGCGGGCGTCGTCCACAAGATTGACGCCAACCGGCCGCCACCGGAGGTGTGGGGCAGCATCGAGTCGGCCATTAAGAAATGAGTGTGCCAGCAGCCCCTCGTGTGGCTCTCGATCGTGATGCCAAGCTGGTTGGCGTGCCTGTGTGTGAGCGGCACCAGCGCCGACGGCCGCGGCATCTGATGCGGCGAGGAGATGCGACGGAATGGAAGCCTGTGAAGCCGGGCACCCGAGACCCCGTGTGTGATTCAGCGACATGCCGCACATGGAACATGTACGTCAGAGGTCAGGAAAAAGGAATAAAACGGGGACTAGGCGCGCGTCGTTTGTGACCGGATAGCGCTGAATGACGTGTATGCTGTATGCAAATCGAGAAATCTTGACTTGACTTGACTTGACTTAGACGACTTGTCTTGTTTGTCTCGGATGGCAAGCACAGCACTCATCCTGGCGGCGCAGCGCGGCGACTCGTCAGAAGTGAAGCGTCTCCTAGCCGCGGACGCATCGGAAGACCTACCCAATGTCGGCGATGCCCGGCATAACATGACGGCCATCGCGTGGGCTGCAGCCAGTGATGAGGAGTCCACGGTTGCGGTGCTGCTGGCAGATCCCCGCACGGATGCCAGCGTGCGCTCATCTCACCGCATGACGCCGTTGCACCATGCAGCAGCAGCCGGCTCGCTTCGGACTCTTGTCCAGCTCGTGGATGCTACAAGTGATGCTGACGTGACCAACGAGTGGCTCGAGACACCGCTGCACCTCGCAGCTGCTGCTGGGCACCGCCAGGCGATCAAGACATTGCTTGCGGCCGGTGCCGACACCGCGCCTAGAGACCGCTGGGGTCGCACCGCGGCCATGGTCGCATACCAGCAAGGGCACGATCCGGAGGCCCTGGGCCTGCAGAAGCTGCCCGAGGCCGATGAGGCAGCGGCCAAGGTTGCGGTTTCCCGTCCAGTGGGACTGGAGACGGGTGGCCTTGGGGCCCTGGTTAATGAGCTCTCTCGGGTCGTGCTAGAGCGTGGCGGCGCGAGCAGCGCACCTCCAAACGTCATCGAGCGGCACATCTTCGAGTCCTCTAGCACGACGGTCAATGCGACTGCGCCGCCGCCGCCGCCGCCGCCGCCGCCGCGGCCACCGCCACCTCCACCGCGACCGCCGCCGCCGCCAGCCCCCGCATGCAGTACCGACGGTGCGGTAACGGTCGGACGCAACGACGACCTTCTCGCGGCGCTGCGGATTCGGGCGGCCAAGGCCGAGGAGTGCTCCGCAACGGCTGAGCAAGCAGTGGCGGAGCTCTCGGCTGCGTCCGCGGTCGCTGCTGTGCCTGCTTCGACGCGTCCGACTCTGCCGCGCAAGCCCGCCCTCTCCAAGCTGGTGGAATACCCGGGCGATGCCGCCGCCATTGCGGCTCTGCTCGCAGCCGGCTCGGTCGAACCGAGTGGCAGGGACTTGTATGGCCTCTCCGCGTTGCACAAGTTTGTCGCGTGGGACAAGAGAGATCTGTGTGAGATGCTTCTGCCGCACCTGGGTGCCGGTGATTCCAGCGCAGCGGGCGGCCCTGACCAGCAAACAGTGTTGCACGCGGCGGCGGACATGGGTGGCTGCCGCGCGCTGCAGCTGCTGCTTGAGCGCCACGCCGAAGGGAAGCTGTGGCTTGATCTTGAGGCGAAGGACAAGCACGGTCGCACCGCGCACGCCCTCGCCCTCGAGCGCGGGCACGAGGAGGTGGCGGCGCTGCTGGCAGCTGCTCACGCTCAAAAATTGTAAAAACGTCGTGTTGAGCGACTCGAATTTTGTCGAAGGCTGTTTTTTCCGAAACAGCCGCCGTCCTTCGGACCGCGAACCAGAAGACATTGGAGCTAGATGGTAGAAACACCACGCGGAGACGATGGATCAGTCGACATGACGGGCAGATATGTGGGCGAGGCAGACGCGCTGGGCAATTACGAGGGAAAAGGTAGGCTCAGATACGCAGACGGTGAGGTGTACGAGGGCGAATTCAAGGCGAATCTGTACCATGGGAAGGGTAAGCTCGAGTACGCAAACGGTGACGTATACGAAGGCGATTTTGTCTCTGCAAAGCAGAGTGGAAAGGGGACGTATCGGTGGAGCGCCAAGGGACCATCGGCCGGTGCTGTGTACACAGGCAGCTGGAAGGCGGGTGAGCGGCACGGGATTGGTAAGTTTGAGTTCGCTCCAGTTTACGCCGTGGGCGAGACCAATGGCGAGGTGTACGAGGGCGACTTCGAGATGGGGCAGCTCACGGGTCGAGGCATCTATCGCTATCCCAACGGCGACATGTTCGAGGGTGAGGTGCTGAACGGCGTTCGCCAGGGTCCCGGATATTACCTTTGGAGCTCAGGACGGCTCGACCTGACGGCGTTCCAGGCGAGCAAGTATGCTGGCAACGGGGTGCGCTGGTCCGCCGAGCGCGACTGCGCCTGGCGTCTCGTGGATGGCATTGAGACTGAGGCGATCTCTCTCGAGCAAGCTGAGGAGGAGAGGCTCGTCCACGAGCAGCTGCTAGCGGACATCGTTGAGGCGCGCGAGAAGGCGAGGGCTGAAGCAGAGGAGGCCGCGGCGGCCGCCGCCGCGGCGGCAGCGGCCGGTGGGGGCAAAAAGGATGACAAGAAGGGCAAGAAGAAGTAGCCGAGTCGGTCAAGTACGTTTGATCCCGCGGTGAGCAGGTTCGTTTCGTTCCGATCGTCGCGGGTCCTCTTCATACACCCCGTGACTGTGGGCCCACGCCCAGCTGGGAGCTGGCCGAGGCGCGCTCGCGGCTGCCCGGGGAGAGACCGTCAGGATTTCAGATAAATGTAGGACATCCTCAGCCTGTCATTGGTCTGACCCTATGTCAGTGGAGCGTGCACCGTTTCGAATAGTCTGTCTCTCGGACCTCCGCGACCAGGCGGGACCGGGCCGTCCCCCGGTCCGGCCGAGACCTGCTCCGCGCCTCCGGGCCTCACACCGCGGACCGTTTCAGAGATTCAGACGGCCGGTCTGCCCCGCTGCCCATACAAATCACGAGCAGTGGGACGAAATCGCGTGCGTCGCCCCTGCTCGCCACCGACAATTCACATCATGCACAGTACCCGCCATGCGCGCGCACGCGTCGTCACCTCTCGCGCCGTTGTCTGACCCACCGCCAGCGATTGGCATGGCCATACGACTCAGGACCGACGCACGTGCTACATGAAGGCACACCCTCGCCCCTCCCTGTGTGAGGTGCGCCGATGGACGATCCGCACGACGGCCAGTTCAGTACTGATTAGATTACGCGCGCAGCTCGCGCGGCATGATTGCCCCTCCGCCGAGCTCTGCTCGAGACCAGTGACCACCACAACGCGCGCTTCCTGCGCTCAACACGGCGCTCAATAGGCGGGCGCGAACGAAGGGATCTTGCAGCCGGCCACCTGGATGATCTGACGCGCCGCGTAGTTGCCTGCGTTGACGCACGTCTCGAGGTCGCAGCCGCATGCGAGCTTCGCGAGGAAGCCACCCACAAACGCGTCGCCCGCACCGTTGGTGTCGACGAGCAGCTCCTTGGCGAGTGGGGGCACCGGGAATTTGTGCAGCACGCCGCCGCACGCGACGAGCGTCGGGTCCTTGCCCTGGGTGAACACAACGATGCGAGGGCGGGTGCCGCTCGCTTTGGGCATCGCGGCGATCTTGAGTGCGATCGTGCCCACGTCTGTGGTACCGCAGCCCCATCCCTCCATGGGCGTGCCGAACGACTTGCCCGAGCCGTACGAGGCCGCCTCCGTCTCGTTGCCGAAGAGGATGTCCACGTACGGCATGATCTCATTGTCGAGCGCCATGCGGAACGGCGGTACCTCGCAGATAAAGGGCGCCGACAGGTTCACGCACATCGTCTTGCCCGTGGCCGCGCAGTGCTTGCCGTTGGCCACGATCGTGGGCACAGAGACGGTGATGAAGAAGCCGGCCGAGTAGAAGATCTTGGCCGCGTTCACCATCGCCTGGATCGCAGGCGTCTCGTAGTGGCTCGTGTTGTACTCATTGGCAGCCCCGAGGCTGGTGCAGAGGGCGCGCTCGCCCGTCTTGCTGACGAGTACGGCGCACGTGCCTGTCGGGGTAGTTGGCTGCTTCATGTACTGCACGTTGACGCCGTCCTCGCGCGCGCACTTCTCGAGCATCGCACCATTCTCATCGGAGCCGGTCGAACCAACGTATGCAGTCGCACCCGCTGCGCCGGTCATCCACTGGCACACGCGGATCGTGTTCTGCGTCGCGCCGCCCGCAATGTACTCGACCGGGTACTTGGCCATATATGCCTTGTACATCTCCGGCGTGGCGCCCACATCTGGGGCCAGCACGATGTCGCCCGGCTTGAGCTTCCAGTTTTCAAACTCGGAGTCCTCGACGACGGCCGAGATGTCAAGTAGCGGGTTGCCGAAGCCAATGACGCGCAGATTCGAGATGTCAGCCATTGCGAACGAGGCTCTGTGATAATCGAGGGTAACGCAGCACTGTCAATACACGACCACAGCGAGGAGGAGGAGGAGTAGAGGTGCACCTCGCCGACGACGCTCACCGATGATGCAGATGCGCTCTCGTCGTGTCGAATTCACTGACCTCACGTCGGTGTGATGACGGCGTGTGGGGAAGAGGACGAAATTGACCGACTGGCTTCATGCATGCTTACGGTTTCCTCAGGTGAAACCATGATAAAAAACCTTCTCGATCGAACCTTTATGCTCGGTAAGAAGACACCGGGGGAGCCGTTAAGAGAGAGAGTTGTAACTTACCAAGCTACCTACACATTGGCAGGACCCCCTGAATTGCGGTGGGGGAATTTGAAGGGGGGCGTGAGAGTATAATGGCGGCATGCGGCATGCGACACGGAGACATGGAGATCACATGGTGAAAGGCGGGACCCGGGCATGGAAACTTGCTTCTTCTCCCAGAAGGGCCTTCTCCCGCCGTTAAGAGCCGTTAAGAGCCGGGACACACTTAAAGGTACCGAGCAGGGCAGCGCCTTTCCCCCGCGGTCCCTGCACTCGCCACACAGCAAGCCACACAGTCCAATGACACAGTCATGACCAAGCGCACCCGCCCCTGGCGGATGTCGAACTTAGCTTGCGTGGAGTTACTTGCTTTGAATATTTACAGCCTGGGCCGCATCCCATGTGGGTTCTCTCCGACAGGCTGCAATTTTGCCCTATTGCCCAAGGGGGGGTGCTGCCCGTCCCGCCGTCCCGCCGACCCAGGCGGATCGAGAGGCGCACGCTCGGTCGGTCGGTCGGGGCCCTCAAGAGGAACTCAAGAGGGGACAGGCGGTTTTGGGGGGCTCGAAGTCCCGCCTCTCGCAGACGTTCCCGCGCAAGCGCCTCGTCGCACGCGCATGCGCACGCACGCGGGGCCCCTTGCGCGGGGCCGCGCCTCGCGCGCCCGCGACCACGCCCACCCCGAAGTAGCGCCGTAGCGGGCGGCGGCGGCGGCGCGTGGCGCGCTGGCGCGCGCGGGCGTTGCCGGTTGAAGCGCGCGGGACGCCGGAAGGCCGGATGCGCGATCATGGCTGCAGGCTGGTTCTTGGCTGGGACTCGGGCGCATCTTCGCGGCAAATTACTCGGTCGGAGCCTCGGTCGGTTGGTCGGTTGAGGAAATTTCGTAAGTGGGCCGAACGGCCGCCCAGATTTTTGCCCCTCACCCATGCGGAACGAAACTTTATACAGGAATTCGGCAGTGGGCAGCCTGCTGCAGGGCCCAGGTGCCAGGAGATTGATTGAGAAAGACATGGCTCGCTTCGTTCTGCTCGTCGCCGCCGTGCCCGCTGTTCTGGCCGGGTCCGTGGAGTTCAGCAGCACGGATCTCGTGGGAAAGAAGCCCTCGCTCGACAACGTGAAGGCGAGCTGGGGCACGAAATTCAGCGTGGCCGGCATGGACCTCAAGATTGACACCCAGTACGACCAGAAGGCAAAGCCCGACTTCCTCAAGGAGGCCACTCTGTCTGGTACGGTCGCTCCGGTGTCCTACTCGGTGACTCAGAACTTTGTCAGTGGCGCGAGCAAGCTCGCGCTGTCGACGAAGCAGGCCGGTGCCACGTTCAAGGCAGTGCTCTCGGGAAAGCTTGATGTTGGTGGCGCTTGGCTTGAGTCTGGCAAGCTCGACTCCGTCGCGATCACAAAGGCCGAGAAGTTCCAAGGCATCGACATCACGCTGGAGCCCTCGTACACTCCTGCCAAGCAGCTCGGCGAGCTCAAGGCGCAGGTCAAGAAGGCGCTCGGCAGCGGCCTCTCTGTGACCGGCGAGGCCGTGGCAACGACGGGCGGAGCGGTGAGCGTGAAGAAGGTCGAGCTTGCCCTGGCAAAGGAGCTGGACGGCCGGCCGGTCAAGGCTGTAGTCAGCCCGCTCTCCAAGGTGCTTGAGGTCCAGATTACTGACAAGGACTGGGGCGTCGCAACCGCCACCTATGCCCTTGGCACCAACCTACCCAAGGTCAACGTGAAGCGCAGCTTCAGCTTTTGAAGCTCGTATGACGAGGCCCGCTTAAACAGAGAACGCCCAGTCGTCATCTCGAGTGGTCAGAGTCTTCGGCCGACACCTTGAAGAGAGAGTTTAAGAGAGAGAGAGAGAGAGAGCGATGCTCGGCGTGTAAGGCTGAGTGCGACTGCGCGAGCAGGCGAGGTCCTGCTCGCTTATTTGGATCGGATCGCTTCTTGGCGTGCCGTACGGGGTATTGGGGAAGCGGAAGTTCTTCGCTCTTTTCTACCAAAACGGAGCGCCCGATCGGACGGTACTCGACATCGTCATCGACGAACGGATCGAGGCGCGCTCGGCTCGGCCGAGACGCCGCGCGGCGCTCCGCTCCTTGGGCCGCCCCCACGCCCCACGCAGTGCGCGCACTCAGTGCGGGATCGGACCGTGACCGCTCGTGAGCTGCCGAAGGCGACTCGGTCCTTCGGCAGGTTGAGGTTCGACGGGTGGGACTGGAGGAGGCTTCAGGGTGTGGTGCAGTGCCGCAGCGGTGGATACCCGATGCTGCCCACTGACTCGTGACTGCATCTCTCTGCGGACTCGTTGCGCTCACAAGTTTCGACTTTGCGCGTGCGGAGGCCGAGCACGTGGGTGCGCTGCGCTCTAGCTGCGCCGGGTGTTGCTCGCGCAGGCGCAGCGGGTTCCAGGACAGCTGAGGCGCGATTTAGCAAGCACCGTCGCGGGTCAGTGATTGTCGAGTGACGCCCTGTTTTCTTACAAAAGTACTGTATTCGAGCGGCTGGGAGCGATGCTCCCTACACCTTGAGATACTCTGGGTGACGAGGCGCGGCCATAGGCACCACAGCAGCTGAGCGAGAGCCGAGAGATGCTTTGCGGAAAATTCCTGCTTGCATGCTAAAAAATTTAAGTTACTTCAACGGGATCCCAAACATGCCGATGCGCGCGCGCCGCCCGCCCGCGTCATTCGAGCTGCGATCACCATTTTAGCGGCGATGGGGGCGGCCGTCGCACCCGATACGCATAGTCTCACACTAGCAGCTGTCACACTACTCGCGCTCGTCAAGCCTGTCGCTGCCAAGACGCGAAGTTGCCTACGAGCCGATGTGGAGACGGCGAGCGGTGGCTGGGACCTCTGGCAGTGTCACGAGTTGACCATTGATGTTCCATATTCTCCGAAATCGCTGAGACTGTCCTCTGCGAGCGTCGCGGCGCTTGCCGCTGCGGTTAAAGGCAACCGCGTCCTCGTAACGCTGAGGTTGAGGCAGGCTGGCGTGGGCGATGCTGGTGCGCTCGCGCTCGCAGATGCGCTGCGCACGGACGGTACGGCACTCACGACACTCGAGCTGTGGCGATCAGGCGTGGGCGTACTTGGCTGCTTAGCTCTTGCGGAGTCGCTCTCCTCCACACGACGCTCATCATCCAAGCGAGGCGCACGCCTCACGACGCTCGATCTGCGACATAATGCCGTGGGCAACGAGTGTGCCATCGCTCTCTCCACAGTGCTCAGCGAGCCCTCGAGCTCGCTCAAGGCCTTGCGCTTGCAGCACACAGAGATCACATCCATAGGCGCCCAGGCGCTCGCGCGGAGCCTCAAGAGCAACGTTCAGCTCGTCTTGCTCGACCTTGGTGGCAATGACCTCGGCAAGGGGATGGAGGCGTTCAATGCGATGCTCGACACGAACACGAGACTTGAGGCGCTCGGCTTCAAGGGCTGCAAGGACGCCGACAAGGCCCTTGTGAGGTCGATCACACGCAAGCTCTTGTTGCGGCGATCACCTTCGTCACCGCCGCCGCAGCCCTCATCGCCGCCGCAGCCCTCACCGCTGCCGCAGCCCTCACCGCTGCCGCAGCCCTCACCGCCGCCGCAGCCCTCGCCGCCGCCGCCGCCGAGGCCACCGAGTGCGCCACCGCCGCCCTTGCCGAGCGCGCCGCCGCCGCCCTTTCCCTTGCCGCGGCCGCCCTCGCCGTCCTCGCCCTCCTCGCTCTCCTCGACGCCACAGCCGTTGATCGTCAGCTGGCTGCTCCACCACGGCCTGGAGCCTGTGGAAGAGTACCTTCCCCTTCTGCTCTCGATGGGACTTGAGCTGAGCGAGACTGATCCGCGTCGCATCGACAACGCTCTGCGCTACTTGTCTGCCTCGGCGCCGGTCGATGCTCTGGATCTCAAGGAGGAGCTCCGCCTCCGGCGGCGCCAGTGATTCACACCCGAGCCACGGAGCCACAGCCAGTGCGAGTATCGGCTATCGCTATCGGTCCTCGCGAAGGAAGATGTAAGCAGGTGCGATTTAAACATGGATTTAAAAATTGGTAGTACCAACACAAACAAGATACATGCATGCACCACTGTCATCTCACGACACATCTCTCATCATCAACATCATCAAGACCGAGGAGGACACGGCGGACGGCGACAAATGTTGTAATCGGATCTGGGTCGTGTACGTGCCAAGAGTGCTGTACCGGCATTCATCCACTTTCAGATCTCGCTGGCAAGGTGCAAGGCCCCGCATGTTCACACCTCCAAGGTGTGAGCCAGGAGCCCTCCATCCATTGCCCGCTCACCCCGCCTCTCTGAATTGTGAATACATGGCTCTGCCCTGCCGCTCTGCCGCCGGGCGCCATACCGGGCGCCTCCCCGGCCGTACGCAGCGGCCACCGCGAGCGTGCCTCAGCCAAAGGTGAAGGATGAGAAGCCGCCCGGCGGCGCGTTCACCCGCGACGAGGAGCGGCCGCCGTGCAGGCCGTTGCCGTCGGCTGCCTGCCATGGAGCCCTGTTCTCTCCTGTAGGGTCGATGGCGCGCCGATAAGGTCCCTCAGTGTGCTCGAGAGCCTTGCCCGTGAACCCGCCGCCGTTGCGCTTCGCGATGTTGTTGTAGCTCGCGTGGTGGTTGCCGCTCACGTCATTGTTCCAGCCGAAGCTGAACGTCGAGTTCCCGCCCGGCGGATTGATCGCCTGGCGGCGCATGCCTAGCCCAAGAGGATCTGCGGAGCCGAGCGCTTGGTGCGTCGGCATCGGCGGCAGGTAGGGCGCGGGCGTGGGTGCGGGCGCGAAGGATTTGGGCGCCATGGGCCCGTGCGCCCAGGGTGCGGGGGCTCTCTGCTGCTGCTGCTGCTGCTGCTGCGCGACGAAATCGGTGAGCGAGTCGTCTGTCTGCCGCCGTGGCGGTGGCTGCTGCGAGGAGCCGTCGGCGAAGCTGAAGCTGGACGTGCCTCCGGGCGGCTGGCGGTAGTCCATCACCGGCACAGTCTGCGCACGAGTGTACACGCCGGTCGAGTTGTCGTCGAGGGTGAAGGACGAGCGGCCGCCAGGAGGCTGGCGGAAGTTGCTCGCAACATCGGGCTGGTCCATGACCGTCGGCGGCGGCGCGTGGTGGTCGATGCGACGCAGGCCGTTGGTGTGCCGGCGTTCAGGCTCCCCGCCCGGCCCACGGGCCGCGCTGTCGTCGAAGACGAAGGAGCCCCGCCCACCTGGTGGCTGAGCGATACGCGTGCTTGACTGTACGCCGCCCCTGCCGGGAAGCGGCTCGGGCATCCGCCGGATGTCCGAGCCGTCGGCAAAGGAAAACGAGGTGTGGCCGCCGGGCGGCTGAGCGATGCGCGTGCTGCTCTCGTGGTAGACCATCTTCGCTGGGCTTGGCGCGTGCGTATTGAGTATCGGCTGGGTGGCGCCGACGCTCTGGCGTTTGTCCTTCAGGCGTTTGTTCAAAAAACGCTTGTACCGGTAAGTTGAACTTTCCTAACCGTCAAAACGACGCGCCACGAAACTCTCACCATGTTGCGTGCAAGGATTGCGGGCGAGTCTCGAGAGTCGAGTGATCGCGGCCGCGCCGGCGTCGTCTCCGCGTATGGTTCTCGAACGAAAAAGACTATTAAGAGCTAGCTGCGCTCCGTGAACTTGTGCGGAACCGGTCGATAGCTTCTCGTACCGGGTACTATAAGAGTCGAATCAAAGTAGAGAGTTACTAAAGCTGCCTCGTTCAGTAGAGGCTAGTTCGTCGAAAACAACACATACTGTACACTCTCTGCGCGGGGGTGCGCAGAAACTTGCAACTTTGAAACTTTGCAGCCAGCAAGGTTTATTTCGGGGACCAAGATGCCCCTCAACGTGGGCGACGTCGTGCGCGTCAAGCCGAGCGTGTCGAAGCCGGCCTACGGCTGGGGCAGCGTCACCCATAACTCCGTGGGGATCGTCATACGCGTCGACTCGGACGGTGACTTGAAGGTGGATTGGCCCAACTCGCCCGGTTGGAATGGGAAAAGCTCTGAGATGGAGTTGGTCACCGCCAACACTACGCAGGCGATCCAAGTGCCCCAGCATCAGCACATTCTCAAGTTTCACCGCCGTGAGCGGGGTTATAACTGCGACGTCTGCCGCCGTTCCTTCAGCGCCGGGGATCACAGCTACTACTGCAGCAACTGCGACTTTGACGCCTGCATTTCGTGCTCGTCGAAGTACTTCACACAGCCACCCACCGTCGCGGGTTCCCAGCCACCGGTCGGGCTGAGCCGGCTCATCGAGTCGCTGAAAAAGGAGGGGGCGATCACCTCGCCCGCGGTCATCCAAGCCTTTCTCAGCGTGGACCGCAAGAAGTACTGCGTCGGTGCGAGCGACGACGAGGCTTATGCAGACCGGCCGTATCGATCCATGCAACGCAATGCCGTACATCTGTCGGCACCGAGCATCTACACGCGCTGCGTCGAGCATCTTGATCTCCAGCCGGGTTTGAGCTTCCTCAACGTCGGCAGCGGGACGGGGTACCTCTCTGCGGTGGTCGCGACGCTCATCGGTCCGAATGCGATCAACCACGGCATCGAGCTGCGCACGTCGAACGTCGAGCTGTCGCGCACCCTCGCAGCTGAGCGCGGGCTCTCGTCCATTGTGTTCCACAACCGCTCCATTCGTGCAGTCGATCCGAAGGCCTCGATGAAGTTTGACCGGATCTATGTTGGCGCGGCGGCGAATGCGGAGGAGCGCACGCTCGTGGCGCAGCTGCTCAAGATCGGCGGACTCTGCGTGGGCCCGTATGACAACGCGAGCGGCGGCCAGCAAATGCTGAAGCTCGAGCGATACGGCACGGAAGGCGAGGTGCGCTTGCGCGAAACAGTCTTGATGGGCGTGAACTTTTCCTCACTGCTGCGCGGGCGTGAGCTGACCGATGTCGCGCACGACACGCCCGCCAACCCGCTCGAGCCACTCGCCCTTGGGTCGAAGTCCATCCCGCAGCCATCCACTGTCGCGGGTTCCCGCCCACGGGTAGGGCAGAGCGTGCGTGTCGTCGACGGTGCTTATCGAAAGGGACAAACAGGCACCCTCATCGAGGATGACGGCAGCCCTAACATGCCATTCAAGGTCAGGTTTTCGGACTCGGGCATATTATGGTTGCACCTGCTTGACGTTGAAGCAGTTGGTCCTGCTGGTGGGGGCGCCGTCATTGCGCTCGAAGGCGGCTCGCTTGCCGGCGGGTATCGTAAGGACGACCGCGTGACGGCTGGCGTCGCTCATGACAAAGTCGCGGTTGGAGACGCAGGCACGGTGATTGGCCCTTGCAGCAGCGATGGGGCCGACAAGGCGCAGCGTGTGTGCGTCGAGTTTGATGGTGGGAAGGGTCGGATCAACTACCTCGCTTCGAACCAGATCAATCTGATCACGCTCGCCGGCGGGTACCGGAGGGGCGACCGTGTGACGGCTGCCCAAGCTCATGACAAAGTCGCGGTTGGAGACGCAGGCACGGTGATTGGCC
>Ga0164294_10004345_pt1 | contig 12367 bp, 11 predicted proteins | sample GEODES005metaG_FD_111479 | JGI IMG/M metagenome (GOLD analysis project Ga0164294, IMG submission 111479) | Oligotrophic lake water microbial communities from Sparkling Lake, Wisconsin, USA - GEODES005 metaG | ecosystem: Environmental > Aquatic > Freshwater > Lake | place: USA: Sparkling Lake... | reverse complement strand
GTGGCCATCACTCGCGCGCGCCAGCGCCTGTACCTGAGCCACTCGCAAACCCGCATGCTGCACGGCCAAACCCGCTACAACCTGAAAAGCCGGTTTTTTGACGAACTGCCCGAAGACTGTCTGAAGTTTTTGACGCCCAAACGCCAGCCCCTGCGCGGCAGCTGGGGCCAGGGCGTGGGCGTGCCATCGGGTGGATATGCAGGCGCCAGCCTGGGTTCGGCGTCTTATGGCGCCAGCGCCGCAGCCCCCGTGGCCCGCAAAGAACCCTCCGCCCACGGCCTGCGCGTGGGCATGCAGGTGTTTCACAACAAGTTTGGCGAAGGCGCGGTGCTCACGCTTGAAGGCACCGGCGACGACGCCCGCGCCCAGATCAACTTCCCGCGCCACGGCACCAAGTGGCTGGCGCTGAGTGTGGCGAAGTTGACGCCGGTTTAGTTCCTACCCAAACGCAAAAAAAAGGCAGTCTGAGCTGCTTTTTTTTGTCTCATGGCGCAAAGCGCAGAATCTATGTTGGTTGCTTTACGCTCCACGGTGAGGGCATTACTACGCACTTAACCGCCGCCTGTGCCAGCTTGAAAAACACGTCGGTTTTGTCCATCACGCCGGTAAACGCATACGCGCCGGGGCAAAAGGCTGAGAGGGGGATGTTGTTGGCGGGGTGCACCGCGTTGTCGCGGGGCGCCTCACCGGTGACCACGAATTTGCCCTGGGCATCAAGCGCCATGGGGCCTGCGGGGTAGGCGTACTGAGGTTTCTTCTTCACCAAAGGTGGTTGGCCGTCTTACAGGGCGCAAAGCTCAGTCAGGCTGGGTAATTGCATGGTTTCCCCGTGTCGGGCTATGGCAAAAAAGTGGGATGAAGGGGCAGGGACAGGCGGGCTGAGCAAAAGCGCTCCAAGGTGGCCGCCTCTTGCTGCACCGCACAGCCGGTCAGCCGCACGCGTTGGCGTTGCAACTGCTTGAGCGTGCACTTGATAACCAGGCCCATAGGACCGAGATGGGCAGCTGGAAGACGGATTGCATCGCCAGCAACGCATTCGCAGGTCGCTCGGGCGCCGCTTTTGACCATGCCGGTTTCAGCGATAAGGCCAAAAGGGCGCAAAACGACCCATGCGCTATGGTGCGCGTCACCGAGTGCAAGGTGAAATGGAGGGGCATGGTTCGCGTTCGACGGCTGGCAGTCCAAAAGCCATGGCGAGACGCCTAAGGTGCTAGTGTGAGCCCTTGGTGACACAGCCGCTTGGCAGACGCTGCCCCACCCGTTCTCCCTTTAGGCCAGGTGTTCGACCGTGGCGCCAAAGGTGTCGGTGAAGCTGAAGTAAATCGACGTAAAAAACATGGCTGCCATGACCATTGCGCTGGGCAGCAAAATAGCGGCAACCAATTCTTCGCTGCCCGAGAGGCTCGCCAGCAGAGCGATAGTGGTGCCCACCAAAATAAACACCCCCACCCAGACCAGGCCATAAACGGCAAAGGCGCCAAAGTTGCGGCTGCAGGCCACGATGCTGAAAAACATGCTTTTTGCCGGTGTCACGCCATGCCAGTGCACCAGTGCCGGCGCATGCCAGAACATCAGGGACAAGGGAAGGTACATAGCCATGGCCACTAGTGCCGCGAGTTCGAAATTGTTGTCGGCTGCGATGTCTGCTCCGATGGAGCCGCCCATCAGGTATAGCTGTGCAAATCTTCCGCCATCGACTAGCGCCGAAATCCCAAGCAGCAGTAGAAAGCCTGAGGCGTACAAAGCCCCCAAGACCAGCATGGAGCGCAACTGCTTGCGCCCTGCCCGAAAACCACTGAACAAGACCCCAGGCATGGGGAACTTGCCCCTTAGGGCTTCTTGCGTGGCCGCCATTAGACCGAGCGTGGCGCCGGGCAACAAGGTCAAAGCCAAGACGCTACCCAGCACGGGCACCAGGCTGAGCACGGACATGACTGCCATAAAGATGAAAAACAGACCCGACAGGGCCAACGGTTGGCGCAAAAAGGTGGTTATTCCCATCTTGACCCAGAGGACCCCGTGGCGGGCTGGAATGGCGTTTAGTTTCATGTACGGGGGTGTAGGTGTGGCGAAAAAAGGCTCATTGTCAGCGGGTTTGCGATTCGTTGGCGCAAAACACGTTCGAAATGACGGGGATCGTGGGGTTTGAGCATGCTGGCTTCGCGGGGCAAATACCAGTCCCACAGGCGGGAGAGCCAAAAACGCAGGGCGGCGGCGCGCAGCATGGAGCTCAGCAGGGAGCGTTCGGCGGCCTCCAGCGGGCGCACGGCCTCATAGGCCATCAAAAAAGCCCGTGTGCGCTCGGTGTGACACGCACCCGTCGCCAAGTCAACGCACCAGTCGTTCAGCGTCACGGCCAGGTCAAAGACCCACGCATCGTTGCCAGCAAAGTAAAAGTCAAAAAAGCCGCTGAGCACCGGCATGGCGCTAGGGGCGAACATCACGTTATCCCGAAACAGGTCGGCATGGATGGGACCACGGGGCAGGGCCGCGTAGGTGGCAAGCGTGGCCACGTGGTTTTGGTAGGCCAGCTCAGACTGCAGCAGGGTCGCTTGCACGTTCTCCAGGTGGGGCAGCACCACGGGCACGGTCTCGTTCCACCAGGGCAGGGCGCGCAAATTGTCTTGTTGCATGGCAAAGCTGCGCCCCACCAGGTGCATGCGCGCCAGCATATCGCCCACCTGGGCGCAGTGCGCGGGGCGGGGCGAAAGTTCGCAGGCACTCGCGAGCAGGTTGACGACGGATGCCGGTTTGCCGCACAAGGAGTGCAAAACTTCGCCCTTCGAGTCTGCAGCCGGGTTGGGCACCGCAATGCCATGGGCGGCCAGGTGCGCCATCAGGCGCAGGTAGTAGGGCAGTTGGCTGGCGGTGAGGCGCTCGAACAGGGTGAGCACGTAGCGCGCCTGGGCGGTGTCGGCAAAGTAATTGGTGTTTTCAATGCCGCCAGAGCAGCCTTCGAGGCGGGTGAGTGGCCCCAGACCCAGGCTCTCGAACAAGGCGCTGGCCTGGGTCAATGAAACTTCCGTGTAAACCGCCATGAATCCAACCCGTGTGATAAACGCTGAACCAACGGCAGCGCGCGGGCCGCCGGGAGCCAAAAATGGCGATTCTCAATTGTAGGGTGCCTCCCGCACCCTCAGGCGCCCTAAGGCACCCGCAGGCGAAGGCAAAATGGCCGCATGAACCACGCCGCCAACACCCTTTTGCTGATCGACGGATCAAGCTATTTGTACCGCGCCTTCCACGCCATGCCCGACTTGCGCGCCGTCCCCGGCGACCCGACCAGCAGCCCCACGGGTGCGCTGCGCGGCATGGTCAACATGATGCAGGCGCTGCAAAAAGAGGTGCCTGCCGCCTATGTGGCCTGCGTGTTTGACGCCAAAGGTCCGACCTTTCGTGACGCCATCTACCCCCAGTACAAAGCCCAGCGCGCGCCCATGCCCGACGATTTGCGCTTGCAAATTGCGCCCATTCACGAGGTGGTGCACCTTTTGGGCATGCGCGTGCTGGACGTGCCGGGCGTGGAGGCCGATGACGTGATTGGCACTCTGGCGGTGCTGGCCGCCGGGCGGGGCATGGACGTGGTGGTGAGCAGCGGTGACAAAGACCTGGCGCAACTGGTCAACGAGCGCATCACCATCATCGACACCATGAACGGCAAGCGGCGCGATCTGGCGGGCGTGCAAGAAGAGTTTGGCGTACCGGCCCACCTGATGCTGGACTACCAAACCCTGGTGGGCGACACAGTGGACAACGTGCCCGGCGTGTCCAAAGTCGGCCCCAAAACCGCCGTGAAGTGGCTGCAGGAGTATGGCAGCCTAGAGGCCGTGGTGGCCAACGCCGGCCACATCAAAGGCGTGGTGGGCGAGAACCTGCGCAAAGCGCTGGACTGGCTGCCCACCGGGCGCCTGCTGCTCACCATCAAAACCGACTGCGATTTGCGCGACTGGCTGCCCGGCCTGCCGGCGTTCGACGACTTGGTAACCCGACCGCAAGAGACCGCAGCCCTGCACGATTTTTACGAGCGTGTGGGCTTTAAAGGCCTGGCGCGTGCGGCGGCAGCCGAGATGGTCAAACAGGCGCCGCGCGCCAGCGCCACGGGCGAAGCAGACTTATTTTCGGACCGCCCGGCGCCCCAGCAACCAACGGTGGCGCAATCCAGCGAAGGCAGCCCAGACGCGCCCGGCCAAACTGCGCTGTTTGGCGACCAAGCCCCGCAGCGCCCCACGCACTACGAGACGGTGCTCACCCTGGACGCGCTGGAGCGCTGGCTCGTACGGGTGCAAGCCGCCGACTTGGTGGCAGTGGACACCGAAACCACGTCTTTGGACGAAATGCGCGCTGAAATTGTGGGCATCAGCCTGTGCGTGGTGGCAGGGGAGGCGGCCTATATCCCGCTGGCGCACCGCTATCCCGGCGCGCCTGAGCAATTGCCGCGGGAGCAGGTGCTCTTGCTGCTCAAACCCTGGCTGGAAAGCGCCTTGCACCCCAAGCTGGGCCAGCACGTCAAATACGACCGCCATGTGTTTGCCAACCACGGCATTGAGGTGCAGGGCTATGTGCACGACACCATGCTGCAAAGCTATGTGCTTGAGGTGCACAAGCCCCACGGCCTGGCCAGCCTGGCCGAGCGCCACCTGGGGCGCAGCGGCCTGAGCTTTGAAGACCTGTGCGGCAAGGGCGCCAGCCAAATTTGCTTTGACCAGGTGGACATTGAGCGCGCGTCGCAATACGCCTGCGAAGACGCCGACATGACGCTTGAAGTGCACCAGCTGCTGCGGCCGCAGGTCGCCGCCCACGAGGGACTGCGCTTTATTTACGAACTTGAAATTGCCAGCAGCGAGGCCTTGTACCGCATAGAGCGCAACGGCGTGCTGATCGACGCGCCCACGCTGGCCGCCCAAAGCCTGACCTTGGGTGCGCGCATGCTAGAGCTAGAAACCGAGGCCCACGCACTGGCTGGTCAGCCCTTTAACCTGAGCAGCCCGAAGCAGATTGGCGAGATTTTTTTCACCAAGCTGGGCTTGCCCGTGGTCAAAAAGACTGCCACCGGCGCGCCTAGCACCGACGAAGAGGTGCTGGAAAAACTGGCCGAGGACTTTCCGCTGCCCGCCAAAATCTTGGAACACCGGGGTCTGGCCAAACTCAAAGGCACGTACACCGACAAGCTGGCCCAACTCGCCCACCCGCGCACCGGGCGCGTGCACACCCACTACGCGCAGGCGGTGGCGGTGACCGGGCGCTTGTCCAGCAACGACCCGAATTTGCAGAATATTCCCATCCGCACGCCCGAGGGGCGGCGCGTGCGCGAGGCCTTTGTGGCCCCTGCAGGCAGCGTGATCGCTAGCGCCGACTACAGCCAGATCGAGCTGCGCATCATGGCCCATATCAGCGGCGACGAGGCCCTTTTGAACGCCTTTCACCACGGCCTGGACGTGCACCGCGCCACGGCGGCGGAAGTGTTTGGCCTGGCCGTGGACCAGGTGAGCAGCGAGCAGCGGCGCTACGCCAAGGTGATTAACTTTGGTCTCATTTACGGCATGAGCGCCTACGGCCTGGCGCGCAACCTGGGCATCGACAACAACGCGGCCAAGAACTACATCGAGCGCTACTTTGCGCGTTTTTCAGGCGTTAAGCGCTACATGGACGACACCCGCGCTCAAGCCAAAGCGCGCGGCTATGTGGAAACCGTATTTGGCCGGCGCTTGTATTTGCCCGAGATCAACTCGCCCAACGGCCAGCGGCGCGCAGGTGCCGAGCGCGCCGCCATCAACGCGCCCATGCAGGGCACGGCGGCGGATTTGATCAAACTCAGCATGGTCAAGGTGCAGCAGGTGCTCGACGCCGAACACCGCGCCAGCAAGATGATCATGCAGGTGCACGACGAACTGGTGTTTGAGGTGCCGCTGGCCGAAGTGGATTGGCTGAAGATTGAGATTCCGCGCCTGATGGCCGACGTGGCCGCCCTGAAGGTGCCGCTGCTAGCCGAAATGGGCGTGGGTTCCAACTGGGACCAAGCGCACTGATGCCAGGCAAGCCCTGCATCAATGCGGACAAACACCGTGGCTTCGGTCCTGCGGCACAATCCTGGGCTGGCTTTGCGGTGTGTCAGAAAGCTGCAAGCCCCGCGCAATATCTGTTTCCCCACCTTTAGCCGCCGCAAAAGTGCGCGCGGGGCCCATAGATTCCACCAGGGAGAGAATTCAATGAACCAAAACACCATTCAAGACACCCAAGCCCTCCTCGATGCGCGCGCCACCGACGCCCATCCCAGCCGCCGCACCGCCCTCAAGGTTGCAGCGGGCGCCGGATTTGCTGCAGCGGTGCAGCCGGTGACCGCCCAGACCGTGGTCACCACGCCCAGCGATGGCTTGTTGGCCGGGCGCATCACCATCGATGTCAATGGCTACGCCATGTCCGCCTACCGGTCGGCGCCCACGGGTGCCAAGAATGCGCCGGTGGTGCTGGTGGTGCCAGAAATATTTGGCGTGCACGAGCACATCGCTGATGTCACACGGCGGCTGGCCCACCTGGGTTATGTGGCGATCGCCCCCGACCTGATGGCCCGCCAGGGCGACGCGTCAAGCTACGCCGACATAGGCCAGTTGATGGCGCAAGTGGTGTCCAAAGTGCCCGATGCGCAGGTGATGGCCGATCTGGACGCCACGGTTGCCTGGGCCGCGCGCAACGGCGGCAACACCGAGCGCCTGGCGATTACCGGGTTTTGCTGGGGTGGGCGCATCACCTGGCTTTATGCGGCACACCAGCCCAAAGTGAAAGCCGCAGCAGCATGGTATGGCCGCCTGGTGGGCCAGAGCACGGCGCTTACGCCGGTGCATCCGGTCGATGTAGCGGGCAAGCTGCAGGCCCCAGTGTTAGGCTTGTACGGCGGCGCCGACACCGGCATTCCCTTGGATTCGGTGGAAGCCATGAAGGTAGCCTTGGCTGCTGGTCCGGCAGCCGCTGAGGCCTCGCAGTTCATGGTCTATCCCGATACGCCGCACGCTTTTCATGCGGACTACCGGCCTAGCTTCCGCAAAGAAGCGGCCCAAGACGGCTGGCGGCGCCTGACCCAGTGGTTCCTGGCCAACGGGGTCTGATGATGACTCTTTTGGCTATTTTGCTGGGCACTCTTTTTGCTGGCGTGGGCAGCGTGTGGGTGGCAGCGGGATTGAGTTTTGGCCTGCTGGCGCGTTACACGCAGCACATGCTCAGTCTGGCGGCCGGGGCCTTGCTGGCGACGGCTTTCATGCACCTGTTGCCCGAGGCGTTCGAGAGCCAGAGCAGCGCACACGATCTGTTTTTGACCTTGCTTATTGGCTTAGTTTTTTTCTTTTTGCTGGACAAGGCTGAGTTGTGGCACCACGGGCACGAGCATGGGGGGCACAGCTACATGGGCCCGGACCCACACCCACATCTTCACCATGAAGGCCACCACCATGCACCACCGGCTCGTTCAACGGTCAAACTCCACAGCCACGCCAGCGGTGGCTGGGCCGTGCTGGCGGGTGACAGCGTGCATTGCTTTGGTGACGGGGTGTTGATTGCGTCGGCATTTATCGCCGATATCCGGCTCGGCATGATCGCCTCGCTAGCGGTGTTGGCGCACGAGGTGCCGCACCACATGGGTGACTTGATGGTGCTGCGCGCCAACACCACGCACCGCAATGCTGCTTTGCTGAAGGTCTCTATGGCGGGTGCGGTCACCGCATTGGGTGGCTTGCTCGGGTTTTGGCTGGTGGACCAATTGCAGGACTATTTGCCTTATTTTTTGGTGGTCGCCTCCAGCAGTTTTATATACGTGGCCTTGGCCGACCTGATTCCCCAACTGCAAAAACAGCTGTCTGCGCCCCAGACCACGGCCCAAATAGCCTGGCTGCTGGCGGGTATTGGTTTGGTGACGCTGGTCAGCGGCTTGGCGCACGCGCACTAGATTTTGGTATTGCATCCCGCGATGCAGCACAATTCAACCACTAAGGTGCACAGTGTGCAGACCCTGGCACACATTCTTGAGCGAGAAATTCACCATGAACGCAAACGTAAAAGCCGAAAGCGATGCTATCGCCCTTAACACGGGGGCTAACGCGCAGTGGCACGCTCGGCGCCTTGCGGCCACGCCACGCGGCGTCGGCGTGATGGGTGATTTTTTTATTGACCATGCCAAGAATGCGGAGTTTTGGGACATTGAGGGGCGTCGCTATATCGACTTTGCGGCGGGTATTGCAGTCCTTAACACGGGCCACGTGCACCCCAAGGTGCAGTCGGCGATTGCTCAGCAGTTGGCGCGCTTCACGCACAGCTGCTTCCAGGTGGTTCCCTACACCGAATACGTTTCGCTGGCTGAGCGGCTCAATGCCATGGTTCCGATTGACGGGCCAAAAAAGACGGCTTTTTTCTCCACCGGTGCCGAGGCGGTTGAAAACGCCGTCAAGATCGCCCGCTTTCACACCCAACGCAGCGGCGTGATCGCTTTTGGCGGCGCGTTTCATGGTCGCAGCCTGTTTGCGGTGGCGTTGACGGGCAAGGTCCAGCCTTACAAGGCTGGCTTTGGGCCGTTTGCACCCGAGATATACCATGTGCCATTTCCTTGTCACTGCGCCGACCTGGCCCAAACGCAGCACGCGATGGAGCAGCTTTTCAAGTGCGATATCGATCCCAAGCGCGTGGCGGCGATTATTTTCGAACCGGTGCAGGGGGAGGGTGGTTTTAACCCGATCCAGACAGCTGCCGTGCAATGGCTGCGCGCACTGTGCGACGAGCATGGCATCGTTCTCATCGCCGATGAAGTGCAAACCGGTTTTGCCCGCACCGGCAAGATGTTTGCCATGGAGCATCACGGCGTATCCCCGGACATCGTGACGCTGGCCAAAAGCCTGGCCGGTGGAACGACCTTGTCCGCCGTTGTGGGTCGCGCAGACATCATGGACGCGCCCAACCCGGGTGGTTTGGGCGGAACCTACGCCGGCAACCCGCTGGCCGTGGCCGCTGCACAGGCGGTGCTGGACGTGATGGCTGAGGAACGCTTGTGTGATCGCGCGCAGGTTCTGGGTGCGCGCTTCGTCACACAACTGCAAGCTGCCAAGGAAAAAAACTCCGCCATGGGCTATGTTCGGGCCTTGGGCGCCATGATGGCCTGTGACTTTGTGCGCCCCAGTAGCGGGGCGCCGGACGCCGACCGGGCCAAACACGTGCAGCAAGCCGCGTTCAAAAAGGGTTTGCTGCTGCAGATCCGCGGCGTGTACGGCAATGCCATCCGGTTTTTATCCCCCTTGACCATCGAAGACAGCGTCTTTGCCGAAGCGATGGATGGTTTGGACAGCGTGCCGGCCTGATCGAATAATTTGCGCTTTTGATGACACCGTATTCAGACACCATTGCGGCCCTTAAGTCCCAGGGCATTCATTCCTTATTGACCCAGTTTTGCGACTTGCATGGCGTGGCCAAAGGCAAGCTGGTACCGGTGGAGGGCTTGCAGGAATGGGTGGAGCAAGGTGCCGGATTTGCCGGTCCGAGCATCTGGGGCACCGGCTTGCCCCGGTTCGGCCCGCGCAGTGAGTATTACGGGCGCGTGCAGTTGGAGTCTTTGCAGCCTTTGCCCTTTATGCCCGGTGTGGCACGCGCAGTGTGTGACGGTTTCGCCGGCGGTGAACCCTTGGAAACCTGCTCTCGGCAATTACTCAAATCGGCGTTGGCAAGGCTTACAGCCCGTGGTTGGACCTTATGGGTGGGTATCGAGCCAGAGTTCTTTTTGCTCCAGGAGAGCGAGAGGGGACGTTGGCAACTGGCCGACGCACAAGATCGCTTGGCCAAACCGTCCTACGATTTTCAGTCCATCTACCGTAATGCCGACTTTTTGGAAGAGATGCGCAGCACGCTCGTTTCTTTGGGCTTTGGACTGCAGCAAATGGACCACGAAGACGCATGCGGCCAGTATGAAATCAACTACCGGTTTGATGACGCTTTGGCTGCTGCGGACCGCTTCATGCTGTTCAAGATGGTGGCCCACGCTGTGGCGCAAAAGCACGGCAAGGTATTTAGTTGCATGCCCAAACCGTTTGCCAACGCACCCGGAAGCGGTCTGCACTTCCATCTCAGTATCACCGACTCGACTGGCCGCGCCGTGTTTGCTGACGGCCAAGGTGATTTAGGCCTGAGCCCCATCGGCCACCAGTTTGCTGCGGGTTTGTTGCACCACGCGGATGCGCTCAGCGCGGTTTGCGCCCCTAGCGTCAACAGTTACAAACGCCTGGCGGTGAGCCAAAGCGCCTCGGGCACCACCTGGTCACCGGTTTGGAAGGCCTACGGCGATAACAACCGTACCTGTCTGGTACGCACGGTGGCAGGTCGCATCGAATGGCGGTTGCCCGACCCATCCTGCAACGTCTATGCAGCCATTGCCGCCACCCTGCTTGCCGGCTTGGACGGGGTTGAACAAAGGCTTGCGGCCCCGAAACCCTGCGACGAAGACCTGTACCTGCGCCACGCCAGCGGATTACCCATGCCAGCGCGGTTACCCAAGAACTTGGGGGATGCACTGGATGCGTTGGAAGCTGCGACGGATCTCACCGCGGCTTTGGGTACGCAGTTTGTCCGGCAGTTCATCGCACTGCACCGTGTGCAATGGGATGCCTACAGCCAGCAGGTGAGCGACTGGGAGCTGGTGCACTACGCGAACGCTTTCTGAAATTTGTATGTCTTGCGCCCTTTTGTGATGCGTTATGCGGTTTCGCATTATGGGAAATAGACGTTTTTCGCCAGCTCAAATATTTCACAATGTGGGAACACGGTTTCTTTTGATGAAATCATTGAGGTAAGTATCTGATATTTATAAGAAAAGTTTTAGTCTTATATAAGACATAAGATTTCTCATGTGTCTTATATAAGACCTAAAATACCCCTAACGGCACCGGAATTGCTACGCAAGGCGGTGCCTCCGTTTTACCAACTTAGGAGTGTTTTATGCCCCAATCCCTGAATGAACAATTGAGTCGCGAGCAGCAGATCGCCATACTGGAGAAAGACTGGGCGACCAACCCCCGTTGGCAGGGTATCAAGCGTGGCTATTCCGCTGCGGACGTGGTCCGGTTGCGTGGATCGTTTCAGGTCGAACACACCTTGGCTCGCCGCGGTGCGGAAAAGCTGTGGGAACTGGTCAATAACGAGCCCTATGTCAATTGCCTGGGTGCGTTGACCGGTGGCCAGGCCATGCAGCAAGTCAAAGCCGGCGTCAAAGCCATTTACCTGTCGGGTTGGCAAGTGGCTGCTGACAACAACGAGTACTCGGCCATGTACCCGGACCAGTCGCTGTACCCGGTGGATTCGGTGCCCAAGGTGGTTGAGCGCATCAACAACTCGTTTACCCGTGCCGATGAAATCCAGTGGTCTAAAGGTGTGGGCCCCGGCGACAAGGGCTATATCGACTACCACGCCCCCATCGTGGCCGATGCTGAAGCCGGTTTCGGTGGCGTGTTGAACGCCTATGAATTGATGAAGGCGATGATCCGTGCTGGTGCCGGTGGCGTGCACTTTGAGGACCAGTTGGCTTCGGTGAAAAAATGCGGCCACATGGGCGGTAAGGTTTTGGTGCCAACCACCGAGGCCTGCCAAAAACTCATCGCCGCCCGCATGGCCGCCGATGTGTACGGCGTACCTACCTTGGTCATTGCCCGAACGGACGCGGAAGCAGCCGACCTGTTGACCAGCGATTACGACGAAAACGACAAGCCTTTCCTGACCGGCGAGCGCACGGCAGAAGGTTTTTACAAGACCAAGAAGGGCTTGGAGCAGGCCATCTCTCGCGCCGTGGCATACGCCGAATACGCAGACTTGGTGTGGTGCGAAACCGGCACGCCCGACCTGGCGTTTGCCAAGAAATTTGCCGACGCCGTGCACGCCAAGCATCCCGGCAAGATGCTGGCCTACAACTGCAGTCCGTCGTTTAACTGGAAGAAAAACCTGGACGACGCGACGATCGCCAAGTTCCAAAAAGAGCTGGGCGCTATGGGTTACAAATACCAGTTCATCACCTTGGCCGGTATCCACAACATGTGGTACCACATGTTTGACTTGGCACAAGACTATGTGGCACGCGGCATGACCGCTTACGTGGAAAAGGTGCAAGAACCCGAGTTCGCGGCGCGCGAGCGTGGCTACAGCTTTGTGAGTCACCAGCAAGAAGTGGGAACGGGTTATTTCGACGAAGTCACCACCGTGATTCAAGGTGGTAAATCCAGCGTCACTGCGCTGACCGGCTCAACCGAAGAAGAGCAGTTCCACTAACCCGGCTGAGATTCCCTAAGGAAAACCGGGTCCCTCAAAAGGCCCGGTTTCTTTACGTCCCGTAAGGCCGAGTCCATTCTTTCTCAAG
>Ga0164294_10004342_pt1 | contig 12377 bp, 15 predicted proteins | sample GEODES005metaG_FD_111479 | JGI IMG/M metagenome (GOLD analysis project Ga0164294, IMG submission 111479) | Oligotrophic lake water microbial communities from Sparkling Lake, Wisconsin, USA - GEODES005 metaG | ecosystem: Environmental > Aquatic > Freshwater > Lake | place: USA: Sparkling Lake... | reverse complement strand
GCGGCTTCGCGCGGCAGCGACTTTCACAGCCCGGATGAAAGCCACACTGATCTTGGCAGCCTGCCTTGGTTGCCGGGCAATTTGACCCCGGTGTGGGAATTACTGGCAGACCGCATCCAATAAACTCGCCTTTGTGCGTTTTCGCTATGGCCCAATGGCTGCAAGTACACCCTGACAATCCTCAACCCCGCTTGCTCAAACAGGCGGTGGATATGCTCAAACAAGGCAAGGTGCTGGCGGTGCCCACCGACTCCAGCTACGCCCTGGTCTGCCACCTCGACGACAAAACCGCTGTGGACCACATGCGGCGCATACGCGGGGTAGACGACAAACACCATCTCACCTTGCTGTGCCGCGACCTGAGCGAGTTGGCGCTGTATGCCAAAGTGGACAACCGACAATTTCGTTTGCTCAAAGCGGCCACCCCGGGCGCTTACACCTTCATTTTGGAAGCTACCAAGGAAGTGCCGCGCCGGGTGTCCCACCCGCAACGCAAAACCATCGGTTTACGGGTGCCAGAGCACATAAGCCTGCTGCAATTACTCGAGTTACACGGCTCGCCCTTGCTGGCTACCACCCTGATTGCGCCCGGTGACACCGAGCCTATGAACGATGCGCAGGAGATCCGCGAACGCTTCGAACACCAGCTCGCTGCCGTCATAGACGCGGGCGCTTGCTCCATGCAAGCCACCACCGTGGTCGATTTGACCCTCATGGGAGCAGGCGGCGACCCGGTGGTGATCCGTTTGGGCGGTGGGGATGTAAGCCTTTTAGGGTTGTAAATTCACACAGGGTTGTCTTTATAAGGCGCTTAAGTGATTGTCATAGATGAAAAATATTACAGATATTTGTTATTTCGATATTTAATTCACGCAGATTAGTGAGAGAATAAAAATGTGAATTTCAATGAAATAGTTCAAACAATCACCACCCATGCTTTGCCGGTATTACTGGCAATCACCTTGCATGAGGCGGCGCACGGCTATGTCGCCAAATTGTTAGGCGACAACACCGCTTGGGCCTTGGGCCGCGTCACACTCAATCCTGTGCCCCATATTGATTTGGTGGGTACCATCGCGATACCTTTGGTACTCTATTTCGCCACTGCGGGCAATTTTTTACTTGGTTACGCCAAGCCTGTGCCGGTGGATGCTTCCCGTTTGCGTCACCCCAAACGCGACATGGTGTGGGTCGCCTTGGCCGGTCCTGTGGCCAACTTGCTGCAAGCCATTTTGTGGATGGTCGCGATTTATTTACTCAGCGGTTTTGATGTCGAAGAGCGTTTTTTCATCGACATGGCCAAGGCGGGCGTGTTGACCAACTTGGTCATGTTTGCTTTCAACCTGTTTCCCATTCCACCCATGGATGGCGGGCGCATTGTGGTGGGTTTGTTGCCTTGGCGGCTTGCCGTCGGTTTCGCGCAGGTTGAGCGCTTCGGTTTTTTCATTGTGATGGGCTTGGTATTGCTCGGCGTGGTCAACGCTTTGTGGATGACACCTATCATGAATGCCTCTGTGTTCTCCATCCAATGGTTGTTGCAGCCCTTGGCCTCTTATTTGCAAATGGCCACCCCATGACAGAACGCGTTCTCTCCGGCATGCGCCCGACCGGCGCGCTCCACCTAGGCCACTACCACGGTGCCTTGAAAAACTGGGTGCGTCTGCAGTCAGAGATGGAATGTTTTTATTTCGTCGCTGACTGGCATGCACTCACCACGCATTACCAAAGCCGTGAAGTGATTGAAAAAAATGTCTACGAGATGGTCATCGACTGGCTGGCCGCCGGTCTGGACCCGAACAAATGCACTTTGTTTTTGCAAAGCCGTATCCCTGAGCATGCCGAGCTGTTTACCTTGCTGGCCATGGGCACGCCCATCAGTTGGCTGGAACGCGTGCCAACCTACAAAGACCAGCAGGAAAAGCTCAAAGACAAAGACCTGACGACTTACGGTTTTTTAGGCTACCCCTTGCTGCAAGCCGCTGACATCTTGATTTACAAGGCCAGGCACGTACCGGTCGGCGAAGACCAAGCCAGCCACGTCGAACTCACCCGTGAGGCGGCTCGTCGTTTTAACCATTTGTATGGCCGCGAACCCGATTTCGACGCGCTGGTGCAAGTCTGCTTGGCCAAATTGCCCAAGGACAGCGTCAAACGCTTTGAAAAGTCCCGCAAACAGTTTCAAGAAACCGGTGACACCAAGGCGCTGGAAGGTGCCATGGGTTATTTACAAACCGCACCTGAATTGACAGACAAAGACCGTGAACGTTTGGAAGGCTATTTCAAAGGAACGGGTAAAGCGGTGTTGACAGAACCGCATGCGCTGCTGACAGAAGCCAGCAAACTGCCCGGCTTGGACGGCGCCAAAATGAGCAAAAGCTACAACAACACGATTGCCATGCGCGAAGACAAGGCCAGCATCGAGACCAAAGTCAAGCGCATGCCCACCGACCCGGCGCGGGTCAAAAGAACCGACCCAGGCAACCCAGATCGTTGTCCAGTCTGGCAATTTCATTTGGTGTATTCGCCTGTCGCCACCCGCGAATGGGTGAAAACCGAATGTGCCAGAGCAGGTATTGGTTGCCTAGAATGCAAGCAACCGATCATCGAGGCCATCATCGCCGAGCAACAACCCATGCTGGAGCGCGCAGAGCCTTTTGTTTCCAACCCCCGCCTTGTTCGTGATATCGTAGACGCTGGAACACAGCGTGCACGTGCCACGGCGCAAGACACCATGCGCGATGTGCGCGAGGCCATGGGCCTGAACTATTGACACCCGGAGAATTTATATGAGCTTGTATGTAATCGATGACCACCCGATGGTTCGCCAAATGATTGGTATGTTGCTGCGTCGCCTGCGTCCCGCCTCCAAGGTTGTGGAACTGGAGAAATACAGCGAGTTGCAAGCAGCACTGATCAAAAACGGCGAACCCGAATTGTTCGTTTTGGATTTGCTGCTGCCAGGCGTCAAAGGTGCTACAGCCATCTCTGATGTGAAAAAAATGTACCCCGATATTCCGCTGGTGGTGTTGTCCGCCATGCCGTCCGGCGAAGCGCGTGACGCTTGTTTAGAAGCCGGTGCTGACCTTTACATTGAAAAATCTACCGATACCGCTGAGATATCTGCCGCCATTCAGGACATTTTGAAGTCTGATAGCGACGAAGCCGACGCGGATGCAGTGGTGGTCGGTGACATCAAATTGTCTAAGCGCCAAAAGCAACTCATCCTCATGCTTGACCGTGGTTTGTCCAACCGGGATATCGCTGCAGAACTCAGCATCAGCGAACACACGGTCAAGGTTCACTTGTGGCGCCTGTTCCGTCGCTTGGGTGTGAAAAGCCGTACACAAACCTTGCACTTCGCGCGCACACACGGTTTGTTGATGGGTTGATACTCACGCACTTAAAAAAAAACCGGCTGCAAAGCCGGTTTTTTTTCGCCTGTCATCCAACGCTAGAAACTGACTTCAAAGCAGTGGTTCACGCACCCGCTGCATTTAAAGCATTGCACAGCATTTAAGGCGTCAAAGCCTTGGAGATAGTTAATTCCAATTTATCAGGACTGCCAGGTGTGACCGGGCCGACGCTGGCACCGAAGTCACCCGCTTGCGGCATGGCGTTACCGGTTTTGGAAATGCGCGCACGCACCATGACTGACTTGGCCTGCGAGAGTTTCATCTGCGGGTTCATGGCCAGGCTGTCGTCAAGCACAAAGTCATATGGCAGTTTGTCTACCGTGGTGCGGATGATGGCCAAAGGCATGCGCGGACCTTCGGCAGCGTTGGCATAAATAAACACCGTGTCCTTGGGCGAGACTTGCGCCGCCAACGCCGGTTCCAAAGAAACCCGACCGCTCAAGCGCTCGGTGCCGTCAGACGCCGGTTTGGCCATGGCACCGGCGCTCGCTGGTGCATTGGCTATAGACAGCGGTGCTTGTGCTGGCAAGCCGAGTTGTTCACGCGCTTTGTCAATCGCCTCAGCCAGCGCAGGCAAATCAGGTGAAGAGGCAGGCAACAAGCCGCGCACTTTTTCCCAATAGCTCAATGCATCTTTGAAGCGGCCTTCAGAAAACGCGGCGCTGCCGGCCAGCAACAAAGCATTGCCGTTTTGCGGATCGGCTTTGAGCACGCCGTTGATGATGGCCCAAGGCTCGCCTTTGAAGCTGCCGTTGTTCTTTTGAGCCAGCACTTCTGCACGTTCCACCACAATGTCATCGTTGCGTTCAAGCGCCAAGGCTTTTTGCAATGCCGCATCCGCTTGGTCGTAACGTGCCAATGCACGTTGTATGCGTCCCAACATGACCCAGCCCTCTGCGTTATTGGGTTCCTTCTCCAAACGCTGTGCGAGTTGCTCGGCCATGGCTTCGAGTTTTTGCGGCGTCATTTGCTCGTCGCCATTGGCTTGCGCCATCAAGGCCGGATCCAGCGCCATCGGCGTACCTACGGACATATAGACACTGAATGCAGCCACCGGAATCACCAACGCCATCAATGCAATTAACCAGCGCACACGCTGTGCAGGTTTGGCTTCTGCGGCGGCTTCGTTGGCAGGCGCGTCTTCCATCAAACGCTGTGTCAACTCTGCTTTGGACAAATCAAACCCGGCTGGGTCCAGACTGCCTTGCTCAAGCTCACGCTCGAGTTCGGACAATTGTTCGCGGTAAACCGTGATGTGCGACATCACGTGCGCGCGCTCCTGACCCGAAGCAGCGGCTTTGGCCGCACGATGGGCGTACCAACCAAGCAACAGCACCACCAACAGGGACAGCGCCAGCGCCAGAATAAGAAATAGCAGAGCGTTATTCATTCAATCCTTGGCGACCGCATCAGCAGCCTGTTCGTGGTGCAGTGGGGTTTGCGCTTGCAAAGCGTTTTTGCGTAACCGCAAATAACGCCACAAACCCCAGACAGCCAATAGCAATATGAAGAAAGGACCGAACCACAAGGGCCAGGTCAGCGGCTTGACCTGCGGCCGGTACAACACAAAATCGCCGTACCGTTCGACCAAATAGGTTTTGATCTCGGCATCGGTTTTGTTCTCGCGTATGAGTTTGCGCACCTCGCGTCGCAAGTCTTCGGCCAGTTCGGCATGCGAAGAAGACAAGGATTCGTTTTGACACACCATACAGCGCAATTCTTCGGCAATCACCACCAATCGCGCTTCGACCTGCGGGTCTTCGGCCATGGGCTGTGCTTCTCCCGCACTCACCCAAGGCGACAGCAACATCCAGCACAACAAGATCCACTTCATGAGGCTTCCAATGTTTGTATCAAGGGCAGCAAGGTGTCTTGCAATATTTGCGGGGTCAACGGACCGACGCGCTTGTAACGAATGACACCCTGACGATCGATCAAATAGGTTTCAGGCACACCATAAACGCCGTAATTGATGCCAACGCTGCCGTCCAAATCCAGCACCGACAAGGTGTAAGGATCGCCCTGCCGCTGTAAAAACCGCAGACTGCGTTCTCGTGCCAGTTGCAATTTTTCAGCTTCTTTGAGCGGCCCGTTGGGCTGGTCTTGGGCCTGAATTTCTTTGTAACTCAAGCCGACCACGGGTGTGCGGCTTTGTTTTGAAAACTCAACCAGCAACGGATGCTCTTCGCGACACGCCACACACCAAGTGGCCCAGACATTGAACAACCAGACCTTGCCTTTCATGTCGCTGGGGCTAAAAGGTTTGTCCCCCACCAACATGGGCAAACTGAAATCGGGCGCAGGTTTGCCCACCAACGGCGAAGGAATTTCACGCGGATCGCGCGTGAGGCCGACCGCCAGAAAAATCACCAACGCCGCAAACAAGCCCAAAGGAATGAGAAATTTTTTATTCATCGCATCATGACGCAGACGACAAGGCCTCGCCCGCAGTTTGCAAGGGAGACACACTGCGCCGACGGTAACGCCTGTCCAGCGCCGCGAGCACGCCACCAAACACCATCATCAACACACCTGCCCACAACCAAGGGACGAAAGGTTTGTAATAAACCCGCATGCTCCAACTCGGGGTGTCGCCAGCAATCGGGTCGCCCAAAGACACATACAAGTCGCGCAAAAAACCCGAGTCGATAGCGGCTTCTGTCATAGGCATGGCACTGGAGAAATAACGGCGTTTTTCCGGATAAAGCACTTCAACCACTTTGTTGTTCTTCAACACTTCCACATGCGCTTGCGAGGCTTTGTAGTTCGGGCCTTTCACATCCACCATATCGACCAGTCGGAAGGTGTAGGGCGCTATGCTGACAGTGTCGCCCAGCGACATGCGCACATCCCATTCGACTTCAAATGATTTGACACCGGTGATACCCAGCACCAACACCGCCATACCGAAATGCGCCAAATGCATGCCCCAGAATGAGCCCCCGATGCGTCCGGGTTTGCGAATGCGCTCGACCACATGTTGCAAGCTGCCCAGCGCCACCCACATGCCGAGAAACACTCCCAGCGCCGTACCGGCAGACCATTCACCAAACACAAATGGCAGACCTATGGCGAGCAGCAAAGCAGCCAAGCCGACCCACCGCAATTGCATGAACATGTCGTTGAGCTTGGCCTCGCGCCAGTGCGCCACGGTACCGGGCACCAGCACGAACAACAGCGGCACCATCAAGGGCGCGAACACCAGATTGAAATACGGCGGGCCGACCGACAGCTTGCCCAGATTCAGCGCATCAATAATGAGCGGGTACAGCGTGCCTAACAACACCGCGCCGGTGGCCACCACCAGCAACACACTGTTGAGCAGCAAAAAAGATTCGCGCGACACCAAGCCCATGCTGCCGCCCAGCGTGACCGCAGGCGCGCGCCAGGCAAACAAGGTGAGCGATGCGCCGACGACGACTGCGAGAAAACACAGAATGAAAACGCCGCGCGCCGGGTCCGTGGCAAATGCATGCACAGAGGTGAGTACGCCTGAACGAACCAAAAAAGTTCCCAGCAAAGACAAAGAGAAAGCAGCGATGGCCAGCAACACGGTCCAAGCCTTGAAGCTGCCGCGCTTTTCAGTGACCATCAGGGAATGAATCAACGCCGTGCCAACCAACCACGGCATGAGGGATGCGTTTTCCACCGGGTCCCAGAACCACCAACCGCCCCAGCCGAGTTCGTAATAAGCCCACCAAGAACCCAAGCCGATACCGAATGTGAGAAACGACCAAGCAATGACAGTCCATGGCCGTGACCAGCGGGCCCAAGCGGCATCCAAACGACCCGAGATCAGCGCGGCAATCGCGAATGCAAATGCCACCGACATGCCCACATAACCCATGTAGAGCATGGGCGGGTGAATGACCAAGCCCGGGTCTTGCAACAACGGGTTCAAATCACGCCCGTCCGCAGGAATAGGAAACAAACGGTCAAACGGGTTGGAGGTGATCAAGATGAAAGCCATGAAGCCCACGGACACCAGACCCAGCACGCCGAGCACCCGCGCCACTATATTGAGAGGCAGGCTTTGCGAGAACAAAGCCACAGCAGCCGTCCAACCGGTCAGCATCAACACCCACAACAACAATGAACCTTCATGGCCGCCCCATACTGCAGCAAACTGGTAGGCCTTGGGCAACAAACTGTTGGAATGCTCAGCCACATACTTGACCGAAAAATCGTTGCTTAAAAATGAAGTCGCCAAACAAGCGAAAGACAGCAACACCAGCGCGAACTGCAAAAACGCCGTCGGACGCGCCAGCGATTGCCACACTGTGTTGCGGTTGAGCGTGCCCCACAAAGGAAACACACCGAGCAATACCGACAGCACTGTTGCGAGAATCAATGCAAATTGACCGAGTTCTGGAATCATGTGAAGTTCGCCTTCAGGGTTTGACAGATTGGGCGGCGCGCGCCTGGGCCGCTTTGTCCAGCGCGTGCTGGGCCTCAGGCGGCATGTAATTTTCGTCGTGTTTGGCCAGCACCTCGCTTGCGGTCATCACACCTTGACCATCGATTTTGCCTTGGGCGACCACGCCCTTGCCTTCTTTGAATAAATCGGGCAGCAAACCAATGTATTGCACCGTGGTGTCATTGATGGTGTCAGTGACAACAAACGACACACGGGTACCATCGCGCTGCAAGCTGCCGGTCTTGACCATGCCGCCGATGCGAAAGGTTTTGTTAAGCGGTGCTTCACCTTGTAGCACTTGGGTGGGCGTGAAGAAAAAAACCAAATTGCTGTTGAAGGCATTCAGCACAAAAGCCGCTGCGATACACAACACCATCACACCACCTGCGATCAAACCAAAACGTTTTTGTCTGGGGCTCAGGGTCATGGGGTCTCCTGAATTTCCGATTGAGCCAAAGCCAGTGCGTTGATATGCGCCTGTCTGGCCTGCCAAATTTCAAGCAGGATGAACACTGCCGTCACTCCCATGCTGCCCCACACATAAAGGCCGTAGCCGCCCATGTCCCAAAACTGCGACCAGCTTTCCCACCTCATGCTTTGACTCCCGAGACTTCAGGCAATGCCTTGACCCAATCGGTATGGCGTTCGCGCTCGACGATGAGACTGCGGACCCGGTAACACACGATGGCCAAGGTGTAAGCCCAAAAAGACAAGGCCATGAGCAACATGCCCCACAGCATCAACTGCGCCATGCTCGGTGAACGCGTGAGCGACACCGACGCCCCTTGGTGCAAAGTGTTCCACCATTTGACCGAGAAATAAATGATGGGCACGTTGATGGCACCGACGATGGCGATCAAGGCACCGGCGCGGTCTGCGCGGCGCACATCGTCAATGGCAGAAGTTAAAGCCATGTAGCCCAGGTAGAGGAAAAACAAAATCAATTCAGAAGTAAGCCGCGCGTCCCAGACCCACCAAGTGCCCCACATGGGTTTGCCCCACAAGGCACCGGTCCAGAGTGACAAAAAAGCGAACATGGCGCCGGTGGGCGCGAGTGCGCGGGTCATCATGCCGGACAAGCGGGTGTTGAATGTCAACCCCAGCACACTCCAAAATGCCATGGCCAGATAAATCAACATGGACATCCAGGAAACGGGCACGTGAACAAAAATGATGCGGTAGCCCTCGCCTTGTTGCGCGTCGGCAGGCGCCAATGCAAAACCTATCCATAAACCGGCGATACCCAAAGCCGCAGCCAGCGCTGCCAACCAAGGCCATAAAAGGGCTGCCAGCGCATAAAAAGTTTGCGGTGCAGCGTAATAAAACCAGCGAATAGCCATTCATTCATTCCAAAGCGATGCGCAAACCTGCACTGCAAGCCCAAGGGCTGAAAAACAGTGCAGGCAACAGCATGGCCAGCAAAATCGACACATGGGCTTGCGCACCCACACCAGACTCAAGCGCTTGCACAGCACCGGCACCAAACACCAGCACCGGCACATACAAGGGCAACACCAGCAAAGAGATCAAGATACCGCCGCCTCGCACACCAAGGGTCAATGCCGCACCAATGGCACCCACACATGACAAAACAGGTGTGCCCAGCAGCAAAGACAAGGACAACATCCACAGTGCTTCTTCACTGAGGTCAAACTGCAAACCCAGTACAGGCGCTAATATTACCAAGGGCACCCCGCAGAGCACCCAATGCGCGGTGATTTTCCCGAACACCATAAGCCCTAAGGAATGCGGGGACAACAGCATATTTTCAAGGCTGCCGTCACGGAAATCGCCTTCGAACATGCGACTCAGACCCAGCATGGTTGCTAGCAAAGCACCGACCCACAACACGCCGGGCCCGATCTGACGCAGCATGGCGGGCTCGGGGCCGATGGCCAATGGAAACAAGGTGGCCACCACCACAAAGAAAAACACGCTGTTCAGCACCTCGGCTTTGCGCCGCATGGCTAACCGCAAATCGCGCTGTACCACGGTGAAATAAATGTTCATGGCTGCAACCTCAACACCTGCATGGCGTTGCCCACATCCAGGGCCTGGTGGCTGGTGAACAACAGCATGCCGCCCTGCGCGGCATGTGCACGCAACAAGTCAATGAGTGTGTGTTGAGCTGCGCTGTCCAGCGCCACCATGGGTTCATCCAACAACCACAAGCGCGCTTTAGAAATTTGCAAGCGCGCCAAGGCCACCCGGCGTTTTTGGCCTTGAGACAACACACGCAAGGGCAAATGCATGCGGTTTGACATGCCTTGCGCGGCCAAAGCTTGTTCAGCTTCTTGCAGATGCAACACCTGTCCGGCCATGGCCGCTGTGGTTTGCAAATTTTCTAAAGCGCTGAGTTCGTCTTTCAAACCCAGGGCATGTCCAAGGTAGAACACATCGCGCAAAAAAAACTCACGCACTTCTTGTACCGGTTGGCCATCCCAAAGCACTTGGCCCTGCGACAGCGGCGACAAGCCGCACAGACCGCGTAGCAAACTGGTTTTGCCAGAACCATTGTCACCTTGTAAATGCATGGCCTGCGATGCTTGCAACTCAAAGCTCACCGGCGCAAAGAGTTGCCGACCGGCACGTTCCACGCTGGCATGCTGCACTTGCAAACATGTTGTATTCATAAAAAGTAACTGCCTGCCAATTGCTTGACCGTGCCGCCGGTGGCCATCTTGAAGCGCGCCACACCGGCACTGCGCTGGGTATTGATGCCACCCAAATCCAGTAACCGCACGCCACGCTCTTGCAAAGCTTCAATGCCACGCCACAGCATCAAATGGTGGGCATTTGTCTCGCGCCCGGCTTGTGTGGTCCAACCCACTTGGTAAGTAGCGGCTTGGCCGTGGATCAAAAACATCATGCCCGCCAACCGGTCGCGCGCCATGTCTGCACGCAAAGACAACAGGTTGCGCGATGGCTGTTTGCGAGATTCGGCATACCGCTCAAACCAGACCAAGGGCATGCCATCGATATTTCGCTCAGCCCGCTGCTGCATTTCAGCGTCAAGCAGCCAGCGGTATTGACCCGGATTGGTGCCCATGCGTTGCACATTCAGCCCAGCGCTTTCAGCGTGGGAAAGGGGTTGTCGCCAACGACTGTCAAGATTGGCACGCAACACATCCAACGGCTGAGAGATGTCCAACAGCACGGTGCTGTAACCCGTCATCACCCGGCGAAAACGCGGCAAACCCAGATCTTCGCTGAGCGTTTCATCTGGCGTGACCACCATGAAACGCAAACCGCCCAAAGGCAGGCTCTGGCGCAAACGACGGTATACCTGCGCTTTGTCGTGGGCTGCCAACGGCTGCAACCACAACGGCCCACGCGTACACAAGGCAAACGACAAAAATTTGCTGTGTTGGCGAACAATGAACTGCGCTTGCGCGACCACGATGCCATCGGCCTCCACCCGCGCCCGCAGCACACGCGCTCCCAGCGACACCATGGTGGACCCGTAGGCCCAGTCCTGTTGCAAAGGCCCAGCGGCGGCGGCATGCGCTTGATCCCAGACATCCACGTCGGTGCTGCGCCATTCCACCTTCATGCAATGCTTTCCGTATTGGTTACCATGCGAGCATGTGGAAAAGATTGTTTAAACGCCATCCGGTACAAACCGTGATGGGTCACCGAATCGCAGAGCCCAAGCTGACTTGGATGGCACTCGGGTGGGCGTTGGTGTATTTGGGCTTGCCAGTGCTGCTGGTGGGCACGCTGGTCGACGGCCTCATACAACTGACCACCGGGGCATGCACCGGTTTGTGGTGTTTTTTCTGATTCAAATCGTTTCATTAAGCAGGCATCTTAGCGGGTGAATACACCGTGAATTCTCATCCCCCTTCCCTCAGCGGGTTGCTGCCGTTTGTCAGGCCTTACAAAGGCCGTGTCGCGCTGGCTGGCTTGTTCTTATTGCTTGCTGCCGGGGCCACACTGGCCTTTCCGTGGGCACTGCGCCAATTGATAGACCAAGGCTTGACCGGGCCGGGCAGCGCCGAGCGTTTGGCCGGGCAATTCATGCAATTGTTTGGCGTGGCGGCTTCGCTGGCAATGTTCTCGGCGGTGCGTTTTTACACCGTCACCTGGCTGGGCGAACGCATCACCGCCGATGTGCGCAACGCGGTCTACGGCCATGTGCTGGAACAAAGCCCGGCATTTTTCGAAACCACACAAACCGGCGAGGTGTTGTCGCGTTTGTCTAACGACACGACCTTGGTGCAAACCGTGGTTGGCTCCTCTTTGTCAATGGGCTTACGTAATCTGGTCATGGGCACCGGCGCGCTGTTGATGCTGGTCTGGAACCACCCGATGCTGATGGTGCAGGTGATCGGGCTTCTGGTGTTGGTGGTCTGGCCCAGTGTGACTTTGGGCAGACGTGTGCGCAAACTCTCACGCGCCAGCCAAGACCGCGTGGCAGACGCGAGTGCATTGGCTGCCGAGGTACTCAACGCCATTCCCGTGGTGCAAAGTTACACCTCTGAAAAACGCGAAGCCACGCGTTTTGTCGACTCCACAGAGCAAGCAGTCAAAACCTCTTTGCGCCG
>Ga0164294_10004340_pt1 | contig 12378 bp, 9 predicted proteins | sample GEODES005metaG_FD_111479 | JGI IMG/M metagenome (GOLD analysis project Ga0164294, IMG submission 111479) | Oligotrophic lake water microbial communities from Sparkling Lake, Wisconsin, USA - GEODES005 metaG | ecosystem: Environmental > Aquatic > Freshwater > Lake | place: USA: Sparkling Lake... | reverse complement strand
TCTTCCGCAGAACAAGACGCCGGGTTGGCAGTCTCTGGGACGGGGCTTTCAAGAGCTGCAGAGTATGGTCGAGGTCTACGACCTGCTCAGCACGGACCTTTTGGAGATGTGATCGATGATGAGGCTCCACGCCGGCTCGTGGCGGAGGGGGACGAGGCAGCGCCACAAACATCCTACCCGCTCAACTTGGACGCGAGGCACTGTATTGAAGAAGCCGTACAGCTCGCCGAGGCGCATGGCTGGACCTTTCGCAAAGGCGGCGGCCACGCCCTCCTCGTGGGCAAGGGCCCTGCCCACAGCCGCGAGGGCTGCGCCATCAGCGTGTGGTCCACGCCTCGCAACCCTGAGAACCACGCGAAGCAGATCCTCCGCGCCGTGCAGCGATGCCTCCACGGCCCCGAGGGGCCCTGACCGCACCCGGAGCCTCCATGCGCACATTTTCTTTTGTACTGGTCCTCGACCTCCGACCGTCAGAGATCGAGGCGGTGGCGGATCGCCTCTTCGAGGCGGGCTGCGATGACGCCACCCCCAGCGCCACGGGCGGACGCGTGCTGCTCGACTTCGATCGCGACGCTGTCAGCGCGCAGGAGGCCATCCTCGGCGCCATCGAACAGGTCGAGTCAACCGGCCTGCGGGTGTCGCGGGTCGAACCCAATACGCTGGTGACAATCTCCGAGATCGCACGCCGCGTTGGCCGCTCGGATGAGAGCGTGCGCTTGCTGGCCGAGGGCAAGCGTGGCGATGGCTCCTTTCCCAGGCCGGCCCAGGGCGGGGGCGAAGGATGGCGGCTGTGGCAGTGGGCCGAGGTTTCGGCCTGGTTTGCCGCCCGCAGCAGCGACGATGTGGCCGAGCGCCTCGCCGAAGAGAGCGTGTTCTCCCACCTCATTGCGGCGATCAACGCGAGCCTCCTGCTGCGGGCGCCTGCGACCAGCCCGGGGCTGGCCCAGGCCCTGCTTCGGCGCCTGGCGCCGCAGCTCCTGCTGCACCCGGCCGTTCCCGCCTGAAACCGGCGCCCAACGCGCGTCCGCGCCCCAGAATGAGGAAGCGGGCGCGGCGGATAGGCCCGGCCACCCAGACCGAAGGCGCGGGGAGGCGGTCTGGCAGGTGGGCATCCAGCGCCTTGGCGAGGGCGTATCGCTCCACACATCTGTCCGGGGCAGATGACCCAGGTCCATGATCGAGGCGCGGGCAGGCGCGCTCCAACTGTGCTGATGCGGCATGAACAAATTTCCTACACACCAGTAACAGTTTTACCTCATGAACCGGCACAGTCCTTGCACATGGGGGCACGGAATCCCAGGCATCCCGCCTGGATCCGAATCAGAAGAGGACAGCATCATGAGCATGTGGCGTCGCTACCACCGCAGCATCCAGTCAGATTTCAACCTCCGCGGCCTCTACCCGCCCGGCAAGGTCACGCGCATGGGCGACTATGGCTCCTACGAAAACGGTACCTGGAAGCACCAGGGCAATGTGCAGGATGACTTCGGCATCCAGCTCGACCTCCGTCTCGGCGAGCCCGCGGAATCCTGGTCCACCCAGCGACATGTGACCTTCCAGACCGGGGTAGACGTCGGCGCCACGGGCATCGGAGAGGTGACTGCCTCCTTCGGTGGGATGCGCTCCTTCTATGTGCTGGCCCTCTCCCCCCGCACCGAGTCCCTGGCCAATACCGCCGTGGTCGCCGCCGCCCTGTCCGCTGTCCACCACCAAAACCCCACCCGCTGGAACAAAGACTGGGTCTTCATCACCGCCCAGGTCACCTCCACGGCCGTCACCTGCATCGCCGCCAAGGGCAATGACGTCGAGGTGGTCTTCAAGCCCGGGGTCACCGTGTTGACCGCCCTCGCCTCTGCCCTGGCGATGGCCGATGTGTCCATCGTCGTCAAGGGCGAAACCGAAGTCCAGCTCATCCAGCAGCAGGGCACCCTCGGCATTGAGATCGCCCGCCTCACCGACGGCCACGCGACCATTCGCAGCCACCTCACCCACCCCAGTCGCGGGCCCGCACTGGAGATCTTCAGCAACGTCGACCCCGATCCCATCGACAACAGCGACGAAGACTGACCGTCTCGCCGCCCCCAACGGGCGGGGCGGCCTCAGTCCTCGTCCGTGCCCCAAAAGGTGTAGCGGGCGAGGCGGGTGGCCTGGGTCATCCAGACCTGGGGCGCGGCGGCGCAGTCGGGCAGGTGGGCCGCCAAGGCCGTGGCGAGGGCGTGGCTGTGCGGATCAGCGCCGCGCAGGGCAGCGACGGCGGCCTCGGGTGTGTCTCCCAGGGCGAGGCGACGGAGCAGCCCCGCCGTCGGCCGCGGCGCCCCCACCGAGGCGGCGAGGAGCAGCAGCAGCACGCGATGCTCGCCGGAAAGGAAGGCCGGGCGCTCACAGTCGGGCACGGCGGCCCGCAGCAGGCGGTAGGTGTTGACGAAGCGCCGCCCGGCCCGTGGGCTGCCGATCAGGTCGGCGAGGCCGAGCGAAAAGGCGTGTTCGGCCTCGCCCATGGTGAAGTGCTCGGTGGACTCGATGCCGTCGTCGGCCGGGCAGCGTACGATCGGCGCCGGGGCCGGCGCGCCGGGCGGGGCGATGGTGCGCAGGATGTGGGCGAGGCCGATGGGCTGCAGACCGCCCACCGCGAAGGGGAGCTGAAAGATCTTCTCGATCCAGTCGATCGCCTCGGCCCGATCGGTCACCGCCGCCCGCCCGGGGCCGGGGCTGCGCAGGCAGCGCTCCAAAAAGCGCCGATCGACCGCCACCACCACCACAAAGAGCTCGTAGGCCAGCAGCAGGTGGATGGCCTCCAAGGCGGCCACCACGCGGTCGGCCGGGCAGCGGTCGAGGTCATCGATGGTGAGGATGACCCGATCGAGGTTCTCGGGGTCTTCGCGCAAGATCTGTTCAAGGCTGGACAGATCGCGACGCAGCTCGGCGATCAGCCCCTCCTGGCGGCGGTAGGGGCCCTCTTCGCCGCCCGCGAGAGAGGAGAGGCGCAGCAGGCGCTGCTCGGGGGCCAGGGCGTCGAGGCGGGCCTGGGCCTCGCGCACGGCGGCCTGGGCCTCGGCCGCGGCCTGCCGCGCGACCTCCACCCGGCTCGACTCGGCGCGCAGGCGGGCCGCCCGCTCGGCCTCGCGCCGGCTCAACACGGCGTCGCGGGCCTGGGTGGCCAGGGACTCGGCGGCGCCGGCCACCGCGGCAGCCTTGGTGATCTGGTCGTAGGCCGTCATCAGGTGGCGCAAGAAGGCACCGGCGGCCACAAAGAGCTGCGGCAACACCAGGGTCTCGGCGTCGAGGCTGAGCCACTCCAGCTTCTCGGGCGCCACCGACAGCCCGATCAGCGCGAAGAGCAGCCCGATCAGCCCAAACTTGAGGGCATCCATCGCGAAGAGCGTGCGGCCCATCACCTGCAGCAGGGGGATCGGCCCGCGCAGCCCGCGCCCCAGGCCGCCCTCCAGGGCCAGCAAGCCAAAGGCCTCCTCGGAGAAGGGCGCCGCGCCGATGCGCTTGAGGGCCTCGTTGAGGGCGGCCCGCTCGCTCACCAGGGCGGGCGAGGCCAGGGCGGCGCGCAGGTCAGCGTCGGCCAGGGCCCCCAGGGTGGCCATGCGTTCGCGCTCGGCAGCGGCCTGCTGGAGGCTGGCCTCTCGCTGGGCGGTCTCCTCGGCGATGGCGGCGGCCAGGGCCTCTTCGGCGACAAAGAGCCGCCGGCGCTGCACCGAGACCGCCTCGGCCTCGCGCTGGCGCAGCAGGTGCAGGGGCGGGTGCTGGGCCCGGCGCACCCAGGCGTCGAGCTGGCTGAAGATCTGGGTGGCGAGGCTGGCCCAAAGGTTGTTGTCGACAAAGTGCCAGGCGTTCACCCGGATCACGCAAACCCGGTGCAGGCGCCGATCGTCGGGCTGATCGGCGAGGCGGTGCACCTCGTCGCACAGGCGGCTCAAAAAGTAGCTGCGGCCCGAGCCCCAACCGCCGAAGAGGCCGATGGCGACAGGCGGGCGAAGGCTCTTGGACAGGAGCAGGTGCGAGAGGCGACGCACCTCGGGCAGCACGCCGAGCTCATCGGCCGGCGCCGGGGGCTCCAGCGCGCGCAGGCGCGGATCGAGGAAGGTGGAGACCGCCGCCGGGATGGCCTCGGCCTCCACCCCATCGAGATCGAGCACCGGCAGGCCCCGCGCGCGGGCCTCCTCGGCGATGGCGCCGAGCCCGACGAGGGGATCGAGGAGGATGAGCGCGCCCACCGCCCCCTCCTCGCTGGAGAGCCGCCCGCCAGCAGCGAGCAGGGCCTCGACCGCCGCCTCTGCGCTGGGGTGGCCTCGCTCAACGCGCACCTCCACGTCATACGCGGCGAGGATGCTGCCCAGGGCCGCGGCGCGCGCGCTCCCGGCGCCCTCGGGGGCGGTGACGAGGCGGATGCGGCGGGAGGGGTCCAAGGCGCGCTCCAAGGCCGGCGGAGCCCGCGGCCTCAGCGGCCCGCGGCGTACCGAACCCGGTGAAAGTGTACCGAGCCCGAGATCAAGCTGGAGAGGTAGAGCGCCCCGCTCAGGGTCGGGCCCTCGCCGACGGCGCCCAAGGTGAGGGCGCTGGCGCCGAGCCCGGCTGCCACCCAGCCGCCGACCGGCCCGGGCCCCCTGCCCGAGGCCTGGAGCGCCCTGCCGGCCTGGGCGCTGCCGACGCCGCGCACGATCGGCGCCGTGGCGAGGAGGGCCGCCCCGCCGACCATCTGGGCATACAGGCGCGCCGAGCCCTCCCGCCCGTCCAACGTGAAGGTTCTGACCGCCTCGCTGAAGCCCAGGGCAACAGCCGTGGCGCCGCCGACAGCCATGCCCGAGCCCACCCAGCCCACGGTGAGGCCGTTTTGCACCCGACGCTCCAGATCGGCAGGGCTCAGCGGGGGCGCTGGGGCCACCTCTTGGAGGAGCGTGGGCCGCAGAAAGGCCGCCGGGACCGGCTCGGCGGCCAGGGCCGCCGCCACGCACAAGGCGATCACGCGCTCTCCGGCGCCGGGGTGCGCCAGCGGCGGCTGCGGGCCACCTCTTCTCGGTAGCCGGCCTCGCTGGCGGCGCGATCCTCGGCGCTCCAGCCGATCAGCTCGCCCATCCGCCCCGAGACCACCCCCATGGCACCCAGCCCCTGGTCGGCGTCGCGGAAGAAGAGCTGGGTGCGCCGGGCCATGAAGTCGGTGACCGTGACGGCCATCTCAAAGCGCACCGCCCAGTCCACCTGGGCCATGATCTCCGGCCGCCCGGGGATCAAGGGCTCCAGCAGCCGCTGATCGGTGATGGCGAGGCGCACGAGGTTGATGGCCAAGGTGCCGTAGCGATCGGCGAGGTAGCGGCAGGTGGCCTCGGGCAGGCGGGCGCCGGCCTCTTCGGCGACGAGGCGGGCCACCTTGCTGCCGTCGTCATCTTCGGGCCAGCCCACCGCGCCCGGCAGAGGGATGAGGTCGGTGTGGACCGCCCGCAGGCCGTGCAGCGGGTGACCGGTGAGCTGCAGCCAGCGCAGGACCTCGCCCACCACCTCGGCGCCCATGCGCCGGTGGGTGGTGAGCTTGCCCCCCGCCACGCTGATGAGGCCGTCGGGATCGACGGTGATGACGTGCTCGCGGGAGACCTGGCTCGGGTGAACCCCGTCGGCCCGGATGAGCGGCCGCAGGCCCGCCCAGGTGGCGGTGATGTCGACGGGCTTGACGTTGGCCGAAGGAAAGTAGGCGTGGATGGCCTCGATCAGGTAGTCGATGTCGGCCTTGTCGGCGCTGACCTCGCGCGGGTCGCCCTCGTAGTCGGTGTCGGTGGTGCCCACATAGACCTGGTCGCCCCAGGGGATGATGAAGAGCACGCGGTTGTCGCGGGGGTGGGTGCCGACGATGGTGTGCTCCAGCGGCACCTTGGCCGCCGCCACCACGATGTGCACGCCCTTGGTGGTGCGGAGCTGGCGGCTCTCCTGGGGCCCCAGGCTGCGCACGGCGTCGGACCAGGGGCCCGTGGCGTTCACCACGGCTCCGGCGGCGATGTCGACGGTGCGCGGGTTCTCGCTGCGGTCGAGCATGTCTTTTACGCGCACGGCGGTGATGCGCCCGCTGGCGTCGCGCACGAGCTCCACCGCGCGCCCATAGGTCAGAATGGCGGCGCCGTGCTGGGCCGCGTCGACCACCGTCTCCAGGGTGAGGCGGGCGTCGTCGGTCATGCAGTCCCAGTACAGCGGCCCGCCCTGCAGGCCCTGCCGGCGGATCAGGGGCATCGCGTCGACGATCTCGGCCGAAGACAAGGTGCGGTGCATCTTCGGCGAGCGAAAGAGCGCCAGCCCCTCGTAGACCATCAAGCCCAGGCGCAGCTTGGCCAGCTTGACCGGACTTGTGTTGTAGATGGGAAACAAAAACCCAAGGGGCCGAACGAGGTGGGGCGCGATGTTGAGCATCACCCGCCGCTCGGAGACCGACTCAAAGACCAGGGAGAAGTCGCCCTGCTCCAGGTAGCGCAGGCCGCCGTGAATCAGCTTGCTGGAGCGCGAGGAGGTGCCCGAGCCGGTGTCATCGGCGTCGATCACCGCCACCCGCAGGCCGCGCAGGGCCGCGTCGCGGGCCGTGCCCGCGCCGATGACGCCCCCGCCGATGATCACGAGGTCAAAGCGCTCCTGGCCCAGGCGCTCCCAGGTCGACTCGCGGTTGTAGGGGGTGGCTGACACCGCAATCTCTCCACGCAGGGGGTCGCCCCGTATCCGCGGCTCGGGGGCATGACCAGCGCAGGCGGGTGCTTGTGTACGGTCAATCCTGGTGTAGAGTGCACGTTCCATCAGGAGAGACGGCTCATGCTTCGCACCTTCGGACTCACCAGCATCCTGCTCACGCTCGCGGCCTGCGCCGACAAGAGCGGTGACGACACCAGCAACAACACCGACGGAACCGACGCCACCGACGGAACCGACGCCACCGACGGGACCGACGCCACCGACGGGACCGACGGGACCGACGCCACCGATGGCACCGACGGCACGGACGGCACCGACCCGGTCGACGCCGACGGCGACGGCGTGGTGGCCGAGCTGGACTGCGACGACAACGACAACACCCGCGCCCCCGGCCTGGCCGAGATCTGCGACGGCGTCGACAACAACTGCGACGATGTCATCGACAACAACGCCAGCGACGCCACCCTCTTCTTCATCGACAGTGACAACGACACCTACGGCTCCGTCGACGACTACGAGCTGGCCTGCGAGGCGCCCGAGGGCTTCAGCGCCAACGCCGAGGACTGCGACGACACCAACCCCGACCTCAACCCCAGCGCCGCCGAGGTCTGCGACGGCTTCGACAACAACTGCGACGGCCTCGTCGACGACACCGCCGAGGGCAGCACCTTCTGGGAAGACGGCGACGGCGACGGCTTCGGCGACCCCGGCAGCCCCGTGCTCTCCTGCGACGGCGCGGTGGGCGCGGTCGACAATTACGACGACTGCGACGACACCAACACCGACGTCAACCCCGGCGCGGCCGAGGTCTGCGACGGCGCCGACAACAACTGCGACATGCTCGTCGACAACGACGCCAGCGACGCGGTCACCGGCTACCTCGACTACGACGGCGACACCTTCGGCAACGACGACTACAGCGTGGTGGAGTGCACCCTGCCCGCCGGCTACGTCACCACCGGCGGCGACTGCGACGACCTGCTCACCGGGGTCTACCCGGGCGCCCTGGAGCTGTGCGACACCCTCGACAACGACTGCGACGGCACCACCGACCAGAACCCCGACGTGGGCACCACCTACTACCTCGACGGTGACTCCGACGGCTACGGCGTCTCCACCACCACCCTCCTCGCCTGCTCGCTGCCCACCGGCTACGCCGCGATGAGCGATGACTGTGACGACGCCGAGCCCCTGCGCAGCCCCGGCGTCGCCGAGATCTGCGACGACGGCATCGACAATGACTGCGACGGCGGGCCCTCCATCACCTGCTTCGGCACCACCGCCTCGTCGGCCGACGCCTACTACCGGGGCGTGACCAGCAGCGACTACCTCGGCCGCTCGATCGCCATGGGCGACTTCGACGGCGACGGCGACCACGACCTCGCCATGGGCGCCTACGGCCTCGACACGGGCTCCACCAGCTTTGGCGGCTTCTACGTCGCCAACGGCCCGGTCACCAGCGAGAAGGGCCTCGTCTCCGCCTACGCCGACACCACCGTCACCGGCATCAGCGGCGCCTCCTACGCCTACTTCGGCCGCAGCATGGCGGCCGGCGACCTCGACAACGACGGCTTCGACGACCTGATCGTGGGTGGCGACGGCTTCTCGTCGTCCAAGGGCGGCGTGCTGTTCTACTACGGCGGCACCCTGCCCTCGGGCACCGCCACGGTGGCCACCAGCGGCTCCTACGCCATCTACAGCGGCACCTCCTCGGACTACCTGGGCGACCACGTCACCAACTTCGGCGACACCAACGGCGACGGCTACGACGACTTCGGTCTGAGCGCCTATGGCTACGACGCAGGCACCACCTACAGCGTCGGCGCGGTGGCCATCGTCTACGGCTCGTCCACGCGGCTGTCGGGCATCTCCACCAGCCTCACGGCGGCCTCGGCGCTGTTGGTCGGCGGTACCTCCTATGGCTACTTCGGCACCCGCACCGGCCCCGCCGGCGACGTCGACGGCGACGGCCTCGCCGACATGGTCATCGGCGCCTACGCCGAGGGCAGCAGCTACCAGGGCGCCGCCTACCTCTTCTACGGCGACGCGGTCGCGATGAGCGGCACGGTGGCCTCCAGCACCTATGACGGCAAGCTGAGCGGCACGGCCTCCTCGGAGTACGTCGGCCGCTCGGTTGGCACGGTGGGCGACGTCAACGGCGACGGCTACGACGACTTCGGCGTGGGCGCCACGGGTGTGTCGTCCAGCACCGGGGCGGTCTATGTGGTGATGGGCTCTGGCACCCGGGTGGCGGGCACCCTCACCACGTCGGCCACCTTCACCGGCGAGGCGAGCAGCGACTACTTCGGCTACTCGATCTCGATGCTCGGCGACGTCGACACCGACGGCTACGACAGCTTCGTGGTCGGTGCCTATGGCAACGACAGCGCGGGCTCCTCGGCCGGCGCGGTGTGGGTCTTCGATGGCCCCATCACCAACGGCACCTACGCGGCCTCCACCGGCCACGAGATCGACGGCCCCTACGCCTCCGGCGACAGCTACCTGGGCTTCCAGCTGCCCTCGAAGATGGCCGACCTGACGGGCGATGGCATCGAAGACGTGGCGGCCGGCGCCTTCTACGATGACAGCACCGCCTACGATGCGGGCGGCGTGTACATCTGGGGCATGGGCCTCTAAGGGCGCGCAGCGGCGGCGGCTTCAGCCCACCCAGCGGAAGGAGCCGCCGCCCGCCAGCTCCCACTTGACGAGGAAGTCGAGCGTGGGCTGCACATACTCCTCGTCGAGATCGTCCCAGGGGTAGGGGTCCATGCAGAGGACCTCGTCGGTGACGCGCTCGACGAGGACCCAGTGCATCGAGACGCTGCCATTGGGGAAGCGATCGACCACCCGGGCCAGCCAGGGCAGGCTGGACTTGAACTCGGCGGCCCGGATCGCCCGCAGGCGAGCCTCGCGGCTCTCCTCGGCGTGGGAGGCGAAGGCGTCGTCGCCGTAGAGGCCGGCCAGCATCGCGCCGATGGCCTCGGCCTCTTCGCTGCCGGCGAGGGCCCCATCGAGAACCGCGGCCAGCGCGATGCCAGCGGCGTCGGCGGCCTCGGGCTCGGCGTCGCGCAGGGCGTCCAAGGCGTCACGCACGGGGCCGGCGGCGGGGGCGTGGCCGGCCTCGGCCAGCAGCCAGACGTAGGTGGCGAGGGTGGTAGACAGGTTGCCAGTCTTCGAGGTGTCGCTCATGGGTGCTCCTGGGCGGCCCGTCTATCTCAGTTCGGGGACGAAACCCCGCTGCCCATTGGGATCTGCGACGGGCGCCCACCGCATCCGTGAGGTAGACTGGCCGCACGCAACCGGAGCATCCGTGCGCGCTCGATTCCGGCCCCGCGAGGCGGAGAGGCGGGCGGCCCGGTCCCCAGCGAGGCAGGAGCAGGCAGTGCGAAACCGCAGCGGCACGATGGCGATGGCCTTGATGGGGGCGCTGGTTTGGAGCGCGTCGGCCCGCGCAGAGGACTGCGAAAAGCGCTTCACCTCCTCCGAGGTGTCGGGCACCCTGCTCACCGCCGAGGCCGCCTTCTCCCAACTCGAAGAAGAGACCTTTGAGCGGCAGATGGTCAGCGCCGCCGCGATGTTGACCTGCGTGAGCGAGCCGCTGCCCGTGCTGGTGGTCTCGCAGTACCACCGCATGGTCGGCATCCGCGAGTTCCTGGCCCGCGATCAAGACGAAGCCAGCGCCGCCTTCGCCTCGGCCCGCGTGCTCGAGCCCTCCTACAGCTTTCCCGAGACCCTCCTGCCGGCCGATCACCCGATCCGCTCGCTCTACGCCAGCGCCCAGGCCCGGGCCACGCCGGTCGACCCCCCGCCGGCCCCCGAAAAGGGCCAGCTCTACTTCGACGGCACCCCCACCACCCAGCGGCCGGCGGGCCGGTCGACCATCTTCCAGGTGGTCGAAAAGCAGGGCCCCTCGCTCAGCGCCTACCTGCCGCCCACCAGCCCGCTGCCCGACTACCCGCTCAAGCGCGAAGATGTCGCGGTGGCGCCGCGCGGCAACAAGGCCAACGACAAGGCCGACGACGGCAGCGGGCGCACCCTGCGCCTGAGCCTGCTCGGCGCCGGCGGGGCGAGCCTGATCGCCGCCGGTGCGGTGGACCTCCTCGCCTACCGGGCCCAGTCCGCCTTCTTCGACGAGGGCGCCTCCAACCTCGCCGCCCTGGAAGATCTTCAGGCCCAGGCCAACCGCCGCACCCTCACCGCCACCGGCCTTGGGGTGGCGGGCGTCGGCCTGATCGGCGCCGGCCTGATCGTGGGGAGCTGGTGAGCCTGAAAGCCGGCACAGTCGTTGACCGCTACACGGTGGAGGAGGTCCTCGGGCAGGGGGGCATCGCCGTCGTCTACAAGGTGCGTCACAACACCCTGCAGAGCAGCCACGCGCTCAAGGTGCTCACGCTCACCTCCAACGCCATCCGCCAGCGCCTGATCCAGGAGGGCCGGGTGCAGGCCAGCCTGCGCCACCCCAACATCCTCTCGGTCACCGACATCGTCGAGGTCGACGGCGCGCCGGGCCTGATCATGGAGTATGTCGAGGGGCCCACCCTCGAGAACCTGCTGCGCGACGAGGGGCGGCTGCCCTTCGAGCGGGCCGAGCGCATCGCGCTCGGCATCATCGCTGGCGTGGCGGAGGCCCACAACCAGGGGCTGATCCACCGCGATCTCAAGCCGGCCAACGTGCTCCTCGCCAAGGTGGGGGGCTCCTTTGTGCCCAAGGTGGCCGACTTCGGGCTGGTCAAGCTCCTCTCCGACAGCGGCGACGGCCTCTCCTCCACCCGGGCCGGCGTGATGATGGGCACGCCCCGCTACATGGCCCCCGAACAGATGCGCGACGCCAAGAACGTCGACCGCCGCGCCGACATCTTCAGCCTCGGCGCTGTGCTGTACGAGCTGGTCACCGGCCGGATGGCCTTCCCCGGCGACGACCTCGTGGCCCTGATGAACAACATCACCCAGGGCATCTACATCCGGCCGCGCACCCTGGTGCCCGACCTGCCCGAGGCCGTCGAAGAGGCGATCTGCGGCGCGATGGAGATCGACCGCGACAAGCGCATCTCCGACTGCCAGCGCCTGATGGCCACCTGGACCGGCGGCGACGAGACCGACTCCCGCGTCTTCCTGCGCCCCCGGCGGTCCACAGCACCCGTGGCCCTGGCCGGCCTCGACGCGCCCGACCGCGCGCCGGCCGAGCCCGAGAGCATCGCCGTGATGGCCCCTCCCGCCGAGGTGGTCGATCCGGCCGAGGCCCTGCCGCCCGCCGCCCCCGCCGTGCCCCGCCCGCGCCGCTCCAGCCCGGCGATCGAGCGGCCGTCGATCCGGGCCCTGGCCCGCCCCAATGAGACGGGCAGCTTTCCGCTGCAGCTCTCCGATCAGGACACGGCGGTGATGATCATCCCCTCGTCGGTGACGGCCAAGGCCGTGGCCGTCGAGCTGGCCGCCCAGCAGACCGCCGCCCGCGCCGCCGCCGCCCGCGCCGCCGAGCCGGTGGAGGCCGCGGCAGAGCCCGAGCCCACCCGCCGGGGCGGCCCGCCGCTTTGGGCTGTCGGCGTCGGGGGCGCCCTGCTGCTCGCCCTCTTCGGCGCCTTGGGCCTGGGTGCGATGTTTCTTTGGCAGAAGGACGGCCCCGACGAGGCCCCGGTCGCCGCCGCGGTGGAGCCCCCCGCCGAGCCCCCGCCGAGCCCCGCCCCCGAGCCCACGCCGGCCCCGCTGCCCGAG
>Ga0164294_10004338_pt1 | contig 12380 bp, 16 predicted proteins | sample GEODES005metaG_FD_111479 | JGI IMG/M metagenome (GOLD analysis project Ga0164294, IMG submission 111479) | Oligotrophic lake water microbial communities from Sparkling Lake, Wisconsin, USA - GEODES005 metaG | ecosystem: Environmental > Aquatic > Freshwater > Lake | place: USA: Sparkling Lake... | reverse complement strand
CACACCGGGACTATCTAATGCTGTCACTTGCGTGCTGCTGCTGCTACTGACGTCTCGATCATTCTCTCCTCCTCTCTTAGACACACTACTCTTTCGATTCGGAGTTGATGGAGTGGAGGAGGCCATGCTGTTACTGCTATTATTTCTACTGATCTTGTTTGTGTCATTCGTGGTACTAGCAGATATCTCCGTGTTATCGCCCATGCCGTCATCGGATACATTCGAGGAGATGATGTAGTTCTTCTTAGACTTCTTGGAAGATTTTCGTGCTGACATCTTATCAGGAGTCGAAGATCTACTGCGGGCACTAGTAGGGGATAACTCTCCCAACTCCAGTTGGTCGTAAGTTGACGCTGACGACACCTTGATGGGCTCTGATGTTGGTACTGGATTCTTTCTATTGTTAATGGAAGTGTTGGTGGTGGAACCATTGTTGACTTGTTCGGTTCCAGCATTGCTGTTGTATGGGTCTGTAGATGGATTATATGGATCTATGAGCAGATTGCTGAACGATGGTATCATGTAGGCCTTCTCCTCGAGCTTAGCCTTCAATCGAGCAGCTAATGCTGACTTATCCTGCTCCTCCTTGCTTACTACCTGTTCGTTAGCTATAGTACCGATGGTGGGCTCGATCGACTGACTGGCTGTAGTCGTAGATACTATCAAGTCACTTGAAGTATTAGTTGGCTTTATTGCTACAGATATGGGGCTGGTGAGTACATCGATCTCTGAAAATATGTTCGATAATGACTGCTTAGTTTCAATCATGTTTACATTCGAGCTATTGTTATCATCGATCAACCTAGATATAGTTGGATCTGTTACCATCGATATATACTTACCTTGATGATTATCATTATCTGCACTAGTGTGCTTGAAGGAAGATGGAATTACTTTTTCAACGACGATAGGCTGGTCCAAATCGTCATCAACTGATCGAGTACTCGCTTCGTAGTGTGGAGTCGCTATAACCGATACAGCAGAGGCTACATTAGATGCTTTAGATGAAATGCGTCGTAGCAGCTTGCTTTGATCCTGCAATGCTGATGGATCGAACGGTATCGAGTTACTCATACTTTAACTTTACTGATTGATGCTTTATTATTTTATACTCATGAGAGGCAAAGACTAGATTATAATCTTGCTGTTGCACTAGATCTAGATCCTTGGAGCTACCATACATGTAGGACGTCCTCGACTAAAGTTATTTGATCATTTGACCTGTTGATTATCTTAATTTTTACAGTCAGCGATTTTATAACTGTCAGTAAAAAACCGACCCGGCCCTGAAGCGGCTAGTACGTACAGCGATAGGTACGGATGAACGGCTAATTTTTTTGAGGACACCAATAAAAGTTGGACTTGTGTGATAAATATTTGTTGCTTATTGTAAGACAATAAGATGCAAATATTCGTGAAGACTCTTACGGGTAAGACTATAACCCTTGAGGTTGAACCATCAGATTCAATCGATAATGTTAAGCAAAAGATTCAAGATAAGGAAGGTACAAAAAAAGATTTCTTGATTTTTTTGTTTTATTAAAATGACATTCTTGTCGAACATTTCTTATGTGATGATAAGGTATCCCTCCTGATCAACAACGACTTATCTTTGCTGGCAAGCAGTTAGAAGATGGTAGAACTCTCTCTGATTATAACATCCAGAAGGAATCAACTTTGCACTTAGTTCTTCGTCTTCGTGGTGGTGTGTTTGATCCATCCTTGGCAGCCTTAGCCAAGACTTTCAACTGCGAAAAAATGATATGCAGAAAGTAAGTATTCTTTCAATCATTTGTTCCTTTTTGTAGTCATCGACAATAACATACACCGCCCTGTTTATTGTCACCTAGATGTTACGCCAGACTTCCACCACGTGCGAAGAACTGCCGAAAGAAGAAATGCGGTCATACAAATCAATTAAGAATCAAGAAGAAGCTGAAATAGATGATGGGTGTACTCTCCCACGGGGCAACAGTTGTATGTGTGTTATTTTCATTAGTTAAAATACGCGCTTAATTCAACTTTCACTTCTACCATTTGATTTACTACTTTACAATTCATAACTTACAGCATCAATAAATATTGCAAAATATATCTATGTGCTTCTCATTCTCAGTGTTAGATATCATCGTCAGGATATTTGTTGGGATGATGCATAACTACTTACGAATTGCAGTTACTTACATGATGTGTGTCCATAGAAAAGCATCAGTCGGGTAAGAGTACGGATTCACAGCTAGTAGGCTTCATCAATGACGGACAACGATGTACAGTGTGGAAGGATTCTGAAAGTTGATTTCCCCTCCGGGTGTATTTTCCACAGGTCACAACAATAATTTATTGTGACACGTCTAGCAGCTTCGTTGCAATCAAAGATTATTGCATTCAGTATCCTTTGGATCCTATTCATCAACTGTAGATCAAATCATTGTTCTAGCGCTATTCAATTCAAAAGCAATCACAATAAGATGACAGACTTACAGAATAATAAGCGAATATTAGCTCTATTCGACGTGGATGGTACGTTGACCCCACCTCGTGAAGAGGTCACCGAGGACATGAAGAGCTTCTTATTGGAGCTGAACAAGAGGATAACTGTAGGCATAGTAGGAGGATCTGATTTGATTAAGCAACAGGAACAGATGGGTAGCAATATTGTTAACGAGGTCACTTATAGCTTCTCGGAGAATGGTCTCGTAGCTTATAAGGATGGAGAGCTGATTGGCAAGCAGGTATTATGAATGCAGAGTAGTATATTTGCTTGTAGTATCATGTATGATCTCGATGGTGGAATTCTACTTGACTAAACATTGAAAATGTGTTATTATGTGTGGAGAAGCATATCTAACAACACACACATCGAACTTCATAGGCTTTACACACCTATCTGGGTGAGGACAACCTGAAGTCGTTGATCAACTTCGCTCTCCACTACATAGCTGATCTCGACCTGCCTGTGAAGAGGTGAATTGATAGTGACTGTACTAGCCTCGATGTCAAGATATTATTATGCTTGATGCTGCAGCAGCGGTAGCCACGATTCTGATTATATGAGTATAATGAACAAACCAATTTACTACTTACAGAGGTACCTTCATTGAGTTCCGATCAGGCATGCTGAACATCTCTCCTATTGGGAGGAACTGCAACAAGCAGGAGAGGAACGAATATGAGCTCTACGACTTGGTATGGGGATAGAACTGATGTTATGATGTATGCTTTAGTGTCATTTATTCCCTTAGTGTCGTTCCTTCTATTGAACAGTAACCTGACCTTGCCTATACTATGACGATGATCATACTTGTGCACTGACAGCTACTAGACATAATATACCTTCTTCTTGTGTAATCATTGTACATGTATGCACATGCTTGCACTAGGCGAACAACATCCGCAGTACGATGATCTCGATCATGCAGGTGAAGTTCGCGCACTTGAAATTGCGTTACTCCATCGGTGGTCAGATATCCTTCGATGTATTCCCGGAAGGATGGGATAAGACCTTCTGTCTGAACTACATCAAGAAGGAGGATTATGATGAGATCCACTTCTTTGGGGATAAGACATTCGAAGGCGGGAATGACTTCGAGATATTCAGTCATCCACGTGTCAAGGGACACACCGTAGTGTCTCCTGAAGATACGAAGTCTCAATGTTTGAATTTTTTCAGTAAGTGTTTCAGTTGATTATTTATTGGATGATACTGATGATGCAATATAGTTAGATTTTGATTTTAATTTAAGTTAAATTATTCAAAAACTTCTACACGATACAAATACTATTGGACACCATACACTAATCGAATATTTCATTGACTAGACATAAAATGGGCTTATGTTAAATATGATAAACTAATAGCTACATGCTCGTGTACAAGAAGCATAGGTTGAAGGATGGTAGTTCATTGAACCACGGGGGATGTGGAAGTTACGGTAGTTTCTCCATCTCCTAAGTTACACATGTTCATCATCCATGCTCCGCAGCCCTCTCCCTGCTTTCTATGCTACTCCAATCCCACAGCTACTCTCAGGCAGTCACGACCATCATCCGACACGTGATTGCACTTCAATGGATCGCTCTAATCAAGTGAAGGATCTCATTCGCTAGAAGTTCGATCAGAAGGACCATCATGGCATAATTAAGGTAAGCTTATACTTATAAAAACGGTTTTCTATTTAAATTGTTTAACAAATTCATTCACAACGAATTAACAATTAATCAAACCAACAAGACTTATCATCACTTATAACTACAAAATTTACAGAACAAAGTTTGCATCAACTTCCAATTTACTCACACATAACTGATACTACATGCGCTACTAATAGAGCATTAGCAGTCATTTTACTCACCTATAAATGATGTTGGAGTTGGAGTAGTAGTAGAACTAGGAATCAATGACGGTATGGAAGTACTAGGAGTCAATGACGACTTGATAGTAGGTGCTACTGATGTTGGTTCAGCAGTTGGTTCTAAAGTTGGGGGTAAGGCTGGTGCAAAACTAGGTACTTCGAACGGATTATTGGTAGGGAATGTAGATGGAAGGAAAGATGGTGCAACTGCTGGAGCAATCGATGATGGAAGGGCACTTGGTAGAATAGATGGTTCTGATATCAAGGTAACATATCCACATATCTTTGTGGAAACGTCAAGAGACAACATAGGCACATCATAAACTTCAGCATATTTATTGATTAATTTGATATACTCTGAATCTTGTAATAAGTTTTCAAGTATTAATGCGTAATCCGCAGCAGTTACATTCTTAGGCAATGGTACGGTTATTTGTGTCACTACTTGTATTATTTTAATATACTTTAGTAAACATTGTTCAAGACTTGAAGAGTTAGTTTGAAGTTGTCGATTCTCATTTGTTTCTTCTCCATAAAGTGTAAGATCAGAATTCTGTAGTCTTCTGGAAATGTTTTGAGTTGGAATTGATGTATTGATGAATGTCGAAATCGCACTTTGGTCAAAACTATATTGTTGAAAACCACATACTACATTTGCACGGCAAATAGTAGCAACTGCTTCCATCAAGGCATTCACGAAAACTAGTCTAAAAGATAGCTGATTTCCACGAACATCTTGCATGTCAATATCAGGAATAAACTAAAAAGACATAAAAATTGCAATGGAAAATAAAAAACACAAAATTAATACTGTAATGTGAGAAGCATTTTACCTGAGTGAAGTTAATAGTAAGCATATACTCATCTGGTAAAGTGGGGAAAGAGATTGTTGTAGGTACATTTGAACTGGGATGGAATGAAGGACTTTCCGAAGCCATAACTGTGGGTATAGTTAATGATGTTAGTAACAAAGTACATACAAGTAATAAAATTAACATTGAAAGATCAAGTTCACTAGATAAACTAATGAGGATCACAAATACAATGACCAGTTCGAAGCAATCAAGTGTGGACAATAATATTTCAAATTTTCAAAGCTTCTTAAATACGTACACTGCTGTATGCCGAATTGGAAGTTTCCGAAATTCAGCCTACACTGTATGTGTGACATTCACAGACATAAACGCATATTGATTGAAACCCATGTATTCGTAAGTTGACACTACTAACTTCCGTACTGTACGTAAGTTGACACACCGATTAAGTTTAATGAGCAAATGCTACTGGCATTGTCTCTAATCCTTACCACAGCATCTTGTAGCGCATCTCAGTGGTTATTGCAGCCACAAAAGATGTCTTGTGGCTACGTATGCAAGACATGGGTCCCATTTTTTCCTGCATTAAGATTCACATGCAACTACAATAAACCATCTATGTACTCTGAAGTTAGCAGTTACTTTAGGTCACGATATAACCATGTTATAAGATCTACTCCACATAGGAATCCAACCATGCAGTACATGTCGACTTATTATGATCGTGAGTCATCTAAACAACGGCCAAAGATAAGGTCTCATAATATTCTGGCACTTGACTTCGACGGTGTAGTTTGTGCTAGTTCCGATGAGAGCAGTACATCATCTATCTATGCCTCTAATAATGAGTGGCCCTTACTATGCTATATACCCAAGAATACCACGGAGTTCAAGCTGTTCAAGTCCATCATCAATGCTGTACGACCCATCGTCGAGACAGGCTTCGAGAATGTCTTGTTGGTTCGTTACGTCTATGAGCAATATCAAGCAGCAGCATTAAGCAGCACTACTAGTGTTGATCATCATAACGAGCTTGTTCAAGCATGGAAACAGGGCATCATTTATGATATACTTCACACTTGGAATAATGACATGCGTGACGAGTTACTTCATCGATACAATCGAACTAAGGCAGAGCTAATCACATCGTTTGGAAATGCTCGCGATAACATGATCAATGGCGAGCTCAAGTACTGGATTAGTTTGAATAAGTTATATCCAACAGTAAGCAGTAGCCTCAGAACCATCAGTCTACCTCCCTCTGTAGATTATACGAATAGGGGTGAAGACAACAATCACAATTCGGACTATAATGTTGATGAGTTCTATATTGTTACAACGAAAGAACAGCGCTTTGTGAAAGCTATTCTAGAAGGCAACGGCTTGCATCTGATTAACAATGGGAGAAGTAATAGCATTAGAAGCTCTGGTATTGTTGGCATCACCTCTGATGGTGACGATCAAAAGTTCTCATCTATGGCTAGTAATATCTTCGATTTGCACAACCGATATGGACCGAAATTGAAGGTGCTACAACACTTGTCAACTGATTACCTGCGTAGGAACGGATGCTTACCGAAGATACACTTTGTTGAAGACAGATATGAGACCTTACTCGGTGTTATTCATGCCCTAGAGATTTCGAATTCTACGATTCTAGAGTCTGAGAACCGATTGGATGTAGCGCTCTATCTCGCTGACTGGGGGTACAATACCCCGGAACAGAGAGCAGCTGCTCGATCGAATAAGCACATCACTGTTATCAGTCAGAATGAATTTTCGGATTTGATGAACCTGTTGTATTCAAGTGCTTTATGATTGTATGATAAAAGAAGTATATGCACATTCACTTACCTAGACTAGCATAGATGTATAAATAAATAGAAAGATGTTTTTCGAGGCGATTATAATGTCAAGTATTTTTAAGAAGTTGATCGGGATGCAATAGGATGACAGTGATCATGTGAACGCTGCATGCGGTATCTTCTGAATTTAGATAGCATCATATAAATGGCACTTGTTTTTGATTGTGTTTCAGCCAATTTTTTAATTTTTTATTTTGAGTGCAAAATTTTTGTGTTGATACAACAACCTCTCCTATGTTGATACAGATGACGATAGCAATGATACGAGTGATAAATAAAGTGGTGACGACTGAAGCACCTTTCTATCCTCTCGGCAATAAAACCCTTAGTTTAAGTATTTTGGGTTATTTATTTTCTCTGAGGATCTCGATTGTTCTCAAAACGCCCTATAAAACCCTTAGTTTACACGCAGTTTTAAACGCGGTTGATGACGTCAGCAGGATTGGGACAGCTATTAGTTAGCACCTGACATTAACATGTCCTCCTTGCGAGATCATAGAAGAGTATCAACTACTGACTATAAGTCATCTTATGAACATGATGATAATCGTAGTGGTAAGTGATTGAAGAGACTCACTTTAACTTGCAGCTAACGTGTTCTTTTTATAAATATGTCGGAAAAGAAGCGAAATATGTCGAGACAAGAACAGAAGATAAGGCTATCATTGATAGGATGGATGCAAAATTAGTTGAAGGTGTGCTGACTAATGTGCACCCACTGTGCTGTTATGTAACCGTGACGTTATGTCACAATGCTACTGTTATTACACACACTAGGTAGTGAATGGAAAGATGATGACTATTCAAGTGGAGATTATGATTACAGTATCAGTGACGATGATGATGGCGATTATGGTGATGACGATAAAGACAGTCATCAGTTTAAAGCAAACCTTTCTGAAGATTTGAAGAGACTGTTGGGTCTAGTTGTCCCTAGTACGGTTATAAAAGGAGGAGAGACAAAGGACTTTATCCCTCCGCAGTTCTACGGCTTAGCGAACAGTGCACGTAAGCCTTCCTTCATTCATACACAACATTATTGATATACTGTATCTCATATCTTTATTTTGAATTGGTCTGTATAGCGATCATACGAACTAAAAACGATGATTATATCTCGCATCCATTCATCAATCTGAATCCGTTCGTGTCAAAGAATCCATTCTATTCTTCGAATCCATTCTATGTCAATGAGCAAGAGACCAATAAGATCAGAAACTTTCATTATGGTGGTGCTGGTGTTGCTAATAAAGCCTATGACTACAAGGAGGAGGAGGATTATGATGATGATGATGATTATGATGATGATGATGATGATGACTATGATGATGAGGAGGAGGAGGAGGAGGGAGCGTTACCATCATCGAATATGTCGCTTTCTCTAATGAAGGCATTGGGAATGGATACTGCTGGTGTAGATGAAGTGGCGACTGACTGGAGGCCTCCATCGCAAAGTGGACTACAGCATAGCACGCGTAAGATTGATAATTACGTGATGCTGCTAAATTTTTTTTGCAGAGACTTATATATATATCGATTTTCATCGTTTTATAGCAATCGTCCGACCTGGAAGCCGTAGCAACAATCACATGGATCACATCGTCCCAACAAATGAACGCATCAATCGAGCTACGACCTTTATTCTTCCTTCATCAAAACCAATGTCAACATCACTGATGAAAGCTTTAGGAATTGATACTAATAATGTTGTTCAAGAAGCTAAAGCGTAGTTAGAAGAATTCTGATACAGTTCCAATGGTGAGATGTCTTCTTCAAAATTAAAAATCATTCCCATTATTATAACCTCCGATACATCAGCAATAGTGTCCACATTTTTTTCGATTCATCTATAATAGAATTTGTTATGTGAACTTGTTGGTAGATAGATAGACCAATACGTGCTCTGTGATGCAGTCAGTCTCAACGGTGACATTCTGTCGTTATTTGATATGATGTTGGCTATTGCAAACAATATTCCTTTGAATAATTCCTAATAGAGACTCGCGATTTCATCTATTTCATGCGCTACTCTATCTTTGCATTTACTGGTAAGGCATCTCAGTAAGTTGCCTCTTATATGGCAAAGTACATCTTCCATAGCAAAGTATATAATATTGAGTGCGGTTGACTCATATCGTGACCCTCACAAAGGAGCCTTGAGTGATGATAAAACTGTATCGAGTGCTATACATGATGATGACAACTACCAAAGGCTTGCCGCTGCTATGTCTCTCTCGCTGATGGAAGCGTTGGGTATGGATATCAAAGCATTACGTACAGCAGTAACGACGGATTGGAAGGCATACAGCACAAAGTAGACTGGAGCAGCGTATTGCACGTAAGAACTTATCATTCTTCGAAAATTAATGCTCTGGTCTTGATATAGTAACTCAAGTCATATTTAATATGACATGAGTTATCAGTACAAAAGCATCATTTTTAGAAGAATGATAAGATCTGGTGCAAATAATAGATACCACAGTAATAATAGATGTAATACATCTACTATGACTGTGGTATCCATTATTCGCACCAGATCTAGCCATCATCCGAACTATATCATCATATCGGTGCCACCGCCACCCACCCTTCTCAGCACCTGTCATTGTTGAGGACCTTGGAGATAAATTAGTCGTATGGATGTTAAATGTGAATTATTGACTGCTTTTCTTTGGTGATATTCATTCCTCTCGACATCTTCTTTGTTTTTGAAACAAATAAGATGTATGTAGTACCAATGTATGGTACAGTAATAAAGGCTTACCAGTTAGCTTCAATAATGTTAAATATATTAAGATGAATGATATATATATTGATGGGACACTTTCTTCTTGCTTTTAAAAATGCACTAACTGTAGTTATTTAGTGTGGATGTAATGACTTTTATAGATCGGGCTGTTGGCGTTTGTGATCACAAGTTTGATGCATGCATCATTGAAGAAGTAATAAAAATCAATTTCAAGTGTGAGTCTTAATGTGCAAAATTGATTCAATTGCTTATAATCACTGTTACAATCAAGAATAGTGCTTACAGTCACAGTTGCAATCAATTTAGTGTAGTCTAGAATAAAAACTAGTGCATGATGTTATAGATACACTGAGTGCAGCAGTAGATGCAAGAGGATAGAGCAATCGTTCATCACATGCTATACTATGTACACATGTGATAAAGCCTTCGCTCTTATGAACAGCGATCTATCCACATCATAACTTAGCATTAAGCTTCTTCCTTGTATGTCGTTATTGGTAAAGTGAATAACCCAAGTAGATAGCAGCATTCGATTTCAAGGGATGTACCTTCTTGTTCAATCGACGGAGGTCATCGAAAGCTTGAGACATTTCTTTGAAGATAGTCTTTGCACAAGCAATCTGTTGCTGTTGACCTGATAGTTGTTGTTGTTGTTGTTGTTGTTGTTGTTGGCTATATCTCACACGTCGCTTCGCTTTGCCATTATTGGTCTTATCGCCATCACTGCGGGGAAAGGGATTCTTCATTTTGATGCTATCGAAGCGGACGCAGAACTTCTTCAACAATAGGTTGTTCCAGATCTCATGACTGTTGGCTAGAGTATTCCATTGCTTACAGACCAAGGATACCCTACTAAGACCCTTCTCATCGAGATAAGCGATGATCTCATAAATGCTGTCGATAGGAATACTATTTGATTGTCTGGAATACTTCTTCAGATGGACATATTTACTACTACCCTCGATTGCTTTGTTATTTTCTGTTGAAAGGTTCAACATTCCCATCAGCTTGGCTACACTATCGGTCCACTCCTGATCATACTGTCTACAGTAGTCGAATATCGAGTATCCGTAGCGCATGACTTGAAAAGTGCCGAGAGACTCCATTACAATGTAAACGTCACGTTTTTGGTTTGAAATTTTCAAGAAGATCAACTCACGTAACCGTCGTTCATACAGTACGTACTTTAGACATGATATGCACGAATATGAAAAAGAAGTGATGATGATACTGTAATGACAACAAACAGATGTACATGTGTTGATACTGTATGTTTGAACATTGATGTACTGATAGTGAGCTACTTGCCAGTGCTCTTGCTGTGAGCGCTTCTCTGTAGGACCTCTAAGGTGGAAGTTGAATGGTGCTTATTGCGTGGTAGGGCAGAGCCGATGTTGATGCCGTGCCTCTTGGAAGGTTCATGACCAGCACTGGTGATATGATGCTGTATTTGATTTGGGACGTTGGTGTTGCTGTGATGAATGATGGGAGAGCTTATGCTGTGATGAGCACTGACAGATGCACTAGTCATATGATTGCGATGAATAGATGCACTAGTAGTATGAACAGGATTGCTGCTACTACTGCTCTTTGTGATGACTGATGAGTCAACAGTGGTGGTTCGATGTAAAGATCTGTGATGCTGATTGATAGGTTGCATCCTATCGTGACCACCATTATCACCATTATAGCTAGCATTGCTATTGTCTCCTTGAGTCCTAGCAATTGATTGCCTTGAGGTCACATCAACTCTATTGCCATCAACATCATCACTACTGCCATTCACAGAGTCGACCGCTCTCACTTCTACGAGGCGACTTTCATTCCTGCTCTCATCCCTACGAGTGTTGATGATGGTTACGTACTGATGCAGCAGTTGGTCCTTCTTCTTTATGTCCGAATGTGCCTACCAGTTGTCATATCGGTAGTAAAGTAGTGATAATGCTGCATACCATCATCATCATCGTCATAGACATCATCATCATCACAATAATCATCATATTCATTCCATTATCATCGTCATCATCATCATCATCACCATCACAATCATCATCATCACAATCATCCTCAGAAAATACCTCCTCGAGTCTGGAAATTAGGTTGGTAACCATTCGTTCCAACTGCTGTTGCCGCGTCGTTATGGACTCTCCAGTGGTAGCACCTGAAGGATGAGGATGAGGAGGAGGACGAGGGGATGTAGCTGTGTGAGGGGATGGAGATTCAGTCATGACCGTGCGATTGCTGGGGATCGGAGGTGTATTGGCATCATTACAAGCAACCATAGAAGGCTTATAAAGCTGTTGCTGAGGTTGTTGATGATGACTGCTACGATCATTACTATCATCCGCATAATTAGCAGCTGCATTGCTATCCATACGTTGGCAGCTATCATTCACTCTTAGTCTATAGTCATGACCATTCGCTACTGCTCGTGTGGTAGAAGGTGCAGCACTGAAGGCGGTATCATCCGTCATATCAACCAGCTCGTGAGGGATGAGCACGTTGTAGTGAGTCTTCATGTAGTCACTCAGCTGAGAGATCTTCAAGCTGTATTTCTAAAGAAATTGTGTTGACATAGAGCAGCTCTTATCATCATCAT
>Ga0164294_10004336_pt1 | contig 12383 bp, 8 predicted proteins | sample GEODES005metaG_FD_111479 | JGI IMG/M metagenome (GOLD analysis project Ga0164294, IMG submission 111479) | Oligotrophic lake water microbial communities from Sparkling Lake, Wisconsin, USA - GEODES005 metaG | ecosystem: Environmental > Aquatic > Freshwater > Lake | place: USA: Sparkling Lake... | reverse complement strand
CGAGGCATCGCGCGGATCGACCGTCAGGATCTGGCGCTTGTCGAGCAGCGCGATGATCGAATAGCCGCCGTTCACCGCAATCGGCTCGCTGACCGCACCGGCGGGCATCTGTTGGACTGCGGCGGCCAGCGTATCGGGCAGCTGCTCGGCACGCACCCAGCCGAGATCGCCGCCGACCGAAGCGGTCGAAGCACGCGAATATTCGTGGGCATAAGCGACGAACGAGCCGCCGCCGTGGATCGAATCTAGGATCTGCTTAGCCTGTGCCAGCACCTGATCCTGATCGTTCGGGTTCGCCGGCAGATAGATTTCGCCGACGTGATATTCGGTGGCACCCTTCGAGGATTCGAGGCGCTTCAGCACCTGCTTCACCTCATCCTCGCTGACGTTGACGAACGGTTCGACCTGACGGCCGAGCAGGCGGCGCCAGGCGAGTTCGCCCTCGATCTGCCGCTTCATGCTCGCCTCGGACGAACCCTTCTCGCGCAGATAGGCCACGAACTGCGACGGCTTCTGCTTGAAGTTGGCGGCGACGCGCTCGAACGTCTGGTTGATCTCGTTCTTGTCGATCGTGATCTTGTTGCCGGCGGCTTCCTTGATCTCCAGCGCCTCGTCGATCATGTTCGACAGCACCTGGATGCGGAGCCGCGAGCGCTCCTCATCGCTGATGCCGCGCGGATTGGCGGCAAGGACCAGGGCGAGCCGCTGATCGATATCGGTATCGGTGATGATCGTCCCGTCGACGATCGCGGTCGCGCGGCGAACCGACGGATCGGTATGGGGCAGAACCTGGATGTTCGCGGGCAGGTTGAGCGAATCCGCCGATCCCGGTGCCTCGGCATCCTGCGCGTGCGCGGCGAACAGACCCATACCCAGCGCCACTGCGCCGAGCGCGACCCCGCGGGCCGTCTTGTTCGTCAGGCGCTTACCTCTTCCCGTCACGCGATGTTACCTGTCTGCAAGATGTTGGATGAATGCCGCTCTGATCCCCTGCGGCTGAATGTCTGCTTAGCGACCGATATTCTTCAAGGCGAGTCGCAAGCTGAACGTGCTGCCGTGTCTGGCGCCCGCGATCGGATCGTAATCGCGCCGCCAGGTGAGGCCGAGTGACAGGCACTCGTCCTCATAGGTCACGCCGATGCGATTGCGCACCGGCTGGAAGCCATCCGAAAGCGAGGCCGGATCCTGGCGGATCGTCGTCAGGTCGATCACCGTCGATCCGTAGATCGACCAATAGCGCAGCAGCTGGACGCGCGCGCCGAGGCGGATTTCCTGTTCGTCGTGGAGATCCTCGATCGAGGTATCGATGTTCCGATTGAGCAGCAGGTAGCCGACGAGGACATAGGTCTTCTTGCTGCCGAAGGTCGCGTCGATCTCGTTGCGACGCAGCTTCAGCTTTTCCTTGTCGAGCCGGATCCGCTCGGTGACTTCGATCCACGGGCCGTATTTCACGGTCATGCGGCCGACATAGTCAGAGAAGCGATCGGTCAGGCCGGTGCCGTCGAGCAGGATGGTGGGTCGGCTGGCGAGGCGGTAGCTCTGGCCGACTTCGGCGCTGATATCGACCTTGGGCCGCTGGTAGGTCCATTCCAGGCCGTAGGTGACGCGGCTGGCGTCCTCCCACCGATCGTAGCCGGAGAAGCGGTTGAGCGCGAAGAGGTTGGTGTCTTCGAGATCGACGGCGCGCGAATCCTCGTCGGGCAGGGTGAGGTTCTTGGTGGGCGGGGTGCCGACGAACTGGATGCGCGGCGCGATCTGCTGGACGCCGTTCCACAGCGCCCCGATCAGCGGCCAGCGCACGTCGACAGCCACCGCGGCGATCCCGCGACCCTGCCAGCCGGGCAGGCCACGATAGCTGGGTGTCGTCGTCGTCATGATATCGCCGGTGTGATAGCCGTCGGCGCGGGCGTAGGCGGTGAAGGTCACCTCCTGGCCCATCGGCGTCAGCTTGCGCAGGTCCCACTGCAGCGAGGCGAAGACGCGCTGCGTATCCTGCCCCTCTGTCCGGCTGAGCGCGAGGCTGTTGACCTGCGCCTGGAAGACGCCGCCCAGCCACGGATCCTTGAAGCGGCGGCGATAATCGATGGCGGGGAGCGCGATCGGCTCCTGGCCCATGCTCTCGCCGGTCCGTACCGTCTGTACATACCAGCCGGCGATCGTCAGCATGCTGTTGTGGTCGATCCGGTCGGCCTCCAGCACCGATCGCAGGCGATCGTCGGCGCTGATGTCGTAGCGCTTCATGAAGGTACGGTCGGTCTCCAGCCGCAGCTGGCCGTGCAGCGTCCAGTGCGAGCCGAACTGGTAGGTGCCGTCGGCATCGATGAAGCCGCGGAAGCCGTGGGTGGTATCGATGACGTTGCCGACGACGGCGGGCGAGACGCTGGCGTAGGTGCCCATCGCGCGGATCTGGAAGGCGCCATGATCGTCGAGCTGGCGATACAGGCCCTCGATCGCCGGTAGCTCCTTGGTGAAGACGTGCGGGGTGATCGTGAAATCGCGGTTCGGTGCCATCCGCCAGTAGAAGGGCAGGTCGAGCTCGAAACCGGTCGAGCTGCTGATCTGGAAGTTGGGCAGCAGGAAGCCGCCGGCGCCCTTGTCGCGGTTCGATCCGTCGGGGTGCGAGAAGGTCGGCAGCCACAGCACGGGCACGCCGAAGAAGTGGAAGCGCGCATCCTTGTAATAGATGCGGTGGCGCTTGTCGTCGTGGACGATGCGGAGCGCCGTGATCTTCCACGACGGTTCCTTGGGGCAGCCCGATTCCGTTTCGACGCGGCAAGGCGTGTAGGCCGAGTGATCGAGCGTCACGATATCGCCCTTGCGTGTGCCCGTCTTCGCGGCGAGCCGCCCGCCGTCGGCCAGCACTAGCAGCAGGTTCTGGACGATGCCGTCCTTCATGTCGTCGGTCAGGTGGGCATTGTCGCCATAGACGGTGTCGCCGCCGGGATTGATTACCGCGACGTTGCCGCTGGCGTTCACATCCCCGGTCGTGCGATTCCAGACGACCTTGTCGGCGCGCAGGCGGCTGCCGTTGCGAAGCATGCGGACATCGCCGGTGGCGGTGACGATCTGGCTGTCGTCGTCATAGTCGAGCGCGTCGGCAGCAAAGCTGACCTGATCGGCATTCTCTGTCGGGGGGAGATTCTCGGCGCTCTCTGCCGTGGCCGTGGGGGTCTGCAGCGACTGGGCGGCAAGCGGCGTGCATGTGAGCGCGAAAGCCAATGCGCAGAGCGACGCCCTCGCGCCCGTTCGAACCAGCCCCTTCATTCGATGGGGCCCTATCGTACCGAAAGCGCGGCTGCAATCGGCCGTGAACCCGTCGGTCGCATCCTTTGACACGATCGTCGACCGGCCTAGATAGATGGCTCGATCTGAAAGGCCCCCAATTGACCACCATCTCCTTCGTATCCGAGCGTCCCACCGGAGCACATGCGCTCGCTTTCCCCATCGCGAGCGGTGAGGATGTTGCCGCCAAGGTGCCCGCTTCGCTTCAGGCCGGCGCTGCGATCTTCAAGGCGGCCGCCGAATCCGCGCGCTTCGCGGGCGACGCGGGCAGCATCGTCGAGGCGCATGTCGCCGAGGGCGCGGATGTGCGCCGCGTGTTGCTGGTCGGCACCGGAAGTGCGCTCGATGGCGAGAAGGTCGGCGGATCGCTCGCCGCCAAGCTGCTGACCTCGGGCGAGACGAAGTTGGTGATCGACCTCGGCCAGATCGCGAGCGCCGATCGCGCGACCTTCGCGGTGGCGCTGGCCGAGGGCGCGGCACTGCGCAGCTGGCGCTACGACATCTACCGCACCAAGCTGCAGGCCTCGCAGAAGCCGACGCTGGACGACATCGTCCTCGTCGTCGGCGATCGCCTGGCCGAGGCGGAAACGCGCTGGGCTGCGCGCAAGGCCGTGGTCGAGGGGATCGGCTTCACCCGCATGCTCGTCACCGAGCCCGCGAACATCCTCTATCCGGAGAGCTTCGTCGAACGCTGCCTGTCGGGCCGCGAACTGGGCCTCGAGATCGAGGTGCTGGGGCTCGAGGAGATGCGCGCGGCAGGCATGGGATCGCTGCTCGGCGTCGCGCAGGGATCGGTGCGCGAACCGCGGCTGCTCGTCATGCGCTGGGACGGCACCAACGGCGCGGTCGCGCGGCCGACGGCGTTCGTCGGCAAGGGCGTCACCTTCGACACCGGCGGCATCAGCCTGAAGCCTGGCCCCGGCATGGGCGACATGAAGTGGGACATGGGCGGCGCCGGCGCGGTCGCGGGCGCGATGCGGGCGCTGGCGGCGCGTAAGGCGAAGGCCCACGTCGTCGGCATCTGCGGCCTCGTCGAGAATATGCCGGACGGCAATGCCCAGCGGCCGGGCGACGTCGTCACCAGCATGTCGGGCCAGACGATCGAGGTGCTCAACACCGATGCCGAGGGGCGGCTGGTGCTGTGCGATGCGATCACCTGGACGCAGCAGCGCTTCAAGCCGACCACCATCGTCGATCTCGCCACGCTGACCGGCGCGATGATCATCAGCCTCGGCCACGAATATGGCGGCATCTTCGCCAATGACGATGCCTTGGCCGATGCCCTCGTCGCGGCGGGCAAGGGCGTCGGCGAGAAGCTCTGGCGCTTCCCGCTCGGCGAAGCCTACGACAAGCTGATCAACAGCCCGATTGCCGACATGCAGAACATCGGCCCGCGCGAGGCGGGATCGATCACCGCGGCGCAGTTCATCCAGCGCTTCGTCGACGAAGGCGTGAAGTGGGCGCATCTCGACATCGCCGGGATGGTCTGGGCGGCCAAGCCCTCGCATCTGTGGGAAAAGGGCGCGACCGGCTATGGCGTGCGCCTGATCGACCGGTTCGTGAGCGAGACGCTGGAAAAGTAGGTCTAGAGCCAGGGCGCGAGGACGTAACGCACGGCAAGCGTCGCCCCGCCCCTGCGGATGCCGAGAGAAATTGCCTGCCCGGCGGGGCCGTTGGTCCGCTGCATGGCTTCGGCATAATTGGACGGTGAGACGATGCTGTCGCCGTCGCGCACTCCGGCGGCCTCGGCGGGGCTGCCCTTGCCGACGGTGGTGACCCTTGCGCCGCCCTCCGCGGAGGGCTCCAGCCACAGGCCGGACAGCGCATAGTCGTCCGCAGGCACGCTCTTTCCGTTGCGGCTGGCCCAGAGCCGATAGTGGCGCGTGTCGGTCGCCAGGGTCAGCAGCTGGAGGAATTGCAGGCCGATCAGCCCATCGCCGGCGAAGGCGCTGAACTGGTTCGGGTCCATCACCGACACCAATGGACGGTCGATCCTGAGCGGTCCCATCTCGAACGATTGTGCGCGGGCAACCCTGCTCGGCCGGGCGGTATTGCCGCCGAAGCCGCGCGTCGGTTGCGGCGCGAACGGGCGGCTGTCGTCGAACAGCCCGCTTCGCTTGGCTGCTGGCCCGAACAGCATCAGGCCGGGCGGCGAGCCGGTGTCGACCTGCAAATGATAGGACTTGCCGTCGAGGCGCGCATCGAGCTCGATCCGGTCCGGCTGCTGGAACGGCGCGCTGCCGATGATCCGCGAGGGCAGGCGTTCCAGCCCTGCGAAATGGCGGCGGCCATCTGGCCAGAGCCGCCACTGCGCCTTCTCGAAATCGAGCTCGCAATCGCGGCCGGTGAAGATCGTCGCCGCAAGCAGCCCGGCCGCCTGGGGCGGGAGCTGGCCGGAGAAATCATAGACCTGAAAGGTTGTCGGCGGCAGGCGGAAGCGTTCGCCCACCAGCACCTCGCGCGCTTCGACCATGCCGGAAAAGGCACGGTTGGCACCGATGCCCGATACGTTGCGCGTGCCGATCGCAGGCAGAGCGAGTTTTTCCGCGATCTCGGGCCGCAGGAAACTCACGGTGGTCCCGGTATCGACGCAGAAAAAGTAGGGCCCGCGGCCGTTGATCGTCGCCGTCACCCACAGGCGATTGGCGGCGAGCAGGATCGGTGCCGCCAAAGGCTCGGCCGAGGCAGCGAGTGCGGCCGTCGGGGCAGCCAGCGCCGCGCCGCCGAGCCCGATCAGCTCGCGCCGGGCCAAGGTCGGTGCGGGCAGGGGAGTGGGCGTTAGAACCAGGGCTTCGGCGTATAGCTGATCGTCCGCGTCTCGCTGCCGCGGCGGACCTTGAGCGTGACTGCCTTGCCGTCCTCACCCGACACCGCGTGAGCGGCCTGCGTGAAGCCGGATGGCTCAAGCACGATGTCGCCGATACGCAATCCTGCAACGGCCGCTGGGCTTCCGGCCCCGACGTCGGTCACCGTCGTAGTCGAACCGTCTCTGCTTCGCTCGAGCCAGATGCCTGACAAGGAATAATGCGGCTGCCTGATCGGCAGATTGTTTCGGCCGACCCAAAGCTTGTTGGTGCGAAGGTCGGTCGACAGCAGGAACGCCGAAAGCAGGTCCAGTCCGATCAGGCCGTCATGGTCGCTCATGTGATCGTCGACTGTCGGATTCATGACTTCGACGAGAGGGTGGCCGATCGCAATCGGTCCGATTTGGAGCGACTGCATTCGTACGATCCGGCTCAACTTCGCCGCTCGTCCCCCGATCCCTCCAGTCCGTTGAGGAGCATAGGGCCTGTTACTCGAGAAGACGCCAGAGGCGTATGCAGCATTGGCGAACAGCAGGACGTTGCCGGGTGCGCCGGTATCGCAAAGCAGCCGATATGGTCGTCCGTCTAGAACTGCATTTACGACGACTTTGCGGGAAATGTTGAAATCGTCGCTGCGTGTAATATTCGAGGGCAACACGATCAGGCCGTCCCGGTTCGGGCGACCCTGTTGCCAGATACGCAACTGACTGTGCTCGAAATCGATATCGGTATCGTAGGCGGTGAATAGCCCTGCCGCGAGAATTCCGGCCATATCGGGATGGAAATCCTTGCCGAAATCATAGTTTGTGAAGCCCACCTGCGGGACGCGCAACGCGCCGCCCAACACGAATTCCCGCGCCGTCACGAACTCGCCCTGGGACTCGTTCTTTCCGAGCCCGACCGAGCCGCGAACGTTAGCAACGGGAAGTTTCAAAGCCGCCGAGATTTCCGGGCGGATCATGTTGAAGGCGGCACCGGTGTCGACAATGAACAGCATTGGCTTGCTGCCTTTGATCGAAGCGGCGATCCAGACACGTCCGTCCTGCAGCGAGATGCTGCAGGTGATCGGTTTACTGTCGGCGGCAAGGAGCCCAGTAGGCAACAAGGTCGCAGCAGCCCCGCCCGCGATCAGCGAACGGCGCGAGAGGGTGAAGGTGGAGAGGTCGGTCGTTTCGATCATGGGCCGAACTCTAGCGGCAATGCGGTTCGTCGCAAGGACGCCTGAAGCGAAATCGACGCATGCGGTTGCCTTGTTCGGCGTCGCCCGGTAGAGGCCGCGCCACTTTCCCAGACCAACAACAGATGGAGCATGGCATCGCCATGGCGATCACCCGCACTTTTTCGATCATCAAGCCTGACGCCACGCGTCGCAACCTGACCGGCGCCGTTACCGCCATGCTGGAAAAGGCCGGCCTGCGCGTCGTCGCTTCCAAGCGCATCCACATGTCGAAGGAGCAGGCCGAGGGCTTCTACGCCGTCCACAAGGAGCGGCCGTTCTTCAACGATCTCGTCAGCTTCATGATCTCGGGTCCCGTGGTCGTGCAGGTGCTGGAGGGCGAGAACGCCATGCAGCGCAACCGCGACGTCATGGGCGCCACCAACCCCGCCAATGCCGAGCCGGGCACGATCCGCAAGGAGATCGCGGAATCGATCGAGGCCAATTCGGTCCATGGTTCGGATTCGGACGAGAATGCGGCGATTGAGATCGCTTACTTCTTCAAGCCGGAAGAAATCGTCGGTTAAATCTTAGGCGGCCGCGCGGCGATTTTCGTTGCGCGGCCGTTTCCGTGATCTCTATCCTCGGCGTCATGGACGCCTTCCCCAAAGACATTTTCACCGAGCCGAGCGACGTCGATCCCGACACGCTCGCCAATCTCGGCCCGCTGACCCGGCTCGCGGGTGTCTGGGAAGGGCGCAAGGGCGTCGACATCAATCCCAAGGCCGAGGGGCCGGAACGCCGCGCCTTTATCGAGCGGATCACCTTCGATCCGACCGATCCGCAGGCCAACGGCCCGCAGCTTTTCTACGGCCTGCGCTATCACATTCACATCACGACCGAGGAAGAGGACATCACCTTCCACGATCAGGTCGGCTATTGGCTTTGGGAGCCGGCGACCGGACTGGTGTTGCAGACACTGGCGCTGCCGCGCGGGCAGGTCGCGCTGGCGTCCGGTATGCCCAAGCCGGGCGACGATCGCCTGACCCTGACGGCGACGCGCGGAACCACCGAATATGGCATCTGCTCGACCGCCTTCCTCGAATATGCGTTCCGCACCGACAGCTACACGATCGACCTGACGTTCGAGGGCGACGATGCCTGGAGCTACGACATCCGCACGATGCTGACGATGCCGGGACGCGCGGAGCCGTTCGAGCATCGCGATCGCAACACGCTGCGGCGCGTGGCGGCGGGGAAGCCCAACCCGCTCAAGCAGATCCTCGACCGGCGCGCGGCGAAGGGCTGATCGTCAGCCCGCGACGGGCAGCTTAACGGCTCCGTCCGCATCGCGCTCCAGCGGCCCGTAAGCGAGGATCGTCTCCAGCTCGAGAACACCGTAGAGATGCGGGAAGAGCTGATCGCCGCGCGATTTCTCCCATTTCACGGCATCGCCCAAGACTTCGAGGTCGACAGCCGCGACGTGGAGATCGTCCTGGCCTGCGAAATGCTTGTCGACGGTCTCGGTCAGCTGTGCGGCCGTCGAAAGGTGGATGTAGCCGTCGGCCAGATCGATCGGCGCGCCCTCGAAGCGGCTCTCCGCTTCCAACGTTGCCATCTGCTGGGCCGTCAGCACCTTGTAGGCAATGGCGTCGGGCATCAGCGTGCCGTCGACGAAAGCGCGAACTTCGCGCCCTGCGGATCGGTGCAATGCGCGATCCAGGTGCCGCCGGGCACTTCATGGACCATCGCGACCTCGCCGCCGAGAGCTTTCACTTTCTCGACGGCGGGATCGAGCGCATCGACATTGAAGTAATAGAGCCAGCTGGCCCCGTCCGATGGCCCGGCGATACCGCCGAAATCGCGGGTCAGCTGTTGCGGGCGGAAGAGCTGATATTCGCCCATCGGCCCCATGTCGTGCAGGTCGCCCTTTTTCCACTGGAACAGCGGTTCGTAGAAAGACCAGGCGGCATCGAGATCGGAGGTCGAAAGCTCGTGCCAGCCGACTCCGCCGAATTTTTCGAGCAGGTCGGGTGGCGGCGCGTAGGACGGCAGCGGCTGCAGGATCGCGAGCCCGGCGCCCTGCGGATCGGAGAAGACGCAGAAGCGTCCGACGTTCGGAATGTCGTGCGGGGGAACGTGGACGGCCGCGCCGGCCGCCTTCGCAGCAGCGTGGGTCGCGTCGGTATCGTCGACGGTGACGTAGCCGCGCCAGTTCGGCGGCGGGGCGCCTTCGAACGGCCCCATGATCGCCGCCATCGGCCCGCCGCCGTGCGCCGCGAGGCGATAATCGATGCCGGGCGTTCCCGAATCGAAGACCTCCCATCCGAACAGGCCCGAATAGAAAGCCTGGGCGCCGTCGGCGTCGGTGGTGGTCAGTTCATACCAGCAGAAGCGGCCTTGATCGGTCATCACGCTCTCCATCGATGTTGGCGCGATGCTGACGGGTTTGGATGACAGCCGCAAGGCTGCTTCAAATCCGCTCGTGCTGAGCTTGTCGAAGCACTGTCCTTCCTTCCTCGGTGCTGAAAGAGAAGGGCAGCCCTTCGACAGGCTAAGGGCGAGCGGTGACTATTACTCCGTCGAATCCCCTTCGCCGCCATCGGCGAGGTCGTCGCCCGTGTCGGCGTCCGGCTGCGGATCGATCTCCGGCGAGATCGCCTCGACATCACCGCGGACATCGTCCTCCGCTTCCTCTTCGCTCTCCTCGATGCGTGCGGCGGAGACGACATGTTCGTTGTCGGCGACCTTGAACAGGCGGACGCCCGCGGTGCCTCGCCCGATCACGCGCGTATCGCCGATCGACATGCGGATCAGCTTCGCCTGATCGGTGACGAGCATCAGCTGCTCGCCCTTGTGCGCGGGGAAGCTGGCGACGACCGGCCCGTTGCGGGCGAGATTGTCGATATTGGTGATGCCCTGGCCGCCGCGACCGATGCGGCGATATTCATAGGCCGAGGAGCGCTTGCCGTAGCCGTTGGCGCAGACGGTCATTACGAATTCCTCGCGCTCCGCCATTTCGGCGATGAGCGCATCGTCGAGATCGCTCTCCCGATCGCCTTCCTTCCACGGCGCAGCCTTGAGGTATTTCTCGCGCGTCTCCGTATCCTGATCCCACGGCGTTCCGTGCAGGATCGAAAGCGAGATCACCTCGTCGTCGCCGAGCAGCCGGGCGCCACGCACGCCTGCCGAGGTGCGGCTCTGGAATTCGCGGACGTCGGTCGCGCGGAAGCGGATCGCCTTGCCGTTGCGGGTGGCGAGCAGGACGTCGTCCTCCTCGGTCAGCAGGGTTACGCCGATAAGACGATCGGTCGTTGCCTCCGCCGCATCGTCGTCGGCCTCGCTCTCGGTTTCGGAGAAGCGCATCGCGATCTTGCCGGCGGTCGGCACGCGGGTGAACTGGTCCATGCTGTTGCGGCGGACGAGGCCCTTGGCGGTCGCGAACAAGATGTGGAGATCCTTCCACTCCTCCTCATTCTCCGGCAGCGGCAGCACGGTCGAGATCGTCTCGCCGTTGGCCAGCGGCAGCAGGTTGATCATCGGCCGGCCGCGCGCCTGGGGCGCGCCCTCGGGCAGCTTCCAGACCTTCATCCGGTAGACCTTGCCCGCGGTCGAGAAGAACAGCACCGGCGTGTGCGTGCTGGTCACGAACAGCTTGGTGACGGCATCCTCGTCCTTGGTCGACATGCCCGAGCGGCCCTTGCCGCCCTTCGCCTGCGTGCGGAACGTGTCGAGCGGGGTGCGCTTGATGTAGCCGCCCAAGGTCACGGTCACGACCATGTCCTCGCGCTCGATCAGGTCCTCGTCGTCGATGTCGTCGCCGGCCGGCGCCAGCGTCGTCTTGCGCGGGGTCGAGAAGGAGGCGTCGATCGCATCGAGTTCTTCGACCAGCACCTCGTAGAGGCGGGCGCGGTTGCCGAGGATCTCGAGCAGTTCGCCGATCGAGGTCGCGAGCGTTTCGAGCTCGCCGCCGATCTCGTCGCGGCCGAGCGCGGTGAGGCTGGACAGGCGCAGCGCGAGGATGGCGCGGACCTGCGCCTCGCTCATCTTGTAGGTGTCGCCCTCGATCTCGACGTCGCTCGCCTCGACGAGGCGGATGTAAGGCGCGATCTCGGCGATCGGCCAGGCGCGCTCGAGCAGCTTGATGCGGGCTTCGGCCGGCCCGCGCGAGCCGCGGATCGTCGCCACGACCTCGTCGATATTGGCGACGGCCAGCACGAGGCCGAGCAACACGTGGGCGCGGTCGCGCGCCTTCAGCAGTTCGAACTTCGAGCGGCGGGTGATGACCTCTTCGCGGAAGCGGACGAATGCCTCGATGATGTCGCGCAGCGTCAGCACTTCCGGGCGGCCGCCGCGCAGCGCCAGCATGTTCGCCGGGAAGCTCGTCTGCGCCTGAGTGTGGCGCCACAGCTGGTTGAGCACGACGTCGGGCGTCGCGTCGCGCTTCAGATCGAGCACGATGCGCACGCCGAAGCGGTTCGATTCGTCGCGGATGTCGGAGACGCCCTCGATGCGCTTGTCCTTCACCGCCTCGGCGATGCCCTCGACGAGGCCGGCCTTGCCGACCTGATAGGGGATTTCGGTCAGCACGATCGACGTGCGGTCGCCGCGCTTCGTTTCGACCTCGTGGCGCGAGCGCATGATGATCGAGCCGCGGCCCTCGGTATAGGCCTTGCGCGCGCCGCTGCGGCCGAGGATCAGGCCGCCGGTCGGGAAGTCGGGGCCGGGGACGATCTCGATCAGCTCCTCGTTGGTGATCAGCTCGCCGCCGAGGACTTCCTTGTCGATATAGGCACGGCAGGCGGCGAGAACTTCGCCCAGATTGTGCGGCGGGATATTGGTCGCCATGCCGACCGCAATGCCGCCGGCGCCGTTGACCAGCAGGTTGGGGAAGCGCGCCGGGAGGACCAGCGGCTCCTGCCGCGATCCGTCATAGTTCGGGCCGAAATCGACTGTGTCCTTGTCGATGTCCTCGATCAGCGCCATCGCCGATTTGGCGAGCCGCGCTTCGGTGTAACGCATCGACGCCGGCATATCCGGGTCCATCGATCCGAAATTGCCCTGGCCGTCGATCAGCGGCAGCCGCAGCGACCAATCCTGCGCCATGCGGGCGAGCGCCATGTAGATCGCGCTGTCGCCGT
>Ga0164294_10004335_pt1 | contig 12384 bp, 22 predicted proteins | sample GEODES005metaG_FD_111479 | JGI IMG/M metagenome (GOLD analysis project Ga0164294, IMG submission 111479) | Oligotrophic lake water microbial communities from Sparkling Lake, Wisconsin, USA - GEODES005 metaG | ecosystem: Environmental > Aquatic > Freshwater > Lake | place: USA: Sparkling Lake... | reverse complement strand
TCGCACCACAATGGAGTGGATTGAAAACAATCGTGACATGTTAGCCAATACGTTTATGATTCTACAGTGGACTACTTGGGAGAGAGAAGAGTGGCTTCATAAAGGTACTTGGTATCAAGTTAATGCCAGTGGAATAGACAGCGTTCCAGATGATTTACAAGACCGCTATAAAAATTATGTTGTAAACATAAATTGGTCGGTTAAAACTCCCGAAGCACATGACAAAATTTGGACCATGCACCAGTACCTCAAAGGCTTGGGTGTACGTCATTTGTTCTTTAGCGGACACAGCACCTTTAGTGATATCTACAATCACCACGATTGGGGCAAAAATTATATGCACCCGTATATTCGGGAAGAATCCTATCATAATTGGCTAAAAAACAACGGTGGAACCTATGCAAATGCGGCAAGTTACCATTTTGATGCAAAAAGTCATAGACTTTGGGCCAAACATGTGCTACAATACATCAACGATAACAACTTGATTGCACACAATGAAATACGTACTGATTGACACTGCCAACATGTTCTTTCGTGCTAGACACGGAGCATTTAGGGCCGCAGACTCTTGGACCAAATTGGGCTTTGCTCTACACGTTACACTAATGGCAGTGAACAAGATGGCCAAGCGATTTGAAGCAGATCATGTGGTGTTCGCATTAGAGGGTCGCTCGTGGCGCAAGGATTATTACAAGCCTTACAAGGCCAATCGTGCTGTGGCTCGGGGCAAGATGACCGAAGAGGAAGCAGAAGAGGACAAACTGTTTTGGGAAACGTATGACGAACTGACTAAATACTTGGCTACGAAAACCAATTGTAGCGTCATCCGATGTGCCACTGCCGAAGCAGATGATATCATAGCACGTTGGATTGCTTTACACCCCCAAGATGAACACACCATCGTAAGTTCAGACACTGATTTTGTGCAACTGCTTGCACCCAATGTCACGCAATACAATGGCATTGCTGATGAATTACTAACCATCGAGGGTATATTTGATGCTAAAGGTAACCGTGTCAATGATAAGAAAACTAAACAGCCAAAAACGATCCCGGATCCACAATGGTTGTTATTTGAGAAGTGTATGCGTGGCGACTCCTCAGACAACGTATTCAGTGCGTATCCTGGAGTACGTGAGAAAGGCACAAAGAATAAAGTTGGTCTCCGTGAGGCCTTTGGAGACCGAGACAAGCGCGGATATTCCTGGAACAATCTAATGTTGCAACGTTGGACCGACCATGAGGGTGCGGAACACCGTGTGTTAGATGATTATGAACGTAATTGTACCTTGATTGACTTGACTGCTCAACCCAATGACATCAAGGCCACAGTAGACTCAGCCATATGCGAACAGATTTCACACAAGGACGTGGGACAAGTGGGTGTGAGATTTATGCAATTCTGCGGCAAGTATGAATTGATCAAATGTAGCGATGCTGCCGAACAGTTCGGTCGCTGGCTTAATGAAACTTATAAAGGAGTGCTGAATGATATTAGCCAAACCGGTAGTAGAGAATCAATATTGGATTCTCAAGAAGGATGATCGCAAGATCGGCCAACTCGAATTAAAAGAGAACGGCAACTGCACTATAAAAATTCTTGATAGTGTAATAAGTTACAAAACAATCAAGATGGCTCGAGAGGCAATTGAAATCCAATTCGAGCCAGCCGAAACTGTAACTCCATTGCCACCAAACATAATATATGGTCACGAAGTTGAAGGTGATGTGTTCAATCCACTTTGGGACGTCAAGCATCGATTGCCACTGTTTACCAGAGAAGACAAATCTAAGTCGTGGTTCGCTGCCGGCTGGTACCGGGTCAAGCAACATCGCAAGTGGAAAACCATACAACACCCCAAACTTATCACCTTGGAGCGTTATGCTTACCAAGGCCCATTTCAAACCAAGGAACAAGCAAGTGTCTAATCCGTTTCGTGATCAAGAAAAATTCATGCGAGCCTGCGAACAGACTGTGGGGGAGTTCAATGAAGCACAATATCAACTGTACTGCAATCTTATTAGTGAAGAATTTGATGAATTGGTGGCCAGCAAGACCAAAACGGATGATCTTGACGCACTGATTGATATCCTTGTTGTGACTATCGGTGCCATCCATAGCCTAGGTGCCGATGCAGAAGGCGCATGGAAAGAAGTTATGTCAACTAACTTTGCCAAGATTGACAAACAAACAGGTCGGGTACGCAAACGTGAAGATGGCAAGGTACTTAAACCAGCCGGATGGACACCACCTAATCTGGAACCGTTTGTGACATGAGTCTACACATCAATAGATTTGTAGACAGCATCAAAGCACATGAATCACGCGGTCAACGTGATTTTATCATGACCATGCGTGAAGCCAAAGACTTACATAGCGACATTACAAAATTGTTATTGACATTAGAAACCTTACATACTCAAAACACGCAACCTAAACAAGAATCAATCACAGTAGAATTGAGTGGTGGCAGTTTCAAAACCACGTAGTTATTGAGATAAATAAACTACGGAGATAATCATGTCGAGACCCAAGCCAAATGTGTTGATTGAACACACTGATAAAGCAACTTACAAGACCGAACAAGTGTTGGCCTCTGAAGGAGTATGGGCAGTTTTTTATGATACCAAACCTATCAACTTGAAAACCTCCAACATGCTCACCCAATATCCCGGACCCAAGTACAAAAAAGTTAGTTTTTCAAATCCAGGGCATGCCAAAAACTTGGCACGTAAACTCAACACACAATTCAAGACCGACAAGTTCACAGTCGTGCTCTTGACGCAGGGGGCGCAAGTATACCCCGATGCAAAATAAGCAACAACTCACCCAACAGTTATTGAATCAACTGCCATCAGATGACCGGCCTAGTTTTGAATGGGCGCTAAAGTCATGGTGGCAAGATTACCGTGACGATGGTGGATTGAGATTGAGCATATCTGGCTATGATACTTTTAGATTTTTGTCCATTGAACAGTACGAGTTTGATTTTCCAAAAGTGTTGAGTCCCAGTTTGCTTATGACCTTGAACCGAAAACTGGATTGTCCCTACTATCTCAAGGCGGGTAAGACTCCCAAACTAATCATATTTGGCAGTCAACAGGCCATCATGTACGCCATGTATGGCGACTTGGAAAAGTTTTTGCGTTATTTGGATCGTACATAAAATGTAACCCAAAGTACTACTTTTTGACCCCAAAAAGTAGTACTTTTGTAGTACATGATTTCGGTTGACCAGAAATGCCCTTTTTGCTATAATACTTGTATGGAACTTAAAAAGCAATCACGCAAAAAACGAGTGGATCGTACCCACATTGTTTACTTCATCCAAATTGGTCTGGAGTACTACATTGGTGTTACAGCAAAAACTCAACGCACAATTAACATGAGTCTGCGCTCACGCATCAACAAGCACATTTATCGCTCACGCACAGAAGACAAATCTTGGCGTCTGTACGAAGCAATTCGTGCCGCTGGTGAGTCGGCTGTTAACTTTGCGATTGTTGACATTGTGCGTGGCAAGACTGAAGCACACACACTAGAGCGTGAACTAATACGAAAGTACACACCTGCACTCAACACCGATGTGCGGGTGAAAGCGGTTGACCAATAATTACCGATTTGCTATAATATACACATATTGAAACACTAAGGAGTTAGAAAAATGAGCAAATATGATAACCGATTTTTTGTAATGTTGCCCAATGAAGTAAGGACTAAGGCATTTAGAGACTTACCAGACAATGTACAATCTGAAATAAATCAAACTTCTGCATTTTTTGCTGGACGCAAATGTTCTTATTCTGAATGGGTGGAAGTAACTGCTGGGCTAATTAAACTTCGCCCCGGCTTTGGCTCCAGAGGCGGGTCCGATTATTCTATGCGTGAAGCACAAACACGTTTTGCAGAAGCAGTAAAAGCAAAATTTGGTCTTATTCATGAATTGAAGTAATACTTGTATAGAAACTAAAAGGAGCCTAAAATGTCAGTAACAGTAAACGGTGTCAAAGTAGACACAATCGTAGCCGAAGCCAAGTCAGCCGCACGTGAGGCCGCTGAACGTTTCTTCCAAGAAAAACTAAACGGTCGAGATCAGTTTGCCTGTGGCTTTGCCTGGGTTGACATCTTTGGTGTTCGAGGCAATACCAAACTGGGCCGGGCTTTAAAAGAAGCAGGTGTGAGCAAGAGTCACACAGGTGCTTTCCAAATCTGGAATCCATCCAACATGTACGTGCAAAACGTAGACACCCTGGAAGCAGGTGCCCAAGCGGCGGCTGATGTGTTCAAGCGATACGGCTTCTCCGCCTACGCTGGTAGCCGTTTAGACTAAGGAAATCGCATGATTGAAATGTTCTTATTCCTGGCCATTACCTTTGTGATCAAAGTTTGGTTCATCAACCGATACATGTAAGGAAATCGTATGAGATTATCACCACTTGACGAGCGTATGAATGCAGACATTGATGCGCTGATTGCCAAACTGCAAGAAGCAAAGACTTCACGCACATACCTTCAACGTGCCAGCCTTGTGGGCAAGGTGGCTGAACAGTGCCAGAGTTATGAATTTTATTGGGAAGATAGACTTCTCAGTTTAATGGACTAACCGTGCAAAAGCGGGTCAAACAATTGATGGCACAGACGCTAGACGAAAAGTTCAGCCATACCTGGACCACCATGACGCCCGAAGACTTGGAAAAGTTCACGACCCACTTTGCTCGACTGCTAATTAAGGACTGTGCTGATACTGCATATAAGTTTGACGGTCTCACGCTAGGGCAAGGCTATACCATTGCCAAGCATCTTAGAAAACACTTTGAGGTTGAATAATGTACGAACTAATATTTACATTTTTGGTTGTGACCAAGGCCGGGATTCCGGGCTTTCACATAGAGCGCATGAGTCAGTTTAGAGAACTAGAGGACTGTGAAAAGACCAAGACTTCCATGGTTGCGTACATGGATCGGTTAGTGCGGGAGAACAAGATGTTTCCCGGAGTTTTTGAATGCCAACGGGTGCAACGATGAACAAAGAAATTACACTCACTCCCGAGGGTGGCCGATTCTATCGTGCTATGACGTTCCACTGGGTCACTGTGGCGGTTGTCATGCCACCCTTGGCCTTGGCCATGATTGCGGCCATCTTGAATCCTTTTTGGTTCCGTGACTCAATGTTTAATTTTGTAGAACGCCGGATCAATCAGTTCACTCGTTGGCGCAACAATGTAAAATATCGTATCTATCTTGGATGCGACCCTGTGGTTTGGCACACTCTCAAGGGCGACTTGAAGTGAACAAACTGATTCGCAATGGCCAGGTGGCAGTCATCTACTCGCCCGAGTATGGTGCAGGCTGGTCAACTTGGAATCCCCGGCATCCTGGAATCTTGTTTGATCCTGTCATTGTTGAATTTGTGGAAAAAAAACAGGATGAAGAATTACAAGTATATGTCACTCTCAAGTACCCTGGCATCAATGATGGTGGCATAGTGGGATTGACGATTGAGTGGATTCCTGCGGGCACTCTGTTTCGTGTGAACGAATACGATGGTGCTGAAACGATCGAATTAAGAGACAGGATCAAGTGGATACAGGCTTGACACTAAATAGATTTCCTGTTATAGTATAAGTCAATGCCTTGGTAGCTTAATGGTAAAGCAGGCGACTCATAATCGCTTGAGTGGGGGTTCAATTCCCTCCCAAGGCACCACCCTGCCTGTAGTATAATGGATAATACACATGACTTCTAATCTTGCAATCCAGGTTCGATTCCTGGCAGGCGGACCAAAGGAATAATATGACCGAACTTAATGAAGCACTTCAAATTCACACACCTGCTAAAGAAAACACTATCAGTTTTTACATTGCAGGCAACGACGAAATGCTGAAAATATCCCCCGATGGCTTTTATGTACGTGGTAAACCGGTTCCAATAGATGACCAAGAAGCACAAACAGTATATAACGCATTCCAAGGCTGGTTAACTTGGCAGAACATGCAACGCCGCTAAATATTTTTGGAGGACAATATGGAACCCACTCAACCCGTAAAACTTGCAGATGCTGTGAAAGAGGCCCTGGCTCGAAAGCATCAAGCACAACACCCTGATACCAAACTATCTCGAACTCAACAAAAGGCCGCCAAAAGAGGCACTCCAGCAATCACTGGAAAACCCATGCGAAAGGTCACTGGCCGAGGAGGCTAAATTGTCAGCAATAAACACCAGTCCTGAACGTCATACATTTCAAAACTCTTCAGACGAATTGGCTGAGGTATTAGAACGTTTGCGTGATCAAGATCAAATCAAACTGTCAGACCCCAAGTGGAAAAAAGACAACTTGGAGTACGATTTACGCAGTACCAAATGGATCTGCGATCGAACAAAAAGTACCAAGACTTATGCTCAAAACTTATATGCGGCCCTGTGCAATCAGGACTGGCAACGCAATGATGTTTGGCCTCGGTTGAAAGATCAACGTTGGAGTTGTAGTTGGCGTTACGCTGGCGGCATTGTGGCTCACATGCGCGAGGAAGGTGACTACATTGACTGGTACTGCTCGGGCATACAAGGCGAACCCGATGAGTCATGGGTAGATCTAGGACATGTGCCAGAAGGTACTGTGACTGATCAAATACGAGAGGATTTGTTCAGACTAGGTTGGATTTTAAAATAACAGGACAACAATGATACTTGAAAATAATCCCAAATTGGGATACTATACTGTGGGACAAACACGTCACTATATCAAACCACTTGCCTTGATTGACGCTACAAAAACAAATCAGTTTCCTGAGTGGAACTTCAATCGAGATGTTTTTGATGTGTATGATTGGCGTCAAGAACCCAATATTAATCTTCGAGAATTGTATCGTATGCGGGCCCAACAACTTCGCGAAAAGTACGACTACATTAGACTGGAAGTGTCTGGCGGCGGAGATAGTAATACTGTGGCTTACAGTTTTATCATGAACGGAATACACCTAGACGAAGTTGTATTTCGATATCCCAAAACAGGTGAAAAAAATGTCACTGATGATCCGTTTAATACCAAACCAGAAAATACCCTGAGTGAATGGCGTTATGCCGCACAACCTTTTCTAAAGTGGGTTGCTGATAATGCACCACGAACAAAAATTACCATACACGATTACAGTAAAGATATGCTTGCGGCAGACCATGATGAAAGTTGGGTATACCGTGCCAAGGATTTTTTCCAACCTGGACATGCGTTTAAGTTTACTGTGGATGCTGTGGACAATCACAAGCACACATTGGACAAAGGTTTAAAAGTGTGTATGTTATGGGGGGTTGACAAACCCAAGGTTTGTATCAAGGACTCAAAGTGGTATTTGTATTTCATGGACATCCAAGCCAACAACGCCAATCCCGAAGTAGGACAATGGGACAACATTTCTAATGAATATTTTTTCTGGTCTCCAGACTTGCCAGAACTTTTATGTAAACAAGCACACACGATTCGTCGGTGGTTTGACCTACCCAGTAACACGCACCTACAGCATTTGACACGTTGGCCTAATTATAGTTTTTCTCAACGGACTACATTTGAACATATTATCAAACCTTTGCTGTACCCCGACTACGATCCTGCTACATTTCAAACCAGTAAACCTACCAATAGTTTTTATAACGAAATGGATCAATGGTTTTATCAAAATTTTCAAGAAACTCATGCCTATCGTGCATGGAAGGCTGGTCTGGAGCATTTGGTTGACAACATCGATATAAAATACTTTAATACTGAGATGGGCAAACCAGTGGGGTTCGTAGGGTTTATCAGTCCGTTTTATTATCTAGGTGATGCCGCTTATACAGACACTGGTATTAATACCCACTATAAATTTTAAAATATAAATAATTTTATCCCATCACTTTAGCGGTACACACTGCTACTTGTCAACCCATATTTGGAGTATATTTTATGAAAAAACTTTTAGTTCTTGTCGCGGCTGTGCTATTATCGGCGGCGGCCATGGCTTGGCCCACACGGCCCATCACACTTATTGTTCCGTATCCACCAGGTGGCCTTATTGACAAATTTGGAAGAGCCATACAAAAAGACTTTCAAGACCGAGTGGCAGTTCCGGTGGAGGTTCAGTACATGCCAGGTGCGGCCATTGCAGTTGCTACCACACATGTGATGAATCGAGCCAATGATAATCACACATTTATCATTGCCGAAGCCGGATTTGTGGTGGGACCGGCATTGCTGGGCACAAAAACATATCAAGAATTTGTACCAGTGTCCTTGATTGGCGAAAGCCCATATGTGATGTTCACTGCCAACGCAGACCCTAAAATTAAACAACAAATACGAAATCAAGACACTATCAATGTGGGTGTGGCCAATCAAGGTGAAATATGGTTGAACGATCTAAAGCGGCCCACAACACTCAACTTGATTCCTTATAAAGGTCTTGCGCCAATGGTCAATGATGTCGTACCAGGGCACACTGAATATGGAGTTCTAGCCTATACCGGCATTGGACCATCTTTCACTAACGGTCAGGTACGTCCAGTCATGGTGTTTGGAGATCGCCGTCTGCCCGGACTACCAACTGTGCCCACTGCCAATGAAATGGGTTTTAGTGGCACGTACACCACCAATTGGTATGCTGTTTGGGCAAGAAAAGATACTGACCAAGATGCTGTGGCCGCCATGTCACGACTAGTGCAGGACACTGTGTCTGCTAACTTTAGAGAGTTGCAGGGTCTTACAGTACTAAATCATGGACCAAAGAAAGCCGCCGAGTATGCCAATAGAGAAATCAAAATTTTTGAACGCATAGCAGAAAAAACCAAACGATGACGTTTACCTATGCATACCTAGACCTTCCACAGTTGCCTGATTCCGTTGTTGATGCGGCTTGGGCAAGTTTAGAGCATAACAAAAACAATCATGCGGTCAAGGTAAACAACTGGTTGGATCGTCCAGGGTATGCAGAGTATGAATATCGAAATTTTATTTTACGTGATGGCTCGGATGTCAAGACAATAAAATCTCATAGATACAGTATCAGTGCAGAATTTGATGCATGGGTACGGAAGTATTTTGATCAAGATCCTGCTCCGTGTGGCGTGGCAGTGTACGATGATCACAGTTCGTTCTTTGCACCGCATGTGGATATCAGCAGAGACTACACCATCATGTACATCCTAGACACAGGTGGCAACAATGTAGAAACGTCTTGGTACAGACAACATGGCCATCCACTGTTGCGTCCGGATTTGAAGTCAGTATTTGATCCCGATCTCATTACAAAGAATTTTGACGCCCTAGAAGAAATAGATCGAGTTTGCCTTCCTCCTAATCAATGGGTGTGTATAAATTCTGCAATCATACACGCTGTTGAAAATGTTGAGTCAACTCGTGTGGCAATACAAATCAGCAGAAACACTACTCCCCAAGTTGGATTCACTCGTGTGTCCCAACACAAAAACTAAAAATCAATAAATATTACCCACGGTATTGAATCCGTTTTGGGAATATATCATGAGTCGTACCCTAATCTGGGTGTTGAGTTTTAGTGTCTTAGGGCCAGTGCCTGAGTATGGCGAACAGGCCAAGTTCAAAACTCAAGCAGACTGCGAGCAGGCTAAGGCTCAAAAACGAGAAGAATTCCGAGCCCAAAACAAACAGATTGTGGCCGCATGTCATGTGAGTACCAAATAGGTTGACAAACAACCTGTATAAATATATACTGTAAGTTATTGCTGTATGAAGCCGATAAAAATGGATTCAAGACCCGGGGGCAGTGCCCGGCATCTCCACCTAAGTGTATGAGGTATATTTAGGTGGGGATGACACAGGATCGATTGGGTCAGGAGTATTGAAGTGGACAGCACGACAGCGATAGTCGTAAAAACTAAACAAAAGTAACCGCTAACGACTCACAGTTCGCATTGGCCGCTTGATTGTAGCCTAGGGTAGGAAATACCTCGTAACAGAAATCACCAGAACCCGCTTCGGCGGGTTTCTCTTGTCAACCCTTTTGCAGGCTATGGCGTTGTATATGTATAGGGGAAATTACTATGCAACATGCTATCAAATGTGACAGTCAGGACAAACCCGGTAAGAACGAGGTCATAAAATTCATGCCCGCAAACTGGATCCGAATCCGAGACTGCCCGGACTGTGATCGTAAACGAATCACTGCCTGTCGAGATCCTGCTTGCAATCGAACCAAAAAGCCTTGACCCCAAGGCGATATCAATATATAATAGACTATCAAAAAGTCTATCTATGTATTCAGTATATCAACACTGGGATCCACTACAAGTCGCATTAGTGGGTCGCACCTATCCCCCAGAATTCTACAGTTGGATCAAGAACTCTGTCACCCGAGAACGCTTTGAAACTCTTGCACAGGAAACTGAAGAAGACTATCAACGACTCATAAGTCTATTGAGAGATCGATTTGGTGTGCGTGTGATGCGTCCGGAGTTTCCCGCCAACTTGTCTGAACTGTACATAGATGGCAAATGGGTGCAACCACCTACTGCGCCAAGAGATTACTTTTTGATGATCCAGGATAGATTTTGGGTTCCTCGAATTCCCAACGCCAGTCATGCCTGGTCAGTGTTTTACCGACAAAACAAACAGCCTTGGTGGAACGATCACATACGCCCTGATGATTTTTATGCAGACTATCCTGAGTTTGCTGAGGAGGTGCAGGCCAAGTTTGCACGGTTCAATCAGACCGATCAAGCACACCTGGATGCCAAGTTGAATTTTTACTCGCATGTGTTTGATGACATTGGCCAGCAAGGCAATGAGATTGTGCCAACTGATCTTGATTTCATCAACGGTTGTTTTGTGAGTCGTATAGGTCAAGACTTGTACTTTGCCACGCAGACTTATCATGATGACAAACAAGGCATACTAGATCAAGTGAATCAGTTGTTTCCCACAACTCGAAATCGTGTGGTTAACTCAGGGGGACACGGTGATGCGGTGTACTGTCCAGTGACTCCGGGCTTGATCATCAGTCTCAATGATATTCCCACCTATGCTGACACCTTCCCAGACTGGGAAGTGGTGTACCTGCCACCCAGCAACTACGCACACATGCGCGAGTTTGAGTATTCTATGAAACGCAACAAAGGTCGCTGGTTCATGCCCGGGTTTGAACAAGACAACAACTTGGTTCACATGGTGGATCACTACTTTGATGAGTGGGTGGGACAGGTTAGTGAAACTGTGTTCGATGTCAACATCCTGATAGTGGATCCCAAGAACATTGTGGTCAGCACACACAACGATCAAGTGGAGCAGGCCTGCGCACGACATGGTATTGAAGTGCATGTGGTGCCGTTTCGTCACAAGTATTTCTGGGACTGTGGCATCCATTGTGTCACGAACGACATAAGTAGATCTGGCAAAATTCAAAATTATTTTAGTTGACAAAGTATAAATAATCACATACAATAACTTTATGATAACAACAAACGCAATCACCAACACTTACTGCTCTGAAAAAGAGTGGGATTGCCTACAGGGTCTTTGTGTGTAAGTATTTTGTACTACATCACTAAAGACCCTGCACTTAGCAGGGTTTTTCATTTAGTGCTAGACCATAAATTGGAACTCTGCTACAATAGAACTTAACAAAGCAACAAAGTAGATTGATACTGGTTGTAACAGATCTTTAAAAATCTCATTCATGTAGTCCTGTATTGCAGGCACTATATGAGAACACATTAGGGTTACCAGACCCGTTAGAGGCATTGGTAGAAGTGAATTGACACCGGCGGGTGTCCACTTACTATCAGTCATGAAGCCGGCTCTCTCCGTGAGGAGATCCAGAAAAGCGACGGATCGTCTGGCAGTAATGACCGTGGTGACTTGGTCTCGCAAGCCAAGCAGAACGAGATCCACAACGGTTCCCAAATGTTTTTTCATATGGTGGGTTCATCTAGAGGCCTAGGATAGTGCCCTTTCACGGCATTCACACCGGTTCGAATCCGGTACCCACTACCATACGAAAACACATTACCGAGGAGCGACGTCTTTATCATGGGCTCCGACCATAAAGAGAGGTAGTGTGTTTTTATATGGTCTCTATATAGAAGTATTCTTGGCATAAGTCAAAGCGGGTGAGAAACCGTTGCGTCTGCAGACGCGATGTAGTTTCTGAGTTCAATCTCCACCCAGGCCTGCATTCGAGAGTGCTTCTATATGGTAGATGTTATAGTCAAGCATCGATAAGGTATCGTGTATGGACGCATACACTATTCGGGTCACAGCGGCCGGCGACTGATCCTAATATAACTGCATTCGGCTTTTGCACTCTTAGCGGAGGACGCATAAATTGGCATTCTCGGTGCTTGACTATAAAAATTTGGTCTTAAAGTGTTCATGGACGC
>Ga0164294_10004334_pt1 | contig 12385 bp, 10 predicted proteins | sample GEODES005metaG_FD_111479 | JGI IMG/M metagenome (GOLD analysis project Ga0164294, IMG submission 111479) | Oligotrophic lake water microbial communities from Sparkling Lake, Wisconsin, USA - GEODES005 metaG | ecosystem: Environmental > Aquatic > Freshwater > Lake | place: USA: Sparkling Lake... | reverse complement strand
GGCGTCACCGACCCGACTGTGGTGCGCGTGCACGGCGCTATCGAGATTCCCGTCGTCGCCCAGGAGTTGGCTCGCAACCACGACGCGGTGGTCGCACTCGGTGTCGTGATCCGCGGCCAGACGCCGCACTTCGACTATGTCTGCGACGCGGTGACGCAGGGCCTGACCCGGGTCTCGCTGGATGAGTCCACTCCGGTCGCCAACGGCGTACTCACCACGGAAACCATGCAGCAGGCCGTCGACCGTGCGGGATTACCGGGGTCGGCCGAGGACAAGGGAGCTCAGGCCGCGGCCGCCGCGCTGTCCACCGCGCTGACGTTGCGCCGCTTGCGCAAGGTATGACCGAACCGCCCGCCGGCCTGCGCTGGGACGTCGAATTCACCCCGAAACGGATGACCGTGCTCGCCCGCGGCGTGGCCGCCGTGATCATGGCTGCAGGCCTGGTGGTGGCGGTCGTGTCGGAGGAGAACTCCACCGGTGCATTCCTGCGTACCGCCGACCACATCGCGATGGCGGGCCTGGCGGCGGCACTTGCCGGCGGAGTGCTGATGCTGACCCGGCCGCGCTTGCGAGCCGGACCCGCCGGACTGGCGGTCCGAAATCTCCTGGGCGATCGAGTGATTCCGTGGAGTCAGGTTGTCGATTTCTCGTTTCCGCAGGGCAGGCGTTGGGCCCGGGTGGATTTGGAGCATAACGAGTACCTACCGGTGTTGGCCGTCCAATCCTCGGACGGGGAGCGATCGGTGGCCGCGATGGACACCGTCCGGGATCTGATGGGCCGCTACCGGTAGAGCGGCAGGTCGGGGGATCCACCGACGGTACTAGCCTACGAAGCGTGCCCGATCCCGCGACGTACCGACCGGCACCCGGGTCCATTCCCATGGAGCCCGGCGTCTACCGGTTCTCCGACTCCCACGGCCGGGTCATCTACGTGGGCAAGGCCAAGAATCTGCGTAGCCGTCTGACGTCCTACTTCGCCGATATCGCCGGCCTGCATCCCCGGACGCGGCAAATGGTCACCACCGCCGCGAAAGTGGATTGGACGGTGGTCGGCACCGAAGTCGAGGCGTTGCAACTGGAGTACAACTGGATCAAGGAATTCGATCCGCGGTTCAACGTCCGTTACCGCGACGACAAGTCGTGCCCGGTACTGGCGGTGACCCTCAACGAGGAATTCCCTCGACTGATGGTCTATCGCGGACCACGCCGCAAGGGGGTGCGCTACTTCGGACCGTACTCGCACGCGTGGGCGATCCGGGAGACGCTCGATCTGCTGACCCGGGTATTCCCGGCGCGTACCTGCTCTGGTGGAGTGTTCAAGCGGCACAGGCAAATCGAGCGTCCATGTCTGCTCGGCTATATCGACAAATGCTCAGCACCCTGCATCGGCCGGGTGACCGCTGAGGAACACCGGAAAATCGTGGGCGATTTCTGCGACTTCCTATCCGGGCGAACCGAGGTGTTCACCCGTGATCTCGAACGTCAGATGAACGCCGCCGCGGCGGAACTGGACTTCGAGCGGGCGGCCCGATTGCGCGATGACCTAGGCGCAATCAAACGGGTGTTGGAGAAGCAGGCGGTGGTTCTCGGTGACGGCACCGATGCCGATGTCGTCGCATTCGCCGACGATGACTTGGAAGCCGCGGTGCAGGTGTTCCACGTCCGCGGTGGCCGGGTTCGCGGCCAGCGAGGATGGATCGTTGAGAAACCTGGCGACCCGGGGGACTCCGCGGAGGCTCAACTGGTGGAGCAGTTCATCACCCAGTTCTATGGCGCTGAAGCAGAATTGGGCAGTGCGGCAGACGAATCCAATAATCCGGTACCGCGGGAGGTGCTGGTTCCATGCCTGCCGCCCAATGCCACCGAACTTGGTATATGGCTGTCCGGGCTGCGCGGATCCGCGGTATCGCTACGGGTGCCGAGGCGAGGTGATAAGGCTGCCCTTGCCGAGACGGTTCAGCGTAACGCCCAGGAGTCTCTGCAGCAGCACAAACTCAAACGAGCAGGCGACTTCACCGCGAGATCGGCTGCGCTGCAGAATATTCAGGAATCGCTCGGTCTTGCCGATGCACCCCTGCGGATCGAATGCGTCGATATCAGCCATGTGCAGGGCACCGATGTGGTGGGCTCGCTGGTGGTGTTCGAGGATGGCCTGCCCCGCAAATCCGACTATCGACATTTCGCGATCAGAGAAGCGGCCGGAGAGGGCCGATCCGACGATGTGGCATCGATCGCGGAGGTCACCCGGCGCCGCTTCCAGCGTCACGTCGCCGATGCCGATGCGGTCACCGTGGTTGATCCGGCGGGCACCGACAAGCCCCGCAGGTTCGCCTACCCACCCAACCTTTACGTCGTGGACGGCGGCGCGCCCCAGGTCAACGCGGCTCAGCGAGTGCTCGACGATCTCGGCGTCAGCGACGTTGCGGTGATCGGACTCGCCAAGCGCCTGGAGGAGGTGTGGGTTCCGGCGCAGCCTGACCCGGTGATTCTGCCCCGCAACACCGAAGGGCTCTACCTGCTGCAACGGGTTCGCGACGAGGCTCACCGCTTCGCGATCTCCTACCACCGAAGTAAACGCTCGAAGCGGATGACGGAATCGGCACTTGACTCGGTGCGCGGACTGGGCGAGACCCGGCGCAAGGCACTGGTCACCCACTTCGGTTCGGTGGCCCGGATCCAACAGGCCAGCGTGGCAGAGATCACGGCGGTGCCCGGTATCGGTGCCGCTACCGCGGCAGCAGTGCTGGCCGCGCTTGGTCCCGACGTGGATCGGGCAGGTTCTGATCCACCTGGCGCCGTCGTGGGTCATGATTCTCATCGGGTGACGCGATGACGCAACGATGACAGATCACAGTGACGGGGACGCTGTCCGGCGCGACGGCGTGGCCGACATCGATGTTGTGCTGGTGACTGGATTGTCCGGCGCGGGGCGGGGCACCGCCGCCAAGGTGCTCGAGGACTTGGGTTGGTACGTCGCCGATAACCTGCCGCCCGAGTTGATCGCGCAGATGGTGGATCTCGGGCTGGCGGCGGGGTCGCGCATCACCCGGTTGGCGGTGGTCATGGACGTCCGCTCCCGGGGTTTCACCGGCGATCTCGATCTGGTGCGACGGGATCTGGCCACCCGTGACATCAACCCCCGGGTGCTTTTCATGGAGGCCTCCGACGACATCCTGGTACGCCGTTACGAGAACAATCGTCGCAGTCATCCCCTGCAGGGCAATCAGACTCTTGCCGAGGGCATCTCGGCCGAACGGGCCATGCTGGCGCCGGTGCGCGCAAGTGCCGATCTGATCATCGACACCTCTGCGCTGGCAGTCCCAGAGCTACGAACGAGCATCGAAAGTGCCTTCGGCTCGGAGATGGCCGGTCAAACCAGCGTCACCGTGGAGTCGTTCGGCTTCAAGTACGGCCTACCGATGGATGCCGACATGGTGATGGACGTGCGGTTCCTACCTAATCCGCACTGGGTGGACGAACTGCGTTCGCAGACCGGCCAGTCACCGGCGGTCCGGGATTACGTTCTCGCCCAGTCCGGTGCCGCGGAGTTTCTGCAGACCTACTATCAACTCCTGCGGCTGGTGGCAGACGGCTACACCCGGGAGGGCAAAAGGTACATGACGGTGGCCATCGGCTGCACGGGCGGAAAGCATCGCAGCGTCGCCATCGCCGAGGCCCTGGCCGGCCTGCTGGCCGAGGACTCCCAACTCTCGGTGCGGGTCCTGCACCGAGATCTGGGGCGCGAATGACGTCCGTGGCGGCCACGAGTGCGACGACCGGGTCGGGTAACCCGCGCATTGTCGCGATGGGCGGTGGACACGGTCTGTATGCGACGCTCTCTGCTGCGCGCAGGCTCACGCCGCACGTCACCGCAGTCGTTACCGTCGCCGACGATGGTGGTTCATCGGGCCGGTTGCGGTCCGAGATCGACGTCATACCGCCGGGTGATCTTCGGATGGCGCTCGCGGCCCTGGCATCGGACAGCCCGCACGGCCGACTGTGGGCCACGATCATTCAGCACCGATTCGGCGGCAGTGGCGCCTTGGCGGGCCATCCGATCGGGAACCTTCTGCTCGCCGGACTCAACGAGGTGCTCGCCGATCCGGTGGCGGCCCTCGACGAACTCGGCCGCATCCTCGGGGTGAAGGGCAGGGTTTTGCCGATGTGCCCGGTGGCATTGCAGATCGAAGCCGATGTTTCCGGACTGGAGAGCGACCCGCGGATGAGTCGGGTGATCCGTGGGCAGGTAGCGGTGGCCACCACGCCCGGCAAGGTGCGGCGGGTACGCCTGCTGCCGGGCAACCCACCGGCAACCCGACAGTCCGTCGACGCGGTGCTGGCCGCCGACCTGGTGGTGCTCGGACCGGGCAGTTGGTTCACCAGTGTGATCCCGCACGTCCTGGTCCCGGCGTTGGCCGACGCGCTGAAGTCATCGACCGCTCGCCGTGCGCTGGTGCTGAACCTCGCCGCCGAACCCGGTGAGACGGCGGGGTTTTCGGCGGAGCGGCATATCCACGTGCTGGCCCAGCATGCTCCGGGATTGACCGTTGACGACATCATCGTCGACGCGGCCAGTGTGCCCGCAGAGCGTGAACGCGATCAACTTCGCCGCACAGCGGCCCTGTTGAATGCCACGGTTTCCTTTGCCGAAGTTTCCAGACCTGGTACACCTTTACATGACCCGGCGAAGCTGGCTTCGGCATTGGATGCCTGCTTGCGGGGTGGAGAGGCTCCGACCATCACCGTACCGACCGCGGGCCCACGAGCAGGAGATGGAACAAGAGGTGACGCCCCGTGGCGATGACAGCTGAGGTCAAGGACGAACTGAGTCGTCTGGTGGTCAACTCGGTGAGCGCGCGCAGGGCCGAGGTGGCGGCACTGCTGCGCTTCGCCGGCGGCCTGCACATCGTGGCGGGGCGAGTGGTTGTTGAAGCCGAGGTGGATCTCGGTAGCATCGCCCGCCGACTGCGCAAGGACATTCATGACCTCTACGGTTACAGCGCCGCTGTGCACGTGCTGTCGGCTAGTGGTATCCGAAAGAGCACGCGTTACGTGGTCCGGGTGGCCAAGGACGGCGAGGCGTTGGCGCGGCAGACCGGACTGCTCGATATGCGCGGGCGTCCGGTACGCGGACTTCCCGCCCAGGTGGTCGGCGGGAGCGTCGGCGACGCCGAGGCGGCCTGGCGCGGCGCCTTTCTTGCGCACGGTTCGCTGACGGAACCGGGTCGCTCGTCGGCCCTGGAGGTCAGTTGTCCGGGACCGGAGGCGGCGCTGGCGCTCGTCGGTGCGGCCCGGCGGCTGGGGATCAGTGCGAAAGCCCGTGAAGTCCGTGGCATCGACCGGGTCGTGGTGCGCGACGGGGAGGCCATCGGCAATCTACTCATCCGGATGGGCGCCCAGGAAACCCGCTTGACCTGGGAGGAACGTCGGATGCGACGCGAGGTTCGGGCAACCGCCAACAGACTGGCCAATTTCGACGATGCCAATCTGCGCCGTTCGGCCCGTGCCGCCGTTGCCGCGGCCGCGCGGGTGGAGCGCGCCCTGGATATCCTCGCCGACACGGTTCCGCACCATCTGGCGGCCGCCGGACGTTTGCGGGTGGAGCATCGACAGGCCTCCCTTGAAGAGCTGGGCCGGCTCGCCGATCCGCCGATGACCAAAGACGCCGTCGCGGGGCGCATCCGGCGCCTGTTGTCGATGGCCGACCGTAAAGCAAAACAGGACGGGATTCCCGACACCGAATCGGCGGTCACCCCGGATCTTCTCGACGACGCCTGATCGGCGGACACGGCAGGACCCAGAGCCGAACTTACTGTGCTGCAAGCGATTCTGGTTGATCGGCCTCCAGCGCCCAGCGAATTCCGCTCACCAAAACGCGCCCCGACAGCCGAATCGCGGTGGCTTCCACCGGCGGCAGATACGGAAGCCGCAGCGGCAGACGTGCCCATGCGGGCAGCATTGACACCGACGTCGCAGCGATGACCCCGTAGGGCAGGCGGGCCATCAGTGGAAGCGGGGGAGTGACCAGGAGGAAGCGGGCCGCTTCGCGGGCGGCCTCGGTGCTGCGCAACTCGCTGCGATAGTCCGCGATTCGCGCCCGTAGTTCGGCCTCGGTGCGCGGCGGGTCGAGGACGCCGAGTGCGGCGGCAACGCGGGCGGTGTCGGCGACGTAGGCGTCGCGGCCGTCCTGATCGAGCGGAGCGGCCCCGTAAAGCTGATAGGCCAGCAGGAAGCTATCCACCTCTGCGATGTGGACCCACTGCAGCAGGTGGGGGTCGTCGGCCCGGTAGGCACGGCCATCGGGTGCGGTGCCGTGCACGCGCCGGTGGATGCCGCGAACCTTGTCGACCGCGCGCCGGGCGTCGGTGGCGGTGCCGAAGGTGGTGACGGCCAGGAAGGTGCTGGTGCGCTGAAGCCGCCCCCAGGGGTCGCCACGGTAGTCGGAATGTTGCGCGACGCCGGCCATCGCCAGCGGATGTAAAGACTGCAATAGCAGCGCTCGCAAGCCGCCGACGAACATGGAGGCATCACCGTGCACGCGGCGGATCGGTCGGTCTTCGGCGAACCAGCGCGGGCCGGGAGCCTCGTGGATCCGGGTCCGGTTACGCGGACCCTCAGGTCCGGCGACCATCGTGAACAGGCCCCGACCCAGCCGCTCCCGCAGCCGGTCGACGTCACGGTCGAAATTCAGCGGCAAACCCATGCCCGTACGGTACGCGGTCCGGTCCCGAGCACCCCCCCCGCGCTCAGGTACCGCAACCCGGGACAGGGTTCCTCGCCCGGCGGGGTCATCGCGCTACTAGGCTGGCACAGCGAACCGCCCGAATAGCTCGGTTCGCCGGGAAAGCTAGCAGCGACTAGAGGAGACATGACGTGACGATCCGGGTTGGCGTGAACGGTTTCGGCCGTATCGGACGCAACTTCTACCGGGCCCTGGCGACCCAGCAGACCGAAGGCAAGGCCGCCGACATCGAGATCGTCGCCGTCAACGACCTCACCGACAACGCCACGCTGGCGCATCTGCTGAAGTTCGATTCCATCCTGGGCCGGTTACCCGAGGATGTCGTCCTTGACGGCGACACTTTGGTCATCGGTACCCGGCGGGTGAAGGCGCTCGAGGTCAAGGAGGGGCCGGCCGCGATTCCGTGGGGCGATCTCGGTGTCGATGTCGTCATTGAGTCCACCGGTATCTTCACCGATGCCCGGGCGCGCGGACACCTGGAGTCCGGCGCCAGGAAGGTAATTATCTCCGCTCCGGCAAAGGACGAGGACATCACCATCGTGCTCGGCGTCAACGACGATAAGTACGACGGCAGCCAGAACGTCATCTCGAACGCCTCCTGCACCACCAACTGTCTCGGACCGCTCGCGAAGGTGGTCAACGACGAGTTCGGAATCGTCCGCGGCCTGATGACCACCATCCATGCCTATACCCAGGACCAGAACCTCCAGGACGCGCCGCACAAGGACCTGCGCCGGGCCCGGGCCGCCGCACTGAACATCGTTCCCACCTCCACCGGCGCCGCCAAGGCCATCGGCCTGGTGCTGCCCGAATTGAAGGGCAAGCTGGACGGCTACGCGCTGCGGGTGCCGATCCCGACCGGGTCGGTCACCGATCTGACCGTGGAGTTGAAGAAAGGCGCGACCGTCGCCGAGATCAACGCCGCGCTCAAAGCTGCTGCCGACGGGCCGATGAAAGGCATCCTGAAGTACTACGACGCCCCGATCGTCTCCAGCGACATCGTCACCGACCCACACAGCTCGATCTTCGATTCAGGACTGACCAAAGTTATCGACAACCAGGCCAAGGTGGTGTCCTGGTACGACAATGAGTGGGGCTACTCCAACCGGCTCGTCGACCTCGTCGGCCTGGTGGGCAAGTCCATCTAGCCGTGACTGTGAAGGGTCTTCCCGAACTGCTCGCCGAGGGTGTGGCGGGCCGCGGCGTCTTGGTGCGCTGCGATCTCAATGTCCCGCTCGACGCCACCGGTGCCATCACCGACACCGGTCGCATCGACGCATCGGTGGCGACCCTCAAGGCGCTCTCTGACGCCGGCGCCAAGGTGATCGTGACCGCGCATCTGGGCCGTCCGGAAGGTGGACCGGATCCGCGGTACTCGCTGAAGCCGGTCGCCGCCGAGCTGGCCGCGAAGTTGGGCCGACACGTCCAACTGGCCGGCGATGTCGTGGGTACCGATGCGCTGGCGCGCGCCGAGGGCTTGACTGACGGGGACATCCTGCTGTTGGAGAACATCCGATTCGATCCACGCGAGGCCAGCAAGGACGCCGCGCAGCGAAAGGACCTGGCCAAGGCCCTTGTTGAGTTGGTCGGTGCTGACGGCGCTTTCGTCTCCGACGGTTTCGGCGTGGTGCACCGAAAGCAAGCCTCGGTCTACGACGTCGCGACGCTGTTGCCGCACTACGCCGGCACGCTGGTGGCCGCCGAGGTGAAGGTGCTCGAGCAACTGAGCACGGCCGGCGGGCGCCCGTACGCCGTGGTACTCGGTGGGTCAAAGGTCTCGGACAAGCTCGCCGTCATCGAGAACCTGGCGGCCCGGGCCGACAGCCTGATCATCGGCGGGGGTATGTGTTTCACGTTCCTCGCCGCCCAAGGGGTATCGGTCGGCACGTCCTTGCTGCAGGAAGAGATGATCGACACCTGCCGGCGGCTGCTCGAGGAATATGGTGACGTCATCCACCTGCCCACCGACTTCGTCGTCGCAAGTGAATTCGCCGCCGACTCGACACCCGAAACGGTTGCCGCCGAGCAGATCCCGGCCCAGAAGATGGGTCTCGATATCGGTCCCGGATCGGTGAAAAGATTCACCACCCTGCTGTCCAATGCCCGGACAATCTTCTGGAACGGACCGATGGGAGTCTTCGAGTTCCCGGCGTTCGCGGCCGGAACCAGGGGTGTAGCGGAGGCGATCATCGGGGCAACTGCCAAGGGTGCCTTCAGTGTCGTCGGCGGCGGCGACTCGGCAGCCGCGGTGCGCCTGCTGGGCCTGCCCGAGGAAGGTTTCTCGCACATATCCACCGGAGGCGGGGCGTCGCTGGAGTACCTCGAGGGCAAGGCGCTGCCCGGCATCGAAATACTCGACTAGGAGAACCGTGTCTCGTAAACCGCTCATCGCCGGAAACTGGAAGATGAACCTCAATCACTTCGAGGCGATCGCCCTGGTGCAGAAGATCGCCTTCGCGCTGCCCGACAAATACTTCGACAAGGTCGACGTCACCGTCATCCCGCCGTTCACCGATCTGCGAAGCGTGCAGACCCTGGTCGATGGTGACAAGTTGCGGCTGACCTACGGCGCGCAGGATGTCTCGCAGTACGACTCTGGTGCCTACACCGGCGAAGTCAGCGGCGCATTCCTGGCCAAGCTGGGCTGCAGTTTCGTCGTCGTCGGACACTCCGAGCGGCGTACCTATCACCACGAGGACGACGGGTTGGTCGCGGCGAAAGCCGCCGCGGCGTTCCGCCATGGGCTGACCCCGATCGTGTGCATCGGCGAGCACCTCGATGTTCGCGAGGCCGGAAACCACGTCGAGCACAACATCAATCAACTTCGCGGATCATTGGCCGGCCTCACCGCCGAGCAGTTGACGACCGTCGTGATCGCCTATGAACCGGTCTGGGCGATCGGAACCGGCCGGGTGGCCAGCGCCGGGGACGCACAGGAGGTCTGCGCCGCCATCCGGGCCGAGTTGGCCGCCCTCGCCTCGCCGCAGATCGCCGCCGGTGTTCGCGTGCTTTATGGCGGCTCGGTGAACGCCAAGAATGTCGGCGAGATCGTCGCCCAACCCGACGTTGACGGCGCACTGGTGGGTGGCGCCTCACTGGAGGGTGAGCAGTTCGCCACGCTGAGCGCGATCGCCGCTGGTGGGCCCCTGCCCTGACGGGAGGAAGAATTCTCGCCCCGTAGGCAGCGCCACCACCCGTACCCGAGCAGCCCCGGTTGACCGGGTATCCTTGACCCATGGTTGTGGCCCTCGAGATCATCCTTGTGATCACCAGCCTCCTGATCGTGTTGCTGGTGCTGTTGCACCGCGCCAAGGGCGGCGGCCTGTCGACGCTGTTCGGCGGTGGCGTGCAGTCCAGCCTCTCCGGATCGACGGTGGTCGAGAAGAACCTCGATCGGCTCACCCTTTTCGTCACCGGAATCTGGCTGGTCACAATCGTCGGCATGGCGCTGCAGATCAAGTACCGCTGACCGCCTCGGCGGCGCGCAGCGGTAACTGACGAATGGCCGGATCGTCGCCCCGGGAGTCCCCGGTATCAGACGCGGCCCTGGAACCAATCGGTGCCGTGCATCGCACCCAGGTTGGCCGAGAAGACACCGAACCGATGCGTGCCGACATCCGGATGCTCGGTGCAATTCTTGGTGACACAGTGCGAGAGCAGAGCGGCGAGCAGGTGTTCGAACTCGTCGAGCGGGCCCGGGTGGAGTCCTTCCGGGTCCGGCGCTCCGAGATCGACCGTGCCGAGATGGCGAAGCTCTTCTCGAGTATCGACATTCGCCGCGCGATCCCGGTGATCCGAGCCTTCAGTCATTTCGCGCTGCTGGCCAATGTTGCCGAGGACATCCACCGCGAGCGCCGCCGTGCTGTGCACGTCGCCGCTGGTGAACCGCCCGTCGACAGCACGCTTGCCGCGACCTACGCCAAGCTCGACGCTGCGAGTCTGAATGCCGAGACAGTGGCCGTCGCGCTGCGCGACGCGCTGGTATCGCCGGTCATCACCGCGCACCCGACCGAGACCCGCCGCCGTACCGTGTTCGATACCCAGAATCGCATCACCAGCCTCATGCGGCTGCGGTTGCACGGATACGCTGAGACCGAGGACGGGCGGCTCATCGACACCGAACTTCGCCGGAACATCCTCACGCTCTGGCAGACTGCCCTGATCCGGTTGTCGCGCTTGAAGATTGCCGACGAGATCGAATCCGGACTCCGGTATTACCCGGCGTCGTTTTTCGAAGTGATTCCTAAGGTCAATGCCGCGGTCCGCGACGCTCTCCGCGGTCGTTGGCCCGATGCTGATCTACTACCACAGCCGATCCTGCGGCCCGGATCCTGGATCGGCGGCGATCGTGACGGCAACCCGAACGTGACCGCCGACGTCGTTGAGATGGCCACCGGCCGCGCCGCGGCCACCGCCCTGGGCCACTATTTCGGCGAGCTGGCACTGTTGGAACAGGAGCTGTCGATGTCGGCCCGATTGGTGACGATCGACCCTGACCTGGCTGCGCTGGCCGCTGGGTGCGCCGAGGCCGACCGTATCGACGAGCCTTACCGTTGCGCGCTGCGGGTGGTCCGTGCGAGGCTGACCGCCACCGCCGCCGAGATCCTCACGAGCACCCCCGAGCACACCCTGGACCTGAGTCTGCGTCCCTATCTCAATGCCGACGAGATGGCGGCCGACCTCACCGTCATCGACGCCTCGTTGCGCGCGCACGGCGGCAGATTACTGGCCGATGATCGGCTGGCCCGGCTGCGCGACGGGCTCGAGGTTTTCGGATTCCACCTCTGCGGGCTGGACATGCGGCAAAACTCCGAGATCCATGAGCAGGTGGTGACCGAACTTCTGGCGTGGGCCGGTGTCCATCCGGATTACCCATCGTTATCTGAGCCGCAGCGGATCGCGGTGCTGGTCTCGGAGCTTTCCACCCGGCGCCCATTGGTGGGTGAAGGCGCAGATCTGTCGGCGGTGGCGCGCAAGGAACTCGATATTGTCTTCGCCGCTGCCCGGGCTGTGCGGTCTCTGGGCGCTGAGGCGGTACCGGCGTACATCATCTCGATGTGCCAGTCGGTGTCTGATCTGCTTGAGGCCGCACTGCTACTCAAAGAAGCAGGCCTGCTTGATCTTTCGGACGAGAATCCGTACGTACCGATGGCAATCGTGCCGCTGTTTGAGACCATCGATGATCTTCAGCGTGGTGCCACCATCTTAGAGTCCGCCCTCGACATCCCGCTCTATCGGGCGATGATCGACGCTCGAGGTCAAGTCCAGGAGGTGATGCTGGGTTATTCCGACTCCAACAAGGACGGTGGCTACTTCGCGGCGAACTGGGCGTTGTACCGGGCCGAACTGAACCTGGTGCAGTTGGCAAGGACGTCTGCGATCCGGCTGCGGCTGTTCCATGGTCGCGGTGGAACGGTGGGTCGTGGCGGCGGGCCGAGTTACGACGCAATTCTGGCTCAGCCGCCGGGCGCGGTGAATGGTTCTCTGCGGCTCACCGAGCAGGGCGAGGTGATCGCCGCGAAGTACGCCGAACCGCGTACCGCCCATCGCAACCTGGAGAGCCTCGTCGCGGCGACGCTGGAGTCGACACTGCTTGACGTCGAGGGTCTTGGCGCCGACGCGGAATCTGCCTACCGGGTGCTC
>Ga0164294_10004333_pt1 | contig 12388 bp, 6 predicted proteins | sample GEODES005metaG_FD_111479 | JGI IMG/M metagenome (GOLD analysis project Ga0164294, IMG submission 111479) | Oligotrophic lake water microbial communities from Sparkling Lake, Wisconsin, USA - GEODES005 metaG | ecosystem: Environmental > Aquatic > Freshwater > Lake | place: USA: Sparkling Lake... | reverse complement strand
AGCCACAGGAGCCACAGGAGCCACAGGAGCCACAGGAGCCACAGGAGCCACAGGAGCCACAGGAGCCACAGGGACCGAAAACACATCGACACCACTCCTTTCCCCCAATGCCTCTTGCAGGGCCCGCTGCTGGTCCTTGCTCAACGCCAAAACCGGCTCGTCCTCTTCGGACAGGTCGTCATACCCCCGTGGTTCACACTGGTGCATTGGGTTGGTCCCGCCACTGTCTCGATGGCCCGGCGTCCCATTTGATAGCCACAACCCAGGTTCCTCCTCCTCTTCGCCCTCCAGTCCGTACATGACCAAACGTAAATTGTACGGGGACGGGAAAAAGGGGAAAGGGGGGGGGGGGTATTTGAAAGGGAATTGAGAAGTGGGTTCGATGCCCCCCTTCACCCCCCCCCCCTCGCCCTCCTTAATTTGGGTGTATACAACTACGTAGGGGTGGGGTGCCAATGAAAACACAGCGGGTGGGTGGTCCCACGCCACATCATGCGCCCCCACGCGTACGCTCCCGTGTCCAAGTCCAAGTCAACCCGACGCCCCGACTCCATGTGGTCCACGGACTCTGCTCGAATTCTTGGCGCGTACTGTGTGGTGTTGTTGGCCCTGTTGCTGTGGCGCCTGTCCATGGACGGCAGCACGTACACCCACTTCACCTACTGGGGCCTGACCCTCAGTTTTCTCCTGGGCGCCACCTGGTTGGTGGCCATGTACCTGGACGGCGCCACATGGGTGGGCAGGGTTCCCCCTGGCACCCCCTTGCCCACTTGGGAGGGCATGGTGCTCATGGTGGTGGCGGTGCCCGTGTTGGGGGTCCTGTTTGCGGTGGCGGTGCTCATCACCGCCATGCCCATTTTGGACGTGGACATCATTGTGGCCCAGGGCGGGGACATGTCCCTGGCCGTGGTCAACGTCGCCAACATCGTCATCCACTACCTGCCCCCGGTGGTCATCGTGGTGGTGCTGCACATGAGGTGGGCGGTGTTCAGCCAGCACCTGTGGTGGCTGACGGACGGGGTCAAGGGCGGCGTGGTGTTTGCCACCACCTTGGTGGCCACCGCGTGCATGACGCCCCTGGGCATCGCCTGCATGTACAGCGCCACCATCGACTTCAACAAGGCCTACGGCGTCAATGTGCGCCCCCTGTACGTGTACAACACGGGCCTGTTTACGTGCATCGCCTTTTGTGGCTTCATGTGGCCCGCCTTCCTGCAGGCCATGAACGCCGCAGGCGCCATGGCCGCCAAGGACACCCAGGACCCACCCCAGGACCCCAGCCCCTCCAAAAAGGAGGGGGCGCCGGCCGTGAGCCACAGCCCCTTGGTGCTGGCGCCGTACGTGGTCACCGTCCTGGGGCTGTTCATGTACCGGTGGATGACCAACACCTTCTCCATGCACCACTTCACCTACTGGGGCCTGTCCCTCAGTTGCCTGTTTGCGCTGGCCTGGATCTCGGGCGCGGCACTGGATGCCCAGGCGGAGCCCTCCTCCCGGGGCGTGGGGTCCCCCCTGGTGGCCAACTCCCTGGAGGGGGCGGTGTTGGTGTTTGGGGCGGTGCCCACCCTGGGGGTGTTGGTGTGCGTGGCGGCCCTCATCAGCGCGGTGCCCATTTTGGACATCAACATTGTGGAGGCCCAGGCGGAGGGCCACCCCCTGGGCGTCGTCAACGCCGTCAACCTGGCCATGCACTATGTGCCCCCCGCTCTGCTCCTCTTTGTTCTGCACCAAAGGTGGATCGTGTTTGCGGCCCACCTCAAGTTCCTGCTCACAGGACTGACCCCGGAGGAGGTGCCCCCCGCCCCTGTACCACCCACGTCCAGCGACGAAGAGTGGGTGAATGGGGCGGGAGATGACAAGGACAAGGACGAGGACGAGGACCACACCCTGGTGCCCGCCAGCCCCCTGGCCACCACCCTGTTTGTGTTGGCGTCTGCGGTGGTGACCCCCCTGTGCATCGCCAATGTGTACTCCTCCAACTTTGACTTCAACGTGGCCTACGGTGTGCACATTGCCCCCATTTCCATTCATGCAGTGGGCATTTCCACCTGCGTGCTCTACGGTGCCCTGGTGACACGGGTGTGCACCGTGGCCATGGCACACACCCACAAATATGACTTCAGTGCGCAGATGCCACGTGAACCCCAACCCCAACCCCAACCCCAACCCCAATTTCTACCCCTCCCTCCCCCATTTCGTCTGGGTCCAAACCAACCCCGTGCTCTGCACACGTGATCTTGTACACTAGAAATACACGCAGTACTTCCTCCGAAAAGGCGGGGTCCAGCGTCGCCCGTCTCTCCACACACCGCAGGGCCAACACGTGGACGTCCCTGACCTCTGGCAGCACCTCTGGGGCACACCGCACACAGTTCTCCAGCAACACTAGTGCCTGCACAAGGGTTGCCGCTTCGAGGGGCGCACACCCCAGCAACGCATCCACCACACACTTCACCGCACTTGCTATCACCGACACCATCATGAAGTCCGCAGCTCCCATTTGAAGCAACAGGGTCGTGACCCCCAACACCACCATGGGGTGTGGCTTGCCCTTGTGCGCTTCCAGGGCTCCTCGGGCGCAATTTATCATGCGGACCGTACACACGAAGGACGCGGACGCCAATCCGCGTTGCACCCCTAGGGACAGCAGCCTCAAGCCCTGGCGCACGGAATGCCACTCCAACTCTTCCCTGAACAGGTCCAACAAAAACACGACGGTGTTTAGGATGTCCACGGGCACTTTGACATGTGTCTTTGTGGCCACAGCACACGCCAGGTGGACGGCCAAGGTGGCATGGCCCTTGCACAGCTGCGGGTTCCGTACCGGAGCCATGCCCTGGGCCAAGCTGTGCCATATGGAATTAGCGGTGTCCCCGTCCAACAACGCAGCTTCCAGCACGCTGTTCCCCAACAGCGCCAACAGCGCCTCCCACGTCTTCAGTTTCATTTCCAACGCCATGTCCAATTGCTCCTGGGTCATGGGGTCTTTGTGGTCCGTCAAGGCCCCCACCGCCAGCAGGTTCCCGCATAAGGCACTGACCGCACACAGCACCCCGTCCGTGAACACCCCAAAGAACCGGTCCCTGGACCCAAAGTCTCCCGGGAAGTGGGGCTCTGGGTCTGCATCTGGGGCGCGCACCTCATCTGGGCATTGCCATCGTGGCTTGGGTTGTTCCACGACACAGCACGCCCCCATCATTGTGCACGCCGCAGAAACAAATTGACACAACCAGGGATTCAATTGTGGGGGGGGGGGGGGGGGGGGGGAGGGGGGGAGGGAAAGGGGGGGGGGGGGGGGGGGGGGGGGGGGGGGGGAGGGGGGGGGGGGGGGGGGAGGGGGGGGGGAGGGGAAGGGGAGGGGAAGAACACAAACTACGGCGTCCCAGCCACGACCGTGTCCAGGACCACTACGCTGGGAACCACCCGGGCCAGGTCCTCAAAGGTTGCGGTGGGGAGGGAGCAGGGCACCAAGAGTTTTCCCACCTCATCCATGGTCAACGTCTGTACATTGACTTGCAAGGGGGTCAGTGTGGGGGTCGCCGTGTGGGCGTCCATTACCTGCCACACCACCCGAACCCCGTCCACCATGGCCACTAACACCACCAACCCCGTGTCCTGGGAGGTGACTCCCAGCAGTGTGCCCAGTGAAGCCCCCCTACCCAAGGGAAACACGGTTCGTGCCAACCAGGTGGCGCTCCACAGGAATTGGTCCCACATGAAGGCGGTGGTGTCATTGCCGGGGGCGGGGGTGAGCCACTGCTCCCTGGACCCGGCCCCACAGGCGGCATCCAACACCGGGGCCCGCCCTCCGATACTGACCAGTAACACGCTACGCAGCAACCCGAACCCCGTGGCGGGCACCTGCTTCACCACAAACCCCTTGCCCTGGGGACCCCTGATGGTCACCCCCGCGGGGGCCACTCCGCACCGAGGTGCCACACAAAACACACCCGGCAACACGGGCAAGGACGCAAACCCCGCAGTGTCAGGGGCACCGACGCCGACGCTGGCACTGGGTTGCAAGGTGCCCAGGGTGTCCGACTTCACCCACCCCACATACTGCAGCCTGCCGTCCCCAGTGTCCGCGGCGACCAACTGCCCCAAGGTGGCCACTGCCCCACCCAGGGCCACACACACGCCTTGGGCGGCCTCGGGGGTCCGCAAACTGACCCCGGGCAGAAACACCACCCTGGAGACACAGGGGGCCACCTGGGAGCCCTGGTTCCCCCCGGAGGTCCACACCGCCCGAGAGCAGGAGGCCCCAAGGGTGGAGGCAACGCTGCAAAAGGTCGTCGTCGTCGTCGTCGCCACCGCCGCCGCCGCCCCCACCACACTGGACGTGAAACTGGAGGGGGTGTCACACACAGGCCCGCTCCACCCCGGGATGCACAGGCACTGGTGCACCCCGTCCTCGTTCCCAAAACACGTGCCCCGCCCCGAGCAGGCTGGCGCGGGGGACACAGGAAACATGGTGTCGTTGGTAGCTCCAAAACACGGCGAGGTGACAAACACGCACTCGGTGCCGGTGCCGGTGCCGGTGCCGGTGCCGGTGGGCACCAGGGCGTGGGTGGACAGACACCGGGCACACGCCTGGACAGGGTCCCGTCCACTGTCCCGGGCACACTCACAGCCCCCTGGGAGGTGCATGGTGCAGGTGCCCACCCCCAAACCCCCGCACCGAGGCAGGTGCAGGAACCCCAGCTGAGGGGCACATGCCTGCACGGTGCACGCAGGGCCTTCCTTGGAAGGGTCCAAGCACCCCCCTGGGCCACAGGTGACTTCCCGGGCCCCAAACCCCGTCCAGGACCCATCCACCAATGCAAACGCGGGGCTGGGCAGAGTGGCAGTGGTGGCCACTGGCGGCCCTCGGGTCACCCACGCGTTAAAGACCCGGGAGGGAGCCCCCACCACATCCCGGCCCCTGCACCCCGGTACCAGGGACACACACGTGGGCCCGCCCGCCTCCGTGCCCTCCAAACAGTAGCAGGCGCCTGGCACCAGGGGCGTCTGCCTCGGAGTGCACACCAGGTCCGTCCAGGCCTGTGTGGCATCAAGCCCCACGGCCGTCACCAGGGACACCCAGGAGCCACACCCAGTCACGCCACAGGCCCCAGAGAAGGTGAGGTCCCACAGGGCGGCCGCCACCACCTGGGGCAACAGGGGCACACACCAGCCCCGGGTCGTCCAGGAGAAGGACCACCTCCAAAAGGCGACCTGGGCCACGGAGGGAGACACCCGGGTGGAGCTGTCGTTGCAGGCGGCCCCTGCCATGGGCACCCCAAACCCCATGCACGCCGCTGCCTGGGGCGCCGTCTCAGGGTCCAGGGCCCGTGTGCCCTGCCACCTGCCCACATCCCGGGCAAAGGCAGTCCCCGTGTCCAGAAAGGTGCACCACACGTGGGCGGGGTCACTGGTGTCCCCCGGCAAACGGGCCCCGGCCGTCAACCCGTGGCATGCCCGGGTCTCCACCTGGATGGCGACACACCCCGGGGAGCCCCCTGCGGCGTTGTACAGGGTGCACAGCATCGCGCACTGGGTGTAGGCCTCCTCAAACACAGACGCCGTCTCGGGCAGGGTCAAGTACACCGTGGTCAGCTCCGTGAGGGCGGTGGGCCACACGGGCGGACTGGCCTCAAAAAAGGGGTGGCGCACACACACGGAGGTCACATTGGCCCGCACCCGGTCTTGCACCCGGGGCACCATCGTCACCATCGTGGCCGCGCGGGCACCTCGGTACAGTTCACAGGACCCTGGGGTGATCCGGGCCAGACCCAGGGCCAACGCCAACGCCAACGCCTGCAGCATGGCTGTGGAATGTGTTGTGGGGTTCTCACTGTGCCCTGTTTGTCCCCCGCGTGCTGCCCCCCCCCACCCCTTGCATACAATGTGTACACGTGCACACACACTCCTTATGCCTGCATTTCTGGCCACCACCTACGCAAGGCAGCAAATGTCACAGCGGCACCAGCGAGAAAGGGGGCTACACACACAAAGGCCAACAAAAAGGCAGAGCCAACATCCAGGACCTTGTCTCCCACACTGAACACGACCTCACACTGGGTGCCCAAGTGGGGCGGCACCCAAGCACCCACACACTGAGCGCCATCCGCCCTCATGACCCCGGGGGGCAGGCAGGCACACGCAGGCCCCAGAGACCCCACCATGCACACCGCCCCAGGACCACAGGCAGGGGTGCACACTGCGCAGGTGCTGGCGTTCGTGCCCGGGGCGCAGTTGGCACAGCAGCCCGTGTGCGGCACGGGGGCGCCCCCACCAACACACACATTGCGTGTGGGCCCCGAGCACTGGCACGTGTCCGCCCTGCCCCCGGTGCCCACCACACACACCCCCGCAGCCCCACACTGCAGGCCAGCCCCCTCACAGGGCAGACACTCACTGCCAGGGGCCGCGGCCGCGAACCCCGGCAGGCACTGGGTGCAGGCGCTGGCCACGGACCGATTGCCGGCACAGGTACACACGCCCCCCGGGCCGCAGGTGCCCCAGGGCGGCACACAGGGCTCACACAGCACACAGGCCCCCTGGTGGGCCACGTGCCCCAGGGGGCACACCCCACACCCTAGGACCGGGTCGTAGGCCGCACCCCAGGGACACCTGCACCCCAGGGTGGCAGCGGGGTCACACAGGCCCCCCGCTGCCACACACGCCGCGGGGCACGGCAGGCACACACCCTGCAAAGAAAAGCCCTCCGGGCACACCGCCGCCGCCTCCTCCTGCACAGCCACCCCAAACAAACACCACCCCTCCTCCTGCAGGGGCACCCCTCCCGTGCCGCGGCAAGCCTCCTCGGACACGCACGCCGTGTCTTGGCCCGTGTCCACGGCCACCAAGGGGGGCACACACGGGCGACAGTCACCCCCCACAGTGACCCGCTGCGGGTCGTCGCACTCACACGAGGCCCCCGACACCAAAAACCCTGGCGCCAGGTGGGTGCCGTGGGTGCAGCCCCCCTCCGGGGGCACGTCGCACAGGGCGCCCCGCCACCCCTGCACACACACACAGCTCCAGTTCCCAGGGTCCCGGGTGGGCCACCAGTCCCCGGGCACCCACTGCCCATGGGGGCCACACACCCGCCCCGTGGCCACGCAGGCCCCCACCCACACCCTGGGCTCGCCCGTGTCGGGCTCCAAGGGACACCCTGTGCAGGTGGGCCCCGTCCAGCCCTCATTGCACACACATGCACAGGGGTTGCCCCGGTCCACCCGGGCCGTGCCCTCGGCCAAGCACCCCACCAAGGACCCCGCCTGGGCACACGGCAAACAGGTGGTGGGTCCCAAAACCCAAGACCCCAGGGGGCACTGGGTGCAGTTGGACGCGGGGTCCAGCCCCCCCGTACAGGCCAGGGCACAGGGAAGTCCCCACACCACCCCCTCCTCTGCGGACAGGGGGGTGCACGTCACCGCAGCCACGGTGGGGGCACTCATCCAACCCCAGGGGGTGGACCCCGGACTCCAGGTGCACACACCCTCAGGCAGGAACAGGGGGCCCAGGTCCTGCTCCGCGCACCGGATGCCCCGCTGCAGCACCGCCCGCTCCACGCCCCCAGGATCCGCATCCAGGGACACTGCCTCCAGGGCCGCGGACTGACAAGGGGGTGGAGGCCCAGCCAAGCTGACCCCCTGCACCGGGTACGCGCACCCAGTGGAAAACCAGGGCGGGTACAGGGTGTCGGCGGCGGGCAGTCCCGCAGGGGGCTCCCCCACCCACGTGTCCACCAAGGGGCCGCAGGGTGGACCCCACACCCCCGTCACACTGCCCGCCAAACAGGTGTGCACCACTCCGTCCCGAAGCCCCGTCAGGGTTTGCAGACCCTGGGCATCGACACTGCCCAGGGCCTGGGCCAGGTCCCGAGACGCTGGCGCCAGCAAGTTCACGGGGCCCCGAGGCATACCCAAGGACCCCACCTCAAACACGGCCACCAACCCTGGACCAGGCAACAACCCAGAGCCCCGTGTAGCCAGGCCAAGGTCCGGGCCCACCCCCGTCCACACATCCACCACAATCGCCGCCACCCAGGCGCCAGGCAAGGAGGCGCTGCCCAGCAGGGAGGGCACATGGGGCACCCAGGCCCCAACCCGGGGTAGCCCCACACCCGTGCCTGGGCCCGCAGCCGCAGCCACCACCTCCCGCACCAACCCCGCACAAAAAGCATTCATGGGGCCCGGGGCCAGGGGTTGTGGGGGCAGCACGTGCACCACCCAGGGCGCGGTGCGGTTGCCCACACTTGCAGCATACCTGTGTTGCATGGCAGCCACTTCGGGGCCCCACTGCACCCCAACCACCGGGTCATCACCACCACCACCACCACCACCACCACCACCCTCCAAGGACAAGGGTGGCACCAACACCACGTGGTGTCCCACAAGGGTCCAGGCGGGGTTGCCGGGGTCAGGACCCACCCCAGGCACCGCGGCAGACACGTCCAGGTGGTGTACGGGGGGTTGGGGCACCCCACCTTGGGGCACCCCACCTTGGGGCACCCCACCTTGGGGCACCCCACCTTGGGGCGCCCCACCTTGGGGCACCCCAGAACTGTTCCCCGCCACTCCCCCACTTCCAAATTGCCCCCCTCCTGGGGTAAGGGTGCAGGGTTGGGTAGATGATGCGCCACCCTGCACATTCAGTACACCACCCTCACCCTCCACCACAGCCAGGGCCGTGTGCACCAGGGGCAAGGCCTGTCTCCAGGGTGTGCCCAGGGCCGTGGTAACCACCAGGACCCCCGTCGTGTCCCCAGGTACGCCCTCGTTCCCCCCCATGGTCCTGGGGGTCGTCGTGCCACTGGGCACGGCATCGTGTAGCCCCACCACCGCCGTGACGTGCAAATGGGACGCCTGCAAAGCCTGGGCCCACCCCAGTCCCAACAGGGTGCCCACCACAGACCCCGGGGAGGGTTGACCCGCCCAGCCCAACCCCAGGGCGTGCCCCAATGCAGCTGTCACCGTCGCGTTGGCGGCAGCGTCAGCTGCCACCCTGGTGGCACTGGGGTCCCCAGCCTCCGGCAACACGTCCACGGTGTTGCCGTGCACCCACACCACGGGCACTGCAGACCCCAGGGTTTCCAGTGTTTTGTTCACAACGGGGTCCGAGGCTGTCATTTGGGCCAGGGCTGCACTGGGCCCTGTGGCATTTGTGGGGGCACTCACTCCATAGGCCTGGGCTTGCACAAACACCACGGCCACCCTGAGGGGCCCAGGAAATACACCCGACCTCGACCCCGGGTACACAAGGGGTGTCCCGGAACAGGGTCCCACAAGGGGCGCCCCCAGACCCGGCCTCCACGCGTTGCCATTTGTCAGCAGCGTGCTCCCCGACCCCGACCCCGACCCTGACCCTGACCCTGACCCTGACCCTGACCCTGACTCTGCGCCACAGGTGCACGGGGGTGGCCTCGGGACAGTTACTGCCTCGTCCACGGGGTGTACACACCGGGATGTCCACAAGGCACCCCTGACCCCCCATGTGAACCCCGGAACCGGGGCCAGGACACCGCACACAGTCCCGGGGTTCACCCTTGTGCATCGCGTCACCAGCACCGATCGTAGGGCAGCGACGCCACTACCACTGCCCACCCATGCCTGTGCCGTGGCCGTGGCCCAGGCCGCAGGTCCAAGAACGGGTGCCCGGGAGGAGCTTAAGAGCCAAGGAGCATCATCTACCGTGGAGACTGCCCCCACCCCCACTGCCTCCCAAACCCAGGTGTCCACCAGGGCCGCCGCCATGCGGGGCACCCCAACGCCCGAACTCCACACCTTGGCCACGGACCCGGTCCAGACCCCGGCGCAGGACCCGGCACAGGCTTGCATGCCGGCTCGTACTCTGGCCTTTGTCCCCATTGCAGCTTCGGTTGTCGTGTTCCATTGAATGCGCACCAGCCCGCTGTCCCCGGGAAGCACGCCTGCCAGGGCCAGCACTGCCCGTGTCAAGTGTGTTGTTCGCACCCTGGTCAATTCCGTCCCCAGTGCGTCGGCCCCAATGCCCGCCCCGGCCTGTGTCTCCGCCCACCACTTGTCCACCTCCTCCACCACCAACACCCGTGCATGCAGTCTGCCACCCCTGGCCCCTCGGACCACCCGAGGAATGTCAGCCCCCAGGACCACCGTGGCCAGCTCCGGGTCTTGCCACCCCTCCAGGTCCACCCCCGTCACCACTCCTAAGTCACCCAGTGTGCACGCCTCTTGTTGTCGCTCTGGAATCCAATTGCCGTTGTCTGGACCACACGCTACACACCCTATGTCCGTCTGTGGTGTCCCCGTTGCTCCTAGTATCAATGCCAGTGCCAGTGCCAGACTGAATTGGATGCCAGCGGACACGACCCCATGCCACGCACACACACACAGGGAAGTGGTGCCTCTGCGCGAATTTCGCATGCTGTCCCTTACTGTCGTGCACGCGCTCGGGTTTGTGTCCTTTCTGCTTCTTTGACCTTTCTATGCATGGACCATACACCTTGGATTCTACAAACTTCGGTTGTGCTGTGCTATGTCATGTCATGTCTTGCCTTTGTTCTCTCCTCTCTCTCTCTTTTTTTTTTCTCTCTCTCTTTCTTATGATACAGCCTTTTGCTTTTATGGCTCTGTAAAGTACAAGGTACACGTATCTTTTTTTTTTGTCGAACACGCAAAATCGCCGTCTCGCTTTGTTGGTGTGGGGTGGGGTGGGGTAAGGTGAGGTGAGGTGGGGTGGCAACTAGTGTCCGATGCTACTGAGAAACCCAAAGTCCCCGTCCTCTTCCTCGGCTTTGGCGTCTTCTTCGTGTGTCGTAGACAGGGCACTAGATGCATACAGTGGCCACCTATTTGGCGCAGACCCTGGGCCCGATGACACCAATGCAGGCAAGTGACTGGGTGCAACCGGGAAGGGAGGGAACCCAGCTCCGCCCCCCCCACTACTCCACCCTCCACCTCCACCTCCAAGAGTCACCCCACCCGTGGTCGTGGCACCAGAGATCCCATTGAGCTCCGCCCTGATCATGGCCAATTTGTCTTTGTCGATTGCGAGGCTGGCCGTGATTTCGGCGGGGGTCGGCGGGGCCACACCCAAGGCCACCGCCTCAACCACCCTGTCTTGCCCAAACCTCAGGGCCGCCATGAGGTGAGAGTCCGCCTCGGAGTCCTCCACTGCCCCCGTGTCAGACCCAACGGGCAAGTAACTTTCCCGCATTTCCCGGAGTGCTTCGTACCCCTCCTCCACCTCCCGCACTTCGTCTGCCACCTCGTCCGGGGTGGCCCCCACAAACTCGGTGGTGGCCTTTACAATGAGCGCCATGCTCTTGTGCAGATCCCTGTCGTCTTTGGCACCCTTGGCTGTTTGCATCAGGTTTTCTGCCATGCGCTTCTTGGAATTCAAGCCCGCTTGCTCCCCCTGCAACTGTTTCATCTCCACCCTGATGTTCCTCAACCGGGTTCTCATGGGAGTGACCAATTTGTCCACCTCTGCGTCATTCAGGTTGTGGACAACCACCATTTTCCCCACCGCCTCCGTCTGCTTCAAAATGACTTGTTCCTCCTCTCCCAACGTCTCCAGGGCACTCTCAATGGTTTTCAGTTTCGCGTTGCACCTGCCAATAAGTCGCTCGTGCTCTTCCATGGCCGTGGCCAGGCCTGGGCTGGATGGCGTCTCTGAGGCAGCAACCGCCACCGACCCGGTCAGTCGATTGCGCATCGCACCCCCAGACACTGCAGACATGGGTGTTACACCACCACCGCCGCCACCACCCTGGGCCCGTAGGGTGCGGGAGGGCTTGCCACCCGTAGTTGGGGTTCCCGCAGACGCACCCTTTTGACCCTTGCTGCCCCCCCACCAACTCGACACACCCCTAATTAACGCCCAGTCACTCATGAAGACCCCGGTCCGGAATGGTTTGCCCTGGCCGATTTCGGCCCCAAACCATGTCATACATACCTGTGGATGATGACAAGCGACACCCAGGCGATGGTGCTGGCACTGGCCAACGCCCATGCGCGAGTCCAGTCTGACACAAACGTTCCCCTGTCTGTCTGTCTGTCTGTCTGTCTGTCTGTCTGTCTGTCTGTCTGTCTGCCTGTCTGCCTGTCTGCCTGTCTGCCTGTCTGTCCACACACCCCTCCTCAGCGAAAATGTATACGTGGCGCAACCCATGATTTGGTGAATGCAGCTCTGTCCGCGTGAGCACCCCCCCCCCCCTCATGCACAAGTCCAAGTCCAAGTGCAAGCACAGTGCAGGGGAGCGCCTGTGGGGCTTGGCCCTGTTCTACTGTTTCATCGTGTTCACGGACGCAACCCTGATTCCGGGCATGACCCGGGGTGCAGTGGTGCCCCCCTTACCCATGGGCAGAGGCAACAGCAGCACCAGCACCCGCACCCGGGGCTCCGCCCCTTACAACAACTT
>Ga0164294_10004332_pt1 | contig 12390 bp, 14 predicted proteins | sample GEODES005metaG_FD_111479 | JGI IMG/M metagenome (GOLD analysis project Ga0164294, IMG submission 111479) | Oligotrophic lake water microbial communities from Sparkling Lake, Wisconsin, USA - GEODES005 metaG | ecosystem: Environmental > Aquatic > Freshwater > Lake | place: USA: Sparkling Lake... | reverse complement strand
ACCGTACCTCTCCTGGGAGGGGGGTACAGGGGTAGGGGGGGTACACTGGGGGGGTACACTGGGGGGTACACTTCACCCTGTCCACCGTCAGAATGAACGACCAAACGCAATGTGTTACCTATTGTACACACCGACCGACACACTAATACATATGTATTGTAACACCAATGTACTACAATGTGTACACTAAAGTAATACAATGTGTGTGTGCAGAACCAACTGTCACCCCACCAATGTGTGCCATTGATTAAGTACATCTTCACAAAAGTATCTCAGGAATGTTTTAAATGTTCTCGGAAACATTTCTTGTTGATTGTAACACTTTGTAGAAAAAAGTTGGGGGGGTGGGGGTTTGTTTGAACGGGTCCCTTTTCGACGGTGGCGGCGTTTACGGCGTTCACGGCGTTTGAGGCGGACAACGGGGTCGGGGTGCAGGTAAAAATCCACCCCCCCCGGGGATCATTCTCTCGGGTCCCCCTCACAAAGTCTCAGAAACATTTGAAAACATTCCCGAACAAATCGCAAATCACAAATTTATTTTCTGAGAAAATTTGAAAAGTAATGCTTTAGCAAACCTTTAGTTTACTGCAGCCTCGACCTACTATACTAAACTAAGTGGATAACACAATATGACCAGAGAAATTAGACTTTCTGAACTACGAGAATGTCGTGACAAAGACTGGCTCGGCAGGTACTCTTCCCACGACGACTACAACGAAGTAATATCTGAAGATACGGACGTATTCCTTCCAGACGGCACTCTGGTTCTGGTATTCAGGAAGAAAGCCATCAAGACACTCGTAAACATTAGCGACGAGCGTCGAAAATATTGGAAGTGGGCATCCCTGGACAGTGGCAGTGTCAACCGGGGAGATGCAGCTGGCACAGACCTCACCGACGGTTGTGAAACACGTTTCACACGAGGTCAGGTTACATTTTTGAGCAAAGCGAAGAAAGGTGACTTCAATAACCTTACAGAAACCGAGGCCAAGGAGCTCCTAGACAGTGACACTAAATGGAATGTCTGGCACTACAGTCCGAAATGGGTCAAACTCGATGGGTTAATCGACCTAAGTATTGTCCAACCTCTTGAGGAACGATTCAAGGACAAGACCCTGACTGCAAAAGAAAAAGAGAAAGTTCGAGATGAACTTATCGTTGAACGTGGGAAGTGGTTCTGGAAGTGGGTAACTGAAAGGTTTCTAGTTGCGGAAGACAGAGTATCCGAGGCAAAGGAAGCCTGGAGGAAGTACTCAGGATCGCAGTCGTGGAACTCTTGTGCCTCGAATGTGGTAGGAGCCATAGACCGTCAGGCAATAGTTCCATGGGCTCGTCTGACTGCCACCACTCAGAGAAACTGGGAAGGGTTCACAGGTGAAGCACCCTTCTTCCGTGAAGTAGACACCTTATTCCAAGAGCACATGCCTGAGAATCACAAGTTTCTTTACGAAAGATTCAAAGAGGTTAAAGATCCCCGGTTCAACCTGTTTGACACTGCCTTCACTACGGTTACAATCAACAACAATTTTCGCACTGCCTATCACCGAGACAAACTGAACTGCAAAGGTGGTATTGCTGTTCTGTCTGCGCTTACTCAGGGAACTTACGATGGGTTCGGACTCATTTTCCCCCAAATGCGGTTAGCATTTGACATTAGGGAAGGAGACTTTCTCTGTGGGGACAACCAGGGATACATTCATGGTCAAATGCCCATGGAGAATGCTTCTTCTGATGCTGAGAGCATTTGGTTCGTGTTCTACTCCAAAGAACGACTGCGGTTCGTAGATGATCTGGACTGCGAGTTGTGCCGGAGAGACTTCAAATCTTATGCTGCAAAAAACCATACAGAGAGGGGGAATGGTAAACCCACCTGGGGAGGAGTCTGGGCAAATATGTGGACCTCGCCCGAGTGGGAGGCGTACAAAGCAGAGCACTGCCCTACTGCGACAAACCTAAACTGGACTTGCACCTGAGGTTTACAGGCACCCGTGACCCCCTATAATTTCTGTATGAACACAGTACCTGCCGATCTCGTCACACAAGTCCAGGATGACTACCTGGCCTACTCAATGTCTGTCATTGTCGGTCGAGCAATCCCTTCACTCACAGACGGACTCAAGCCTGCGGCTCGGCGCATCCTCGCTGCCATGAGGTCACTCGGATTACGACCTGACGGACGCTACATGAAGTCAGCTCGAGTCGAAGGAGAAGTCATGGGTAAGTACCACCCCCACGGTTCTGCCTATGGCACCATCGTCACATTGGCTGCTCCTTGGAACAACCTCCTCCCTTACATCGACGGACAAGGCAACTTTGGTGACTCCACATGCTCAGCAGCGGCTTCCAGATACACAGAATGCAAACTGTCTTCGTTCGCTTGGGACACACTGTTAGATGACAGTGACATCTGGAAAACTATGGACAACTACGACGGTTCCCTCCAAGAACCAGTCGAACTGAATGTAAAGATCCCAGCAATCCTCCTCAACACACAAGAAGGTATCGGTGTGGGTTATGCCTGCAAGTTACCCTCACACAATCTCTCTGAGATTTGCGACTCTTTACTAAACGGACACCCTCTCAACCCAGATTTTGCCACAGGTTGTGACATCGTCAGTGATACCGGTCTCGCACAGTACCGACTAACTGGTTCTGGGCCAATCCGTTGCCGCGCCAAAGTAACCACAGGAACTATCGAGAAAACAGGCAGGGCCAAGGAACGAACTACCCTCACCTTCACAAACTTACCACCACAAACCAATCCTGAGAAAATCGGTCAACAGATTAAAGAGGCTTTAGACAAGGGCCAACTAACAAACATTACCGAAGTCACGGACGAAAGTGATCGCTCAGGGGATCGTCTCACTGTGGTTACGAAACCTGGTTCCAACACCACACTCATCCAACGCCAACTCTACCAATACACTGACCTTGACACCAAGTATTCAGCAAAGATGTTGGTCATTGACAATCTGAAACCTTGCGAGTTGACCACAGCAGAAGTTATTTCTCGTTGGAAAACATGGAGACTGTCTGTGTTAGAAAGAAAGTTCAGAGCAGAGAGAGACTCGAAAGAGTCTCGCCTCGAGATTGTATCAGGATTACTCAAAGCTATTGACAAACTGGATCTTGTAATCAAAGTGATTCGCGCCTCTGCTTCTCCAAAAGAAGCACTCATTGAACTTGTTTCAAACCGATTACTCAAGTTTACGGCAGAGCAAGCCCGCGCCATTTTGGAAATGAAACTGCGGTCCCTAACCAACCTTGACTCCGAAGAACTGACCACAGAGTCAACTGAGTTGGTTTCTCGATTGGAGGCACTCAAAGTACTGATCGAGAGTGAACCAGCTCGCTCCAAGTACATGCTAACTGAGATTAAAGAAATTTCGAAGAAATTCGGCGAACCTCGCAGGAGTCAACTCATTGACATTCCCGAAGGTTCCACAAAGCAAAGCGAGCCAGGCCAACCTCGCACTCCCAGTGTGCCAAGGCCACGATACATTAAAGTAGATACAGAAAAGGGTATATTGGCAAAGGCACCGGGTCCCCGTGGTGCTCTCGTTCTCCAATCTTCTGATAAACTCATTACTCTCACTGCCGACGGTACCCTGAAAAAACTACCAAGTAACTATACAGGAACCCTCAGCACTTCCTATTCAAAAGTACTCCTAGCAAAACCCGAGTCAGATGTAACCACTCGGAAATACCTACTAGTGTTTACCTATGGGGACTTACTGAAAGCTATGGTAATTTCCGGAGAGCACCTTGCCAAGGTCACCTCAAAGGGAAAGGCGATCCTTCCAGAAGGAACTACCATTCTTCACTTCAGTGAGAAGCCTTACGTAGTAAACTTCGTGTCACCTCGCAAGAAGCCAATTACCCTTGACCTAACCTTCAAGCTCGGTAAACCCGGAGGGTTGGGGTTAAAGGTCGGAGCCCTCGCAGATGTCCAACTTGAGGGAGCGGGGTAAAAGGATGTTAGACTCCTTTACATTAGCGTCAAAACGCTATACTAAGGGACCAGGGAGCATACCATGCTAGAACTTTTCTATCCTGTTTCAAGACTCTTTGCAGACCCTCGACTTTTCTATGCGATAGCGAACTATCTTGAGGGACCAGACGGTGACACTCTTAAAGATGCTTTCTATGACATGATGGAGCATGGGTTAAACGACTACGAAGACCTTGAGGATATGGAGTTTACAGCCTCAGAAGTTCGGTTTGCAATCGAACTGGAAGATAAATCAGTTACTTTAACTTTCGACACAGGTCTTCAGTCAGTTCTCAAACCTCTCAACGATGAGATGCACAGTGAGATTACAAACGATCACGAAATGGCAGCAACCTCTGCCATTTACGACCGTATTGTAACAGCTATAGTAGATGCGAACCCTGAGTTTAAGAATAACATCGCACTCTGCTCCCCCCCTACCCCAGGAAACAGCTACCTTCGCTCCTCGGATGGGGAGAGGTTTGAAGGTTCCTTTCACTTACTCACTGACCCTGAACTAAGATACCTTTTTAACGTAGATATTATAGATGTCAACAAAAACATACTCAGAGCAACCTACAAAAAGATCTACTAATGCCTGCTGACAACCTGATTTACGCAACCAACAGTATGCGGTCCAGTGTTTCTACAATAAAGAAGAAACTCTCAAACTTAAAAATCCAGTTTGAGGTGTTTGACGCTGAGATTGTTAAACTTGAGGACAAGTTTGACAAAGTCCTAATACAATCAGAAATCTACAAGACCAAACTTGAACGAGAAGTTTCACGAGAAGTCCGACGACTTGAGAAAGAACTTGAGTTACTAAGAAAAACGGGGGAGTACAAAGAACCTACTCAAAAAACCTCAAGTACTGAGTTAAGTGTTTCATCCACAATCGCAATCATTGAGAGTACACTTCGTCTTATTTGCGAAGGTGCAGACGACTTCAGACTGATATCAGAAGCTTTCTTGTTTCCTGCTGTAATCGAAAGAGTAGTCAAAGGGACAGAGGAAGCGTATCTTCTAGACGAGGTTCCTGCATCAGCACACATAGTGGTCAAGAGGGGTCGAGAGTATGTAGCGTGGATACGCTCTGAGTACGACACACACTTGACAGATCCAGAAGCATGGGACTCTGCAATCATCGAAGTTACAAACTGGTGGCGTAATGACGCTTTACCTTTACTGTACGGGTCTCGCGATGAAGAGTGGGATATTGACATGCCTTTAACTTTAGCTGAGATGATCCAGTGGCGTGACTCTCCTGCAGAGCGACCGATACTGTTCTCTTCAGTATTTGATGCCTACGAACTCTATCGCCTGAACAAAGACACTGTTTTCGAGACAACTGGGCTCCGGCAGTTTGAACTCAAGCAATTCACACATTACCAATGAAACGAACTTTTGGCGACAAGACAATACGTGAAAAAATGTTACTTGACCCCACCCTTCGGGGTAAGTGGGAAGAGAAAGAGATTGTACATGCTCTAAACCCCAATGACCACCTAATCTCCAAAATCGGTATAGGAATTGTAACCACAGTAGAACGTTACTATGAAAAATACTTGGCTAAACCAAACGAATCTAACGCTCGGGCCTACTGTCTCTGGCGTCTTCGTCTTCACAGACGTTTAAAAAACGATAAAGAGTTGCTTACGCAAGTAAACGAGGCTAGAAATCTTGGGTTGAATGATGAGGGACCTGGACGACTATGTTGGGACCTTGATTTTAGCTAAAGTCGTAAGGATTTAGGGTAAAACTCAACATATACGAGTAAGAAAATGATTCCTAGAGTCGTGCAAATGGCTGCCGAAGTAGCAGCAACCTTCACTCCCCCTCAACTCGAAGACTACGGTAATATTATCTTGAACGGATACCTTGAGTCAGTACCCAATACCACAAACAGAAAAGCCTGGCAGTACAAAGAAACCCTCACACCTCCTATTGACCTTCCTTCTTTAACTCAAATAACTCCTGCGCTCAAAGGTTGGACCAATAACTACCAAGAGTACTACACTCAACTTCAACCCAACGACTACGACGTGAATCCGGGCGATCCCACGATGTTTGAGTATAACGTTCACTCATACACACAAGCCACTGGGACGATTTTGACTGTCGGTAACCTGCAAGCTGGTTATGATTATACACCTGGTACTTACACAAACGTCCCCACTGTGGGCGGCTCAGGAACAGGTGCAACACTTGACATTGTGGTTGGGGTTGGCGGCGTTGTCACGAGCGCAGTGCTAAATGCTGTCGGATCAGGTTACACCGTTGGCGATGGTCTTACAGTAACTACTCTGGGTGCAGGCTTCGGTTTCAACGTAACTGTGCTTACAATCACTACAGTCAATCCAGCAGGAGAAGCTAAGTGGGCTCAGGCACCACGCCGACTTATCAATGCCACAGTGTCCCCCTTTGTTCCCCCAAACATCAACCAGCAGGCTATCCAATATTCTGCCATACTTTACCCTGTTAGCGACAATCCTCTAGCTCCACCTGTGGATACACTATAAATCCTCTGGATTTTTGGTTTACCGGGGGCCTCTGCCCCCTATAATACTCGTACAACAATCTAACGTTTCACATGCGAACTACTGCATTGGGTTATCCGGTTATCTCTGAAGATCTTCACGATAAAATCTTCGGTGCCGCAGACAAACCGAAAGAAATGGGCCGGTTACAGAAACAGAAAGCAGAGAAACTTCTAAACACGTTTGAAATAAATACCCCAGTCGATTACCCCTCCAACCTGTACGATGGGCCTCTACCTGTGCCATCCCTTCAAGGTTACGACCTTAAGGACCACTTTGAGAATATTGCGAAAGCTCAGGTTGGCCAGTATAAGACTTGGGCGGACTCGTTCTCGAAGGTTGCACTACCTAAGATACCGACCCCGGCGGAGTTTGTGTTTGAAGCTGGGTGGCATCGTTACGAGTTGGTTAAAGGGAAGTGGAAGATCACAAAGGTTCCTTACCCTCAGGAGGAAGCTTTTGTTTTTGACACTGAGACTTTTGTGTGTGGTGGTTCTTTTCCAATTATTGGTACTGCCTTATCTTCGAAAGCTGCGTATATTTGGTTAGCGTCTGAACTTGTGGATCCAACCATTACTGTTGAGGACTGGGATCAGTTCGACTTGATACCAGTGGGTACAGGAAGGTTCATCGCAGGTCATAACATTAGCTACGATCGTGTTCGAGCCCAAGAAGGATACAACTTAAGCAACACAAAACCAGAAAACTTTTATTTCGACACACTTTCTGCACACATTGGTGTTTCAGGGTTGGCTGGAGGTCAGCGCTGGTTGTATGTACTCGCTGGGAAAGACCCTGAAGATCTTACAGAAGACGAGAAGCGCAAATTGCGCTACGCCCCGAAGTGGCTTGACGAAGGTTCCACAAATAGTTTGGTTCAATGTTACAACTTTCATGTTGCAGCAGTACGTAAGTACTTTGGTGAGGATGTAACTGAGCTTGGTAGCGCAGATAAAGCTGTTCGAGATATTTTCGTTAAAGCCACAGAGTTAAGTCAGATCCGTCAAATGTTGACCGAAGCCGTTGATTATGCGGTTAAGGATGCTTTCTACACTGCTGAACTTTTCCAAGCGCTTTGGCCGAAATATTTAGACTCCACCCCCTCTCCTGTGGCTCTCTGTGGGCACTACCACCTGAATGGTTCAATCGTACCACTTGTCCCTAACTGGGAAGAGTGGATAAAAACAGTTGAGAAAACATTTCAAGGGCACAACGATGAAATGACTGAGCTCTGTCAGAAACTCGTACAGAAATATCGTGATGAGTGGGTGGAAACAGAAAGAAGTAACTCGTACTGGAACAGGGACCCCTGGTTAAGACAGTTAGACTGGGAGGTTAAGTCGGAAAAAGGTAAGTATGCCGGAGTACCAAACTGGTTACGTCCCTTTGTGAAAGACCCGAACACACATATTGGTGTGAAGTCAAACCTCTCTCACTTACTCTTGAAACTTAAGTACGAGGGTAGCCCAATGTTCTACTCTCGTGAAGATGGTTGGTGTTATCACGATGAAATGGGAATACTTACAAAGATCCCTCACCCGAAAGGTAACAACGATAACGTAGGGGGAGTGCTGTCAAAAGATTTTGTCGAAGACATGACAGTCGGACGACTAAGTAGTGACTTGCCCGAAGCTCACAGAGCTTTGGAGATCGCTAATTCCGTCAGTTACTGGACTTCCGTAAGAAAGAGGGTGATGGATCGCATCTTTCTTCCTGCCCACAACCCCGAAGGTGCAGAAGCCTTGGTGACTCTCCCAGAGATACTCTGTCATGGCACGGTAACTCGGAGAACAGTTGAGAGTCTGATGGTCACAATGTGTTCTACAAAAGCACACAGAATCGGCACCGAGTTGAAGTCCAGAGTACAAGCTCCTGAGGGTTGGAAGATTGTTGGAGCTGACTTTGATGGTCAAGAGATGCAGGTTGCTTCTATCTACTCAGATAAGTGGGAAGGTGGTTACATCGGATGTTCTCCGTTTGGTTACAATGTGTTGTCAGGAAGCAAGGAAGCGGGCACGGACCCTCACTCTGCACTCGCGAAGATCGCGGGTGTAGACCGCGACACAGCTAAGATCGCAGGGTTTGCTGTGCTATACGGAGCTGGTGTTCGTGCGGTGCAAACTTACATACGCCGTAAGTACCCTGAAAAATCCCCGGCAGAAGTTAAGAACTTTGCCTTTAAGATTCTTGAAGGAAAGAAAGGAAAGAGTTACAAAGGTTTGTACGAAGGTGGTTCTGACTCAGGTTGTTTCAACTTTATGGAAGAAATATCAATGCGTTCCAGGGTACCTCAACTACCTTGTCTCGGAACTAAGATCAGCACAGCCATGAGGCCAGCAGCTGTAGGAGATGACTTTAAAACCTCTCGTGTGAACTGGACGATACAATCATCAGGAGCAGAAATACTTTCAATCATGCTAACCGCTGTGCATTGGTTAGCAGATGAGTACAAAGTACCTTGTAGATTTGTGTTAAGTATACATGACGAAATCTGGTTTATGACACCTGATCGCTACGCGGAGCAGTTCGCTGTTTTATTCCAGATTGCTCACATGTACACCTGGTCCTTATTCCACTCAGCACTTGGAATGCCTGACCTCCCCCTTTCTCGTGCTTTCTTCTCCTCGGTTGCCATTGATGACCGTATTCGAAAGTCTCCGAAGGAAAAAACTGTAACCATTTCTAACCCGAAGGGTGAGTTAGAACCTTCGGGGACAGAGTACTCGATGAGAGAACTCTCTGAGATTGGTGCAGTACAAAAACTAACCACTCGCTACAACGCCATTCAGTCAGGTTTACTAAAATGAAAAAAGCAAAAAAGTCCAGAGTCGAGAGTGTAGGTGTAAACCTTATCCAAGGGTTTCACGACGTTTATTTCATCACTGTGCCCTATGACAAAAAGAACAGAGTCATCCCCTCATCGGTTGAGTGTGCCTACAACGCATCATACTTCGACGAGGAAACTACTCGACAGATGCTAGGCTCTCTCTGATGCCTTTCCCCCTGCCAGAAGATCCCGAGTACCGTAAACTTGTAGTCACATTCTGGTTAGATGACGTGGACGACCGACTATCTGCCAACCGTTTGCAAGACGCAGAAAAAAGTTGGAAGTATGCCAACGACATTTACCTCTCTCTCCCACCCGGAGAGGGAGACCTTGAACTTGAGGACTGGATTTTCAAGCAACGGGTAAAAATAGACAAGATCACTTCACTCAACCAATGAGATCAATTAACACTGAAGAAACAATGTCAACTCCAACACCTGCTCGCAGAGCAGCTAAACCTACACAGAACCTTGAAACATTCTCAACGACTTTAGCAGATGGTAGAGAAATTACCATCCGTGAAATGACCGGGCGAGACCTTCTCTACATGGAGAAAGATCTCACAAAGGCTGGTGATGTCGAAAAAGGTATGCGTATTATCGAACGTTTAATCATAGGTGACGATAAGGTGACCTATGACGAAATCTTGGACCTTGGTGTAAAAGATTTTAAGAAACTTAGCGAACTGGTAGGAAAAGCTAACGGTTCGGACGAAGAAGACCCAAACTAATTGTGGAGGACGTTGAAGATTTTACTTACTACATAAGTTTTACCGACGTCCCCCGATTTCACTTTCGAGAAGTTACTCCGAAAGACTTCTACTTCGCACAAATAATACGAGCGAGCGAAAGAACAATGTTCGAACTTGCCGAAAGACTTCTTTTAAACCCGGAAGTACTCGACCAGGTGAGTGCAAGTAAAACTCGTGTTGTGTTAAACTGGGTTGGAGAAACTCTTTTAACAGAAAAAATACTAACTGTTGAAAACTGGTTGGAACTTGCTTACCACTTATGTAAACAAAGGTGGGACTCTTCTGTAGACTGGCTTGAAGGTCAACCAATGAGCAAAATACAGGCTATGATACAAGTAGTTGATCGCCATGTGTCCAACCAGGAGAAAGCCATGAAGAAGTCTGGGAGAAAACGATGAGATTCACAGTAAAAGGTGATGGACTTCGACCCCTCAACTTAAACTGGTGGAAGCCAACAAAAGAAGAGTGGACTCCTACTTTACTTGATGACAATATTCCTTTCTGGAAACGTCAGATTGACCCGACTTACGGAACACCCTGGGCCGCACTCTCTCCGTCTTACAACAAGTGGAAACAAGCACGGTACCCTGGGGAACCCATTTTAAAAGCATCAGGTCTAATGCAAGACTTAGCTTTTATCTACACAAGAGGTAACAAGTTTATCGTAAAGTCTACAGACTACGGTAAGTACAACCAGTACGGTACTCGTAAAATGCCCGCCCGCCCCTGGATGGGCGTACCAGACATCTCCCTCAAGCATATTGTCCCAATAGCTTGGCGCAACATCTTATCAAGAAAAAGGTAACAACCATGACCCGCACACGCAGAAATCCCGAAGCCCCTACTGAAGTGGTTATTGAAACCGTCGAAACAGAGGCTACCCTTGAAGTGACAGACCCAAAAGCTCCTGTTGACATTGAACTTAAAGTCACAGAAGCTGAACCTGAACCTGCAGTTAAAAAATCCGCAGAGGAAATTCACGCAGAGGTTCAGTCAAAGCTAAATAACAAAAACGTTGACAACAACATCTTTGTACCAGCTAGCCCTGCTGCAGTAGAAAAAGCTGCACAGACAATCGCAAATGAAAAAGGGTTTGAAATGACTCGTGGGAACGCAATCGGTGCCAGACTTATGGCTCGCGCTCAGAAAAAAGTTCTATGACAATTTCTTTTCCATTCGAGCAGCAGTTTACCTGGCGACAGCTGGGTTATTTGTACTTTCAGGACTCCTTAGACTATCGCGAAGTACTTACACAAAACCCCGAGTGGAATGTCACTGAGTTACCACCAATCGGTGCTCAACTTCGTCTCTCCCCGAGTGCAGGTACTGCTGGCACTCCTGGAGGATTAACGCAAGGAAGTTTCATAACTGGCTTAGCTCCTCAGCAAAACAGTAATGACTTCTTCCCTTACGACACACAGATTGAGTACGACGAAGCACTGTATCGTTATACTCTGCAAGGAGTTTTTGAACGTCAGACAATAAACGGTTTAAGTTTTGACACTAACCAAGCGATTACAGGGCTACAAAACGGGTAAAACCAGATTGGTTAATAACCTCTTCTTTGGGCCTGCGGGCACCACGCTGGAATCTCCTTCGCCAGTACCAAAGATGAGAAAAGGAAGGTTCATCAAAAAATAAAATGGCAACATTCTCTCTTGGCACCTCTGGTGTAACCCCCGGAGCCCCCGGTGTTTTTATTAACGAGCGGGCTGGTAACATAGCATTCGGTACTCCTGCAAGTTTCTCCACAGTTTACATGCTGGTGGAAACAGACGCAAATGTACCTACACCTCTTTTTCCCTTCAACACACCTGTTCCAGTTACTTCTCTGACAGACTATAAAGTCCTCAGTGGTGGTATTATTCCTGAGTCTGGTATGCCTCTTCTGAGCTACCAGTGTGTTGATGCTTTCTTCCTTAACGCACAAGTTGGTGATCTTCGCGTAGTTCGCGTAGGTACTCCGAATGAAATCGTTGAAATTGAGTTCCTCCCTTCTGCAACCAAAATCAACGCCACAGACCTACCTTCAGCTTTGATTGCTGGAAACAAAGTCTATGTGCAAATGACAATCAACGGCCTTAAGCTTGTCGCCGGTGACGGTTCCACTGGTTACACCTCCAATGGTGAGTGGCTTGGCGTTCCTGTTGTTATTCCTGTGAGCTACGTTGCTGGTGATGAAGCCAACAACCGTAAGATCAGCGCAGCTATCACTGCAGCCGTAGCCGCCGCAATCGAAAGCAATCCAGCAGTTAGCTCTTCGGTCTATGTGCGTGATTTCGGT